>VFQT010002984.1_pt1 | contig 16164 bp, 21 predicted proteins | sample 3512381 | NCBI WGS metagenome assembly VFQT01 (sample SAMN10412376, study PRJNA504923) | tailings metagenome | isolation source: Relicate 2 Philex TSF3 active mining site | place: Philippines: Tuba, Benguet | collected 2017-08-29
AGCCCCAGCGCCGCGGGCTGGACCCGTGAGGCCATCGCCGACCCTGCGGCCTACGCGGCCAACCGGGAGGCGCTGCTCAAGCAAGCATCGGCGGGCCTCGCGGCGCGCCTGGGTTCGCGTTGATCTTGCGGTAGCCGCAGGACTGTGCTACCCTGACAGTGAAGGCCCACGGTCGCGCCGTGTAACAAATGCGTAAGGCCGGAAGAGACACCACTTCCCCCTTTCGCATGAGGTGCCACCGTGGCCGACGAGATCCTCGCCGCATCGTCCGACTTCCTTGTCGCGTCCGTCCTCGAGATGGAGATCCTGACCAAGCTCTCCAGCTTGATCAACCTCCGCGGCTCGCCCGCCCTCGTCGACTTCTCGCCGATGGCCGCCCGCGGCAGCCTCACCCTGGCGATCCCCCTCGCCGGCTGGGACAGCCTCGTGATGACCGCCCCCGGCGAGGCGACCGGTGTGAGCAACACCGCGCTCGACAGTGACCAGATCACGCTGACCATCGCCCGGCAGGCGATCCAGCTCCAGATCAGCGATGAGCTCCTGGTGTCCAGCCTCGGCGGCGCCATGAACGTCGAGCGGCTCGCGCAGGCCGCCGCCAGCGCCTACATCAACCGCCACAACGACCTGACCGTCGGTCTGTTCAGCGGCGTCACCGCCAGCGTCGGCACCTCGGGCGCCGACCTGACCCTCGACGACATCGTCGACGCGACCCAGACGCTGATGCGTGCGAACAACACCGACAGCCTCTACGCGATGCTGCATGGCCAGCAGATGAGCGACCTGCAGAACAGCCTCCGCGGCGAGGGCGGCGCGCTGTCCTTCAGCGCCCCGACCGCCGAGATGATCGCCGCCAAGGGCAAGGGCTACGCCGGCTCCTACCTCGGCGTCGACTTCTGGATCAACAACCGCGTCGCGACCGCCAACAGCGGCGCCGACCGCGCCGGCTGCATGTGGTCGCGCGGCGCCTTCGGGTACGCCGAGGCGATGCACCCGCTGTCCAGCCTCCGCGGCAGCCTCAACCCGCAGGTCATCTCGCCCGTGCTCATCGAGTTCGAGCGCACTGGTACCAGCGGCCTCAACACCGTGATCGCCTCCGCCTTCCTCGGTGTCGCGATGGTTGAGGACGCTCGCGCCGTCAAGATCGTCACCGACGCCTGATCGGCGCGCCACCCGGCGGGCGGCTCACCCCGCCCGCCGGGCCTGCCGCGGGTCAGGCTCTACCCGCGCCGTTCGCCCACCCTCATCGGAGAGCCCCGATGCCGCTGCCCACCACCGCCCGCCGCGCCGCAGAGACCCCCATCATGGGCGAGTCTGTCGGCTCCCTCACGACCACCGAACGCATCCGCCTGGACCCCGAGCCCGCGTTCGTGCTGTCGTGCTCGCCTGAGTCCTACGAGCTTAGCGAGATTGACGGGGAGCCCGTATACCTGCCCACGATCCAGAAGCACCCGGCATCCCCCGGCAGCAACGGTGTGGACAAGGCCGGCGGCTTGGCGCACCTGCAGGCCAACCTCACCACCCGCGGGCAGATCCTCCTCCAGCCGCACCAATGCCCGGCCGACCTGACCCCCGACGGCCGCCCGGGCTACCTGCGCCGCTACGAGGGCACGCAAGGGCAGGTCCACCTCGAGGCATGGGTCACCGTCGTCAAGGCCCCGGGCAACAAGCACGCGACGCAGAGTAGCCCGGCCAATCAGCAGCTCTACCGGAAGTGGCGCCTGTGGCTCATGGAGACCGGCGTGGTCCCCTTCCCGTCCGAGGACTGGATCGAGCGCTACGAGGACCGCCTTGGGGAGCGTGCGCTGCGCCGCGCCACCCAGGCCGCCGCCCCCGAGGTTAAGGCCGAGCGCGCCGCCGAGGCTGACGCCCAGTTCAAGAAGGCCAAGAAGGCCCGCAAGAACGTCGAAGAGGTGACCAATGGGTGAGAACCCCAACGCCCGGCGCGCGATGGATGAGACGACCCGCCGCCTGATCAGCGAAGGCGTGCACCCCGACCGCGCCGCCGAGATCGCCCGCGACTCTGCCCGCCGCATCGACATCCGCGAAAGCGGCGGCACCCCTCCGCGCCGGCCGGACGCCGGCAACACCCCGCGGCGATAGCGCCGCGCCCGGCATCGTCCGGGTGGGAGACACCCCATGTCAGGTCCCCTCCGCTTCCGCGCTGCCGCCGGCATCGCGATCCGCAAGCTCCGCGTCTGGACCGGCGCCACCGAGGCGCTGATTTCGACCTCGCCGACCATCACCAGTGGCAGCGGCGCCCCCAGCGCGTCCGAGCCCGACGGGTCGCTCTACCTCCGCACTGGCGGGGCGGGCGGCACGACGATCTACATCCGTACCGGCGGCGCATGGGTCACCCCTTCTCCTGTGTCGTTCCTGTCGACCGAACAGACCGGCAACGGGTCGGCGCAGAACGTCGCTCACGGTTTGGGCACGATCCCCTCTGTGGCGTTCGCCATCCCGAGCGACATCACCGGTGGCGTCCTCGCGGTCACTTACGGCACCCACACGAGCACCAACGTTGTCGTCACCGTGACGACCGGCGAGAAGTACCGCGTGGTCGCCTTCAAGTGACCTGACCGGCCCGGAGGCCACATGAGCGCGACCGCCTACCAAGCCCGGATGTCCGGCCCGACCCTGATCGAGAAGGGCCGCGACACCGTGATCACGCTGCCTGTCTACAAAGACGGCGCGTTGGTTGTGCCGTCCGCTGTCTCTGTCTTCGTCTGGACCGCCGCCGGCGCCTCTGTGGTCGCGGCCGCGTCGGGGTCGGTGGCGGGCTCTATCGCCACCTACACGGTCCCGGCCGCGTCCACCTCGGGCCTTGCCTACGGCGCCGACTGGCGGATCGAGTGGTCGCTGACGCTGGCCAGCGTGGTGGAGGTTTTTCAGACCGATGCCGCGTTGGTCCGCAACGCCATCCGGTGCCCGGTCACCGACGCCGATCTCTACGCGCGCGAGCCCAGCCTGAACCCCTCGGGCGCCGCGCCGATCCATACGCTGAGCAACTTTCAAGCGTTCTTGGACGACGCTTGGAAGACGCTGCTCAACCGTCTTCTCACCGATGGGCAGTACCCGTGGAAGATGCCATCGGCCGCCGTGGTTCGCGAGGCCGCCCTCGCCTTGACGCTCCACCGCGTCTTTATGGCCTTCACCACGGGTCTGAATGAGAGCTACGGCAAGAGCGCCGAGGTGTACCGGAAAGAGTACGAGGCGGCTTACAACAGCATCCGCTACACGCAGGTCCTCGACCCCGACAGCCCCAGCCCGAACGGACAGAAGGTGTCAGCGCGCCCCGTGTACTTCTTGGGTGAGCCCAAGCGGCGGGCCTTCTGATGGCGCTCGCAACCGGAACGCTGATCACGCGCCTGTCGACGCACCTTGCCGCCACGTTGCCGTCGAGCCCGGACAACGCGCGGTGGACCCCCTCGAGGTTCCTACCCCCGTCCTTGGGGCAGGACACCGAAGCCAAGACGCAGCGGTGTTGGTCGGTGTGGTCCCCCGGCGCGTCCCCCGTGGTTCCCACCCAGCGGCAGACCGCCGGCGAAGGGGTCCACGTCACAAGCACCATCGAAGCGGGCTTCTCGTACAGCCTGCGTCAAGACGGCACCGTCGCCGACTTCGCCGCAGCTCTGGCGGCCGAGGATGTCTTTCGCGTCGCTCTGTTCAGCGTGGACCGCGCCGACCTGCCGCGCCTCACCCTGCAGTCGGTTAGTCGCACGCTGCAGCCCGACGGTCGAACCCTTGTGGTACTGTTGACCCTGCAAGCCTCCCACACCGTCACCCTGTCTTAGGAGCCGCCGATGGCCACCTCCATCATCCCCAAGCACTTCACCGACGGCTCCGTGACCTTCAAGGACGGCACCGGCACCCCTGTCACCCTGGCCGTCCCGTTCACGATGGGCGACTGCGCGATCTCTGGCCTCGCCCAAGACGCGCTCGGCCGGGCCACCAACGCATACGAGACCCGGGGCGTCCTCGTCGGCCTGCGCCGCGGCGCGCGCGAGTACCCGACCTTCTCGATGTCGCTGATGCTCCCCGAGGTCAGCGACGCGACCAACACCACGCCGCTCGACTTCATCCGCAAGAAGGGCGCCTATGCCGCCAACACGTCGACCACCGCGACGACCGGCGACGTGTACACCATCGACATCGTGCTGACCATCGAGGGCACCGACCTTGGCGACGCCGCCGACCACACCTTCACCCTTGAAGACGTGGACTGCCGCGCCGACTTCAGCGAGGGCGAGCCCAACACCCTGACGATCAACGGCACGATCTACGGCAACATCACCCCCGCCTGATCGCCCGTCCGCAGCTTCACCCCATCGGAGAGCCCCGATGTCCACCCCGCAGATGATGACCCTGGGCGGTTCGTCCTACGCCGTCCACCCCCCGAAGAGCCCCGCTCGGGCCGCCGCTGTCCTGCAGATGCAGGGCAAGGACGCCCCGCACGTCGGCCTTGCCGCCGCGCTGGGCCTCTGTGTCGACTGCCACGGCGTGGCCTGGAAAGGGTCGGCCCAAGCCTTCGGCGAGGCCGTTTTCGACGCGCTGCAGGCGAAGCGCGTGCCGTTCGCGGCCATCTGTGAGGCCGGCGCCGCGTGCATGGATGTCGTCGCCGGGGCGGTACTCTTCGAGGATGAGGTCGCTTCGGTCGAGGCTTTTACCGGGGCTCCGTAGGTCGGCTTGATCTCCAAGTCCTGGAGATCTGCCGCCTATGGGGCCAACCGCCCTCATGGTGGGCAACCCTGCCGCGCGAAGAGCGGGTCAGCCTGACCGCGTGGTATCGGGTCCATTGCGACCCCACGAAGGGCCAGCCTAAGCCGCCCCCGCCCATGCCAACCCCCCGCCGTAGGTGACCCATGGGCCGCCCGATCCAAGCCCGATCCGGCAAGGTCACCATCGAGATCGACGCTGCCCTGCAGGCGCAGATCGACGCGATGGTCAAAGGCATGGCGCCCGCCGTGAGCGACGCGCTTGACGCATATCTCGACAAGGCCGAGGCATACGTCCAGCGAGAGTACCCCTGCCCGGGTGATGCGCGCTTCCCCACCGCAACCGGAAACAGCCGGGACGCCTTCACATACCTCCGCACCGTTGAAGAGCGCAACGGTGGGACCATCCTCAGCGCGTCCGTCGAGAACGACGCCAGCAACTACGGCAAGATCAGCCGACTGCGCGCCACTGCGGCAGCCCACCGGGCGCGGCTGCAGGCCGGCGAAGAGCTCAGCGAAGACAACCTGCGCGAGCTGCGGGTCATTGAAGCGCTCGAGCGCCAGTCCGGCCGCAAGGCGCTGATCCCCTACGTCGTCTTTGTCCACCGCGGGCACTACTGGCAAACGCTGCGCCGCATGCGAAAAGACGCCGAGCGGGCTATCGTGGCCTCAGCAGCGGCCGAGCTTCGCCGCCTCGCCGGAGGGTAGCCCGTGGCCGATACCGCAACCCTGACCATACGCGCCGACATCAGCGAGCTCCAGCGCAAGCTGCGCAGCATCCCCGACGACGCCGCCGGCAGCGCGAAGCAGATGGCGGTCACCCTTGAGCGAGAGTTCAAGCGGGCGAGCGCCGCCGCCGAGGCCGCCGCCAAAGCAAGCAGCGCCGCGAACGCGCGCGCCGCCGCCGAGGCTGAGCGCGCAGCGGGCAAGCTGCAAGACTACCTCGCCGCCGGCGACCCGGTCGCCGAGCTGACCCTCAAGTTTCAGCGGCAGGCCGCCGAAATCGAGCGCATCGCAAAGGTCACCGGCAACGCCGAGGGCGCCCAACAGGCGCTCGCCAAAGCGTCGGCCAGCTACGCCGACGAGCTCGCCGCCCTGCAGTTCCCGAAAGAAGTGGAAGAGGGTGCTGAGAAAGCCGCCGGAGCCAACTGGAAGCTCAACCAACAGACGATGAGCCTGCGCAAGAACGTGGGCGACTTCGCTAACAGCCTGTTGGCTGGCCAATCCCCGTTCACAGTCATGGCTCAGCAAGGCCCCCAACTGCTGGAGATCTTCGCTGAAACGGAGGACGTGGGCGAGCTTCTGGAGTCCTCCTTCGGAAAGATCATCACCAAAGCAAAGTCATTCGGTGGCGTTATCGCTGTCGCCGCGGTCGCTGTCGCCGCAGCGGTTACTGCATACAGCATGGCTGCAAACGCCGCCGATCAGTTTGCCGATGGAAACAACCGGCTGGCCAATACCTTTCGCAAACTGCGTGAAGACGTAGATCTCTCCACTTCGGCGCTCAACGCTCAGCGCGATGCGATGGCTCGACTCAAGGATGCGGCCGACACCCGCCGCGAAGACCTCATGGTCGAGATCGGTGCAATGGATGAGCACGCCGTTGCGGCCGAGCGAGACAAGAAAGCCGTAGCTGAATCTACTCGCGCCGACATGATGGCGATCACCTCGCGCAAGGCGAAACTCATGGTCGACCTTGAGACGGTCGATACGATGTGGCGCAAGTCCAAGGCGGGCAGCGAAGAGCGAAAGGAAGCCGCCCGCCTCACGCAAGAGTACCGAGCGGCGATCAAGGTTGAAGAAGAGAAGATCGCCGCGGCGAAAGCCAACTACGATCAGCAGATCGAGGACATCGACAACCTGCGCCTCATCCGGCAGGTCAAGGCCGCCGAGGCCGAAGCCACCAAGGCCGCCACAGTCGCCCGCAAGGACAGCAGCAAGGCCGACAAGGACGCCGAGCGCGCAGCCCGCGACCTTGCGAAAGCCTATGAGGATGTGGCGGCAATCACGGCGGATGCGTCACAATCTGGCGGATCGGCTGAATGGGATTTGTGGATGGCCGCCTCCGAGCGGCTTGCTGTCCTTGACGAGATCGCGCAACGCTACGCAGATCAGCCTGACCTACTGGCCAAGATTGGTTCCGCGGAAGCAGCCGTAAACACGCAGCTCATCGAGCAGATCCGAGAGCAGCGGGCGGTAGAAGCGGGAGAACTGGAGAAGGCCAAGCAAACACTTCACGAGCGAGACCTCGCGCGAGCGAAGGAGTTGGCCGATCATGAGATGATGCTGCAACGACAGCGCGTGGCTGGCGCTCAGGCGGTCGCCACTTTCATGGACGGCGTGAGCGACCTAATGATGCAGCGAGCAAGCGCCAACGCAGAGCACAATCGGCGGCTGGCCAATAAACAGTTTAAGATGGGCAAAGCCACCGCCATCGCGCAAGCCACTATCAACGGTGCGCTCGCGATTACTCGTGCTCTCGCAGAGCTTGGCCCAATCGCGGGCGCCATCGCGTCGGCTGGCATTATGGCCACCACCGCAGCGCAGATCGGCGTCATTGCCAGCCAAAAGCCCGCGTTCGACCGCGGCGGCATGATCCAAGGCGGACGCATGGCCGATCAAGTGCCGATCAACGCCCTGCCTGGAGAGGCTGTCCTGTCCCGTGGCGCCGTCCGTGCCGTCGGCGGGCAAGCCGGCGTCGACCGCCTCAACCGCGGCGAGAGCGCCGCGCCGCAGATGGTCCCCGTCGAGACCTACAAGCACTTCGGGCGCTTCGTGCGGGACGAGCTCGGCCGCGCCGGGGTGCTCCAGCATGCTATGCTGAGCGGGCGCCCTGTCGGCGCCCTGGGGTACTGAATGGCCACCGACACCGCCCGCCCGCAGCACCCCGCCCTTGTGGTCATGGACCCACGCCTGGACGCCGCTGTAGCCCCGTGGGCCGCGCAGAGCAGCTACACCGAGGCCAGCCCCCGCGCCGGCCTGCCGGAGCCGTCTGGAGCCTACCAGGGCAGCCTGAGGGCCACCGGCCCGCAGTCCGCCGAGTTCGTGGCGCGCATCCAATCCGCCGGCCTGCCGGGGTCGACCGGTACCGCGGCCACCTTCGTCACGTCGCCCGACGGCTCAACCGATTGGGTGGGCTGGGAAGGTCCGGGCGCGATCTCTCACTGGGAGGCCGTCAACTACACGACCACCACGACGGACTACCTGATCACGCCGCACATCGTGACGACCCCCGAGGGCGCTCTGCTTGCCGTGGCGCGCAAGGGGTCCGGTCTTGGGGCGGGGTCCCTCATCGTGTACCGACGCGAGCCGGATGCCACCGGCTGGGGTTCAGCCATCGAGGTCAGCACCCGCGGCCTCGAGCCCTTCTGTCCGTGCCTCTGTGTGGTTGGCTCCAAGATCCTGATCTTCGCGCTCGTCGAGGCCCCCGTCGGGACCGATGCCTACGTCTGGACCTTCTACAGCGACGATGACGGCGCCTCATGGACCGAAGCCGCCGCGCCCGCGAACGTCGACCGCACTACGGTTCAGGCTGTGACCGCGGCCGATGCCGAGCGCATGCGCGCGGCCTACGCAAACGGGCAGATCATCCTCTTGATCCACGCCCGGAACGGAACCACCAACACGACGTATCAATGGGCGTCCGACGACCTCGGGTCTTCGTTTGTGCAGGTCTCAACCCTCGCAGGTGAAGGCTACGGCGATGTCGTCGCAGTCGGTGGCCAGTTCGTGGCCGTCACCGGGCGCTTCTCCGGTTCAGCCTACACCACGCGCATCCGGCGCTTTGGGTCCGCGTTCCAAGGGGCAGCCTCGGCGATCATCGTGAGCGCCGTCGACAGCACCAACGCCCTGGGGTCGGTGTACCTCGCGGACGTGGCCGGGACTGTCAGCCTGCACAACGGCTTTGCGCTCGCGGTCGACGAGCCCGGCGCCGTGTACGCCTTCGGGGTGTACTACACGGCAGACCCCGACAGCCCCACCCAGCGGGGCGTGGTCGCGGTCAGTGAAGACCGAGGCATGACGTGGATTCCATGGGGTCAGGACACCTACACAGCCAGCAACCCGACCGGCTACGGCTACAGCGCCCGCTGGTTCTCGCCGACCAACCCCAACAGCGGCACCCCGTCCCCCGCGACGTGCCGCCTGCGCAGCCTCGCGGCCACCTGTCAACGCGGGCGGTTCGTGCTCGCCCACAACTGGACCGCGCCATCGTCATCCTACGGCAACAGCCTCGGGATCGCCTACCTCGGCGGGCTGACCAGCCAATGCCTACCGCCGATCAACCGCGGCGCCCGGTATCAGGATCAAGCGTCCTGGGACTACGCTTGGCACCCCTTCGCGGAGCCGTCCGAGATCAGCGGCATCACTTGGACCGAGACGGCGTTTCCGGCGGGCAACAGCACCCTCGCCGCCCCCGGACGCCTCGAGCTCTCCACCACCAACGGCGTAGCCTACGCGGTCGTCAACGACCCGCGCGCCGCCGACGCAACGCAGCGAGACAGCGCCGGCGAGACTATCATCGTCGAGTTCGCCGCTGACGCGATCACCAACCCGGACACCACAACGCAGCGGATCAGCCTCAAGGCCCGCGTCGATGACGGGGTCTATGGCTATCAGGTCAGCGTGCGCCTCAACACCGTCGCGGTCGTCGTGTACGACGATGTGCTCGGGACGCAGCTCTTCGCCAGCGGCACACTTGCCACCGGTCCCAAGCACGTCCGCATCGGCATCGACGGCAGCACCGGCACAGTCAGCGTGTGGTATCGCTTGTGGGCGCCCGATGTGGTCCGCGAATGGACGCACCTTGGCTCCGACACCCTGAGCGACGACGGCGGAACGGTCGGTAACCATCGAATCGAGTGGGGGCAGCACGTCGGCGCGCCGGCCACCAACATCGTCTCGCGGTGGTACTTCGTCGGTGTGTCTTTCGGCAGCCGAGCGGGCTTCTCGAACGTCGGCACACAGTCCCATTGGGACAGCTTCGATGCAGCCTTCTTGCCTGACATCCTCAAAGGCCGGCAACTCCCGCCCGTCCCCCGTGCCGCCTTCGCATCGTCGGAGGCCAGCCTGACCGGCGTGCGCGGGCCGTTCTACACGGGGCAGACGTGGACGATCACCCCCGACGCGACCTTTGCTGCCCGGCGCATCCTGCCGCAGATCGCCCGCTCGCCCCGCCTTGGCTGGCGGTCGCAGGCCGACGGGGTGGCACAGTCCATCGCCTTTCAACTGCAGTCGAGCGGCGCCGACAGCGCCCCGACCGCCCCGGTCATGGCGTGCATCCTGCGCGGTATCAACTGGCGATCCGGCAGCATCCAAGCCCGGATCGGCGGGACGTGGACCACCCAGGCGACCATCGACGCCGCGCTCTTGAGTGCCGTCGGCTTCGCCCGGCAGGGTGACGTGCTTACCGCGTCGACCTACGCGGCATCGCGCCCATACTTCGCGACTGGCGAGCTGTCCGGCTGGACCGCGCAGTTTGGCGCGACCGCCTCGGGCGCCAGCCGCCGCCGCATCCGGCACAACACCGAAGGCAAACTCACCACGCCGGGCGGCACCTACGCCGGGCCGACGACGAAGCTCATCGCCAGCGGCGTCACCGGCAGCGAGGCCACGTCCGGCAGTCTGTGGCTCTGGTCACCCGACATCGCCGTCGTGTTCCCGTTCAGCGCGAACGCCGACGGCTGGCGCATCGTCATTGACTCACAGACCACGGCCGACGGCTACTACACCATCGGGCAGATGGTCCTCGGCCCCTTGCACATCCTCGCGGCGCCGTACTCTTGGGGGCGCACACAGACCACCGAGCGCGGCAGTGTGATCGAGGTCCAGCCCGACCGCAGCACCTACCTCGCCCGCCCCGCCCCCGCGCGCCGCGTGGTCCAGATGACGTGGGCCGACGGGGTCGACGAGACGCAGATGTGGGCCGCCGAGGCTGAGCCCGACTTCGTGGACTACGACAGCGACGACGCAAGCAACGCGAACGCCGCCACGCTGCACAGCCTGACCGGGCTACTCAATGAGGCCGACGGGCGCATGGTTGCACTTCTCCCCAAGGTCACCCTGCCGATCACGTCCACGCAGACGATCCACCGCCGGGCGGGCATGATCGTCGGCACCGCGTCGACCACCGACAGCCTCGACACAATCCAGGGTGAAGAGCTCGCCGACGAAGTGCATCGGTCGGGCAACCTCGTGATCACCGAAGAGGTCTGACGATGCCGCGCGCCGACGCCGATCTCGTGTGGCTCCTGACAATCACGCTGCCCGGCGTGGTCTACCGCCTGTCGACCCGTCCGCTTGCGGTGACCGAAGCCGACGGCACGGCGACCGAGTACAGCGGCGGCCTGTCTGACGTGGACTTCGCCGAAGAGGTCGACCTTCTCAGTGTGACGCCCGCCTCGCAAACCGTCGCGGTCGAGGGCTACATCGACCCCGCCCCGGCTGAGCTTGCGGCGCACGGGGTTGATCTGCGCGAGGCCGTGGCGCGGCTGTCCTACGCCCTCGTCGAACCCCACCGCGGCCACGCGCTGCAGGTCGTCAGCCATACCGCCCGCGCAGACGTGGCCGAAGGGCGCCTCGCACAGCCCGCGTGGGGCGACCCCCTGCGCCCCGCCGGCTGGTTTGCAGCATCGGTGGAGGCCACCCCGTGGACCTCGAGGGTCCCGCTTCTGTCGCCCGCCGCGGTCATCACCGAAGAGGACTTCCCCGACGCCCGCGATGACGCCTATGGGTTCCCCTTCCCATTGATCGTGGGGCAGCCCGGAAGTGCCGCCATCAGCCTGTTCTCGACGCCGGCCTACGTCATCGACACCACGGCCGGCGGCCTGTCGCAGCTGCTCTTGGTTGCCGGCTACGACGCCGCATCGGTGGGCGACACCGTCACCATCAGCGACGGCTCCAACAGCGAGGTCAACGCGCTTGAGCTTGGTGTCACAGCTTCGGGGCAACCCTACTTCTACGTCAACATCGACACCAGCCCCACGCTTGACAACGGCGCCGACGTGATCTACAGCGTGGCGTGGTCGGGCGCATCTGGCGTCGGTGGCGCAAGCCGCCCGGGTCAGCCCGCTTCGGCGGGCGAGGCGATCCGCTACCTCATCGGCCGCGCCGGCCTACCCTTCGATGTGGGTGGGAGCGCCGCCGCGCTGGATTACCTGCGCGCCGTGCGCTTCGATGCCTACCTCAACGACCCCGAGGTCTCCGCCTGGGACTACCTCGCGACACAGGTCCTCCCCCGCTTGCCGATCACGCTCCGCTACACGTCGGAGGGCCTACGGCTCGACGCGCTCGACCCTGACGTGCCGCCGGGGCAGTGTGTCGCAGCGAGCCCCGATGACGGCTGGGTCCGTCTGTCCGCGGCCGTCTATGATGACGCCCCCGCGCCCAAGCGGCTCGTGATCAAGGGCGGGTCAAACCTCAACACCGGCGGCACCGCCCGCATCGTGATCATCGACGGGCGCCCCGATGAGGCCCCGGCCGATCAGGTCGAGCGCCGCGCCGGGGTTGACGTGCGCACCCGCACCGCGGCTGGGGTTCAGCCGACAGAAGAGGAGGTCATCGAGATCCCCTGGTGTCAGGACATCTCGAGCCTCTACACCCTCGCCCTCTGGCGCGCCGGCTTCCGGTCCTCGCGTCCGGTCACTGTGACCTACAGCGCTCCGGTCCAGTTCGTGGGCCTTGAGCCCGGCGCCCCTGTTGCGGTGAGCGACCCTGCCCTCGCTTGGACTGACCGCGTCCTCTGGGTCCGCTCGAAGCGGTGGCAGGCTGGCCGGTGGATCTTTGCCCTGTGGGGTGTGGAGCGCGGAGCCTACGGCACCTTCGCCGGGTAGACCAGCCCGATCCCCCGTGCTACGCTGCCCCTGCGAGGTGTTCCCATGGCCGCCACCGTCAGCAAGTCCGGCACCCCCGGCGTCATCACCGACCGGATCGCCTTGGGCGGCACGGCGGGCAACGCGACCGCGATCACATTTCCCCGGTGGGCGCGAGAGATTTCGATCCGCATCTTCGCCTCCGACAACGAGACGCAGAGCGCGGGCTTCGTGAGCAGCACCGGCACCGACGGTGCCGCGATGGACAGCAACGGCGTCCGTGTCGAGCTCGGCGTGCCGTTCATGCTCAACCCCAGCCCCGGCAGCCCGGCGACCGTGCTCTACGTCAGCGGCGATAACGCGAACGACGTGGCTCACGTCAGCGTGAGCGCCTGACATGCCGCGCCTCCGTACCCGCATCGTCCCGCGACCGAGCGCGACCGCCGACCTCACCGCCCCCACCCCGCCCGCGCAGGGGCCGCCGGAGGCATCGGGCACCACGTCGGTATCGGTGACCTACACCCACGCAGGGGCGCCGGCAGGCACCCAGTGGACCCTCTTCGTCCGCAGCACCGCCGACGGCTCGACCGTCACCCCGGCCAGCGGGTCCGGCCTCGGCCCCTACGTGCTGACGACCGCCGATGGGTCGTCGTTCATGCACTGGATGGAGGCCGAGGCACCCGACGGCCAGACATCGCGGTCGCTGGCCCGGCTGGTACGGGTGGAGCAGGACCTCGCCGACGCCTACCCCGTCGAGGGCTCGGCCGGCTGGCGCACCGTGCGGGAGTGGGACCTGCGCGCGCAGGGCACACAGGGGCCGATCCCCAACGGCGCGGGCACCATCACCCTGGGCAGCGACACGGTCACAACCCGCGGCGCGACTGCGGGCGCCGGAACATTCGGCACCGACAACGTCGCCGGGCTCAATGCGACCGATGGTCTCTATCTGGAGTGCCAGACCACGGCGAGCATGCTCCCGGAGCTGACCCTGACCCTGCCGCTGGGGGAGACCCTGGGGGCGGAACACGCGCTGCGGGTCTCGGCGACACTGCTGATCTTCAACGAGGACAGCAACGACTCCGTTCTCCTCTACATCGCGGACCCTGCCGTGACGCCGACGCTGGACGTGTCGAGCGCGTCGGACGTGGGGGGTCTGCGCATTGTCGGGCAGACCGCCAGCCTCACCTACCGTCGCGGCGCTGCAGCGTCCTCGGGCGTGACGGTGCCGACGGGCTGGTCCAATGGGACGCCGCTCTACGTCGAGTTCATCGTCCCAGGCTACGGAAACGACGTCATCGTCAGGATTGACGACACTGGCTATCTGGCGGCCACCCCTGACCAGCGAGGCCGGACACAGTCCGGCCCGGCCAGTCCGACGACGACAGCGACCGCGTGGGCGGACGGGCTGAGCACTATCAAGCTGATGCTCGGCGTGTACAACGGCGGGTCAGGTGTAGGCACCCCCAAAGCGTGCATCCGCCACCTAAAGATCGAGGTGCGATAATGGCTGCCCCATCGATGCAGTCGGCCGAGCGGTGCTCCACCGACGCCGACGACGGCACCCCAATCGGGGCCACCGTGGTCCGCGTGCTCCTGCCCGACGACCTGACCCGAGATGCCGCCGGCCTCGCCGGCCCGACCGCGCAGGCTGCGGCGCGCGCCGCCATCGGCGAGGCTGTGGGCGAGGGGCTGCGCACGGCGCTTGACACCGGCGCCCTGGTCCTGCCGTGACCGCCCCCGACGACCTCGCCGCCCTCGCGCTCCGCGACTGCGGCCCGTGCGACCACGGCGGCGCCCGCGTGCGCGACGTGCTGCCGGACTACCTCCCCGACGACGTGCGCGCGGTTGTCCTCGCCCGGCTCGACGCCGGTGAGGCGCAGTACGGCGCGCCGCTGCGGGTCGGCTGGGCGCCCGCGGCCGATGAGGCTGTGCAAGAGGGCGCCGATCTGGTGGCCTACCTCGTGGCCGGCGGCGCGCCCGCGGGGCTGACGCTCGACGCGGTGAGGCTGACCGAGGGCGTTCTGCGCTGGCGGGCGGGCCGATGACCCTCACCATCCGCGACACCGACGGCGCCCCGATGCACGTCCTGCGCCTGCGCCCCCGCGACCTCATCGACTACGCCACCCGCATCGAGCGCCGCCGCGGCGCCCCGGAGTGCTGATGCCTGCCGATCCGACCCCGACCCCTCTCGCCATCGCCGCCGACCTCCTCAGCCTCGCAGCCAAGGTCGCCCGCATGTCGGTGGGCGGCTACACCCGGCGCGAGGTGCTCGTCATCGTGGCCGACGCCACCGAGATCGCCCGCGACCTGATGCAGCTTGCCCGGCAGGCACGCGAGGACGGCCAGTGACCGCCTACGTCGCCCTCATCCCCGGCCACGGCGCGCGCCCCTCGGGCTGGGACCCCGGCGCGGTCGGCACGCGCACCACCGACACCGGCCCGGAGCCCGTGGGCGAGGCCGCGCTCGTGCGGCAGATCGCCCCGCTGGCCCTGCGTCGGCTGCAGGCGCTCGGGATCGGCGCGGGCATCCACGATGCCCCCAGCCCGTGCCCCGATGGGCACCCGCTCGAGCAGTACCGCGCCCGCGTGGCGGAGGGCCTGCGGTCGGCCGCGGCGCGCGGCGCGGGTCGGTGTGTCGTCGCGCACCTCCACCTCAACGCGGGCGGGGGCAGCTACACCGCGGCCATCGTCGACGGCCGGAGCCGCGGCTGTGCCATGCTCGCGGACAGCATCGAGGGCGCGGTGTCTGCCCGCTGCCCGGAGCTCAAGCGCCGCGGAGCCTCGACGTGGCAGGCCGGCTTCCCGCGCGCTGAGGGCCTGATCGAGACGGTGTGGAGAGAGGGCCGGGCGCACCCGACCATGACCGCCCACGCGCTCGTGATCGAACTGGCCTTCGTGGACACTGTCACCCACCAACGCGCCCTCGCCCGCGACCTGCCCGGCCTCGCCGACGCGCTCGCGGACGGCCTCGCGGCGGGCCTGCGGAGGCTCGGGTGACCGCCGTAGATGGGCGCAGAGACGCGCCCCACCGTGCTACGCTGGCGATGATGCCCACCATCCCCCGCCACCTCCGCGGCCCCGCCCTCGTCGCCCTCTGCGCCGCCGTGGCGTGCCTCTGCGCTGCCGCCGCGGCCTGGGCGCAGGCCCCCGACGTGGCCGCCGCCCCTGCAGCCGCGGCAGCCACCGACCCAACCCTCGCGCTGCTTCAGGCCCTCGGGCCGACTGGCGGCGCCGGCGCCGTGGTCGCGCTCGTGTGGCGGGCATGGCGCGCCGAGGCCGACCGGCACGCGGAGGAGCGCGCCGAGCTCCGCCGGCAGATCGGCGAGCTGGCCACCGCGCAGGCGCAGCTCCGCCTCGACCTCGCGCTGACCCGGCAGGCGCTCGACGGCGTGCGCGACCTCCTCCGCGCCGCGACCTGACCCACCGCCGCCCCGGCGAGGGGCCGGAGCACCCGTGCAGACACAGCCCGCCTTTCCGCAGCCGTCGCCATCGCCCCGCCTCGAGGTCGACCCGCCCCGCCCGCGCGTGCCGTGGGCCGCGGCCTGCGCGCTGGCGGTCGCGCTCCTCGACGCGCTGCCGCCGCTCGAGCGCCCCCAGCCGGAGCCGGCGACCCTGCGCCCGGTCGGGCCGCGGGGGCAGACGTGA
>VFQT010002985.1_pt1 | contig 16164 bp, 20 predicted proteins | sample 3512381 | NCBI WGS metagenome assembly VFQT01 (sample SAMN10412376, study PRJNA504923) | tailings metagenome | isolation source: Relicate 2 Philex TSF3 active mining site | place: Philippines: Tuba, Benguet | collected 2017-08-29
GTCTCTTGGCGGAGAGCGCCAACGTGACCGGCACCATCACCTACGACGGCGTCAACCTGCTCAGCCTCGACGACAACGCGATGTCGAAGTACCGCGGCAAAGACATCGCGATGGTGTTCCAAGATCCGCTGTCGGCGCTCAACCCGGTGCACACGATCGGCCGCCAGATCGCCGAAGCACTCCATATACATAGCGACATCTCCAAAGAAGCCGCGCTTGCGCGCGCGGTCGAGTTGTTGGAGATCGTCGGCATTCCGCGCCCCGCAGAGCGCGCGCAGTCGTACCCGCACGAGTTCTCCGGCGGTATGCGCCAGCGCGTGATGATCGCGCTCGCCATCGCCAACCAACCAAAAGTGATCCTCGCCGACGAGCCCACGACGGCGCTCGACGTGACGGTGCAGGCGCAGATTCTCGACGTGCTCAAGACCGCCCGCGATATGACTGGCGCGGCCGTCGTGCTCGTCACGCACGACCTCGGTGTCGTGGCTGGTCTGGCCGACCGCGTGGCCATCATGTACGGCGGCAAAGTCGTCGAAATCGGCAACGTCGACGAGGTATACGCCTCGCCGGCAATGCCTTACACCATCGGTCTCTTGCGCTCGATTCCGCGAATCGACGGGGCAGAGTCGAGCCGGCTCACCTCGATCGACGGAGCACCACCGTCTCCCGTGGCATTGCCGCCTGGCTGTGCCTTTGCCCCGCGTTGCCCGGCGGCGGCCCCGCAGTGCGACGCAGCCGTGCCTGAGCTGGTGTCTATATCTCCCACTCGTATGACCGCCTGCGTTCGCCAATCAGAGATCGCCGGTCTGCAGTCGAGCGGCAAGTTGTTCGTTGACGGCCCGCGCCATGTGGCGTCGCAGTCGTCGGGCGACTCGGTGGCGCTCGAGGTGCGCAGCCTGAAAAAGACCTTCCCGTTGATGAAGGGATCGGTGTTGCGCCGTCGCGTCGGTTCGGTGTTCGCCGTAGACGGTGTCGATCTCACGTTGCGTCAGGGTCGCAGCCTCGCACTCGTCGGCGAGTCGGGCTGCGGCAAGACCACCACGCTGCTCGAGATTCTGAACATGGTCGCCCCTGAAGCCGGCACCATCACCGTGTTGGGTCGCGACGTCGCCGAACTTTCGAAGAAGCAGCGCCTCGAGATGCGCAAAGACTTGCAGATCGTCTTCCAAGACCCATTCGCGTCGCTCGACCCGCGCTTGCCGATCGGCGACGCGATCGCCGAGCCGCTCGACAACTTCGGCATGCCGAAAGCCGAGCAGAACCAGCGAGTGATGGAGCTGCTCGAACTCGTCGGCCTGCAGCGAGATCACGCCAGCCGGTACCCGAGCGAGTTCTCGGGCGGTCAGCGTCAGCGCATCGCCATCGCGCGCGCACTGGCCTTGAACCCGAAAGTCATCGCGCTCGACGAGCCCGTGTCGGCCCTTGACGTGAGCGTGCGAGCCGGCGTGTTGAACCTGCTCGCCGAACTGCAAGAGAAGTTGAATCTTTCGTACCTCTTCGTCTCGCACGACCTCGCCGTCGTGCAGCATGTGGCCGACGACATCGCAGTGATGTACCTGGGCGGCATCGTGGAGTCGGGCCCCGTCGACGAGGTATTTGCTCGACCACAACATCCGTATACGCAAGCGCTGTTGTCGGCCGTTCCGATTCCGGATCCGAAAGTGGAGCGAGTTCGCAAGCGCATCATCCTGCAGGGTGACTTGCCTAGCCCGGCAAATCCGCCATCGGGTTGCCGATTCCATACGCGTTGCCAGATTCGCGCGACGTTGCCCGCCGATGTTGACGCAAAGTGCGTGAGTGATCGCCCCGAATTGGTTTCGCGCAACGCGAGCCGCGTGGCCTGCCACGCACCGTTGAATTAGTACTCACGTCGCGCCAAGTCCGCTCGGAGCACACCTAGTCTTCCCAGCATGACGAAGCTTCCCGAGGGCTGGCACCATGTCGACGGAGCGTTGTATCGCGAGTTTGAATTCAAGGACTTTTCGGAGGCATTCGGCTTCATGACCATGGTGGCAATGCTCGCCGAGCGACAGGGTCATCATCCCGACTGGAGCAACTCTTGGAACAAGGTGCGAATCTCGCTTCGGTCGCATGACGCCGGCGGGGTAGTGACGCAACGCGACCACGACCTGGCGTTCGAGATCAACTCGATTCTTCGAGTCGAATAGTTTCACTGCATCTCGGCAAGACTGGACGTTGTGTCTGGTCGTCGCCGTAAGCCTTTCGTCGCATGACCAGCGGGCGAAACGTCCTCTCTGTATCGACAGAACGCTTTCCCGGTCGCTGGGTGCTCACGTCGGCGTTCATTCTGCTGACCTTTTCTTCGGGAGTCGGCTTCTACGGGTTGTCGGTGTATCTCCAGGCGTTCAGCCGTGAGCTCGGCTGGTCGGTGGCGTCGATATCTTCTGCGACGACTTTTTTCTTCCTCGTTGGAGGACTCTCGGCGATTCCAATCGCCAAGCTCGTCGCAAGATACGACGTGCGATTCGTGGTGATCAGCGGAGCGGTTCTTGGTTCGGGTGCATTGCTGTGCATGCAGTTCGTCTCGGAGCGCTGGCACCTCTTTGCCGTCTATGCGGTGTACGCGCTCGGCTGGTCGGCCTCGGGAGTAAATCCCGTCACCACGGTGGTGACACGTTGGTTCGAGGCGAAGAGGGCGTCCGCACTCGCCATTGCCTCGACGGGTTTGTCGGTCGGAGGCATCGTTGTTACTCCAGTGATCAAGTGGATACTCGATTCGCAGGGGATCGACGCCGGGTCGCCATGGCTTGCGGCGATTTGGTTCGTGGGAATAGTTCCGGTGACGCTGCTCTACTTGCTGCCATTTCCTCATCAATTCGGCTGGATGCCGGATGGTGTTCGAGCCGTCAACAAAGAAGTACCAACACTCAGTGGTACGCCACTCGCAATTGCGGTGAAGTCGCGTTTCTTCCTGATGATTGCAATCGGCTATATCTTTGCGTTCGGCGCGCAGGTCGGAGGCGTACAGCAGCTAGTGAAGATGGTGGAGGAGCGTACGGACCGCACCACGGCCACGCTCGGCACGGTGGTGTTGTCGCTGTTCTCCATCATCGCTCGATTCACCGCGAGTCGAGCAATTGACCGACTCGACATGGCCAGGTTCACGGTGTTGGTTGCAGTCATGCAAGGTGTGTCGTTGGCGCTGATTGGGTTCATGACCAGCCCGGTCGGGCTACTCGTTGGCATTGCGCTGTTTGGGAGCACCATCGGCAACATGCTGATGATGCAGAGTTTGCTCATCGCACAGAAGTTCGGTGTGCTTGACTATCCGCGCATTGCAGCGCGACAGGGTCTGATTTCGTTCACGGGCACCGCTGGCGGGCCGCTCTTGCTCGGCGCACTGCACGACTTTGCCGGCGGATATCGCGCGAGCTATCTCGCCGCAGGAGTGTGTTCGCTTATTGGGGCTCTGTTGTTCTCGTTGGCTGGTTCTGCCGGCGACCGGTCCGCCACTTCAGCATGATGCGTTCTCGTGACTGGCTTGCTACGGTCAAGCGGCAATGAGTGAGACGGTGCACCCCAATGTCACCCGAGTAATTGAAGCGGGCCGCGCCTTGGGACTCGATCTTGTGACGCGGAGATTCCCAGAGGGAACGAAGACTGCCCAGGATGCTGCAAATGCGATTGGCGTCTTAGTGGGCCAGATTGTGAAGAGCCTGGTGTTCGGCGTTGACGGTGAGATCGTCATGGCGTACGTGAGTGGCGCGAATCAATTGGATGAAAAGAAGCTGGCGGCTGCAGCAGGTGGCGCGAAGTGTTCGCGAGTCGATGCCGATGCAGTGCGTGAAGCAACCGGATTTCCGATTGGTGGTGTTCCTCCATTCGGTCACACAACTCAACTGCGTATCTTCATCGACCCAGATCTGCTCCAGTACGACGAGGTGTGGGCCGCAGCAGGAACATGGAATGACGTGTTCCCGATTAATCCCCGTGACCTCCAACGTGTTACCAGTGGAGTCGTCGTGGAGATCAAGCGACGATGACCAAGGATCCGATCCAGAAAAAGACGCTGGCCGACTACTGGCGCTTCTTCGCAGAGACCGAATGCAAGGGGTATTCACCCTTGTACGAGGCCATCACCACGGCCTGCGCGAATAGCGACGACGTGATGGAGTTCGTGTCTTCGTTGCCCAGCCATGCACACCAGCCGAATCTCTTGTTGGCAGCGATGCATGAACGAGTACTTCTGGGTCTTGAGCCAGAGTTATCGGTTCTGTATGCCGACAATCTGGTGAGAGGCGTTGGTGTCGTGTTCGTAGAAGCAGTCCTCAAAGCGCGAGATCGACTGCAGCCGATTCTTTCGACGCGGTTCACTCAAACAAACGAAGTCGGGAGGGTGGCGATAATCGCACCAGCGTTAGCGGCGATTTCAAACCGAGACAACTTCACGTTGATTGATGTGGGGACGAGTGCTGGACTGACACTTCGACTTGACGATTGTTTCATCGACTACGGATCGCACGGCTCGCTCGGTCCTCACGACAGCAAAGTCCGAGTCAAGTCAGATGTACTCTCGGGCAATCCGCCACGCCAAAGTATGCCGATCGGACGGCGAATAGGAATCGATAGGAACATTCTCAATCCTGCCAATGAAGACGATGCACGCTGGTTACTTGCATGTGTATGGCCAGATACTGGCCGGCTAGACCGCACGCGCGCAGCGATTGAACTTGCTGCATCTAGGCCGAGTGAACTCATCGAGGGAGACGCACTGGAGACTCTTTCTGATCTTCTCCCTTCGATTCAGGGTCCAATAGCCGTTACAACTACATGGGTAGTCGCATACATGGACATCGAATATCGAGCTCGACTTTCGGCTGACCTGATGGCTGCGAGTCAACAGCGAGACATCTATTGGATCAGTGCCGAAGCACCAGGTGTCGTGTCTCAGCTTCCGGAAGTGTTGCCTCCAGAAGTAGATGGCCCTGTGCCGAGTGTTGTTGGATTGGTGACTTTCACAAACGGTGAAATCGCAGAGTCGCGGGTTTTGGCGCACGCTCATAGCCACGGTTCGTGGATTTGGTGGTACGACCGGTGATCATGCGAGACGCCCATGTTTGTGTACTGAATGGCGGCGTGCCCCCCTTCGGTCACAGCACTCAACTGCGTGTGTTCGTGGACCCTGACTTGTTGCAGTACGACGAGGTGTGGGCCGCGGCGGGAACGTGGAACGACAACTTCGGTGCAGCACCTGCTGACATTGTGCGTGTTGCCGGTGGCGTGGTCACCGACCTGAAGCGAGCTTGAACCGACAGTCATTCGTGGTGTGGATGTTCGTGCAGCATGTGCCCCGGATGTTCGATCTGCAGAGTGGTGTGTCGCACATCGAATGTAGAGCCGAGTAAAGATTCGAGTTCATCGAGAACGCGACCAGAACCTCCCGAGTCGTGCAGTTTTTGTTCGATGACGACATGGGCGGAGATCATCGGCGAATCTGGGTTGATGGCCCACACGTGTAGGTCATGCACAGCGATGATGCCGGGCAATGAGAGGATCGTTGTGCGCACGTCGGCGGGGTTGATGTGCGCCGGGGCGCCTTCCATGAGTATGTGGATTGCCTCTGAAATGACTCCCCAGGTCCGAGCAACGATCGCAACCACGACAATCGCGGTGGCGATGATGTCGAGCCGATGAATGCCTGTCAATGCCGTAAGAGCCCCGGAGAACAAGACAACCGCAGATGTCAGAGCGTCGGATGCCACATCAAGAAACGCGGTCCGTACGTTCAGGTTGGTTTGCGATACAGATCGAAGGATGAGAAGTCCACTGAGGTTCGCAACCAATCCCACAAACGCGAAAGCCATGACTCCTGGTCCTGTGACGACGGTAGGAGAGTTCCACCGGGTCCATGCTTCTCGAATGAGGATGACGCACATGGCAGCGATCAAGGTCGCATGAACGACGGCTGACAACACTTCCGCTCGGAGATAGCCGAACGTTCGTGTGGGAGAGGGCGATCGTGAGGCGATTCGGGCAGCAACGAGAGCGATTGTGATGCCGATTGCATCTGTCAGCTGGTGTCCGGCATCGGCTGCAAGTGCGAGTGACGCGGTTATGAGGACCCCGACCCACTGGGCAACAACAACTGCAACGGTGATGAGGAGAACAAGACTCAACGCCCTGGAACTGTGGTCACCCGGCAGATGCGTGTGTGAGTGGCCGTGGGAGGTCATGAACGAAGTCTAGTAACAAGTACCCCTCGAAGTCCTGAGAACGATTCCCGCGAAGTGATGCAGGACATCCAATAGGTTTCCAAACTCAAACGTGGCGTGCCTCCCTTTGGCCACAGCACCCAGTTGCGTGTGTTCGTAGATCCGGACTTGTTGCAGTACGAAGAGGTGTGGGCGGCCGCGGGAACATGGAACGACGTGTTCCCGATCGCGCCGAACGATCTCGTTCGCGCGAGTGACGCGATGGTTACTGACCTGAAGCGAAACTGAGCGAAAGGCTTTCCCAATAGGCTCACACGAGATGAGCGAAAGTGATCTCATTCGTTCCACTTTGCGACTCGGGACAATCAGTTCCATTCGCAATGACCTGCGCACCCTTGGAGTGGTGGATGAGGATGTCCTGGTCGTTCATTCATCGTTAAGTTCAATGGGCTGGATTGCCGGTGGAGCAGCCGCTGTTGTTGATGCCTTACTTGAGGTCGTTGGTCCGCTTGGAACAGTGTCTATGCCTGCTCATAGCGGGGATTGGTCAGACCCGTCAGGATGGGAGAACCCGCCAGTTCCGTCGAGTTGGTGGCCGGAAATCGTCGAAGGTCGCCCAGCATTCGATCCATACAAGACTCCGCTTCGGGAGATGGGCGTCGTGGCCGAGAACCTACTGATGAGGCGCGACACACTTCGCAGCAGCCATCCACTTCATTCACACATGGCGAACGGACATCCTGCATCGGAAATCGTTTCTGACCATCCACTCGAGGACAGTTTCGGTGACAGGTCTCCGCTCGGTCGCCTCTACAACATGGATGCCAAGGTGCTGCTAATCGGCGTAGGACACGGCCAGAACACTTCTCTGCACCTTGCGGAGTCGCGTGCTCAATGGCCAGGCAAGAAACCGGTCGAGTTCAGGTCTCGGATTATGACGAGTGATGGGCCGATAACGACGATGTGGCTGGGGGACGACGTGGATGCCGACGACTTCGAAGTTCTCGGTCAGTACCTCGAGGAGGAATGTGAGGTCAAGGTTGGCAAGGTGGCTCAGGCAGAGAGTCGCTTGGTAGGCATGCGAACTTTGGTAGATGCTGCCGTACGTTGGTTCACCAAGAACAGGACTTAAGAGGTGCTCGTTCGTCGACCCAGACCTGTTGCAGAGCGACGAAGTATGGGCTGCCGCGGGAACGTGGAACGACAACTTTGCGATAGCACCTGCGGACATGGTGCGCGTTGCTGGCGGTGTGGTCATCGACCTCGAGCGCGGCTGGATTTCGGTAGTTTTTTCATATGCCAGCCGAGAAGTCCAGTCGTTGCGCGGTGACACGCGGCGAAGTTGACCTTGACGCGTATGCCAGCCGCGATGGTGAATGGCGCGCAATTGGTCTTGCGGCACCTGCGCGTCGCGCGCTTGTTGATGCTGGGCTGACCAAGTTGGTTCAACTATCGAGCTGGACTCGGACAGATCTTGCGTCGCTCCACGGAATGGGGCCGAACGCACTCGAGAAGATTGATGACGCTCTGAAGACCAGTGGATTCTCGTTTCGCTCATGAACCGTGAGACTTCTACCGAGTTGTTGAGCGTCCAAAGCCAACGGTGGTGGGTCCTCTTCGAGCCTGGCACCCAGCTGCGCATCTTCACCGACCTGAAGCGTATGTAGTGCCTGTGGTCGGAACAGAAAGTTAGTATCGGAACATGGTCGGGGAAAAAGTAACTGGGCCCGCTTCGTACTTCCCATCAATCGAGCAGAAGTACGGCAAGCCAATTTCGCACTGGAAATCAATTCTCAAGAAGATGAAGACTGCTCGGCACTCGGAGATGGTTGCAACGTTGAAGACCAGGCACGGCCTGGGACACGGTCATGCAAACGCAATCGTTGCTCACTTTAGGGCAGAGGAGAATCTGTAAGGTACCGTTCGCACCGAATGACCGCGTGCTTGCCTGTGGCGCAGCAGCCACCGATATGAAGACCATCTGGTTTTCCCGTACATTTGTCTGAGTGAACTCAACTTTCGAAGTTCGGCCAATTGGCGTTGTTCGTTGCTCACGTTCCATGCCAGAGGACGACCAATGGGATGCCGAAACCTCCAGCATCGAACTCCTTGAGCCGTTCAATGAGAGAGCGGTACGCGGCCTCGCGGCCTTTTCTCACTGCATAGTGGTCTACGTCTTCGACAGGGCAACCTGGGATGTGTCACGTATGTCGCGTTACCCGAGAGGCAACACTGACTGGCCTGAAGTCGGCATTTTTGCCCAGCGTGCAAAAGATCGACCGAATCGGTTGGGAGTTACGGTATGTCGAATCATCAGCATCGACGGCTCAGTGATTCATGTGTACGGACTGGACGCAATTGATGGTTCACCGGTCGTTGATATCAAGCCGTGGATGTCGGAATTCGGTCCTCGTGGGAACGTTGTGCAACCGCAGTGGTCCGAGGAACTCATGAAGGGCTACTGGCAGTGAGTGCGGGCGTTTCAACCGAGCAGTCTGTGGATGTTCGACGTGACGATCCAGTCAAACATCTCGTCGTTGCTTTCCCAGCCGTCATGAATCCCGATCGCTAACTCGAGGACCACGGCGCCATGCGTCGTAATCCAGAGTGCATTCGCTACACGCGTCTCATCCGACGTGAGAGACACCACTCCGGGAATGGAGAGTGCAGCCGTGTGAGGGCCCGGTCCGGGAGGCACAAAAACACCCGAATCCCAACCGTCGCGGAGTGCGAGCACTGGAGCCACTGAAACCGCTTGGGTGGCATTCACTACGTGCCTTGCGTGTGGCGAGTCGATCTGGCGTCCTGCGGTAGGGAAGAGGAATCCGAACATCGCCGGATGCCTCAAAGCCCACAGTCGATACTCTTGGCTCGAGGCAATCAAGCGAGCTCGTGGGTCGGAGATGTGAGCCACGGAATCCAACATCGTTCCAGCCAGCTCAAGTAGGCCGTTGTAGGCCACCACACTCTCGAGATGCGCGGCGCTCTCAAAGTGGCTGTACGGGGCCCCCGGCGTCAGTGAGAGATTGCGACACAACTCGCGCATGACAATGGGTTTGCCCAAGTTCACCGCATCGGTGGCCGCATCCAGAATTGCCCCCGCAGTTGCCCCCGGGACAAGTGGCATCGGATTGAGGAACGCAATTTCCTCTGGAAAAATCACAAATGCCACAAGTCAGTGTATCTCCACCTAAACGGTGTATAGTTGGGACTGAACAGTGTTTAGAAACCCATAAAGGAGCTCATGCCATGTCAACTTCTCTTGGACAACTTCGACGCCTCAACATCGTCGCCACATTGCTCCATCTGATTCAGGGAGTCGCGATCATTGCACTTGCCAATGAGTTTGCCTTGCCCGTTACGTCCTTCTTTTGGAATGACGTACCGAATAATCGACTCGATATCTCACGACTTGACCGACTTTTTGACGTATCGATTGCTTGGGCAGCGGCGCTCTTCCTCTTCCTCTCGGCGTTCTTTCACGCAATCGTCGGTTTCGTTGCGCGCGCGAAGTACGAGTCCGAGATTCAAGCTGAACAAAACCGCTTCCGCTGGGTGGAATACTCGTTCTCGTCGACACTGATGATTCTCGCCATCTGTCTTGTGTTTGGGATCGGTGATATCGCTGGACTGCTGGGAATCGCTGGAGCAAATGTTGCGATGATCCTGTTCGGTTGGGTCATGGAGGTGGCTAACCGTCCCGGTGAAAAAGTGTGGTGGACACCCTTCTGGTTTGGCTGCATCGTTGGAGTCATTCCATGGATCGGTTTGTTCATCTATCTGATTGGTCCTGGAGATGACATGCCCAACTTCGTCTACGGAATCTTCATCAGCATCTTCATCTTCTTCAACTTGTTCGGGTTGAACCAGTACCTCCAGTATCGAAAAGTTGGGCGCTGGTCTGACTACGCCTTTGGTGAAAAGGTCTACCTGTGGCTCAGTCTCTTCGCAAAGAGTGCGTTGGCCTGGCAACTTTTCGGAAACACGTTGTCCGCTTAAGTCGTCAACCATCAACGGGTCAATTGTCGTTTAACGTTGGTGGATGCCTGTAGCTCGATTTCTTTCAGTCGTCGTTGACTGCCAATCCCCACTGACACTCTCCAGTTTCTGGCAAGCACTCGTCGGTGGGGAAGTTGATCCGCGAACTGCAACAACCGACTGGGTATCACTCCGCGACGTACCACGACTTGGCTATCTGTCGTTTCAGAAGGTGCCGGAGAAGCGCACGGTCAAGAATCGTCTGCATCTTGACTTGGATGTTGAGGACATCGAAGAAGCAGTAGCGAGTGCGGTTGCCATGGGTGCAAGAGCCCTCGGAGACGTGGTCGATGAAGGAACAGGGCTTTTGCAGGTGATGTTGGACCCCGAGGGTAACGAGTTCTGCTTCATTCGTAGAACGCCGAAGTAACTCGTGAAGTCATCGATTGTCCCCGACGACAAGAACTGGACCTGGGTGCTCGAACGTCGCTGCCCGGATTGCGGGTTCTTTGCCGGCGAATTTGACGCGACGAAGACCGGTGCCGCAGTGCGTGACTTGGCGGCCCGTTGGGCGGACGTGCTCGGCAGGTCTGACGTCGCGAAGAGACCGAGCCCAGCCGTCTGGTCGCCGCTCGAGTACGGCTGCCACGTCCGCGACGTGTTCCGCATCTTTGACCGCCGGCTGGCGATGATGATCGAGCAGGTCGATCCGCGATTCGAGAACTGGGACCAAGACAAAACCGCGATCGACGACGACTACGCGAACCAGCAAGCGGAGGTAGTGAAGGAAGAACTGCTGTCTGCCACCGCAGGACTTGCCGATCGGTTCGACTCGGTACGCGCCGACCAATGGCAGCGCCGCGGGTTCCGTAGCGATGGCTCAGTGTTTACGGTGCAAACCATCGCGCAGTACTTGTTGCACGACCCCGTGCATCATCTCTGGGACGTTGGCGCCGCCATCCCGGCTTACTGATTCGGCGTACAGTTGCGCCACCACTCGACGGTGGCCGATATCGAGTCGTGCAACGGTGTTGCGTGCTCACCGAACATCGCACCGTATGCAGAGTGATTCACGACGAAGTCTTCTTCGAATTCGTAGAGCATCTCGATCGATTCTTTGGCGGGCGGAATGAAGAGTCCGGCGAGTCGCAGTTGGAACTTGCTGCGAATCACCGATTTCGGTTCGACGCCTATGGCCGACGCCGTCAACTCGAGGAACGCCTTGGTGCTGGTTGCCGGCGCGTTGGGAACGTGCCAGGCACGACCGAGTGAGCGACCGTCGAGCGCGAGACGCACGAGTGCTTCACCGAAGTCGACGACGTAGGTGTACGAGTGGAGTGCGTTCGGGTTGCCGAACAGCTCGGCCTTCTTGCCGTGCAGCAGCGGATCGAAGAAGCGTTCGCCAACGGCCGACGCAGCGGCATGGGGCCCGAAGAAGTCAGACGCTCTGCCCGCGGTCGCCTTCAGACGGCCGGCCTTGTATTCGGTTTCGAGGGCGCGCCACAGATCGGCGCGAGTCTTGCCTTTACGAGTGCTGGCGACGAGTGGCAGCGACTCGGTGAGCGGTCCGGTGACCGGACCGTAGCCGTAGAGGTTCTCCACCGCGACGAGCACTGCGTCGGTGCCGCGCACCGCGCGAACGACGCTGTCTTGCAGCGCGGGAAACTCCTCTGGCCAGCGGTGATACCCGGGTTGCGACGATTGGTACACGGCCGCCGAGCCGGCGACGATCTTGGCCAAGTTGTCGCTGTCCGTCACGTCGGCGGCGACAGATTGGGCACCGTCGATCTGGGTGCCGCGTCGGCTGACGACGACAGCGTCGATGCCGCGCGACGAAAGCGCCCCAACAATCGCATGGGCCACCGGGCCCGCGCCGAGAATGACGTGCCTTGTCATGCGCTTGCCTCCGAGGAGACGACTGGTTTGCGAGCGGGCAAGAAGCGCCAGGCAAGCAGCGACCCGAGTATCGCGACGATGCCCACCGTGGTGCATGCGGCTTGAAACCCGTCGAGGAACGAGAGACCTGCGGCCTCGCGAATCGCCCCAGACAGCATGGGATCGCCGACCTGCTCAGACACTGCGAACGCAGCACCGACGGACTCTTCGGCCGCCGACACCGCTGCTTCCGGCAGCGAGAAGGGGGAGAGCAGGTCGACGATCTTGGGGCCGTACGTGGTGGCAAACACGCTGCCGATGATGGCCACGCCGAGTGTGCCACCCACTTCGCGACTGGTGTCGTTGATTGCGGATCCAACGCCGGCCATCTCGCGCGGCAGCGAACCCATCACTGACTCCGACGATGGGCTGGTGACGAGCGAGAGCCCGCAGGCCATCAGCACCATGCTGGCAATCACCGGCCCGAAGTATTGCGAGTCGATTTCGAAGGTGCCCGCCCAAATCTGCGCGGTGCCCATGAACAACAGCCCGATGGGCACGATGCGTTTCGGGCCGAATCGCAGCGCGAGGCGAGCGGCGAACGGTGCGGTGACGCCCGCACCGAAGGCGAACGGCAGCGTGCGCAAGCCCGACTCAAGCGGGTCGTAGCCGCGCACAAATTGGAAATACTGCGTGATGAGGAACGTGAAACCGAAGAGCGAGAAGAACGCGATGAAGATCGACGCAGTCGCCGCCGTCACGCGCATGTCGCGGAACACCCGAACATCGAGCAGGGGGTGCTCGGTGTTTCGCTCGCGCCAGATGAACGCGGCAGTCAGCACCGCAGCGCCGATGAAACCTGCAATCGACTCGGTGCTCGTCCACCCGCGATGCGGACCCTCGATGATCGTGTACACGAGCAGCGACACGAAGGAGATGGAGAGCAAGAACCCTGCGATGTCGATTCGCTCGGCGTTCGGATCCCTCGACTCGGGCACGAACACCCACTGCAACAGCAGTGCGACGATGACGATGGGAACGTTGATGAGGAACACCGAACCCCACCAGAAGTGCTCGAGCAAGAAGCCGCCCGTGACGGGACCGAACGCCACGGCGGCACCCGACACCGCCGACCACACACCGATCGACTTCGCGCGTTCGACCGGGTCACGGAACACATCGATGAGAATCGCGAGCGTGCTGGGGAAGACGAGCGCGGCACCGATTCCCATCAACCCGCGACCGATGATCAGCTGCTCAGTCGTGTCGGTGAATGCCGCCCATGCAGAGAAGATGCCGAACAGCACCATGCCGATCTGCATCACGAGCTTGCGACCGAAGCGGTCGCCCAAGCCGCCGCAGGCCAGCAGCAAGCCGGCGAACACGAGCGCGTACGAGTCGACGATCCACTGCAGGCCGCTTGTGGTGGCCTCGAGTTCTCGCGCGAGCGTGGGGATTGCCACGTTGATGATGAGGTTGTCGACCACGACGAGGAAGACCGAGAGGCTGAGAATCGTGAGAATCCACCAGCGGCGTGCGTGGACTCTGGGGTCGGGGTGGGCGAGGGTTGTGTGAGCAGTCATGTAGACACTGTCTAGTAGAGAAACTTGATAGTGTCAAGTCGTGGTACCAAGAGCAGCTGCGCAAACCCTTCGCGACAAAGTGATCAGGGCCGCAGTTGATTACATCGCGGAGTCAGGACCAGAAGGCTTGTCGTTCCGCCAGATTGCAGCGGACGCCGGCGTCAGCCACCAGGCGCCGTACCACCACTTCGGTGATCGAGGCGCGATCTTCACCGAGATCGCGCGCGAAGGCTTCCAAAAATTCACGGAAGTAATGAGTGCGTCTGCTCGCCGCGACGAAGACACCAACCTTGCCGTGCGACTGTGCGAGCGTTACGTCAACTTTGCGATCACGAACAAGGGATATTTCCGCGTGATGTTCCGTGCCGACCTGTGCCACATGGACGAGTCACCAGAAACACAGAAGGCGGCAGATGCCGCATTCGACACGTTGTTGCACGCCGTTGAGGAGATTCTCGGAGACTCGGCTTCGGTCGACGACATCCGAGTTCAGGCGACGGCCATGTGGGCAGTAGCGCACGGTTTGGCAACACTGCTGATCGACGGGCCGCTCGAGCAAAAGCTCGGCAAGGTCAGCGATCGTCGGGCATTGGTGCGCGCGGTCGCGCATCGCATGATCGACGGCATCACGTCGTAGCAATCTCGTAGCGCAACGCAACCACCTGGTTCGTGCCGTCGGGGCACGTGTCGGAATCCGGTCCTGCCATCGTGAAGCCGGCCCGCTCAGCAGTACGGCGTGACGCAGCGTTGGTTTCGGCAATCAATGCTCGCACCGTGTGCGCATCGGTCGTGCGAGCGACGATCGAGCGCAGCACTCGTACGGCGTCGGATGCGGCGGCTCGGCCGCGGCCCCATGGCGCCACCCAATAACCGACGGAGGCGACACCATCACGCACATGGTGGATTCCTGCCATGCCAACCGGCTCGTCGCTTCGCGCGTGGACGATGGCATACGCGGCCAGTTCGCCAGCCCGATCCTTCAAGAATGACTCGGCGTGACCGCGCGTGTACGGCCGGGGCACCGTCGTCCAGCGCTGAATCTCTGCGTCTTGGCAGGCACGAAAAATCCACTCAGCATCGCCAGGTTGGAGTTCGCGCAGGCGATGTGCGAGCAGATTGAAATACACCTGCACGACCTGGGTATCGTCGGTGATGTTTTCGCCGGCGCGGGTCCAGTACGCGCGGTGACTGGCACGAAAATCGGCGGCGTTCAAGTCACCCTCAGCTTCGGCGAGCGCGAACTCATCGGGCACGTCGTCGAATCGGGTGATTTCAACCCGAGTGACGTGCAGCGTCGCTACGTGTTTGCCGTCGTTGTCGACCATCGCAAGACACTCACCGACATGCTCGACAGGTTCGCCCTCCTTGGCGTAATCGTGGAGGAGGCCCGCAGTGGCGCGTTTGTTGCCGTTGATGATGAAGTCAACGAGGCGAGCGCGACTCTCGCCGGGTGTTCCGAATTCGATTGACCGCAGCGAGTCGACGACGGGGAATGCCATCGCCGACTCGCGCGATCCTTCGACTACTTAGCCCAGAGGCTGAGCAGGTCGTTGCTCACCGACGGACCGAAGTCGCCGTTGTTGGCAACAAGAGCGAAGATGAAGAGCGCTGCGCCGGCCATCGACACGTTCTTGAAGAACGAAGCGGTCTCGCCTTGCTTGGCTTGCGGGTCTGTCTGGGTCCAGAAATCGTGCATCTTTACCGCCATGACGAGCAGCAGCGCTGCAAGCACGAGCGCGCCGAGGTCGGCCCAAATGCCGAGAATCACCGACAAGGCGCCGAGAATCATGATGAGTCCCGAAAGGTAGATCGACGCTGCTGGCGCCGGCACCTTCTTGAACTGGGCGTAGCCGACCATGTGCTTTGCCTTGGTGAAGTGGTTGAGGCCGCTTGCGAGGAAGATGAGTGCGAAGAGCACTCGGCCGATGATCATGACGATATCCATGTGATTTCTCCTTGTGTTGCCCGATGGTTCGGGATTTTTTGGGCTCGGAAATCCGAGCAGTCAGAGCATAGCGTAAGATAGTTGCATGCGCAACTATTTGGCTTGGCCCCGTTTTGGCTGCGACTCATGCTCGGGGGAGGGGCGGTCGTGACACGGTGGTTATCGCCGCTCGAGCTACGCGCCTGGCGTGCGTTCGTCCTGAATGCTCGCGACGTGTTGCAGGACGTCGAATCCGACCTCGAGCGGTTTGACATCGATGGCGGGGACTACCAGTTGATGGCGATGCTCTCCGAGGCCCCGCGACGCCGAGTGCGACTCTGCGACCTGGCCTCCACCCTTCGGCTCTCGCGAAGTGGCCTCACGCGCCGAATGCATGGGGTGTTGCAAGCGGGTCTCGTAAGGCGTGTGCGCAATGCCGCTGACGGACGCTCTGCCTACGCCGAGTTGACGCCGAAAGGGTGGCGATTGCTGACGCGCGCCGCACCTGCGCACGTTGCGAGCGTGCGAGCACGAGTGATCGACAGGCTCAGCAAGGAAGAGTTGGCGAAGCTGGCGTCGGCGTTCGAGAAACTCGGCCCGCATCGTTAGCGTTGTGCGAATGCCAGAGATG
>VFQT010002986.1_pt1 | contig 16163 bp, 16 predicted proteins | sample 3512381 | NCBI WGS metagenome assembly VFQT01 (sample SAMN10412376, study PRJNA504923) | tailings metagenome | isolation source: Relicate 2 Philex TSF3 active mining site | place: Philippines: Tuba, Benguet | collected 2017-08-29
TGTTATGGAGCGTTGGCGCCTTGGCCATCGCCTTTTTTGGCTGCCTCTATTTCGCGCGCGACATTTTCGGCTTTCTTGTCCAGCCCTTGCTGAAAGCTGGGCAAGGCAAGATTATCTATACCGATATTTTCGAAGCTTTTTTCGTCGAGATCAAAGTCGCCTTTTTCGCCGCGACCATGGTGGCTTTTCCGGTGATCGCGGCGCAGATCTGGCGCTTCGTGGCGCCCGGGCTCTACGCGAACGAAAAGCGCGCTTTTTTGCCGTTCTTACTCATGACGCCCGTCCTGTTTCTGTCAGGGGCGGCGCTCGCCTATTTCGCGGCGATGCCTGTCGCGCTCAAATTCCTGCTTGGCTATTCGGGTAATATCGGCGGGATTAGCCAAGAAGCCCTGCCCGGGGTCGGCAATTACTTGAGCTTTGTTACCAAATTCTTGTTTGGCTTTGGCGTGGGGTTTTTGCTCCCGGTGCTCCTGATGCTCCTCGAGCGCGCAGGAATCGTGACGCGGACGCAGCTTCGCGATGGCCGTCGCTACGCCATTGTTGGGGCCTTTGCGGTCGCCGCAGTGCTCACGCCGCCGGACATCGTCTCCCAACTGCTGCTCGCGGTGCCGCTTTGTCTGCTCTATGAACTGGCGCTCGTCGCAATCTGGTTCACCGAGCGCCGTCGGGCACGCGACACCGCAGCCACAGGATCAGAATAACCGGTTTCTGGGGGCCTAGTTGATCACTTGCTCCCCGGTTTTGCCGACGGACTCGATGTCTCGGCCCAAACCTTTCACGGTGTTGCACGCGGTCAATGCGATGCTGCTCGCCACCAGCGCAAAAAGGGTGAGGGTGCGGATCATGGGGAAGCCTCCTTCGCCTCTTTTCTGACCAGGTCAAAGCCTTAGTATAGACCCCATGTCTGTCGCCAAGCTGAACCACGCCCTTGACCGGGCTGACCGCCACGCCCCCTATCTTCGCCTGCTGATGCAGCGCCACCCCGATGTACGCGACCTCCTCGCTGCGGGCGATCTTGCTGCGGCGCTGCGGCGGGGTTTTGACCATCTGCCCGACCAGCCGGAAACCCCGGCGTCGGTTGGCGCGGCCATGCGCCAGGCCAAGGGGGAATTGGCGCTGTCCGTCGCGATTGGCGATCTGGCGGGGCTCTTGTCGCTTGAAGAGGTAACGGGCCTTCTCTCTGACTTTGCCGATGCGACGCTCGACCTCGCGATCCGCACGGCGATCGCGGAATATCGGCCTGGCGCCGAACCGCAGGGTCTCACCGCCATCGCACTCGGCAAGCATGGCAGCCGGGAACTGAATTACTCTTCTGATATCGACCCCATCCTGTTGTTTGACCCGACCACCCTTCCCCGGCGCGAGCGGGATGAACCTGTCGAAGCCGCGGTTCGGATCGGTCGCCGCGTGGTCGAGTTGATGCAGGCGCGGACCGAACATGGCTATGTGTTCCGCATCGATTTACGGCTGCGCCCCACGCCGGAAGTAACCCCCATCGTCATGCCGGTGGAGGCGGCGATCACTTATTATGAATCGCAGGCCCTGGCGTGGGAGCGCGCCGCCTTTATCCGCTCCCGCGCCTGCGCCGGAGACCTTGAGCTTGGCCAATATTTTACCCAAGCCTTGCGCCCCTTTGTATGGCGGCGAGGGCTCGATTTTGGCGCGATCCGCGAGATTCGCGGCATTTCCCACCGTATCCGCGATCATTATTCCCAAGGCCAAGCATTTGGCCCCGGTTTTGACCTGAAGCGCGGGCGCGGCGGCATCCGCGAATGTGAATTTTACGCCCAGATCCACCAGCTGATCCATGGCGGACGGGATCCGGCGCTGCGCGCACCCGCAACGGTGGCGGCGCTCTCTGCATTGGCCGCGGCGGGCCATATCGCGCCTGAAGACGCCGAGACCTTGTCGACTGCCTATCGGCTCTACCGAACCGTGGAGCATCGGTTGCAAATGGTTGATGATCAGCAGACCCATAGCCTGCCCAAAAATGCCGAAGCACTCGACACGGTGGCAGCCCTTGACGGTGACAGCTCGGGCGCGGCCCTGCTGGATCGGTTGCAGCCACATATCGCCGCCGTCAGCCTCCTATATGATGGCCTTGATGGCCCTGCGCAGACGGCATTGCCCCAGCAGGAAGACGGGCTGGAAGCCGCCCTGCGCGCTGCCGGCTTTACCGAGCCGGGGCCTGCGATGCAGCGGATCCTCCTGTGGCGGTCCGGCACCGTGCGGGCCGTGCGTACGCCTGCCGCGCGCGACGCGCTGGAAGCTGTCCTGCCCAAGCTGGTCGAAGGCTTGGGGCACGCGCCCGACCCGTTGAGCGCGATCAACCAATTCTCGACCATCGTTGAGCGACTGCCCAGTGCGATCAACCTGTTCCGGTTGCTCGAAGCCCGGCCGGGCCTTTTAGCGATGCTCGCAGATATCTTGTGCCACGCACCGACCCTTGCCGAACAGCTTGGCCGAAGGCCAGCGATGCTCGATCGGTTGATCGATGCCTCCGCTTTTGATGCACCGGGCAGCGTTGAGGAGATTGCTGCCCTGTTACGCGGCGGGGAGACGCTGGAGGATCAGCTCGACCATGTCCGACGCGTTGTCGGAGAGATGCGCTTTGCGCTGGGCGTGCAACTCGTCGTTGGGGCGTCCGACGCGCTCGAAGTGGCCCATGGCTATGCGCGGATTGCCGAAGCAGCGATCCGCGTCGTGACGGATGCCACAATCCAGGAATATGAACGGACGCACGGCCGGGTGCCAGGGGGTGAGCTGGTCATTCTGGCCTTGGGCCGAATGGGCGGCGCGGAACTCACCCACGCCTCTGACCTTGATCTGATCTACCTCTTCACCGGCGATTTTGCGGCAGAGTCAGATGGGGCCAAGCCGCTCGGCGCGATCCATTATTTCAATCGGCTGAGCCAGCGGGTGACGAACGGCCTGTCCGTCGCAACAGCGGCGGGCCCGCTTTACGAGGTCGATACCCGGCTGCGTCCTTCTGGCAATGATGGGCCGCTCGCCGTCTCGCTCGATGGCTTTGCGCGCTATCAGGCCGAGGACGCCTGGACCTGGGAGCATATGGCGCTCACGCGGGCCCGGCCGATCTACGGCTCCCCCGCCGCGCGCGCCGAAACACAGGCGATCATCGACCAAGTGCTGCGCGCGCCGCGCGATCCCGCCACGCTTGTCGCCGATGCCGCCAAGATGCGCGCCGACATGGCCGCGCATAAACCACCGCAAGGCCCGCTCGACGTCAAACTGGCGGCTGGCGGGCTCGTCGATCTCGAATTTCTGACGCATGTTACCCAGCTGCGCTTTGGCGCGGGGCTTACCCCAGATCTCGGACGCGCCATTGCAACACTGGTCGATGCGCAGCGGATCGCGCCCGAGATGATCGGCGCCCACTGGCTGTTGACCCGCACTTTGGTGGCGGTGCGGCTGATGGCGCCCAGCCTGCAATTGCCGCCGGAGGTCACCCGTCCCGTGATCGCCCGGGCAAGCGGGGCGGATGATTGGGAGAGCCTGCTTGCGCAGCTTGAAATTACCCGGCAGAGCGTGGCGCGAGAGTGGGGGCGCGTCTCAACCATTGGGGAAGTATGACATGTTGAACGAAGGCGACCGCGCACCGGACGTGCGCTTTGCAACGGCCGAAGGAGAAGCTTCGCTTGCCGATTATGCTGGCCGCAAGCTCATCCTCTATTTCTATCCGAAAGATGATACATCGGGGTGCACCCGCGAAGCGCAGGACTTTACCGAACTTGCCGATGATTTTGCCGCAGCCGGCGCCAGCATTGTCGGCATATCGAAAGACAGCCTGGCGAGCCACGCCAAGTTTCAGGCTAAATATGGGCTGAAGCTGGCGCTGGGCAGCGACGCGGAAGGCGGCGTGTGCGACGCCTTTGGTACTTGGGTCGAAAAATCCATGTACGGCAAGAAATATATGGGGATCGAGCGCGCGACCTTTTTGATCGGCGCCGATGGCACGATCGCGCGGATCTGGCGCAAGGTGAAAGTGCCCGGCCATGCGGCTGAGGTGCTGGAGGCCGCCAAGGCGCTTTGATGCCAATGCTCCGGGGAGGACGGGGAGCAGGTTACTGGACCCGCCTTCTCCTGCGGATCAAAACCGGGACTATCTGGACATGACCAGCATCGCAGTCGCCATTCGCCGCGTATTGGAAGCCGACACGCCGCGCACCAAGGTGCTGCTGGCCCGCCATGTCGCGCGAGAGTGGCAGGCCGGCAAATTGGCGCATCGCTTTGACGTCACAATGCCGGATCGGCCGGGCCGTCCCCGCCACCCCGAACTGCTCCCGCCCACGCGAATGCCCGCACGCCGGCGGGCAGGGTCACTCGCGGGGCGGATCGCGATGCTCCACGCCTTTGCCCATATCGAATTTTCGGCGATCGACCTTGCTTTTGACATTGCGGGCCGCTTCGGCGCGGCGCTGCCGCCGGAATTTATCGATGACTGGCTTTCGGTCGGGGCCGATGAAGCGATGCACTTTCAACTGCTCGAGCGGCGGTTGAAAAGCTTTGGCAGCCATTATGGCGCGCTGCCTGCGCATGATGGGCTGTGGGAGTCCGCCGCGGCAACCGCGCATGACCTGCTCGCGCGGCTCGCCGTGGTGCCGATGGTGCTGGAAGCCCGGGGGCTTGATGTCAGCCCGGCAACGATCAAACGGCTCACGGATATGGGAGACGCGACAAGCGCACGCATCCTCTCCCGCATCTATCATGACGAAATCCGTCATGTCGGCTTTGGGTCGAAATGGTTTCGACGCCTTGCCGAATCATCGGGCAAAGACGCGGCTGAAACGTGGCGAAGCCTCGTAAAACGCCATTTTCGGGGTCAGCTTAAGCCCCCATTTAACGACTCAGCGCGCATGGATGCCGGTTTAACGCGCGATTACTACGCAGCGCTTGCGCCCGCCTGATCCCTTCCCCATTCACATTTCTCAGAGAGGCTAGAGGATGATGATGTCATTCTCACGGGGCCAAACAGCAAGCTGGGGGAAGTTTTCATGGCGTTTTTGTCGATCACGACTACGCCCAAATTTGGGGATCGTGTTCGCGGCCATGGCGCCTCGACGATGAGCCCGGCTGCCCGGCTTCTGGCACCGCTGCGTCGCCTGATCGGCGTTGCAGCCTGTTCTTCTCTCTTTGCGGCTTGTGCATTGATCGCGGCGCCTGCGCAGGCGGCGGATAAACCCGCTGTCGGCGGTCCGTTTGAAGCGGTAAGCAAAGCTCCGGTTAAGGCTGACCCCAAGTTCCGCGCGCTCTTCAACAGCTGGAAGCGGCTTGATGCGGAACCCAAGGGCCTTGTCGCCATTCCGTCTGCCAAGCCCGTCAACCTCAACATTGCGTTGTCGAGCGGCTTTGGCGTCCGCTCTGACCCGTTCCGCGGGGGTGCAGCGATGCATGCCGGCGTCGATATCCCGGGTCCGGTTGGCACCCCGATTTACGCCACGGCTGATGGCGTTGTGGGTCGCACCGGCTGGGTCGGTGGTTATGGCAACCTTGTCGAGCTGGAACATGGCGAAGGCATCCAAACGCGCTATGGCCACCTCTCCTCGATCATTGCCCAGCCCGGAACCCGCGTGAAGCGCGGTCAGTTGATCGGCCTGATGGGCTCCACCGGGCGCTCGACCGGAAGCCACCTTCACTATGAAGTGCGCCTCGAAGGCCGTGCCGTTAACCCGACGCCGTTCCTGCGGACGGATGGCTATCTGTTGGCGATGGAACGCCGCGCTTCCGGCAATGTCGCGCTGGGTGGCCCTGCCAAGGCGGACTAAGCTGTCTTGCCGCACTTGGCTGGCGCGCCTATCTAAGTTTCATGGCTCAGATTGATCTTACTGAAAGCGCCGCCGCGCGCGTGGCGTTTATCGCCGAAAAGCAGGGTAAGCCCGCTATCCTCCGGCTGTCCGTCGAAGGCGGCGGCTGTTCCGGCTTTCAGTATCGCTTTGGCTTGGCGGAAGATGTCGCCGAGGATGATCTGATTTCTGAAACCGCGGGCGTAAAGCTCGTCGTTGATCCCGTCAGCCTCGATCTGCTCGATGGATCGGCCGTGGATTATGTCGAATCGCTTGGTGGCGCGGCGTTCCGCGTGACAAACCCCAACGCGGCCTCGGGCTGTGGCTGCGGGGCGAGCTTTTCGGTCTGATCGCCACGTCGGATGCGGATCGCAACCTATAACGTCAACGGGATTAAAGCCCGACTGCCGCGGCTCCTCGAATGGCTGGACGAACAAAAGCCGGACATTGTCTGCCTTCAAGAACTCAAGTCGAGCGATGAGACGCTCCCGATCGCAGATGTCGCTGCCGCGGGCTATCATGGTGTGTGGCACGGGCAAAAGGGCTTTAACGGCGTTGCCATTCTTGGGCGAGGTGAGGCCCCCGTCGAAGTCCAGAAGGGGCTTGGGGGAGACCCGGAGGATGACCATAGCCGTTATATCGAGGCAGACATTTTCGGGCTGCGTGTCGCCTCTCTTTATCTTCCCAATGGAAACCCCCAGCCGGGGCCAAAATTCGACTATAAGCTGTCGTGGTTTGATCGCTTGATCGACCGCGCACGAGACTTGATGGCGCTTGAAATCCCTGTGGTTCTGGCAGGCGATTATAATGTTATCCCCTCAGATGCCGATATCGCCAATCCGCGCGCCATGGCCGAAGATGCCTTGATGCAACCTGAAAGCCGGGCTGCGTTTCGTCGCCTCGCTGCGCTCGGCCTGACAGATGCGCTCGAAGCCCGGCACCCCAAAGGTCGGCTCTGGACCTTTTGGGATTATCAGGCAGGCGCGTGGCAGCGCGACGCGGGCTTCCGGATCGACCATTTGATGCTGTCCCCCGAAGCGGCGGACCGCTTGGTCGATGCGGGGGTCGACAAGGACTATCGCGGCCGTGAAAAGGCAAGCGATCACGCCCCAACATGGATCGACCTGCGGTGACAGCGGCTGCGCCGCCGCTTGTTTATCTTCACGGTTTGCCCGGCACATCTGCTGAGCTTGCGCTTTTCGAAAACATCCCGCCCCGGGTCTTCGCGCCCGACCTTCGCGATGGCCCCCTGATCGACCAGGTGACAACCCGCTTTGGGGATCAGCCAATCTGCCTCTGGGCCTTTTCGCTCGGTGCCTTTCGCGCGCTGCGCTTTGCGGCCCAGTGGCCAGAGCGCGTCACGCATCTCCACCTGATCGCCCCAGCACCCCCTCTCGACTTGGGTGACTTCCTTGGGGCAATGGCAGGCGGGCCTATTTTTCGTCTGGCGTCGACCCGACCGAAAGCGTTTCGCGCGATCACCCGCATACAGTCTCTCGCAGCGCGCTGGGCCCCAGACATGGTCGCCCGGATGATGTTCGCCTCTGCGCAAGGGGCCGACCGAATATTGGCGGGTTCTGCCCGCTTTCGCCGCCTATGGGCCGCACAAGCGCGCGATGCCCTCTCCCAAGGTGCGCCCGCTTATTGCGCAGAGATATCCGCCTATGTAGCGCCCTGGGGAGCGCTTCTCTCCAAAATCCAAACGGCTGTTTCGCTCTATTATGGTGTTCAGGACAGCTGGGTGCCTGCCGACGCGGTCCTGACGCTGGCACGCGCATTGCCCGCACCACCGAAGCTCAACCGCTTTGAACAGGCCGGCCATTACACAACCCTCGAAGCGGCTCTGGCGATGCTCCGCAGCAGCAACCAGACTTCGCTGGGGGATCAAAGCGCCTTTTCGTAGACCCAATAATCTTTGTTGATACGGCTTTCGATCGCGTCCGCAATCGCGTTCATCCCCTGATTATCGTCGAGGATCCAGCCAATTTCGCCGCGTGACGCGCCATAATGGGCGGTCGCATTGCGGCGGATAAACTCGATCATCATAAACGCCAGCTGGCTCGCCATCCGCGTGGACTGGAGGCGCTTGACCACTCCCATCAGCGGCACCCGCATCGTGCGGACCTGCGGCTTGCGGAGCCACCAAAGGAGTTTCGCCCAGTTGAAGGGGAAGAGCGATCCGCCAAAACCAACGAGCTTTTCATTGATATCGGGCAGCACGATCATGAAAGCGACAGGCTCGCCATCATATTCCGCGACCATGATGAGGTCTTCATAGACGATCGGCTTCAGCTTTTTTCCGACATAGGCAATTTCGGCATCGGTCAGCGGGACAAAGCCCCAATTGTCGCTCCACGCATCGTTGAGAATGCCCAGGATCAAGCGCGCCTCGTCGTCGAACCGGGCTTTGTTGACGGGCCGGATGCGGATGCGCGTGTTGCGTTCCCCTGCCGCCACGATCCGCTGCACCAGCTCCGGAAAGGGGCTGGAGATATCGAGATCCCATGTCCGCAGCGATTTGGCAAAGCGATAGCCCGCGCCTTCAATCCAGCCCTGATAGGCGGGGGCATTATGGCCCATCATGACGGTTGGCGGATGATCAAAGCCTTTCACCAGCAAGCCGGGCTCATCCCAGATCGAGATCGAAATCGGGCCGAGCGCCCGCGTCATCCCTTTCGCCCGCAGCCACTCTTCCGCGGTTGCGATGAGTGCCTGGGCGACCTCTTCGTCTTCGGCATCGAACAAGCCCCAATTGCCGGTGCCCGGACCCATGCCTTGTTCCGGCGGCTGAGCCAAAGCGAGATGATCGATATGTGCGGATATCCGGCCGACGACCTTACCGTCCCGCTCTGCCAAAAACAGCTGGGCCTCGCCATGACCAAACCACGGGTTTTTGCCGGGGGTAATAAGGCCAAACACTTCATCTTTGAGCGGCGGCACCCAATGGGGGTCCTTCGCATAGAGACGGAAAGGCAGGTCGACAAAGGCCACCCGATCCGCTTTTGTCGTCACAGGTCGGAGGACGAGACGTGGCTGGGTCAATGAACCTGATCCTTTTTTGGCACTGGATCGCTGGCAAGTCCCGCCTTCTTGAAGGCTTGTCAAGGCAGCCCATATGCAAAGCCTGCCAAGCCGCCATGATCCTGCCATTTTGATCGGCTTTACGCTGAGCCCGGAATTGGAACCGCCATGAACACGACGCGCTTTACCGAACCGACTTCTGCTGATGCTGCACCCCAGGCGGCGGCCATCCCCTTGGCCCAGCACCCGGACGACGCCGCGATGATCCGCGCCGCGGCCGAACTCACGCGTGACCTCAATGCCGCGCGGCCCGAAATCTACTGGCCAGATTTTCTGGTTTGCGCAGTGCTTGGCTATGGCGCGATGGCGCTGGCGATCATGGCCTCTAGCCCGCTTGCCCTGATTGGCTGGGGTCTGCTCTCGGTGCTGACGCTCTATCGTGCGGCGCTGTTCATCCACGAACTCACCCATATCCGGCCGACAGCGCTCCCCGGGTTTCGCTTGGCGTGGAACCTGATCATCGGCGTGCCGATGCTGGTGCCGTCGTTCATGTACGAAGGCGTGCACAGCCTTCACCATGCCCGCACCCGTTATGGCACGGATGAAGATCCGGAATATCTTCCCCTTGCGCTGATGAAGCCTTGGACGGTGCCGCTGTTCGTGCTGATTTCCGCGCTCGGGCCGGTGGCGGTGCTGATCCGCTTTGGCGTGCTGTCGCCGCTCTCGCTGCTCATCCCACCACTGCGGCGCTTGATTGTCGAGCGCTATTCGAGCCTGTCAATCAACCCCCAATTCCGTCGACGGATGCCCGAAGGCGCCTTCCGCCGGATGTGGCTCTGGCAAGAAAGCGGCGCCGCGCTCTGGGCGATCGCGCTGATCACGCTGGTGGCAACTGGGATCGTCCCGCTGCGCCCGGTGCTAATCGCCGCGGGCATTCATGCAGGGATCGTGGTCATCAACCAGATCCGCACGCTTGTCGCCCATCTATGGCAGAATGACGGCGCAGTGATGAGCGTGACGGGCCAATATCTGGACAGCGTCAACGTCCCCCCGCCGGGCCAATTACCTGCTCTTTGGGCGCCTGTGGGCCTGCGCTACCATGCGCTCCACCACCTTCTGCCGGGCCTACCATATCATGCCTTGGGCGAAGCGCATCGGCGGCTCGTCGCGGCGCTGCCCGCCACCTCCACCTATCATGGCGCCAGCTATAAGGGCCTGCCGGGACTTGTCGGTCGATTGGTGCGAAGCAGCTTCCACGCGAGCGCCCGCTGAAAGTTGCGCCCTATTCCTCAGTTTTAATGAGGACATATTCCCCGATCATGAGGAAGAGGAAAAAGGGGCCCCATGCGGCCAAGAGCGGCGGGTAAATCCCTAACCCGCCCATCGCCAAGCCGAAGTTATCAGCGACAAAATAGGCAAAGCCCAGTGCCATGCCGATCACCGCGCGCACGAAGAGCCGGCCAGATCGTGCGACGCCAAAGGCCGCGACCGCCGCCAGCAAAGGCATCAGCAAGGTTGAGAGCGGGCCTGAAATCTTGTGCCACAAGGATGATTTGAGGGCCTGTGTCGGCCGACCCGCAGCTTCTAAGTCATTAATTGCAGACCAAAGACCAAGGAAAGACAGACCGTCGGGATCGACGTTCGCCAGCGTGAAGCGATCGGCCCCGACACCTTGGGCCAAGATCTGCGTGCCGCGTTTTTCGGTGATGCCGCGGCGGACGTCGAAGCGGGTGACCTCGGTCATCTGCCATCCCGTAGCCGACGGCGTTGCCGCCTTGGCTTCGATGATTTCCGTCAAAGACCCCCCGGCCCGCCGGTAGATCACAATATCGCTGAGCCGCGTTCCCGCACCACGCCCCTCAACCGAGCCGGCGTTGATCAAGTCGGAACCCGCGCGCACCCAAATATCCCCTTGAATCCGACTATCCATCGGGATGCGGGCATATTCTACCTTCTGCCAGCGGTTGAGGGTGGCGGTGGCGCGGCTGACGATCCGTTCGTTGAACACAAAAGCGAACGCCGCCACGCCGAGGCTCGCGATGATCAACGGCGCCAAGACCTGATGGGCGGACAGCCCCGACGCCTTCATCGAAATGACTTCGCTATTCTGGTTGAGCGTCACCATCGTGATGAGGGTGCCAAGCAGCACCGAGAAGGGCAGAAAGCGCTGGATGATCTGCGGCGTGCGCATCGACACATAGCGCCACAATTCTGCCTGACCATTGCCGGGCGCGGCCAAAATCTTGTCAGCCTCGCCCAATAGGTCAAGTGCCTGAAGCACAAGCACCAGCGCGGCCAATACAGCAAGCGTGCGCACGAGAAACATGCGCGCCATATAAAAGGACATCGTTCGAGAGGGGAAAAACTGGGTCTGCATCAGGCACCTGCCGCGGGAGCCGGGTGGCGGGTCACAAGCTCGCGCACGGCCTTTCCGAGCTTTTCAAAACCACGCTCAAGCGCGCCAATCGGCTGACCGCCGGGCTTGTGCGCCAACGTCCAATAGAGCCAGCAAATCAGCAGCGCGAACACCAAAAAGGGCGTCCACAAGGCAATCATGGGATCCACCCGGCCAAGCGCTCCCATGCCTTCCGCCCATTCGTTGATCTTGTGATACGTCACCACCATGACAATCGACAGGAAAACCCCCAAGGCCGAAGACGATCGCTTGGGCGGAACCGCAAGCGCCACGGCCAAGAGCGGGAGCAGCAACATCATCGCAACCTCGACAAGCCGGAAATGGAAATTAGCCCGCGTTTCGTGCCGCAATGCCAAGGGCACAGCCTGATCCGAGCTGACGCGAACCAGTTCTGGAATGGTTAATTCCCGATCAAGATTGCCGCGTTTGCGGAACGCATCAATCTTGGGAAGATCAATCGGCAGATCATGCGCCGTGAACGATAATATACGCGGCTGGCGATAGTTGGGTGCATCGTGCACGAGAACGCCGTTGCGCAAGCGAAGGATGATGACATCCGGATCATCCGTTGCCAAAAAAGTGCCCCGCTCTGCCGTCACCGATACAGTCTTGCCGCCACTTGCCGCGGCACGCACAAAAATGCCGTAAAGGTCTTGCCCGCCCTTTTCACTGCGCTCAATCCGCATCGTGAGGCGGTTGCCAAAGCGCGCAAATTCCCCGACCTTGATCGACGCGCCAAGGGCGCCAGAGCGCAGCTCAAACCGCAACCCTTCATAGGCGTAGCGGGCATAAGGCTGAACAAAACCAACAACGGCCAAATTGACGAGCGCAAGGCCAAGGGCAAACATATAGGGGACGCGCAGCAACCGCCCATAGCTCATCCCAACGGCCTTGAAGACGTCCAGTTCCGACGATAGCGCGATCTTCCGGAAGGCGAGCAAGATGCCCAGCATCAGGCCGATGGGAATACCGAGCGACAGATATTCCGGCAGCAGATTGGCGAGCATCCGCCACACCACACTCACCGGCCCGCCCTCTTCGGCGACAAAGCGAAAAAGCCGCAGCATCTTATCGAGCACAAGCAGCATCGCCGAGACGATAAGCGTCGCGAACAGCGGCAGCGCGATCAGCCGGGCAATGTAACGATCCGTCGATGTCAGCATCGTTCTTTAAGCTTCGATCCGGTCCTGACCATGATTTGGCCGCAAATCAGTTTCAATAAGAGGGTGCCAACGAGGATTAGGTGAGTCCGGGCGTAAGTGCAAACGGCCGGATGCATTTTTCAAGGTGGTTTGGATGACGATGGTACGAACAGTCGCAACGATGCCGCTCATAGGCGCTGTCATGCTGGCCGCGGCAGGTCCCGCAGGGCCTGCCATGGGTGCGCCGCTGGGGCCTAATCCCAGCCTATGTGACGGCAGCACAGAGCCAAGCATCTTGGTGCGCGTGTCGGGCCTGAAGAACCGCGCCGGCACCGTTCGGGTCCGGACTTTTTCGGGCGATCCCGGCAAATATTTCGACAAGAGATACGCCCTGCGCCGCGTTCAATATCCCGTGCCCGCAACCGGCCCGGTTGAGATTTGCGTCCCCGTGAGCGGGCCGGGGCTCTATGCGGTTGACGTGCGCCACGATGCCAATGGCAATGACGACACCGATCGATCAGACGGGGTTGGGGCGTCAGGCAACCCGAAGTTCAGCCTTTTGAACATTATCTTCGGGCGCAAGCCCCGCGCCGAGCAGGTCCAGATTTCCGTCAGCACCGGCACGACAATTGTGCCGATTACGGTGCGGTACCTCTAGGCCATGGCGCTCGTAGCCCTTTTGTCGAACCCCAATAGCACGGGCAACCGGGCGCTTTTGCCGCGCATCAGAAATTTTTGCGCCCAGCAACCCGAAATCTTCCACTATGAGGTGGAAGAAGCGAGCCAGATTGGGGCCGCGATGACCTCCATCGCCCGCGTGCGCCCGCGCGTGCTGGTGTTGAATGGCGGCGACGGGACGGTGCAGGCCGCACTGACAGAAATCTATCATGGCGGGCAATTCGGGTCGGATGTTCCCCCGCTTGCGGTGTTGCCGAATGGCAAGACAAACCTGATCGCGCTCGATCTTGGTGCCGATTCAGACCCGATCGCCATTTTGGAACAGATCGTTGAGATCGCGCGGGATGACCTTGAACGCCATGTCGTCACCCGCGAACTGATCGCGCTGACAGAAGGGGATCAGGGCAATCGGCCTGTGCTGGGCATGTTCCTGGGTGGGGCCGGGCTTGCCGATACGATCCTTTATTGTCGGGAAAAGCTCTACCCGCTCGGCCTTCCTAATGGCTTGTGCCATGTCCTTGCAGGGATCGCGGCCATTTTCGCAATGCTGACCGGCGCGCGTGCGCGCTTCCTGCCGCCGCAGCCTAACCCTGTTACCGTTTCACTGATCCGCGAAGGCGAAGGGACGCGGCGCTTTTCCTTCCTGATCGTCACCACGCTTGAAAAGCTGCTGTTGATGGGCCGGGCAGAGCGCGCCGGGACGATGGGACTGAAGCTTCTCGCCATAGAACAATCGGGCAAAGTCCTCGCGCGCGCCTTTTTTGCCGCCATTGCCGGCAAGCTGGGGCGCGAGCCTGTCACGGGCGTCCATGTCCAGCACGGCGATGTGATCCGCATTGAAAGCGACGGCACCAGCGTCATTCTGGATGGCGAGACATTCCATGCGACCCGCGGCAACCCGATCGTGCTGCGCTCCACCCCGCCGATGCATTTCCTGAAGCTGGCCGCGTGAGTGACCTTCAGACGCTGATTGCCGATGAATTGCTGACGCCGGTCCCGCCTGAGGTGACGGCAATGGCGGCGGCGATTGCTGGCCTTTACCCCGGCACCGCGCGTGCAGTGCTCTTCTATGGATCGTGCCTCAGAGAACAGCAATTGACGGGCCTGATGCTCGACTTCTACCTGATCGTGTCGGACTATCGGGCGGCCTATGCCAAGAGTTGGATGGCCCAAGCCAACCGCCTGATCCCGCCCAACGTCTTTCCCTTTGCGCACGATGGGCTTGCCGCCAAATATGCGGTGCTGAGCGAGGCAGATTTTGACGCCCTCACCCGCGCCGAGGCGAGCACCGTCTCCGTCTGGGCGCGCTTTGCGCAGCCCGCCCGGCTGGTGTGGTCCGACGATGAAACGGCACGGGACCGCGCCATTGCCGCCGCCTGCAACGCGCCTCCCGCGCTTTTCGCGCTTGCTAGGCCTTTGGTCGAAAGCAGCGACCCCCTCGCGATCTGGCAGGAAGGCTTTGCCCGCACCTATCAATGCGAGCTCAGGGCGGAACGCTCCGCACGGCCCGCGAGCATCGTCGACGCTGACCCGGCACGGTACGACCGCATTGGCCGCGCGATCCCCAAAGCCCTCACGATGACACGCCCGGCGGCGGAACGGCGCTGGCGCCAGCTAAAGCGGCGGGGCAAATGGGTCAGCGTTCTGCGCCTTGCCAAAGCGAGCCTGACCTTTGCCGGGGGGATTGATTATCTCGCCTGGAAGATCAACCGCCACGCCGGGACAAAGATCGTGATCCGGCCGTGGCAACGGCGCCACCCCATTCTTGCCGCCTTCATTCTTGTGCCAAAGCTATGGCGACAGGGGGCGGTCCGCTGACATGTGTCGGCAGGCGCGTCATCGCCTCGAGCCGCGCCAGAAATCGGGCCTGATCGGAAGGCGACAGCGCGGCGGCAGACGCGAAACGGACATCCGCGGGGTCAACCGCCTCGCCCCCCCGATAGACTTCAAAGTGGAGATGCGGTCCTGTCGCGAGCCCCGTAGATCCAACGCGGCCAATCACCTCGCCCTGACGCACGCGCGTGCCCGGCGCGACAAGAATCTGGCTGAGATGGGCATAGCCGCTGCCCATAGCCCCCGCATGGCGCAGCCTGACCAACTGGCCATAGCCGCCCGACCAACCCGCCTCGACCACCATGCCATCTGTGACAGCGCGAACAGGGGTGCCCTGCGCCGCTGCATAATCGACACCCCGGTGGAAGCGCGAATAGCCAAGCAAGGGGTGAAAGCGCAGCCCAAAGCCGGAAGAGATCCGACGCGCTGCGACGGGTTGCACAAAAGCAGGGCGGGTGCCCGCAATCTCGCGCGCGTCGAGCCATTGCGACGCCCCGTCCTTAACCCAAGGGAGGAGCCGCAGGCGCTGACCCGGCTGGTCAAAGCCGGCGAAAAGAAGCGAACCAAATACGCCGCCGCCATTTGCACGCCGTCGATGCATGACCACGAGATCGAACCGGGCGTCCGTCATCACCCCTTCCCCAAGGTCGAGATGGGCGGACAGAGCGAGGAGATATTGGCGCACCACCGAAAAAGGCAGGCCTTGAGCACGCAATGTCGCATAGAGGCTGGGACCAGAAACGCCGCTTAACCGCACGGGCCCGTCGGCAAAATGCCGTGGCACCGCCGAAGGGGCCAGAGGCACATGCACCGCCATGGCGGCGGGGCTCCAAGCCCGCCCCTCAAGTGCTGCTGTTTCAGCGTTCATCGGCGCTACCCGCGGAACGGGACGGGTCACGATAGCCGTGAACGGCAAGCGATCGGGCGAGAGAAAAAGGGTGAGCGCGCATAACGCCATCAGGCTGAACAGGCCCCGGAACCATCCGGGCGAACCGAGCTCTGCCCCCAGATCAACGCAATATGCGCGGCTGGAGGCACCCGGCATTGTGCCTAATTCTGCGCTGGCCAATTCGGCCGCCATGCCCTGCCCCGTGCCTGTTGGTGTCTCGGAAAGGGGCTTAACCGACAATGGTTAAGGCCATCTTTTTACCGGGTGTCCGTTTTGCCCCTTGCGCGGATGCGCGGGCTTGGCAATCTCCCCTCTCATGAGCCAGTTTGCGCGATCGGCAATCACGGCGGTCTTGGGGCCGACCAATACCGGTAAGACCCATC
>VFQT010002989.1_pt1 | contig 16148 bp, 10 predicted proteins | sample 3512381 | NCBI WGS metagenome assembly VFQT01 (sample SAMN10412376, study PRJNA504923) | tailings metagenome | isolation source: Relicate 2 Philex TSF3 active mining site | place: Philippines: Tuba, Benguet | collected 2017-08-29
AGCCTGCTCCGGTAGACATTGCCACTGTTGCGACTCATGCCAATCCGTCAACAGTGCCGGCATGGCGTACGCGCGCTTTCTGGTTGTTGGCCATCCCATTGACTGCTGGTCCATTTGTGATTACGGCCTTGGTCTTCCATCAGGCCTCGATATTCGTCGAACACGGTTTGTCACGTGGCGTGGCTGCTGGCGTATTTACGGCGTTTGCGTTGGCTTCGGCGAGCGCCAGCATGTTGGGTGGATTTGCCATTGATCGTTTCGGCCCACGCTTGGTCTTGTTTGCCAGCCTCACTCTGCTGTGGTGTGGCACCATCGTGCTGCTCGGTGTGGCATCGCCGTGGTGGGCAATCGTGTATGCCACGGTGATGGGTCTAGCAGGTGGCACACAATCGGTGTCGGGTGCTGCGATTTGGGCGCATTATTACGGGCGTGAAGGGTTGGGGGCTGTGCAAGGGCCGGCCACCATGGTGGGGATTACGGCAGCCGCATTAGCTCCCTTGCCATTGGCCACCTTTCAACAAGCCTTGGGCAACTATCAGATGGGCATCGTCGCGATATCTATGGTACCGTTATTGTGTATAGCGGTGCTGTGGCAATTTCGTGGACGATCCGTGTAGTCAGTGTCGTATGCATACATTCGGGGCTTTGTATCAAGCATGCAAGGCATTACTAAGGGGAATTCATGTCTTTGGAACAACACCAGGTATGGAGTAAGTGGTCGTGGGAAGAGGTTCGTGCGGAGTGGTTTGGCAATGTCCGTGGTGATGTCTTGTCCGGGGTATTGGTCGCATTAGCATTGATTCCCGAAGCCATTGCGTTTTCGATTATTGCTGGCGTTGATCCACAAGTCGGTCTTTATGCATCGTTTTGTATTGCCGTGATTATTGCTTTTTTGGGGGGACGCCCGGGCATGATTTCGGCGGCTACAGGGGCCATGGCCCTGGTCATGGTCACGTTGGTCAAAGAACACGGGTTGCAGTACTTATTTGCTACCACCATTTTGACGGGTGTTATTCAGATGATCGCAGGGGCGTTACGCCTCGGCGATTTATTACGGTTTGTGTCACGTTCGGTGGTGACTGGTTTCGTGAACGCCTTGGCCATCTTGATTTTCATGGCTCAGCTCGGTGAATTCGTGAATGCGAGCTGGGTGGTCTATGCCATGGTCGCAGCTGGCCTGACCATCATTTATGTGCTGCCACGTTTCACCAAAGCCGTGCCCTCGCCCTTGATTAGCATCATTGTTCTCTCCATTGTGAGTATTGGTCTGGGGCTCGACATCCGCACTGTCGGCGATATGGGGCAGCTGCCGTCCATGTTCCCACTGTTTGCACTGCCGAGTATTCCGTTCACCCTCGATACCTTGTGGATTATTGGCCCGTATGCGCTGACATTGGCAGTTGTTGGTTTGCTCGAAACGTTGATGACAGCGGTGATTGTCGATGACATGACCGATACCTCGAGTGCCAAAAACCGCGAATGTGTCGGTCAGGGGGTTGCCAATGTGGTGGCTGGATTGTTCGGCGGTATGGCGGGGTGCGCCATGATTGGGCAGTCGGTCATCAACGTCAAATCTGGTGGGCGCGGGCGCCTGTCGACCTTTATCGCCGGTGCGTTCTTGCTCTTTTTGATCTTGGTGCTGAGCGACTGGGTTCGTCAAATCCCAATGGCCGCGCTCGTGGCTGTCATGATCATGGTTTCCATTGGTACGTTTAATTGGGCCTCGATTCGGAATCTGCCCACCATGCCCAAATCGTCGAGCTTGGTGATGATTGCCACGGTCGCCGTGGTGGTCTACACGCACAACTTGGCACAGGGCGTCTTTGTGGGTGTGCTGATGAGTGGCATCTTTTTTGCGCACAAGGTATCACAGTTGTTGCTGGTAGAATCCACTTACAACGCCGAGCACACTGAGCGTACGTACACGGTGTATGGCCAAGTGTTTTTTGCATCAGCGGTGCGGTTTAGTCAGTCATTTGACATCAAAGAACCGGTCGAACGGGTCGTCATTGATGTGTCACATGCGCATTTTTGGGATTACACGGCAGTGGGGGCGCTCGATAGCATCGTCTTGAAGTTACGGCGGGCTGGCAAACAGGTGCACGTGCATGGTATGAATGCGGCGAGTACCACGTTGGTCGATCGCCTCGGGGTATATCACAAAGAAGAAGCCATCGATTTAACCGCCGTGCACTAAACAGCGGTGTGGTTGATTCGCGCACAGCCTCGGAAGTATCTCTGTGTACTTCCGAGGTTGTGACGTTTTTCTCAAAATATGCTCACGGTGTTTTCATAATAAAAGGCGTATAATTGCGGTGAAACGACGAAGCAGTCGTGGTTGCATTACGTGGGATGGAGGATGGTATGCTACGCACAACCACTCAAGTCTTGACCTGTGTTGACGGCTCGACCTATTTGGAGAGTGTGTGTCAGCACGCAGCATGGTTGGCCGTGCACGAAGGTGCCAAGGTGCATGTGTTGAATGTCCAGATGGCCTTCCATGATTGGCCTGCTCCCGTAACGTATGCTGATGCTATTGGTATGTCTGAACTTGTCGATCAATTTACTGAGTTAGAGACTGCGCACAATCGTCTGGAGCAACAGAAGAGTGATGTGGTTGTCAAGCGCGCGCAGGTCATCCTCGGTGAACTCGGAGTCTCTGTAGCAGTGACGCAACAAATCGGATCACTCGTCGATATCATTGGTGAACAAGTCACTGATTCTAGTGTGATTGTTGTGGGCAAGCGTGGCGAGCATGCAGATTACGCCATTGATCATCTGGGGTCGAACCTCGAACGCGTGATTCGCGCAGCCACGGTACCAGTGCTGATTGCAGCCCCTGATTTTGTGCCAATTCGCCGGGTGGCGCTGGCCTACGACGGTGGTGGCAATGCCTACAAGGCGCTCGAGTACATCATGCAGCATCCCGCACTTGCCGATGTTGATGTGCACGTGCTCGGGGTCGGCAATACCGACGAATTCCTCGAGCAGCACTTGCACAAGGCTGAAGGGTTGTTGCTCCAAGCACAACGCAAGGTCACGTTGCACCACCTTCACGGTGACCCTGCCGAGGCGATTCAGGGGTATGTGGCGGCCCATGACATTGATTTGTTGCTGATGGGTGCATACAGCCATTCGGCGCTGCATCATTGGTTTATTGGTAGCACCACCAACGAACTATTGCGATTGACGCGTGCATCAGTCATGCTATTCCGCTAGCGGTGTCTCGACTCCCCAGCGACGAATCTCGTCGCTGGGGAGTCTTTTTGTGTGATGCGGTACGGTGCAGCGTGCGCACAACCGCAGAGGTGTTTCTCAGCAGCACAATTGCGTGGCATTGCAAAAAATAGCGCGCACCCGTGCAAATATGTTTGGCACGGGTGCGCTGGAATGCCGAGCTAGATGGACCAGTGTAGGCCATGCCCATATGTGTAGAGTGGGTCGACAGAATCGTATGGTAGGTCTTCTTTTTGGGCCTTGACGGCTGCCATGGATGACGGCAATTCGAACGGCAAGGTGCCCGTAGGAGCCACTTTGCCGAATACGATATCACACAGTGCGGCATCGTTGGCCCCAAAACTGCCGATGAGGGCGGCGGCGTGAGCGTCGATTTCGGGGATGACCGCTGGTCTGTCGAGGTAGATATCGACGATGGTCGGTACCTGCTTGAGTACATCCAAAATGGGCGCGAGCGCCTCTGGTTTGAAGTCCAAATCACCACTGTGGAAGAGCAATTCGAGGAAGAGGCCGTTTTCGGGTGGGTAGTATGGCGTTTTGATGCGCATCAGCGCCACATCGGCTTCGGCGACAGTGGCGACTACCTCGGCATAACGGGCGACCACGCTGGCATCCATGCCCTGTACGTAGACTTTTTTGCCCTGCAGACCGTGTGGCAACAGATTGCCACGGTTATGCAACGGCACAATGGCCCGGCGCTGGGCGATTTCACCGGCGGCGCGGAACTGCGCATTGCCGACGACTGCCAGTGACTGGGCGCGGTCGAGATACGGATTGTCAAACAGGCCAAGTCGGAATTTGTCGCGCAGGATGCGGCGCACCGAAATATCAATGCGTTCCATGCTGATTTGTCCACTTTCGACCAGTTCGATGATGAGTTCGGGGCATTCTTCGCCGCCGAATTGATCGACACCGGCATCGAGGACCCTTTTCACACGCTCAATGGTCGATAGATGCTCGACGCCCCAAGCGCGGGCTACCCACACTCCGTTGGGCAGATGCAAATCAGTGAGTAGCCCCCAGTCGGTGCAGACCACACCGTCGAACTGGTACTTTTCACGCAACAGCGACGTAATCACACTTTTGTTGAAGGCAAAGCCTACTTCTTCGTACTGCGTACCCACCGGCATGCCGTAGTAGGGCATGATTTGAGCTGTGCCCATTGCCAAGGCGGCTTCGAAGGGGATGAGGTGGTAATCGAAATTATCGCCCGGGTAGACTTGCTCACGACCATAGTGAAAGTGTGGGTCGTCGCCATTGAGCTGTGGGCCACCGCCAGGGAAGTGCTTGGTCATACACAGCACGCTGTGCGACCCCACCTGCTCTCCTTGAAATCCGCGTACATAGGCGGCAGTCTGGCGGGCAGATCGTTGGGCGTCTTCGCCGAATGTGCCCACGATGCGTGACCACCGTGGCTCGGTGGCGAGGTCACACATGGGGTGTAGTGCCACATGAATGCCGATGGCGCGGTATTCTTGGCGGGCAATGTTGCCAAATTGTTCAGTGAGGGCCGGGTCATCGATGGCGCCAAGACCGATTGGCTCGGGCCACTGTGAAAACGCCGGATTGCCCTGATTGTTGAGGTCGAGTTGCCCCACACCGTGACGGGGGTCGGTCGAAATCGTCATGGGGATGCCGAGGCGTGTCTCTTCGGCTTTGAGTTGGAGCGCATTGTGCCAGGTAATCATTTCGTCGGGAGTCAGCATGTTGCTGAGCCCCTCGTGGTTGACGTGGTGGTCGAAGATGGCTTGGGTCGAAAACGGCCCACCCCACGGCGATCGTCCCTCGAGGAGCGTGCCACCTTCACCTGCGAAAATCATGTGGTGGAACATGCACCCCGCTTTTTCGGCGAGGGTCATCTGATTGAGCAAATCTTCGACGCGGGCTTCGATGGGTTGGCCGGGGTCCTCGTATACGTCGAGGCGGCCATTGTTGTTGAGGTCACGGTAGAGTGTGCCGTTTACCTCGAGGCGTGGTTTGGGCATGAGCATCCTTCTTTTTTGTGTGAATCGGTCGTAGTGTTTACTCCCAGTGCATCCATAGCGACCGTGGGCCGCGGAAGGATGTATTGGGCAAATAATCGAAATTTTGTGGCTCGACCAAGCGTGCCTGTGGGAACATTTGCAACAATGCTGTCAGTATGATGCGTACTTCGAGGCGTGCTAGTGGGGCGCCAATGCAGTAGTGACTGCCAAATCCAAACGATAAATGATCGCGGTTGTTGGGGCGGTCCCAAGCAAATGTCGCACTGTCATGGAAGTGATCTGTGTCGTGATTGGCTGCTCCGATCAAGAGCAACAGATTGGCTTCGGCAGGGATGTGATACCCACCTACGGTGGTAGCTTGTGTGCTCCAGCGGCGCATGGCGATTACTGATGTGTCATAGCGTAGCAATTCTTCGATGGCAGCCGGGATGTCGTGGGGGTGTGCTGCCAGATGTTGCCAGCGTGTGGGAACTTCAAGTAGGCGACGAATGGCGTTGCTGAGCAGGCCCGTGGTCGTCTCGTGACCGGCGAGGAGTAATCCGAAGATGACGCTAGTAATCTCACCAATGCTGAGGATGCTGTCGTCGTCATTGCGCATGCGAATCAGGTCACTGGTGAGGTCGTCTTGGGGTGTGGCGAGGCGCTGGTGTACCAGTTGCTCGGCGATATCCCAGAATGCCACCATACTGTGTGCGAGTGTGACTTGCTGCTCGGGAGTCGGTTTGCCCCATGTAAACAACACACGGCTTTCGGATCCAGCTTTGATTGAGTCAACAGTGTCGTCTGGTAAGCCGATGAGCAAAAAGATGACTTGCGCGGGCAGCGTGTAGGTGAATTCTGCGACGATGTCGATGGTATGTTCGCCGCGGGCTTTGATGCGTGCTAGTGCTTGCTGTGCTAGGGCTTGAATGCGTGGTTCGAGGGTTGCGACACGTTGTGGAGTAAACGCTGCGTATACGTGCCTGCGAATCCGCTGGTGGGTGGCGCCGTCGGCATTCAAGAGTACGCGTTGCATGGCATAGCGACTATTGCGGAAGACATCTAGGGCTGCAGAGGTCATGACTTGGAAGGGGTCAGTGGCATTGCGTGACGAGTAGTGTTCGTGATTACGCAGGATGCTCTTGACATCCTGATACCGAGTTACCACATAGTAGTCAAGCTCTTGACTATAAAATATCGGTGCTTCTTGGTGGGCCCAAGCATACACGGCATAGGGGTCTGTAAGGTAGTTGTGGTCGAACGGATCAAAATGATGGACCGGACAACGGAGAGTTTGCGTCATTGCGTACCTCTGATACCATTGAGGGTGTGCCTAGTATAGCAGTTTTCGTGCAAAATTGTGCAGGATGTATACATTACGCCGGGGTCTGGGCATCGTATTCCCAGATCTGGTACGGAGCAATCAGATGAGTTTGGCAAATGAACGTTTTGATGTATTACGCAAAAACGACGGGACATTTCACATTTTGCCCACCGATATCGCGCAATTTCAGCGTCTTGATGGCTGTATGCGTTTTTTGCGTTGGCGTCTGTGTGAGCAAAACAACGGTGCTGCATCGCTTCAACACATCATGCGCCGAGCCGGAGTGACCATCCAACGCCCAGCACCGTTGCCTCTTTGGATGGGTATGACCTTCGAACAAAGCTTGGTACGCCGTTTGGGTCAGGCTGCGACAGACTACAGTGAAATTGACACCATTCACAACGCCGAGGTCTTGCGAGTAGCGCGGTCGCTTCCTGTCGGAGAAGTGGTCTACCTGCTCCAACCCAATATCATGGCAGTGTTTGGGCAATGGACGGTGCGTGGTCGCCCCGACATGTTGCGTATGGTACGTTCAGATGATCAAACGCTGTTGGTCTATATCATCGACATCAAATCGAGTTTCGCTGTCAAAAACGAACACCAGTTGCAAGTGGCCATGTACCAGTTGTTGCTGCAGCACATATTGGCGCCCCTCGCCGACACCGTGCAGTTCAAAACCGGGATTATCCACCGCATTCCACATGATGTGCCATCTGATCGTTTCGCTCGCGAGCGACTCCAGCAGGCGCAACAGGCTGCTCAACGCATACTCGGGTGGCACGACGTGTGTCTCGACGAGACTCCTCATCCCGAACAATTCTGTAATGAAGTTGCCCAGTTATTTGCCTTCGGCTATGACTCACAGTTGGTACATGTGGTGCAACTGCCGTTTGCCCAGTTGCCGTTTGCCTATACGGCACAATGTGAAGAATGCCCGTTCATGGAGCTGTGCTTGCAACGCAGTGTCGATACGCAAGACATTGCTTTGGTGCCGCACATGGATCGGCAGAGCCGTTCGGCGTTTGCTAATCAGCAGGTGACGACTGTGGCGCAATTAGCACAGCTCAAAGAGGTGGGTCCTGATCGACGTATCACCGATCAAAGTCCAACGCCAACGTTGCTGCATCGATTGGCGCGCTCCGAGGTCATTGGCGCCATGCTTGATCAATGGGTGGTGCGGGCCCAACGCGCTTTGACGAGTATGGGGCAGCAGCTGACAGTGGGGTATCCACGCGATTTTACGTTGGCTACACTCCCCAAAATTCCTGCCACAGGCGACTGTGCCGTGTTGTACATTGATGCGCATCGTGACCACTTCAATGGCGCGTTGTGGCACGTTGGTGTGCTCATCGAGCACTTTCGAGACGGTGTGTCAACACGCACATATCCAATTGTGCTGATGAGTGATACGACTCCCACATTTGACCACGAACGCCAACTGCTGCTGGGGTTGATCGCGCAAATCCACGAGGTGTGGCAGCACCATTTACCGCATGCGCTCCCTGTGCATATCGTTGTCTATGAATCGACCACTCTTGACATGCTGCGCCAAGCCCTGGCGCGCATCGCCCCACAATCACCGTCAGCTGCTGCATGGCATGACGTATTGACGGATCCACAGACCTATCGCCAGTTTCGGGTGACGGTGTTGACGCATGATATTCAGGCGATGAACCTCAATCCCTATGTGCTATCGAGTTTGATGGCTGTGGCGAGCCAGGCTCAGGTGCGCTGGGCGGATGCACATCACAACTTCCGTGAAATTTTTCGTACACGCCATTTTGACTCCATGGGCAAGCATGCCAACCAGCAACTGTTTTATATCAAGCGGGCACGCTTTCGTAGTTCAATGCCGCTTGAATACGCGTATGCGGCCTGGCAGCAACTGCCTGCACCGCATGCCGATGGTGATCAATTTGCACCGTATCGTATGGCTACACTGCCCATCATCGCCACGTTCTTGGAACACCGTTTGCAGGCGATACGCACTGTGGCTGCACGTCATGGTCGTTGGTTTGCCCAAATCCCTGATGCTCTCGAGCTACCGCAGTTGGCTCCAACCACGACTCCTGTGGTCACACTGGGTGACGTGTTGGCCGAATACATGACCATAGAGCGCAATGCGCAAGTGCAAGCCTGGATCGCAACCCACGCACTGGCGCCTGCCAATCGTGTGCGCGCATTGACCTCGTTGATGCTCGAGTATCGCGATGCTGATCAGCCATCTCCTGTGCGTACACGGATCGAGCTCGAACGCAAGCGCTTGGCCGCGCATCCCAACCAACTTGTGACTGGCTTGCAGGGCATCACCATCCGATTGCGGGTAGTCTTGGATGACGCACTACCTGACATCGATACGTTGTTTGGCAGTGTGCCGCTGGCCTCCGAATCCCATGACGCAGTGCTCAGCATCGTCGCTGATGACACGGGCAAAGCGGCATCACCCCGTCAGTTGCTCCACGACAGCATGCGCGTCAAAGTGGTACAACGCGAGCAGACGTCGCCGTTCAGTTGGGTCGAGCTCGAAATCCAGAGTGGGCGTGTCTATCAGCCCTATCAGTTTGGTAGCCGTATGTTTCTGCCGGCAGATGGTGGTCAGTACATGCTCGACGAATCCCCCGATCATGTGCCGGGGAGTATCCAGCACCAAGCCATGAGTCGCTTACTCCAAGTACCCCACAGCAACAAGCTGTACCGCATGCTGACGGGTGATGTGGGTGGGGGGCTTGGTCTTGCACCTGCGGCCCTACACGACTATGTGCAGGCGTGGTCTACCTGTGATGGACCAGTCTTCACGGGGGATGCGCTCCGCTATGTGACCAGCTTCGCCGATGCCGCCTTGTTGATGGTGCAAGGCCCTCCAGGCACAGGCAAAACGTTCACTACGGCACACGCCATCATGGCGCGCATGTACGCTGCCATGCAAGCCGGGCGCCCGCTACGCGTGGTCGTGAGTTGTCAAACGCATGCGGCAATTCGCGCCGCATTGCAAAATGTGTCGTCGGTGTTACACCATATTCGTAGCGCCGCACATCCACATGCCAAGCAATTGCAGCGCATCAAACTGTATCGTTATCGTCCTACCGAGGGCGAAGTCCCCATTACTGGTGTCGATATTGTGCGTGACAAAGGGGTGATGTCTGCGCATATTACGGCTCAAGATTGGTGTGTGGTTGGTGCGACACCGACGGGAATCGCCGCACTGGCCCAAGACCAACAACAGTGGTGCGATTTGGTCATCCTCGATGAGGCATCGCAAATGAGCCTCCCACTGGCACTGATGGCCACACAGCCCTTGCAGGCTGACGGCGCATTGGTGATTGTGGGCGACCCGCGTCAGATGCCAGCCATTGTGAGCCATGAATGGGACAGCGAGCCGCGTTTGCGCTATCAGCAGATGCCCGTGTATTTGGCGTTGTTTGATTACCTGTTGTGGCTGCGTGACACGCACGATGTGCCCATCCCCATGGCCAAACTTGCCGATAGTTATCGCGTGCCACCACGCCTAGCGGATTTTTTGCGGAGCGAAATCTACGCACACGACGGCATCGATTATCGTGGTGTACGGCAACGTACCATGCAGTCTATTCCGCATCTGCAAGGGTTCGTGCGAGCGGCCTTGTCGCCCGAGTACTCATTGATATTGGTGCGTCACAATGAATCTGCCAGCAAGTCGCTCAACCAGCTCGAAGCACGGCTGGTCACCGATATGGTGTTGCCGTTGCTAAAGGCCGGGTATGATGCTCAGACCGGCTTTGGAGTAGTTGTACCACATCGCATGCAACGCAGTGCCATTCGAGCCATGCTCAGACCGCATGTCACCAGTACCAGCATGTTTGGTGTGGTCAACGACGTGCCCGGAGTCGATACGGTCGAGCGTTATCAGGGCAGTGAGCGCCAAGTCATGATTGTGAGTGCCACCGAAAGCGATGTGGAGTATATTCGTCGCAACGAGGGGTTTTTGTTTGATCGGCGACGCCTCAACGTGGCGTTGAGTCGTGCGCAAGTCAAAATCATCGTGGTTGTGTCACAACAAGTGTTGACCTATATTGCCCGTGATCAAGAATTAGCTCAGCACAGTCAAATGTGGAAAAACTTCCAAAATCAGTGGTGTACAGAGTCGCTGTGGCACGGTACAGTGGCAGGGGTTGATGTTGAGGTGTTGGGGGGATAAATGCCGTCCTGCGCGGGACATGTCCCGCGCAGGACGTGAGGGTTATTCGAAGCGTAGTGCTTCGATGGGGTTCAGCTGGGCGGCCCGTCGTGCTGGCCAGATCCCAAAGAAGAGCCCAGTTGCAAGTGCGACGGTCAACGAAATAATCACCGAATTGGTGGTGACTGGGGCCTCAAGCGTGCCGATGATGGTCAACACAATCGGCAAAATACTCCCCACGATGACGCCAATGATGCCACCAAATAGACTGAGTACGGTTGCTTCAATCATGAATTGCAAGAGAATATCACTGCTGCGTGCGCCCACGGCACGGCGCAGTCCGATTTCGCGGGTACGCTCGGTCACACTCACCAACATGATGTTCATGATACCGATACCGCCCACCAGGAGTGAAATCCCAGCAATTGCAGCCAAAAACGTCGTCAATAACCCGGTGATTTGGGTCAGGGTTTCGAGGAACGCCGCTTGATTGATGACGCTGAAGTCGTCCTGACTGCCGTCCGCATTGAGTTTGCGTTGGTCACGTAGCGTCATTTCGATGCGTTCTTGCACGAAGTCCACATCTTCAGCATCAATCACCGACACGGTGATGGTGTTGACTCGGAGCTGCCCATTGGATGTGCGTGCCGAAAACATGCGTTGTTGCGCCAGGCTAATCGGCACATAGGCTTGATCGTCGATCGATCCAAAGCCGCCGCCGCCTTTTTCGGCCATTACTCCGATGACACGCAACAACACGCCTTCGATGCGAATTGATTCGCCGACCGCATTGCCACTGCCAAAAAGATCCGTTTTGAGTTGTGATCCTAGTACGACGACCTGCGACGCGCTCCGTACGTGGTCTGTGGTCAAAAATGTCCCCGTGTCCATGGCAATGCTCTGCACAGTCTGGTATTCGGGCGTGGTGCCGATGACACTCGCTGTCGCATCTGCTGCTGGTGCATCAATGGCCGCCGAAGACGAAAACTGTGGCACAGGCCCCACAATGGGTAACTTCATGGCCGCAATGGCGTTCAGGTCAGACATCGTCAGTGGTGGTGCACTAGCGCTCCCGCCAGGACCACGATTGGGTGGTGCGGCGAAGATTGTCAGTGAGTTTGTCCCAATTGAGGCAACCTGATTGGTGATTGCGTTGCTGGCACCGTTGCCGAGTGTCATCAGCGATACCACCGATGCCACGCCGATGATGACGCCGAGCATCGTCAAAAACGACCGTACTCGATTGGCGAGTAGGCTGTCAGCTGCCATTTTGAGCGTCTCGACGATGTTGAGCCCGCCTTGATGGGTAATGGTGACGGGTTGGATTACACGCGAGCGTGTCTGGTTATTGTCGCTCATGCTGCACCTCGGTCGTTGATGCGGTCATCGGTGATGACGCCGTCACGAATGGTCACGATGCGGTCCGCATAATTCGCGACGTCAGCCTCGTGAGTCACGATAATGATGGTCAGGCCTTGCTCACGATTCAGCTGTCGCAACGTGTACATGATTTCTTCGCTGGTATTGGTATCAAGGGCTCCGGTCGGTTCATCTGCCAAGATGACTGCCGGGCTACCAGCGAGGGCACGCGCAATGGCTACGCGCTGTTGTTGGCCACCTGACAGCTCGTTGGGGCGGTGATCCATGCGGTTGCCCATACCTACGATTTCGAGGGCAATCTCGGCCCGTTGGCGGCGTTCAGTGGCCGGGATGCCACGGTATACGAGCGGCATTTCGACATTCGACAACGCGGTCTGCCGTGGCAAGAGCATGTATTGTTGGAAGACAAACCCCAACTTCTGTGCGCGTACTGCCGAGAGCTCGTTGTCGTCCAACGAGGCGACTTCGATGCCATCGAGTGCATAGCGACCTGTGGTAGGCGTGTCAAGACACCCAATCATGTTCATGAGTGTGCTCTTGCCGCTCCCCGATGGCCCCATGATGGCGATGAATTCGCCCTTTTCGATGGTGACATTGACCCCACGCAGGGCGTGTACCTCCACACTGCCCATCTGGTAGGTTTTGGTCATGGCTTCAATGGTAATCATGCTCATGGTCGGCGGAATCCTCCTGATGACTCATTGCTGCGGGTGGTGGGCGTTTCGATGATGGTTTGACCCTCCTCGAGCCCACTCAACACTTCGCTGTAAATGCCATCCGACATCCCTGTGGTGACATCAATTTCTGTAATGGCGCCACTGGCATCTTTGATCTGTACTACACGTCCTGTCCCTTTGGGAAGCAGTGCCGAATTGGGTACCAACAGCACGTTTTCGCGTTTGTCGACCACAATCGACACATTGGCGGTCATGCCTACGAATACACGAGGATCGGCATCCGAAAAATCAATCCGGGCTTTGTAGGTCACAATGCCGCTTGAAGTATCAGCCGCTGGGGCAATATTGGTGATGGTGCCCGTCTGTGCCCAATCACGAATTGCATCAATGCTCAGTTCTGCGGTATCGCCCTTTTGGACCTGTACGATGTCGTTTTCGCTCAACTTGAGGTCGATGCGCAACGGATTACGGTCGATGATGCTCATGGCAGCCGTGCTGGTACTGCCGATTTGCCCTGCGATAATGTTGACACTCGCAATGACTCCATCAAACGGCGCAACAATTGAGGCGTTTTCGAGCCGCAACAGGGCCTGTTGATAACTCTGATTGGCCTGTTCGACAGCAGCCTGCTGAATGGCAATATCACTTTCGGTGCCGGGTACAACTAGTTTGTCCAAATTAGCTTTGGCTTGTTCGAGTGCTGCCTCATTTTGTTGTACTGCAGCCTCTGCTGATGCAATATTGCTGGTGGTCGGGTTGCGCAGTGCTTCTAGTTGTACTCGGGCATCTTTGAGGACCTGCTCGGCCTGGGTTACATTGGCTTTTTCGTTTTCGCGAGCATTGTTCACGGTAATTTGAGCCTGCTCCACACTCTGCTCGGCCGCCCGTACTGCAGATTCGGCCTGCACAAATGCATCACGGAAGCCGTTGATTTCGGAATCACCCAGCTGACGTCGACTGTTGGTCGGGTCTGTGCCATAGTCGAGTACATATTGCCAGTCGTCACGGGCACTCTGGTAGCGTGATTGGGCCTGGATGAGCGATTCGCTGGCTTTGGACAAATCCAACTCGGCCTTGTTTTTGGTGGCTGAATTGCTGTCACGCGTGGTCTGCAGTGCAACCTCTGCTTGTGTTACGCGCAATTCAGCAGCACTGATTTGCTCAGCAGAAGGGTTGCGCAAAGCAGTCAGATTGGCGCGCGCACTGTTGAGTTGTGCCTGTGCACTGACCACTGCAGCCTGTGCTGAGGCAATTTCGCTGGGCAGACTGTTGCCTTGCGTGATTTGTGTCAGTCGGGCTTCCGCACTGTCCAATGATGCTTTGGCTGACGCCACCTGGGTCTCGAGGTCGCGTGTGTCGAGTTTGGCGAGCAACTGCCCTGCTATCACACTGTCGCTTTCGTTGACCAACACTTCCGAGACGATACCACTGGTCTGGAACGCCAAGTCAATGCTCTTTTCGGCGGCAATATTGCCACTACCCGTTACAATAGAAACGAGGTCGCCACGGGTCACCGAGACGGTATCGCTGTCGGTGGCACCGTCTGCTGTGGTCGCTGAGCCGCGGGTCAGTGCGAACACCACCCCTGCAATAATGACGACACCTGCGCCAATTACCCAACGATTGCGTAACCATGCAAATCGTGATGTTGATTTCATTGAGTTCCTCTCTCATTTATCTGACAAAATAAGGTATTGAGTGCAGTATAGCTACCGTCAATCCGCATGTATTCGTTGGTTTGGTTGGCAATGAATCACACAAAGAGGTGATTGCCACAACCTATACCGTAATAGTAGATTCTAGAAATGAGCAATCTATGGGGATTCCATCAAGAATCCGTCAAGACACTGCGTGGACGCCTTTCACTACTGGTATATACGTAGCGAAGGTACAAAATGGACGCATGTTCGCTGAGTAGAATCTGAGAGTGTACATCATGTCGTTGTTGTCGAAATCATCAGGGTCACCACGACGCAATATCATCATCATGCGCAGTGCATTAATTTTGGCGCTACCTGCCGTCGCTAATGTCCTCACATTGTGGGTGTTGTCGTTGTTTTTGGGGGATTCGTTTGTATCGTTTTCACACGCAAGTGAAGCACCCGCCTGGGGTGGGCAGGCCATCATTTCCATGCTGGTGGTCATGGTAACGGCGCTTGCCTTTCTACGGTTTGGGCAACCCAATATCTCGGCCGTGTTGTTGTTGTTGTTTTGGACCGTGGCAGTGACGCTCGTGACTGTCCGTTTGGGGGCCAATACCTACCTCCCCGCCATGATGATTCTGCCTATTGGCATTGCCACATTGCTGTTTAATCAGCGTGTGGGCATCACGCTTGCACTGATTTCGGCCGGAGTCGTATGGTTGTCGGTGTATCTCCTGTTGAGCCGCGTAGAGCCCATCATGTATGACTTTGTCCGTGGTGAAGTGGTCACCAATCCGCGCCAAATTTTGATTTACAGCGCCATATCGGGCACATTCTGGAGTGTCTTGTATTTGGCCGTGGCTGCCATCACTGCCATGATGGCCGGTGATTTGCAGCGATCGTTGCGCCAAAGTGCGGCCACTGCTACCGCATTCAAAGAATTAAGTGATCAACTCGAACACCGAGTGTCCTTACAAACAGCCACCTTGCTCGCCGGTGAACGTGAAAAGGCCATGCTCGCCGAGCGTACACGCTTGGCCCGCGAAATCCACGACACGTTGGCACAAGGGTTAGTGGGGATTATCGTACAGCTCGGTGCCGCCAACCAAGCTCTGCGGGCGGGGCATGTCGATGTCACACAGCATGTGGAGTTGGCCACCAAAATGGCGCGTGAATCGCTCGCAGAAGCGCGGCGTTCGGTCTGGAATCTGCGATCCGAAGCCCTCGAACGTGGCGATCTGCGCGATGCTCTCAGACACCTCGTCAATCACTTCCCACATCCCACAATCAAGGCTCAATTTGAGTGCCATGGTGATTGGTGTGACCTCCCCGTCGATGTTGAATCTGCGCTTCTGCGTGTCGCTCAAGAAGCACTCGCCAATGTGGCACGTCATGCTGCAGCGACTACGGTAATACTCACTCTCGAGTGCACACCTACCGCTATTCAGCTCGTGATTCGTGACGATGGTCAGGGATTCGGCGATCACCTCGAGCATGTTGCATCGTCAGCACACGCCAATTTTGGGCATGCGTGAACGTATCGCTGCCTTGCACGGTACGTTGCAGTTGTACAATAGTCATGGTGCCGTTGTGGATGCCCGTGTGCCACGCACCCCACGAAAGGACGATGTCGTATGAATACCCCTCAGATACGCATCTTGGTGGTCGATGACCACCCCATAGTACGTCATGGTCTGATGGCATTGCTGCGCTACGAGCCAGATTTCGATATTTTGGGTGATGCCAGCGACGGTGAATCCGCCCTGGCGC
>VFQT010002990.1_pt1 | contig 16146 bp, 10 predicted proteins | sample 3512381 | NCBI WGS metagenome assembly VFQT01 (sample SAMN10412376, study PRJNA504923) | tailings metagenome | isolation source: Relicate 2 Philex TSF3 active mining site | place: Philippines: Tuba, Benguet | collected 2017-08-29
CCGCGGCGCAGAGTTCCGGGCCACGGATGCGGGGTGTTTTTTCGCCACGGATGAAATGCAGGGGGCCGGCGTTCTCTCCTTTCCACTTTCTCTGATCTCCTTTCTATGGCAAGGATGCCATGCCCCCTCACCCCCGACCCCTCTCCCCCGTTCCGGGGGCGAGGGGAGGATTTTGTGTTTTGAGGTGCAGTGGAAAGCGCGCATGGCACCCCTCGCCCCACGGGTTTGTTCCACGCTCCCCTTCTGGTATCATCACCCACGCGCCAGAACCCCCCTGCTTAACTCTCGCCAGACTGCCGCATGACGTCGCCGTTCAATCGCATTCCCCCGGAACAGCACATCGCCGCCAATCCACTGGCGTTCGCAGTCTTCGACCAGTTCCCCGTCTCACCAGGTCACACACTCGTCATCACCAGACGCATCGTGCCCACCTGGTTCGATGCCTCCGCGCAGGAACAGGCCGCTGTGCTCGAACTGGTCAGCACCGTTCGAAATCTCCTGCAATCGTCACTCGAGCCCGCTCCCGATGGTTACAATGTCGGTTTCAATTGCGGAGCCGCAGCCGGACAAACTGTGCCGCACCTGCACGTGCACATCATCCCCCGTTACGCCGGTGATCAGCCCGATCCCCGCGGCGGCATCCGCAATGTCATCCCCGAACTCGGAAATTACCTCCGCAACTCAGCACCAGCACCACCACCCGCTCCACCCGAGCTGCTGTCCACCGGACACCCGGACTCGCCGCTGTGGGAACTGCTGGCACTGCGAGTCTCCGCAGCCACTCACGTCGATATCCTTTCCGCCTTCGTGCAGCGCTCAGGACTGGAACTGATCGAACAGCAGCTGCTGGCCGCCATGACTCGCGGCGCTCACGTCCGCATCATCGTCTCAGACTACCTCGGCATCTCCGACCCGCTGGCACTCCGTCGACTGCTCACCTGGCAGCACCTCGGAGCCACTGACGATGCGGATGTCACCGGCAGTACCGTCGATCTGCGACCGGCGGAATCGGACGATGACCCGTCTGCCCCCGAACTGCTGTCGGGATCGCTGCAGGCGCGCCTGATTCACACCAGCCAGCTGCAGTCACAGCCGGAATCCTTTCATCCCAAAGCGTGGCTGATTCAGGAGCAGCAGGACGCCTGCCTGGTCGTCGGTTCCAGCAACCTGTCCAGGCCGGCTCTGCAGACCGGTATTGAATGGAACCTGTTGGCATCGGACCGCACGGTGCCCGCCGCCGCCGCCCGCTTTCGCCGTTCGTTCCGGCAGTTATGGGACCAGGCTGTACCGCTCAGTCCCGACGTCATCCACCGCTACTCGCAGTGGGTGCAGGACCAGGGGTCACAGTGGTCGGAGTTGTGCGAGTCACAGCGGGAAGGCGTGGTACTGACTCCGCGGCCCTGGCAGCAGCAGGCGTTGCTGAAGCTGCAGGAGCTGCGGGACCGCGGGTACCAGCGTGGTTTGGTGGCTGTGGCAACCGGAATGGGCAAGACATGGCTGGCGGCGCTGGATGTGCTGCAGGTCGGGCAGCATCTGGGGCGCAGGCCCAGAGTGCTGGTGGTGGCTCATCGGGCACAGATTCTGGCGCAGGCGGAAGCCGCGCTGTCCGCTGTTCTGGATGCCGAATATCGGCCGGTCAGCAGCGGCTGGTTCGTGGGAGCTCAGCAGCAGCTGGACTGCGATCTGGTGGTGGCTTCGGTGCAGAAACTGTCGCGACCGCAGCATCTGAAACGCCTGGAATCGCTGCAGTTTGATTATGCCATTATAGATGAGGTGCATCATGCTCAGGCGCCGACGTGGCGGCGAGTGCTGGCCAGCTTGCGGGCCGGGTTTGTGCTGGGCCTGACGGCGACTCCCGAGCGGACAGATGGCGTGGATGTGGCGTCGTTGTTTGACGATCATCTGGCGTGGCAGGCCGGGATTGGTGACGGCATAGCTGAGGAATCTCTGGTCCCGTTTCATTATCTGGGTTTGCGTGACACGGTGGATTTTGAGCAGATACCGTGGCGGAACGGGCGATTTGATCCGGAGCAGCTGGAAGCGGCGGTGGCCCGCAGCGAGCGGATGGAGCGACTGTGGACGGCGTGGCAGCAGAATCCGGCCGAGCGGACGATTGTGTTCTGCTGTTCGCGGCGGCATGCGGTGTTTGTGCGGGACTGGCTGCTGTCGCGGGGGGAATCTGCGGCCGCTGTATTTTCCGGTGGCGGCAGTGATCCGATCGGCCAGTCACTGCAGGCGCTGCGGGACGGGCGGCTGCGAGTGTTGTGTGCGGTGGATTTGTTTAATGAGGGTCTGGATTTGCCGGCGGTGGACCGCGTGGTGATGCTGCGTCCGACGGAATCGAAGGTGGTGTTTTTGCAGCAGCTGGGACGGGGGTTGCGAGTCGCACCTGGCAAGACTCGTCTGCTGGTCCTGGATTTTGTGGGCAATCACCGTGTGTTTGCGCAGCGGCTGCTGCATCTGCTGGCGCTGTCCGGTCCGCGTGCAGACTGGTCTGCGGTGCGGCAGTATTTGCAGACGGGTCAGGCGCAGTTGCCGCCGGGCTGTCTGCTGGACGTGGAGCTGTCGGCGCGGGATGTGCTGCGTGAGTTGTTGCCGCGAGGTGCTGCAGCGGCGCTGGAGGGTTATCGGCGGCTGCGGGACGAGCTGGGTCGGCGTCCGACAGCGACGGAAGTGCTGCGAGCCGGTTATTTGCCGCGCACGATCGCGGCGGAGCGGGGCGCGTGGTTTGCGTTTGTGCAGTCGGAACAGGATTTGATGGAGCGGGAAGCGGCGGTGGTGACGGCAGCGGCCGACTGGTTTCGGATGCTGGAAACGACATCGTTGAGCAGGTCGTACAAGCTGATTGTGCTGCGAGTGTTGCTGGATCGCGGGGCACTGGTGAGTGGTTTGCCGTTAGCGACGCTGTGTGCGGACTGTCGGCGTTATCTGCAGCAGCACGAGGTGTTGCGGAGGGACGTGACGGGCGGTGGAGTGGCGGTGGACGTGGACACCGCGACGGCTCAGGCGTGGCAGCAGTGGTGGCAGAAGTGGCCGGTATCGCGGTGGCTGGACGAGCAGGACGGTCGGCGGTGGTTTGAGCAGTCCGGGGACGTATTTCGCTGGTCGGGTGAGGTGCCTGCGGGGCTGGAAAATGAGCTGCAGCGGCTGACGGGTGAACTGGTGGACTGGCGATTGGCGGCGTACTGCCGCAGTCGTGGCCTTGAGCGTGGATCGGCAGAGCAGGGTGCAGTGCGATTTGAGTGCAGGGTATCGCATGCATCAGGGCGGGCGATCCTGTTTGTGCCGAGCGTGAATCAGAGTCCTGGTCGTCCGACAGGTCCGACGGACGTGGTGTTGCCGGACGGGCAGTTGTGGGTATTTAAGTTTGTGAAAGTGGCGGTGAATGTGGCGGGCCCGGCGGGTGTTGAGCAGAACCAGTTGAGTGATTTGCTGCGCGGCTGGTTTGGAGCGGACGCGGGGCTGCCGGGCACGGATTTTCGGGTGCGTTTTGAGCTGCGTGGCGGCCAGTGGAGTATTTCGCCGGTGCTGGAATCGGCACAGCAGGGAGCGCCTGCAGTGGCAGTGCGGGCGCCGGCCTTGCCAGCGGGCATGCGGCAGACGATTTCCGCCGGTCGGCGTTATCGTGATTATCTGCCGGTGTGGGATTTAGCGGCGAGTGCGGGATTTTGGAGTGCTGAGCAGCAGCCGGAGGAGCGGGGTTGGGTGCGAGTGGAGGGAATGACTTTGAAGGCGGGGATGTTTGTTGGGCAGGTGTGTGGTCATTCGATGGAACCGCAGATTGCTGACGGGGCGTGGTGTGTGTTTCGTCCGTGTCCGGCGGGCAGCCGCGAGGGTCGGTTGTTGCTGGTGCAGTTACGGACTGGTGTATCCGAAGATGCAGCCGGCCGATTTACTGTGAAGCGGTATCATTCTGAGGGCAGTGTGACGGCGGAGGGCTGGGAGCATCGTGTGATTCAGTTGCAGCCCCTGAATTCGGACTATCCGGTGATTGATTTGCAGCCTGAGGATTCAGAGGACTTGCGGATCATCGGGGAATTCGTGCGGGTATTGTAGCTGGATTATGCCGGCCAGAATGCCTCAGCGGACTCGGGTTGCACCGAGTCCTCCGAGGTTGAAAAATGGGTGTTCATGGGCTGCCCTGCCGTTTCGCCAACCGAGGGCAACGCCTGCCCGCAGCATCGGTGAAAAGGCCGGCTTCCCGGAGTCGTTTGCAACCCGTCTTCAAATGCTCGGTTTGCATTTGTTTGTGGCTTTTTCGCCACAAGGCCGCAAGTTCGCCGGGACACAGCTGGCGGTAAAAAATCGGCGAGCGATTTTTGTTGACAGCGGAGTGGGGGTGATCCGGAAATCGGCGGGCATCGATGGTCGGACAGCCTTCTGTCCGACCGTTGTCGGGGCTGTTGAACCATTGACAAAATCCGCTGCTGCAGGGTACAGAAAGACCTGTGGGAGGCTGTATTCACCCCCCGCTTTCCTGTAAGGTGGCTTAATGAACAGGCCATCGGCCTCAGGACGGCTCCTGATGCACCGGTGACGACCATTTACACAGATCAGCAACATGCAGTGGATTGCACCTTCTGAAAAAGACGCCGCCTCGGCCTCGCTTGAAAAGCGGCTGTGGGATGCTGCCGACCAGTTCCGCGCCAATTCCGGCCTGAAGGCTCAGGAATATTCCGGTCCGATTCTGGGCCTGATCTTCCTGCGTTTCGCGGAAGTGCGTTTTGCTGCTCAGCGGGCAAAGCTGGAGAAAGGCGGCGCTTCGTCCCGCCGCGGCAGCCGCGTGGATGAACCCGCCGCCTACCACGCTGACAACGTGCTCTATTTGTCACCTGAGGCGCGTTTCGACTTCCTGCTCACCCTGCCCGAGGCGGCGGACATCGGTGCGAAGGTCAACGCGGCCATGCGGGAGGTTGAGAAACACAATCCGCAGCTCGCCGGCGTGCTGCCCAAGACCTTCAACCTGTTTACCGGCACGCTGCTGAAGGAGCTGCTGAAGAAGATCTCCGAGATCCCGGCGACACTTGACTTCGACGCCTTCGGCCGCATCTATGAATACTTCCTCGGCGAGTTCGCGATGAGCGAGGGCCAGGGCGGCGGCGAGTTTTACACTCCGGCCAGCATCGTGCAGTTGCTGGCACAGGTGATCGAGCCCTACCACGGCCGTATTCTTGACCCCGCCTGTGGCTCGGGCGGCATGTTCGTGCAGTCGGCTCGATTTGTGGCTGAGCACCACAAGAACCCGGCTGCCGAGCTGTCCATCTGCGGCGTGGAGAAGACCGACGAGACCGGCCGCCTTGCCCGCCTGAACCTCGCGGTGCACGGGCTGGAGGGCGATATCCGCCACGGCGGCAACGTCAACAGCTACTACGACGACCCGCACGCGGCCACGGGCCAGTTCGACTTCGTGCTGGCCAATCCGCCCTTCAACGTGAACGCGGTGGACAAGGAGCGGCTGAAGGACATGGTGGGCCATGATTCCAGGGGAAACGCCCGCCGCTTCCCCTTCGGGCTGCCTCGGACGGACAACGCCAACTACCTGTGGATCCAGCTCTTCTACTCGGCGCTGAACGCCACGGGCCGCGCCGGTTTTGTGATGGCCAACTCGGCCTCGGACGCCCGCAGCAGTGAGCAGGAGCTGCGGCAGAAGCTGATCGAGGCGCGGGCGGTGGACGTGATGGTGGCCGTCGGTCCCAACATGTTCTACACGGTGACGCTGCCCTGCACGCTGTGGTTTCTCGACCGGGGCAAGGCCAGGACGAAGCGTGCCGACACGGTGCTGTTCATCGACGCTCGCCACATCTACCGGCAGGTGGACAGGGCTCATCGCGACTGGACGCCCGCGCAGATTGGCTTCATTGCCAACCTTGTGCGGCTTTATCGTGGCGAGGCGCCCGACCTGACCGTGGGGGGCGAGGAGACCGAAGCGAAATTGAAGGAGGTGTTTGGCAAGAAGCTCAAATATGCCGACGTCCCGGGGCTGTGCAAAGCGGCGACGCTGGCCGAGATCGAGGCGCAGGGCTGGTCGCTCAACCCTGGCCGCTATGTGGGCGTGGCTGCGGGCGAGGAGGTGAGCGACGAGGACTTCAAGGCGCAGTTGCAGACGCTGAACGAGGAGCTGGAAACCCTCAACGCCCAGGCGCGGACGCTGGAAGCGACTATTGCCAGAAACGTAGCGGGGATTTTGGAGATATGAAAACAGAATTGGTTCAGACGTTAACGGCGACATTCGAAGGGCATGCTCAGCAAACAGAAGGTGGCGTTGAGTTCTGGCTTGCGCGGGATCTTCAGCACTTACTTGGCTACTCAAAATGGGACAATTTTCTGGGCGTGGTTGGAAAGGCAAAAACCGCCTGTGAAGTCTCTGGGCACCCGGTGGCGGACCATTTTGCTGACGTCGGGAAAATGGTCGATCTGGGCTCGGGCAGCCAGCGGGAAGTGAACGACATCATGTTGACGCGTTACGCCTGCTACCTGATCGCTCAAAACGGCGACCCGCGGAAACCGGAGATCGCTTTCGCGCAGACCTATTTTGCTGTTCAGACCCGGCGGGCTGAGCTGATTGAACAGCGGCTTCTGGACGCCGAACGCGTCACTGCGCGAAAAAAGCTCAGTGAGACAGAAAAGGAACTGTCGGCGGTTATATTTGAACAGACAGGGGGCAACAACGACTTTGCGTTGATCCGCAGCAAGGGCGACCGGGCGCTGTTTGGCAGGAGCACGCAGGCCATGAAGGCCACGTGGAACGTCCCCGACAGCCGGCCTTTAGCCGACTTCGCGCCCACCATCGTCCTCAAAGCCAAGGACTTTGCTGCAGAAATCACCATTTTCAACGCCCGTGCGCATGGCATGAACAGCGAATCGGCTATCTCGCACGAGCACGTCACCAACAACCAGGCGGTGCGCAACACCTTGTTGGAACGGGGCATTCGTCCGGAGTCGCTGCCGGCCGCCGAGGATGTGAAGAAGGTCGAGAGGCGGCTGGCCACCGAGGAAAAGAAGTCGCTGATGAAGCCGGATACTCTGCCATCGGAGGACACGCCATGACCTGCGCATCCTGCAAGGCTCAGGCGCGGACGCTGGAGCAGACCATCGCTGCGAATGTGGCGGGAATTTTGGAGGGGTAATGGTGCTCCGGACGACAGTTGATAACACGAAGCAATCTGGATGGACTGTCATGCCCTTTCCGGATGCGATTGATTTCCAAGAAGGCCCCGGAATTCTTGCCAAGGACTTTCGGCCGACTGGCGTTCCCCTCGTCCGTTTGTCTGGACTTGCGCGGGGTTCGTCGGTTCTCGACGGCTGCAATTTTCTGGACGCCGAGATGGTTAGGCGTCGTTGGTCGCATTTCGGGCTTCAGGTTGGCGACATCCTCTTAAGCACTTCTGCTTCGTTGGGACGAATCGCGGTCGTTACTCCCAGTGCCGCTGGGGCGATTGCATACACCGGCATTATCCGGATGCGTCCGCGAGGCCCCGCGGTTTGTGCACGCTTCATACCCTACTTGCTTGAGGGTAAAGAGTTTCAAAACCAAGCAGAAGGAATGGGCGCGGGAAGTGTCATCCGCCACTTCGGGCCTATGCACCTGAAGAAGATGAGCCTGACGATACCGCCTCATCAGGTCCAAGAGGCAATTGTCCGCATCCTGTCGGCGTACGACGAGTTGATCGAGAACAGCCAGCGGCGGATCAAGATTCTGGAGTCGATGGCCCGCGCCCTCTACCGCGAGTGGTTCGTCCACTTCCGCTTCCCCGGCCACGAATCCGTCCCCCGCGTCCCGTCCCCCCTCGGCGAGATTCCAAAGGGGTGGGAGGTGAAGAAGCTCGCAGATGTGGCTGAAGTAAACCGCGGTCAAATCAACGCCCGCACCGCGCCCGAAGAACTCCACTACATCGACATCTCCTCCGTGAGCCCCGGCCAGATTGACAGCATCACCACCTACGCCTTCGCCGATGCTCCCGGCCGTGCACGCCGCATCGTCCAGCACGGGGATGTGCTGTGGTCGTGCGTCCGCCCAAACCGTCGCTCGCACGCGCAGGTTATGCACCCTGAGCCAAACACGATCGCATCCACGGGGTTTGCGGTGCTCACGGCGGCGAAAGTGCCGTTCTCGTTCCTCTACCTCGCCACGACCACGGACGATTTCGTCGCATTCCTGACTAACAGCGCCACAGGCTCCGCCTATCCGGCCGTCACCGCCACGACATTTGAGAAGGCTGACCTAGTGATTCCGCCATCGCCGCTGCAAAAGCAATTCGGCGACGTCATGATTCCGATGGCCGAGCAACTTCATAAGCTCCAGCGCCAAACCCAAAACCTCCGCCGCACCCGCGACCTGTTGCTGCCGCGCCTGCTGACTGGCCAGATTGATGTGGAGGCCATCGCACCGTGATGCGCACCGCCGAAGATCTGCTGCAGGAACTCACCGCGCTGGACGAGTCGCACCGCATCGAGGCCAAACTGGCCCGCCAGATCGACCGTTCGGTGATGGAGACCATCTGCGCCTTTGCCAACGAGCCCGGGCTCGATGGGGGGTACCTGCTCCTCGGGGTGCGCCGCGATTCCCGCGATCTGTTCGGCTCGACCTACCGGGTCGAGGGTATCGACAATCCAGACAAGGTGCAGTCCGATCTCGCCAGCCAATGTGCCACCGCCTTCAACGGTCCGGTTCGACCGCGCGTCTCGGTCGAGACGCTGAACGGAAAGACGGTGGTGGTGGTGTATGTGCCCGAGGCGGCCCCCACAGAGAAGCCGATCTTCCTGTGCAACCTCGGGCTTCCACGCGGTGCCTATCGGCGCATCGGCTCGACGGACCAGGAGGGGACAGAGGACGACCTGGTCGCTCTTTATGCCGGCCACCAGCTGGATAGCTTCGATGCGACGGTGATTCCTGATGCCGACATGGAGGACATCGACCCTGCTGCGCTGGCCGACTACCGGCAGTTGCGCCGGGCGATCAATCCTGACGCGGAGGAGCTGGGCTGGTCGGACGAGGAGCTGCTGCGGGCGCTGGGTTGCGCCAGGCGCGACGATGGGCGGCTCAAGCCGACGGTGGCCGGCATTGTGCTGTTCGGCACCGCCATGGCCCTGCGGCGCTGCTTTCCAATGATGCGCATCGACTACATCCGCGTGCCGGGCCGCAAGTGGGTCGAAAACCCGGACCATCGCTTCGATACGTTAGAAATCCGCGCCCCGCTGTTTGCCGCCATTCGCCGTGCCACCAACACGGTGCGCGACGAGCTGATCCAGTCCTTCTCGCTGCCCGAAGGCGCCCTGGCACGCGAGGACGAACCCACATTGCCGCTGCGGGTGATCCGCGAGGCCATTGTCAACGCGGTGATGCACCGCAGCTATCGCATCCACGGGGCGATCCAGATCATCCGTTACGCCAACCGGCTGGAAATCCGAAACCCTGGGCATTCGATCAAGGCCGAAGAACAACTGGGCGAACCCGGCTCGGAAACGCGCAACCCACGCATTGCTGCTGTGCTGCATGAGGTGAACATCGCCGAGACGAAGGGCAGCGGCATCCGTGCCATGCGTGAGTTGATGCTGGCACAGGACCTGCTGCCGCCCACGTTCGAGTCATCACGCAGACCTGACCAGTTCGTCGCCACCCTCCTGTTCCATCATTTCCTGGGGCCGGAGGATCTGGCCTGGTTGCGGAACCTGACCCGTGAGCCGATCAGCGACGAGGAGTCGCGCGCCCTGGTGTTCGTCCGTGAACTGGGGGCGATCGACAACGCCGCCTACCGGGCGATCAACCGCACGGATACGCTGAATGCGTCTGCCCACCTGCGACGTTTACGTGATCTGGATCTGCTGGAGATGAAGGGCGCAGGAAGCCGAACCTACTACGTCCCGAGTTCGCGGTTCCTGGCGCGGTCGGAAGTCGATCATGCGCCCAGTTCCGAGGGCAATACGCACCAGCCAGCACCGAATACACACCAGCCAGCACCGAATACACACCAGCCAGCGGCTGATACACACCAGCTCCTGCCTGCCTTGCCCCCCGATCTAAAGGCGAGGATTCCTGGCATCGGCACCAAGCCACGCAGGGAAGTTTTGCGGGCGTTGATTCGTGACCTCTGCGCATGGCGTGAGGTCAGTGCCAGGGACCTGGCCGAGTTGCTCGGTGGCCGAGACCACAAACACCTGGTCCGAGAGTTCCTGAGTCCCATGGTGGCGGAGGGCCTGCTGGCCTACACCATTCCGGCCATGGAGAACCATCCGGATCAGCGGTACACCGTGCCGGCAGAAATCCCCTCACCCGGCGGAGCGTCTTCATGAGCCCGCACGCCTGCACCGAAGACCAGCTCGTCGAGCCGCCCGCCATCGGGTTGTTCGCGGCGCCTGGCTGGCAGACGTTGTCGGCGCTGGAAGAGACCTTCGGCCCCGGCGTCACGCTCGGCCGCGAGACCAGGGGCGAGGTGGTGCTGGTGGATCGGCTGCGGACGGTGCTCACCAGGGTCAATCCCGGCCTGCCCGCCGAGGCGATCCAGACGGCCATCGACGAGCTGTCCCGTGACCGCTCGGCCATGAGCCTGGAGGCTGCCAACCGCGCGGTGTACCGGCTGCTTTCCGGCCAGATCGACGTGGAGACGCCGCCCGTATGAGCATCGAAGGTCAAACTCTCGACCGGAAGTCGCTGCGTTACGCACTCGGCCGGCACGAGGATGCGGACGGATTGGCGTGCGATTGCGTCGGCTTCGCGAATGCGATGGGCGGTGTGATCCTGCTCGGCATCGAGGATGGTCAGGACGAGCCGCCTGGCGGTCAACAGGTGCCCGAGGAGCTCCCCGACCGACTGCGCAAGCGGCTGGCCCAGATCACGGTGAACGTCGGCGTTGCCATCCGCAAAGTCACCGCCGAGAACGGAGCCGATTTTGTGGAAGTACAGGTGTTTCGCAACGAGCAGGGTATTGCGGCCACTTCGGACGGGCGGTATTTCATCCGAGTGTCGGACGAAACGCGGCGGCTGATGCCGGATGACCTCGGTCGGTTGATGGCGGAAAAGAACTCATTCGTCTGGGAGTTGCAGACCACTCAGCGCGTCTCGTCGCATGGCTTTGACAAGGCGAAGCTCGCAGATTTCGTAAAGCGGGTGCGGGCGTCGGATCGGGTATCCGAGTTTGTGCGAGGCAAACCCGAAGGCGAGTTGCTGGCAAACGCGCTGGTTCACCGCCCCTACATGCAGCGAGGCGACATCTTCCTGAATCTGTATCCCGACCGGCTGGAGGTTCACAATCCGGGCCTGCTCCCGATTGGGGTGACGCCGAGCAACATTCTGCACACGTCCAGCAAGCGGAATCCGCATCTGGCGAAAGTGTTTTACGATTTGAAGCTGATGGAGGGTGAAGGCAGCGGGTTCGACCGGATGTACGAGGTGCTGCTGTCCAGTGGCCGGCCCATCCCGGACGTGCAGCAGGGCGATGACCGAGTCGTGGTAACGGTGCGGAAACAAATCGCGCGGACATCAATCGTGGATTTCATGGTGAAGGCTGACCGGACGCTGCAGCCGACCCAGAAAGAGTTGATCACGCTCGGCTTGCTGGCGCAGCACGAGGCACTGACGGCCATCGAACTCGTGAAGGTGCTGGAATTGTCGCGAGCCGAGGATTTGAAGCACTGGATTGGTCGGTTGAAGGATTGGGGCGTGGTGAGCTCGCGCGGCAGGACGAAGGCAACTGAGTATTTTGTCGAACCGGACGTTTTGCGGAAATTGGAGTTCGAGGGCGGGACGACGCTGAAAGGCATCGAGCGGCATCGGTTGCGCGAACTGATCCTGCGCGACCTTGAGATTTACCGGAAGGCCAGCATCAGCGAAATCCACGGGCGAATCGGGTCTGAGATTCCTCGTCGGAAAATCCGCCGGGAATTGGGTGAATTGGTTGCAGAAAATGAAATCGGCAGCCACGGCGTGAAGCGGAGCACCGTATATGTTTGGACAAAATAACCCCGAATCAGCCCTCCTTTGTCAAAAGCGGCATGTGAAAAAAGTGGGTGAAGCACCGTGAAAGCGTGATTTTCAGAGGAATACCTTTTGACACAGTCCTGCCCAAATCCAGCACCGCGCATTTGTCCGTCTGTCCAAAAGCCAGAACATGAGCCCGCACGCCTGCACCGAAGACCAGCTCGTCGAGCAAAACCCCGGCTTGCCGACCGAGGCGATCCAGACGGCCATCGACGAGCTGGCCTGCGACCGCTCGGCCCTGAGCCAGGAGGCAGCCAACCGCGAAGTCCATCGGCTGCTCCGCGGCCAGATCAACCTGCAGGCATTCTCCGCGAATTGCAGTCTGGCAGCCGCCGACGTCCAGCGACACAGGCATTCCCGAGACTGGTCAATCTGGCTGAAGGTCGGGAGGTGCTTTGAGATGCTTGCGGAGTCTGAAGCAGCAACAAAGGGTTTTGTGGAGTCTGTTTTCCGTTTTAGGCTCCGCAAATCTGATTGTGGAGTCTGGAAGCTCCATTACAGAAGGGTAGACTCATGAGCCCGCACGCCTGGACCGAAGACCAACTGGTCGAGCAACCGGCCATCGGGCTCTTTTCTGCGCTTGGCTGGCAGACGATGTCTGCGCTGGACGAGACCTTCGGCTCCGGCGGGACCCTCGGCCGCGAGACGAGGGGGGAAGTCGTGCTGACGGATCGGCTGCGGACGGTGCTCACGAGGCTCAATCCCGGCGTGCCTGCTGAGGCGATCCAGACGGCCATCGACGAACTGGCCCGCGATCGCTCGGCCATGAGCCAGGAGGCTGCCAACCGCGAGGTGTACCGGCTGCTCAAGGACGGTATCCCGGTGTCAATCCCCGACCGCGAGACTCTCACCCCCGGCCCTTCGCCAGGCGGAAGAGGGGAGTCTGTTGTACGCCTGCGCGTGGTTGACTGGGAGTACCCGGAGCAGAACGACTTCCTGCTGGTCAGCCAGTTCAGCGTGGTCGGAAGCCTCTACACCTGCCGGCCCGATCTGGTGGGTTTTGTGAACGGTCTGCCCTGGTTGGTGATCGAGCTCAAGAAGCCCGGCGTCTCGGCGCGCGCCGCCTTCGACGAGAACCTGACCCACTACAAGAAAGAAATCCCGCAGCTCTTTTGGTTCAATGCGCTGCTGATCGCCAGTAACGGCACCGACAGCCGTGTCGGGTCGCTGACCGCCGACTGGGAGCGATTCTTCGAGTGGAAACGCATCGAGCGCGAGGACGAACCGCGGCGCGTGTCGCTGGAGGTGATGCTGCGCGGCACCTGCGATCGCAGCCGACTGCTCGACCTGGTGGAGAACTTCACCCTGTTCTCTGAGCATAAGGCGGGGCTGGTAAAAATCGTCGGGCAGAACCACCAGTTCCTCGGCGTCAACAACGCAATCGCCTCGATGCTGGAAGCCCGCAGGCTGGGCCACGGCCGCGGTGGTGTGTTCTGGCAGACGCAGGGCAGCGGCAAGAGCTTTTCGATGGTGTTCTTCGCGCAGAAGGTTCTGCGCAAGCTGGCCGGCAACTGGACCTTCGTGGTCGTTACCGACCGGGTGGAGCTGGACGAGCAGATCGCGAAGACATTTAAGAACGTGGGAGCAGTCAGCGAGTCCGAGGGTAAAGAATGTCACGCCGCCAGCGGGACGCATTTGCGGGAGCTGCTGCGTGGGAACCACCGTTATGTGTTCACGCTGGTCCACAAGTTCCAGACGCCCGAGGCTTTGACTGATCGCTCGGACGTGATCGTGCTGACTGACGAGGCACACCGCAGCCAGTACGACACGCTGGCGCTCAACATGCGGGCGGCGCTGCCCAAGGCCATGTTCCTGGCCTTCACCGGCACGCCACTGATCTCGGGCGAGGAACGCACGAGGGAAGTCTTCGGCGACTATGTGTCGATCTACGACTTCCAGCAGTCGGTGGAGGACGGCGCGACGGTGCCGCTGTTCTACGAGAACCGCACTCCGGAGCTGCACCTGGTTAACCCTGACCTGAACGACGACATCTACGACCTGATTGAAGGCGCGGGCCTGGACACTGATCAGGAGGAGAAGCTGGAAAAGGTATTGGGGCGGCAATACCACCTGATCACCCGTGACGACCGGCTTGAAACGGTGGCTCAGGACATCGTGCGGCATTTCCTGGGGCGCGGTTTCGTGGGCAAGGCGATGGTGGTATCCATCGACAAGGCCACGGCGCTCAGGATGCACGACAAGGTGCAGCAGCACTGGGCGGCGGAGACGGCGCGGGTACGGAAGGAATTGGGCCGCTACGACCTGCCGAAGCGTGAGCAGGCGGCGCTGCGTGAGCGGCTGGAGGTGCTGACCACCACCGACATGGCGGTGATCGTCTCACCGGGGCAGAACGAGATCGAGCAGATGAAAAAGCTAGGGATCGACATCGAGCCGCACCGCAGGCGGATGAACGAGTCCCAGCCGGGGCTGGACGAGAAGTTCAAGGACACTGAAGACCCGCTGCGGCTGGTGTTCGTGTGCGCCATGTGGCTGACCGGCTTCGACGCGCCGAGCTGTTCGACCGTTTATCTCGACAAGCCGATGCGCAACCACACGCTGATGCAGACCATCGCGCGTGCCAACCGGGTATTCCCCGGCAAGCACAGCGGCGTGATCGTGGACTACGCCAACGTGTTCGCCTCGCTGGAGCGGGCGCTGGCGATTTATGGCGCGGGTAAGGGGGGCACGAACCCGGTCAGGGACAAGGGGCAACTGGTCGCGGCACTGCGCGAAGCGATCGCGGCGGCGACGACGTTCTGTGCTGGCCACGGTGTGCAACTTGTGGCGATGGAATCCCTGCCGCTGGGCAGTATGGATCGTCTGGCCGCCGTCGAGAACGCCGTGAATGTGCTGATCGGCCCGGACGCAGTGCGGCGTGACTTCTTCGGCCACGAGAAGTTCGTTGGCACACTGTATCGTGCTGTGAAGCCGGACCCGGCGGCGGTTGAATTCTCCGTTCGCGTTGCGGGAATTTCCACGCTGGCCGGTGTGATCCGCAGTAAGCTCAACCCCAATCCGCCGGACATCGCGACCATTCTGAAGCAGATTGGAGAGTTGCTGGATGACTCCATCACGGGTCTTGAGGTCCGCGAAGACGGCCCTCCTCCGATCGATCTCTCGAAGATCAACTTTGAAGCATTGTCAGAGCGATTCAGGGAGTCGAAGCACAAGAACACGGATCTTGAGGCACTGAAGGCGGCCATCGCGGCGAAGCTGCAGAAGCTGGTACGCGTTAACCGCACACGCACTGATTTCGCGGAGAAGTTCGAGGCGCTGATAGACAGCTACAACAATGGCAGCCGCAACATTGAGCAGCTTTTCATGGAACTGCTCAGGCTGTCGAAAAGTCTTGACGAGGAGCAGCATCGCCACGTCCGGGAAAACCTGAGCGAGGAAGAGCTGGTCATTTTTGACATCCTGACCCGGCCGGCACCTCAGTTGACCGCTGCTGAACGGGACGAGGTCAGGAAGGTTGCCAGAGAACTGCTCACTCGGCTCAAGGCACTGCTCGTGCTGAACTGGAGGCAGAAGTCGGCCGCTCGATCGACATTAAAGCTGGCGATCGAAGACACGCTGGATACGTTGCCATCCGCCTACGACCGCCCGTTGTTTGCGCAGAAGTGTTCCGCCGTGTTTGAGCATGTTTATGAGAGTTATCCGGAGCGGAACGCCGGGATTTACACTGAGGTTGGGTGACGGACGATGATCCTGGCACGACTGGTCCCATACTGTAACGCTACGGCTTTGTGCGGTTGCTGTAGGCAGCACAGGGGTGATTTGGAAGTCCGCTGGCAACGCGAGTGAATCCGCTTTTGAGTGGAGTGTCCAAACCCATGTCGGGCAGCGTTTTCATCTTCGAATGCAGCAGCGCAGCGTATCCCGACTGCGTTTACAAGAATCTGTTTGGTTCGAACAAGCCGTGGCCAATGCAGATCAAAGCCGGCGACTGTTGTCTGCTGCCCGTTTCCAGACTTGTCAGAAATGTCGGACTTGTCAGACTTGTATGACCAGTCTGACCAGTCTGACTTTTCCGAGGATTCAGAGCCCGAGGTGGCATTATGAGTGATTCCAGCAGTCCCCTGCTGCCGCACGGCGGTTACGAAAAACTGCGGGCCTATGTGGTCGCAGAGGCGGTGTACGACGCCACGGTGGTGTTCTGCAACCGGTTCATT
>VFQT010002991.1_pt1 | contig 16144 bp, 12 predicted proteins | sample 3512381 | NCBI WGS metagenome assembly VFQT01 (sample SAMN10412376, study PRJNA504923) | tailings metagenome | isolation source: Relicate 2 Philex TSF3 active mining site | place: Philippines: Tuba, Benguet | collected 2017-08-29
CCTTTGCCATCTTCCCAAACCAAAGGCGGGTTTAGACATTCTTCAATTGTGGTCCAAATTGAAAAGGATGGTGCAAAAGATTCTCCTTCTACAACCAAGTTCGATCCATCCAACACGGTGATTGAGTCAATTCGGCTGAAAAGTTCTTCGTCGGCATATTTGGCCAAAACATCACTAAGACCTGGTTCTATTCCAATTCCTACAACTGCCCAGATGTCTCTTTCTTGCCAATTCCAGTCTCGGGCAAATTGTTCATCGCCTAATTTCACGCCCACTTCTTTATGCGGATACTTAGGATGTGGTCTAGATAGAGACATCGCCATATCCATGTAATTAGTGTTTTCAATTTCACAAGCTAAAAAGATCGGCATCACAAATCTTGGATCAACAGCGTTGATTACCACGTCTGGTTTTACTTCACGAATTAATTCACGAACATCTTCTAATTCAGAAGCATTAACTTCTGTGGCATCAAATCGATCATCGTCAATTCTTTTGATTGCTTGTTGAGCGCGTTCCAAAGAACGATCTGCAATGACCATACTTGTTAAAAATTGTCTTCTTGCAGCAATATTGGCAATTGCTCTGCCAACTCCACCCGCTCCGATTACGAGCGCTTTCATTTTAAAATCAACTCCTATTAATTATTATTTAATCTACCTGAACTCAAATATCAAAAAAATCCGGTTCGGCGTGTCTTGAGGAAAATAAGTTAATTTTGCTAAAAAGTTATAAATATAACTATTTTATTTATTTATTTAATTGTAAAGATCTAACAGATTTATTGGTTAAACTTAATGAAACAGCAATAATAATTATTACTGTACAAATACCAAGTAATTCTTTAATTCCTAATATTTCAATTAGTGGTCCTGCTGCAATTAATCCAATTGGTCCTAGTAAAAATGAACCAAATGCATCATAAGATAAAACTCTAGATAAAGATTTTTTTGGAATCTTTGTCTGTAATGTAGTTATCCAAAATACAAAAAATAAATCAAATCCAATTCCTGTCATTAGTGCTGCTATCGCAATGAACAAGATCGGAAGATTAAACGACATAGATAAAGTCCAAAGAGCTAAGGTGGCTGAAAAAATCATGCCCACAAATAAAGGATGTTTAGGTCTTAGTTTCATTGCCAGGATCACTCCCAGCATCATTCCTAGAGAGTGAGCTCCTGCAATAAATGCCCAAGAGGGCGGTCCATCAAGAATTATTTTTGCTTGATAGGGACCCATCACAGCCAAAAGCGGTTCATAAATCATAACGATTACCGAATATGCAGAAACACAAGCAAGAATCCAAGTTCGTTTACGAACCTCTTTCCAGCCATATTTCAATTCGACTAAGACTCTGTCTTCATCCGTTACTTGATTTGGTTTATCAAATTTGATTAATAAAAATATTAAAGAACCAGCAATTAAAAATGTAAGTCCATCGATGGCAATTGCTAATCCAGGACCTAATAAAGTTACTAGGATTCCTCCGAGTGAATAACCTAAAACATTTGCCACATTTACTCCCAGTGAGTTCACTGAATTTGCACTTTGTAATTTTTTTTCAGGCATAACTTGCGGCATGATGCCTGGAAAAGCTGGGAAAAATAAGGCATGTAAAACTCCAGTAACTAATCCAAGAATGACTAGCCAAGAAACTGTCACAGTATTTGAAATAAATAAATATGCTTCAAATAAAACAAAAAGACTTAAGACGATATCTGAATAACTTACAATTTTTGCTCTACCGTATCTATCAGCAATTACTCCTCCAAATAAAACAAAAATAATTAAAGGTAAAGTTCTGGCAAACATAACTAAACTTAGAGAAGCGGCATTAGCGCCAGGTAAAGATAAAACCCCAAAAGCAAGCGCTATTGGTCCAATCCCATTTCCCACGTTTGATATAAATCGAGCACTGAAAAGAATTCTAAAATTTTTTTCAGCAAAAACTTCTTTAAATTGCCTAGTTATAGTCACCGTATTACGAGCCAAAATTGTCCTCAAACGGCAAAGCAGATTTAGACATGTGTTCTTGCTTTGCTTGTTTTGAAGTCACTTTTCGCATGTGATGCTTTCGGCATAACACTTCATAAATAATTTCGTCAGGTTTCGCATTAGGACCGGCATCGCCAACCACCACTTGCTCGCCTTCTGTGACCATTACTCCATTAACAATTCTTGCTTGATGAGTTGCTTTTTTACCACACCAGCAAAGTGCTTCGACTTGCAAAATATTCACTCGATCAGCCAGCTCTAACAGTCTTTGGGCACCAGGAAAAAGAGCTGTTCGAAAATCTGTAGTGATACCAAAAGTGAACACATCAATACCAAAATCATCAACCACTCTGGCCAATTGCTCTATTTGCTCAGTTTCATAGAACTGGGCTTCATCGCATATTAAATAGTCAACTGTTTCCCCTCTAGATAATGCTTGAGTCATTAATCTTAAGAAATTTGTTTCAGGACTTACCTCAATAGCTTTTGCTTGTAAACCAAGTCTTGAACTTAAAGTTGCCTCACCTGCTCGATCTTTTCTGGTGAAAACTAATCCACGTCTTCCAGCACTTGAATGATTATGGTGAGTTTGCAGAGCAAGGGTGGATTTACCACTATCCATTGTTCCTGAGAAAAAAACTAATTCAGCCACGGAAATTATCTTGTCAGATGACAAGTTTTATTCAAAACGCAATGCCTCAACTGGTTTTAACTTAGAAGCAGTTCTGGCAGGCCAAACCCCAAAGACAACACCTACAAACATTGAAAATCCTAGTGAAGCCAAAATAATTGTAGGACTTAACACAAATTTCCATTCACCTAATTGCGCTAAGAAATAAGCCACAACTTCCCCAATAATCACACCTATAATTCCCCCAAGGAGTGAAAGCACAATTGCTTCAATCAAAAATTGAGTCAAAATTTGAGATTGTTGTGCCCCAATTGCTCTTCTAATACCAATTTCTCTAGTTCTTTCTCTAACAGATACCAACATTATGTTCATGATTCCAATACCACCTACGACCAAACTAATGGAAGCAATTCCACCAAGAAGTAGAGATAAGAATTGTTGGACTGTTCCAATTGCATCAAGAATTTGGCTTGCATCAGTTATTACAAAATCTGCTTCTCGCTCGCCTGTGATGTTATGTCTTGAAATTAATAATCTTGTTAGATTACTCGTTACTTGATCAACAATTTCTTCACTGGTTGTTTGCACAGTTATTGAATCAATAAATGGAGGATCTGCAAAATATTTAAAAGCAGTAGCTATTGGAATATAAGCATTTCCTTGAGTACCAAAACCATCAGCATCATCTAAAATTCCCACTATTCTAAATTCTGTACTTCCTACCACTATGTTTGAATTTATGGAAAATGCATCTAGTTTTAAATCTTCTGCAATGGAAGTGCTTAAAACTATTAATCTTGCGTCTGCTGCTTCGTTTGCGCTAGGTAAAAAAGAACCGACAAAAATATCTGGATCAACTACCGTCGCATAATCAGAATCGACGCCAACTATTTGAGCTCTCGTTGAATCAAATTCACTGCTTAAAGTGGCTCGTCCTGAAACTGTTTCAGTGACCACATCAACTCCAGGTTGTTCAGAGATTGCTTTAGCATCTTCTATAGTTAATGATTTATTAGTTGTTCCAGTAATTGTTAAGTTTCTTGCTCCAAGTCCTTTAAATTGGTCTTCAATTCCTGAAGTTGCACCTTGTGCAACTGATACCAGAGCAATTAGTGACATAACACCAATAATGATGCCCAGCATTGTTAAACCAGATCTTGTTTTTGTGGCAAGAATTCTGGCAAGTGCAAGTCTTGAAGCAATTATTAAATTCATCTCTTACCGCCATCATCATTAACAATCTTGCCATCTTTTAAGGTAATTCTTCTTTTAGCTTTTGCAGCTATATCTAAATCATGAGTAATTAAAACTATGGTTTTTCCTTCTTTATTCAAATCTTGAAATAATTGCATAACTTGTTTTCCAGTGTTTGAATCAAGTGCTCCGGTTGGTTCATCCGCCAAAATTAAAGAAGGTTCTGTGACCAAGGCTCTTGCTATTGCGACTCTTTGTTGCTGACCACCGGAAAGTTGAGTTGATTGATGTGAATGTCTATCTGCTAGACCCAACTTGCTAAGCATTTGCATCGCTTTTTTTCTTGCTTCTTTAGCTGGAACTCCTCTATAAAAAAGAGGGGTTGCCACATTGTCTAAAGCATCAGTTTTAGGTAGGAGGAAAAAAGATTGAAACACAAATCCAATTGCTAAATTTCTTAACGAAGTTAGTTTTTTGTCATTTAACTTGGAAAGATCTTCTCCTGCAATTTTTACTTTTCCACTAGTTGGTCTATCTAGACAGCCAATTAGATTCATCATGGTTGATTTGCCAGAACCTGATGGCCCAACAATGGCCACAAATTCACCTTGACTAATTGTTAAATCCACACCGTCTAATGCTTTAACCTTTGAAGAACCCTCGCCAAAAACTTTGGCGACACTCTTCATTTCAACAACAGTTGTCATTATTTATTGGTTTGCCCACCGCTAGATCTTTCTTGTTCTCTTTGTTCTCTAAATGGGTCTTCTGATACAGGCAGTTTTCCATCAATTGATGCTTTACCTAAAATCACTTTCTCGCCTGCAGAAATTCCACTAATAATTTCTATTAATTGGGTGCCGGATACTCCTGTTTCAACTGATTTATCTATCACTTCATTTTTTTCATTTAAAACTTGTACAAATTTTTCTTCACCTTTTCTTTGAACAGCTTGAATTGGAATCGCTATTGAAACTTGTTTGCTTTCCAAAATAACCTTGGCAGTCACACTCATACCAATTCGCCAAGTTTCATTTAATTGATCCGGTTTAGAAAATACGCTGAATTGGGAAACCCCATTTGAGTCAACAGTTGCTACTTGGCCAATCTGGGTAACTTTTCCTGTACTTATTTCTGCACTTGATCCAAGTTTTAATTCCACAACTTGATCTAGCTTCACATTTGGAATGTCATATTCACTTACTTTTATTGCCGCAATTACTTCTCCTGATCCTAGGGAAGCAATACTTCCAGCAACTATGGCATTAGGCGCTGTATAAACTTCTCTGATAACTCCATCACTAGGTGATTTAACATTTCGTACGGTGCCATCAAAATTTCGTAGAACAGCAATTACTTGATTCTTTTTTACAACACTTCCTGGAGTTACATTAAGTTTTGAAACTGTCCATTGTTTAGTTGCAGTGTTAGAAGTATTTGCCACACTTCCTGCAAGACTTGAGCCATTCTTTGATGACAAAGTTGCCTTGTTATTTACATCAATGTCGTAAGTAAATTCATCTATTAAGGTTGCATCTGTAATTCTGATTCGATCTTTGCCAACAGGAGTGACATCTACAGTTACAGTCATTCCAGCTCTAGCACTTGCAGGCAAAGTATTTGGAGTTGGATTAATTAAAACTGTATAAGTTGGACTTGAATCGGCAATTGTTGCACTTGATTTAATTGAAGTTATAGCACCAGAAGTTAACGTGTCAGAACTATTAATTGCTAATGCAATTGGCAAACCAACACTTAATTGCGTTGATTGTGTTTCAGTAACTTCAACAGAAACCAACAATCTGCCAGTGCCTATTGTTGCAACTGTTCCCGCTAAAGGACTTCCTTTAACAGCGTTAAGGTATCGAACTCTAGCTTTTTCAGGAGCAGTAATTAATTGGGTTTGGCCCTCATAATTTTTTAGAGTGATAATTGTTTCACCTTTGGAAACGTTAGCTCCTTCTTCTTTATTTATTTTTGAAACTATCCAAGTATCAGATAGCGAAATTGGTGTACCAGAACTAGTAGTGGCAGTGCCTGCAATTTTGGTCAAAGTAGCTGGAGAGTCTGCATTGATGTTAAAGGTGTACTCATCGACTATTGAACCTGTTGTTGAAACACTATTTTCAATTGTTGCTGGACCTGCATCTTCGGTTAAGTAATTTTGAGTTTCTTCTTTACCTGAATTTAAGAAGAAAAATATAATTCCAATTAAAACTGCAGCAACCGGAATAATTATAAGTAATTTGCGATTTCGCATTGGTTCCTTTACCTTTGACTTTCTTTAAAAATAACATTGAAACAACTTATTAGCATCTTCATTTAAATCTACTTACCTTAATAAAATCTTAAAACTTACTGTTTTTGTGCTGTGATTTCGGTAATAGCTCTGTTCGCATTTAATCCTTTTTTCTCATATTTTGTTAAGGGTCTCCAAGATGGATGATTAATCTTTTGGGCATTAGGTAGATTTTCTAACATTTCTTCCGCATACTCCAGCCAATCTGTGGCTGTGTGGATAACTCCACCTTTTTTAAGTTTTAACAACATCAAGTCGACTAACTCTTTCCTAAAGAGTCTTCTTTTGTGGTGTCTTTTCTTTGGCCATGGATCCGGAAAATAGGCATGGATTTCTGTTAAGGAATTATCTGGAACTTTTTCTTTCAATATTTGAACCGCATCTGAAAAAGCAAGTCTAATATTTTCTAAATTCTCATGCTTAATCTTTTCTATTAACTGAGTAATACTTGGACGATGCACTTCAACTGCTATAACTATTTTTTCTGGATTATTTTTTGCTAATGCAATTGTAGTATCGCCTGCTCCACAGCCGATTTCATAAATTATTTCTTTTTCGCCAAATAATTTTTTAAAATCCCATTGTGAATCTGGCATTTCATATTCTGGAAAGTATTGCTCTAAGACTTGAATTTGTTTTTGACTGATACGACCTCTTCGGGCATTAAAAGTTCTTATGACACCCTTTTCAACCCTAAGTCGCGCATTTGTAAACATTAGAGAATAATTCTATTTATGTCGATTCCACATAAGCCGGCCAGCACTGATGCAAATTTGCATGAAGTTTTGAAAAATCGCTGGAGCACTAGAGCATACGATAAAAATTATGTAATTAGCGATGATGAAATATTGTCTATATTAGAAGCAGCACGCTGGTCTCCTTCTTCAAAAAATTCTCAACCTTGGAAATTTTTAGCTGCTAAAAGAGGTGATAAAAACTTTGAGGCTTTTGTTTCAACTTTGACTGGATTTAATTTAGAGTGGGCTCCCAATGCAAGTGCCATAATTTTGGTCGCTGCGCATGGAAATCCTGTGACCCAAGACGAAATTTTTGATACAGGTTTGGCAGTAAGTTCGATTACTTTCCAAATTCATGCCCTAGGATTACATGCTCATCAAATGGCAGGTTTTAGTAAAACAAAATTAAAAACGTTGTTTAATCTAGATGATTCAATTGCCCCACTAGTATTAGTGGCCGTAGGAAAAATTACTAATCCCGATGAATTGAGTGAAGAATTGCAAGAAAGAGAACTAAGTCCTCGCACCAGAAAAAGTTTGAACGAGTTAATGATTTCTGGTCTTAATTGAAAAAGTTTATTCCAAAATGGCTTTTTCCCTCTAAATCCATTCCACATACTTCTTGGAGATCAAATAGTTATTGGAAAGCTAAGCCTTTAACTTTATTCTTTTTAGTTTTAGGACTTTGGCTATTTGGCACTGGTGAAGCGTTTTTAATTGCCGCAGGTGCCGGAGTTTCACCTTGGACAGTATTTGCTCAAGGTATTTCTAATCAAACAGGTTTAAGTATTGGTTGGGCAACTTTTTTTACTGGAGTTTTAGTGCTTTCATTGTGGATTCCTTTAAAACAAAAAGTTGGCTTAGGTACAGTCTTAAACATCATAATTATTTCTTTAGCAATTGAAATGATGTTAAAAGTTTTACCTAACCCAAGTTCAAATGTTTGGCAAGTTTTACAAATACTTTTTGGAATTGCGGTGGTTGGATTAGGTAGTGGATTTTATTTAACCTGCCACATGGGACCTGGTCCTAGAGATGGTTTGATGACTCGAATTCATTTCTTAACAGGAATTCCAGTTGGAAGAGTTAGATTATTTATTGAAATAACTGTTTTAACCATAGGTTGGTTACTAGGTGGAACAGTTGGCCTGGGAACTGTTTTGTTTGGTGTATTAATCGGTTACTCGGTTGCAATTTGGCTTAAAATTGTGGGAAAAGTTAGTAAACAAAAATAAGTGTTGGTAGTAATTGGATAAATTAACATCCAAGATGAAAATTACTGATCTATTGTTTTTAAAAATCCCAGTGATATCAGTTGTTTTAACCTTTGTCTTAACAGCTAATTTATGGACTTCTCCTGCTCCTCTTATTCCCGATTCTGGTCCTATTGTTTATTGGTTTAGACCAATATTGGTTGCTTACACATATGCCCTTGCAATTGCAGCAGTTGCGCTGTTATTTGCCGATGGCATTTTCGCTAAATTTGAAGGTAATAATTCAAATATCGCTAGATCTGTATTTTTATCACTTTCAGGAATTAGTTTTGCTGCAGCAGTATTTAGTCTTGCCCAAGCCCTTTCTCAACCTCTATCACTTGCCGCAAATTTAAATGTCATTGCAACTTATGGTTGGGATGTTTCAAATGTTAGAGCTTTACTTTTAATTTCTTTAGTTGCACTTTTTTCTTTTCTACTCTTATTAAGACCTGAATTGAATAAATCTGGTCTAGTTGCATTATTAAATATTTTGGCGCTTTCCTTACCAACCCTGTTATCTCATGGTGGTGGGATTTCAACTCATAACTGGGCACTTGCCGCAGGTTTTTTTCATGGAATATTTACAAGTCTTTGGGTCTCAGGTCTTGTCGGTGTAGCAATAATCTATTTCAATAAATCAAAAAGCGAATCAGATAAGTTGCTGGCTTTAAATAAATTCAAGTTTATAGCTAATTTTTCTGTAGTTGGATTACTAATTTCAGGGATAGTTAATTCAGCTACCAGATTGAATAATTTAAGTGAATTGTTTTCAACAGATTATGGTCAAATCCTATTGTTTAAAAATTCACTTTTTGCTATCGCATTACTGATCGCCCTAAGTATTAGATCAAATACTAAAGGTGATGTAAGTAAACTTTTAAAGCTCGAAGTTTCAGTACTGCTGTTTATTTTTGGAGTATCAGTAGCTCTATCTTCAACAGCATTTCCAAGAACCGGAAATGCTGCTTTTAGTTTGATTGAATCGGTAACTGGTTATCCTGAACCTCCAATTTTTAATTGGACATATGCCCTCACCACCATAAGTTTGGAACCTTTCACCTTGTTTATTGGCTTAATCGCATTAATTACTTACTTAGCTGGATATATAAAAATAATTAAGCGTGGAGATAATTGGCCAGTTTCTAGACTTATTTTTTGGTTTGCTGGAATTCTTATAGCAATTTATGTAACAAATACCATGCTGGGTCGATACGCAATTCTTTTATTTTCTGCACACATGACAGTGCATATGATTCTGGCAATGGTGGTACCAATACTTCTTCCCCTTGCAGCACCACTAACTCTTGCTTTACGAGTTTTAACACCATCGAATCATTCTGAAGTACGAAATCTTCGCGATTGGATTGTCGCTTTAATTAATTCAAAATATCTAAAAGTGGCAAGTCATCCCATAATTGCTTTCTTTATTTTTGCTGCAGGAACATGGGTTCTATATTTTAGTCCCCTGTTAACAGTATTAATGAGAAGTCATCTAGGACATTTAATTATGGATGCACATTTTATTTTGGCAGGATATTTATTTTTCTGGCTCATTATCGGAAAAGATCAGTCACCCAGAAAAATTCCAGATGTTTTAAAACTTGGTTTAGTTTTTGCTGCCGCAGTATTTCATGGAATTTTTGGATTCATTACTTATTCAGCACAATCGAGTTTAGGTGGTGGCTGGTTTAGCGAAATAAAACCAAGTTGGTTGCAAGATCCAATTTCTGATCAACAATTAGGTGGAGGAATTGCTTGGGGATTTGGAGAAATTCCAACCATCATTGTTTTGCTAATTCTGGTTTATCAATGGGCATCTAGAGATGAAAAGCAAGCAAAGCGTGTGACCGAAAAAGAAATTGATGACTACAACGAATATTTAAGATCCTTAAATAGATAATTATTCTCCGTAAAACAACTTTTCCATAACGATGCGTGCTCTTCTAGTGACTTTTCTATAGTCTTCAATTAATTGGCTAGAAGATTTTTTATTCAGCACAAATGCAATTGCATTCAATTCATCTAAATCTGTTGGAATTTGATCACTAGCTTTAGCTTTAGCAAGCATTTGAGCATTTCTGACTTCTGTTGCCATAACCCAAGCATCATTTAAACTTTTGGCATCCTGATTAGTAATTAAATCCAATTGTTCTAATTCTTTTAAAGAGGATAATGTTGAAGTATTTTGTAAGTTTTTATATTTATGCCCATGCTGCATTTGCATGAGTTGTATTACCCATTCCACATCACTTAATCCTCCGCGACCAAGTTTTGTGTTCATGTTTACATCTGCTCCTCTTGGTAATCTTTCTGATTCCATTCGAGCTTTTATTCGCCGCATCTCTCTTAAACTTTCCTCATTTACACCTTGTTCTGGGTAGCGGATTGGATTTATTGCATTCATTAATTGATTTCCAATTTCTAAATCACCAGCCACAGGTATTGCTCGAAGTAAAGCTTGGGCTTCCCACGGGGCAGACCATTTTTGGTAATAATTGATATAAGAATCAAGTGTTCTAACTAATGGTCCATTTTTACCTTCAGGTCTTAAATCAGCATCTATTTCTAGTGCAGGATCAGTTGAAGGTTGCATCAATAAATTTCTTAACTTGTTTGCAATTTCAAGAGCGATTTTTTCTGCTTCATGTGAATCAGCATTTGGTAATGGTTGGTGCACAAACATAACATCAGCATCACTTGCATAACCTAATTCAAATCCCCCAAATCTTCCCATAGCAATAATGCACATTTGGGTAGGAATTTTTAAATTTCTCGTTGTTTCTATTTCTTTGATAGCACTCTGTAATGCTGTTTCGATCACAACCGCATAAACATTACTTAAAGATAATCCAACTTCTTCAGTTGATAATTTATGAGATAAGTCAGCTGTTGCTGTTCTGAGTAACTCTCTTCTTCTAAATGCTCTTGCTGCTTGAACAATATTTTCAGCAGTTTCGTGTCGCGAAATTACTGCTTTCATTTCTATTTCATATTGTTCTTTAGTTCTAGGATTTAACTCTTCAATATTTCCCAGCATTGAAACTGCTTCTGGTGCGCTCATTAATAAATCTGTGGCATATCTACTGGACGATAAAAGTTTGGCCATTAATTCTGCTGCTGCTGATTCATCTCTTAAAAGTCTTAAAAACCAAGGAGTACTTCCTAGAGCATCACTTAATCTTCTGAAAGAAAGAAGAGCATTATCTGGATCTGGGCCATCGGCAAACCAAGAAAGAAGAACTGGCAAAAGTGTTTTTTGAATAACAGCTTTTCTTGAAACTCCTGTGGTCAAACTTTCTATGTGTCTTAGGGCTGATTCAGAATCTTTATAACCTAAAGCATTTAAACGAGAGGAAGCTTCGCTTAGAGTTAGTCGGGCATTTCCTGCATCAAGTCTTGCTACAGCATTAAGAAGTGGTCGATAAAAGAGTTTCTCGTGAATTCTTCTAACTTCTAATTTGTATTTTCTCCATTGTTTTTCAAGATCTTGACTTGAATCTTGCATTAAACCGATAGATCTACCCAATACTCTTAACTCTTTATCATCACTGGGCAAAATATGAGTTCTGGACAAATTCTGCAATTGAATTCTGTGCTCTAAAGTTCTTAAAAATGTGTAGGCGTTAGAAAATGTGGCTGAATCTTCCCTTCCGATATAGCCCCACATAGCTAATTGATCAAGTGCTTGCAATGTGTTAGAACTTCTCACCATTACATCTGAACGACCATGAACTAATTGAAGTAATTGCACAGCAAATTCAACGTCTCTTAGTCCACCTGGAGCAAGTTTTAATTCTCTTTCCCCTACTTTATTGTCAATATTTTCTTCAACTTTTTTTCTCATCTTCTGGACATCTTCAACAAAGTTATCTTTACTTGCAGCAGTCCATACAAATTTTGATATTTCATCTAAATATTTATCGGCCAACTCTTTATTACCTGCACTAAATCTTGCTTTCAATAATGCTTGGAATTCCCAAGTTTGAGCCCATCTTTGGTAATAAGAAACATGTTGTTCCAGAGTTCGAACCAAAGCACCAGCTTTTCCTTCTGGTCGTAAAGCCGCATCTAGTTCCCAAATCGCGCCACCATCATGAGTGGTTGAAATAAATTGCATGAGGGTTGAACAAACTTTTGTTGCAAGTGAAATTGCTTCTGATTCATCTGTACCATTTTTTGGTTCAGCAACAAAAATTACATCGACATCGGAAACATAATTTAGTTCCTGTCCTCCTGCTTTCCCCATTGCAATAATTGCTAAATCAAATTTTTCTTTGAAAGAAGAATTTTCACTCATGATTTTTTCTAATGATGCTTCTAATATCGCATCCGCAGCATCTGATAATTCCTGTGCTACTTCTTTTAAGGGCCAATTACTGCATAAATCTCTAGTAGCAAGACTTAAAAGAAATTTCCTATATTCTCTTACTAGATTTGCTCTATCTTTTTGAACGGCATTTTTGAATTTGGCAACTAATTCATTTTTTGTAAATGCCAAATTATTTGCAGCATCTTCTTTTAAGACTAAAACATCTTCTGGATGATTTAAGAGAAATTCACCTAACCCATTAGAACTTCCTAAGACTTTTAATACTTTAAGTCTCAGAGTTTCATCTATTATTACCTTTAAGAAATCTTCATTTTCTTTTTCAACAATTCGCACAAGCAAGAGAAGTGCGGTATCAGGGTTAGCTACTTGACTAAATTCTTCTAAAAGTGTTTCTTTAGGTATGGAAATCTTTAAATTTTCAAGTAATTCTTTAGATTTTTCTATGTTGAGAAAACCAGAACGAATAAGGTTGCCGGTTTCACTTACCGGACGATCACTCATTACTTACTTTTACCTGCGTAATCAACCACAGTGTCTGCAAAAGCTATACCCAGTGATTTCCAAGTTTCTTTCATTTTTTGTCCATGTTCTACGAATTGCTTTTCCACAGAATCATCAGTAATTCCTAAAGTCTTTCTAACTTCATCTTCGCTTAGAAGCCAATCACTCATGATGTTCCAATCGGTTTCTGGATGAAATTGCAATCCCCAAGCATTTTTACCTAAGACAAAAGCTTGCACTTGGCAATCATCACTTGTCACTAATAGTTTTGCATCTTTTGGTAGCTCCAATATTGCATCTTGATGATATTGAGGAACTGGAATTGAAACATCAGAATTGACTACATTTGCTAAGACACAATCATCTTTTGCTTCAGGCAAAAACTCCACAAACCCAACGCCTATTTCTGGTTTATTGGTACGACCCACTTTGCCACCATTTGCATCAGCTAATAATTGTCCACCAAGACAAACTCCAAGAGTTGGTGTTTGTTCTTTGATTACATTTCTCAGTAATTCTTTTTCTTGTTTTAACCATGGCCATTGATCTTCATCGTGAACTCCGCGGGATCCGCCCAAAACAATTACTCCTGCATAACCTGCAGGTGAAGTTGGAACAGTTTCACCTTTGAATGGATAAATCACTTCAATTGAAACGTTACGTTCTTTTAACCAGTCTTCTAGATAGCCAATAGGAGCATCTTGTTCATTTTGTACAACAAGTACCACAGGATTATTTTCAGACATAAGTAAATCCTACTTAAGCGCTCGTAAAACTTCCTCTTTCCAGGAATTTTTTATTTGGGATCCGTTTGGAAAGTCACTTGGCATATCAAGGAGGAAGACCCCTTTCTCCGCGCCATTCCAAGTTGTGATCAATTTTTCTAAGCAAGGTTTTGCAGACTCATCTTGTGTTTTTGTGCCACCTAATTCACTTATGAATACTCGTGTTATTCCTTGTCTTGCTGCTGCATCAATGTAAAAATCAGCTGAGCCGATTGATGTGTCGGGTGGTAATTTCTCTGTTTCGCATTCAAAGGAAATCCATGAAATTCCCAATGCATCCACTCCACCTAAGTCAGGTTCTACTTTTTGAATTACAAAACCATCTCGCTGCAATATGTTTGGTTGCGCATACATAATTCCAGTGAAATGTGGTCTACCAGCTTCAACAAATTGTGGGAAATATTTGTTGTGATTTTCAATACCTGCAAAACGTTCTAGTTCTGATACTGGTGCCCAGTATTCAACTTGTAATTCTTCAAGTAACTTTCCAATTTCAGGCATTAAATTGAGTGCACCGTCTAGAACTCTTGTTTGCACATCTTTAGCAACTTCTCCGGGTTCGCCACGTTGACCGGCCTCAACAAATTGTCCCCAAACTGAAACAATCAAGCCTTCTTGTTTTGCTTCAATTACGGTACAGCGCAAATTATTGACCCATCGCTCTTTGGCATTTTCATCAGAGTTTCCATTGAAATCAAAAACTATTGCACCAGTGGATGTGAAATAAAATTCAAATCCTAAAGAAACAGCATTAAGTCCAGCTTCACTTATTTCGTTTGCAGATTTGTAGGACTGGTTTTTAAGTGAACCCGAAGGCATCAAAACTCCAATTGGAACATTTTCTAAACGAGTAAGATTATTTGGTGATTCACAAATTTTAGAATTTTGTCCATTTTCCCCATTCGCATTTGAGTTATTTCCGTCATCAACTGATGCACATCCAGTAAATAAAAACATTCCACCAAAGATTACCCCAATAAAAAAATTTCGAAAACTTTCTTTTTTCACAAATTCCTCATTCTCTCAAAAGATTTATGGACATGCGCTCAGCTGTTTCATGCTGATTCAGCCAAATCACTTATGAGTTACTCTAACAAACAAAAGTTAAATATCTAAATGTTTGTGAAGATAAGCCATTGAAATTCGTTCGAAATAGATTTGCTTAGTAAATTCACCTCATATATAGTAAATATAAGTCTGACTGGGAGAAAGCAACCCATTTAAATGGGAATAAGCTTGTTTTCTAGTTCTCAAAAAGTACAAATCAATTAAATTAGATTTAATCCGAACATATTTCCTTGCCGTGTTTCTTACAGAACTGGTAAGTATCTATCCAATTCCCATTGAGTGACTTGTTTTCTATATTCATCCCATTCAGCACGTTTATTTCTTAAGAAATAGTCAAATACATGCTCTCCTAAGGTTTCAGCAACCAATTCACTTTTTTCCATAGTTTTAATTGCTTCATCCAAAGTTGTTGGAAGTGGAGTTAAGCCAAGTGCTCTTCTTTCAGCATCGGTTAGCGACCAAACATCATCTTCTGCACCTTGTGGCAAAGAATAATTTTCTTCTATTCCTTTTAATCCTGCTGCTAATAAAACAGAGTAAGCAAGATAAGGATTTGCAGCTGAATCAAGTGCTCGATATTCAATTCTGGTTGATTGACCTTTTGAAGGTTTATACATTGGCACTCTGACAAGTGCAGATCTATTGTTATGTCCCCAGCAAACATAAGCTGGTGCTTCTCCTCCACCAGTTAAACGTTTGTAAGAATTTACATATTGATTTGTAACAGCGGTAAATTCTGGTGCATGTTTTAAGATTCCTGCAATAAAGTTTCTTCCAATTTTACTTAGTTGATATTCAGCACCTGGTTCATGAAAAGCATTTTTATCTCCTTCAAATAAAGATAAATGTGTATGCATTCCAGATCCTGGATAATCTCTAAAAGGTTTTGGCATGAAGGATGCTCTAACACCTTCACTTAATGCAACCTCTTTTACGACCAATCTAAAAGTCATTATGTTATCTGCAGTACTTAATGCATCTGCGTAGCGTAAATCTATTTCTTGTTGTCCAGGTCCACCTTCATGATGTGAAAACTCAACAGAAATTCCCATTGACTCAAGCATCGTGATTGCTTTTCTTCTAAAGTCATAACCTGGTCCTGATGCTGATTGATCAAAATAGCCAACATAATCAATAGGTATTGGACTTGAAACATTTTTTGCAGCTTTGTCATCTTCAAATAAATAAAATTCGATTTCAGGATGTGTGTAAAAAGTAAATCCCATATCGGCAGCTTTTGCCATGGTTCTTTTTAATACCCAGCGAGGATCTGCATAAGAAGGTGAACCATCTGGCATTTGAATGTCACAAAACATTCTTGCTACTCCTGGTCCTTCACTTCGCCAAG
>VFQT010002992.1_pt1 | contig 16144 bp, 16 predicted proteins | sample 3512381 | NCBI WGS metagenome assembly VFQT01 (sample SAMN10412376, study PRJNA504923) | tailings metagenome | isolation source: Relicate 2 Philex TSF3 active mining site | place: Philippines: Tuba, Benguet | collected 2017-08-29
GAGCAATTGACTTGCTTGAGAGCGGATCGTGCTAAAGGGAGTTTCAGCGTCGAAAACAAGAGCAAGCACAGCGTCTGAAGTGAGGCGCGTGGCGTAGAGCATATGCTCTGCTTTCGTGCTTTCGAGTCGAATAAAGCGCAGGAGGTCTGAACCTTTTTGTCCATCCCAATTGCGAGTGACGGTTTGTGCCACTTCTTTGGCGGCATTCTGAGAGAGCCCGCCTGCATATGCCCACAAATCGTTTTTCTTGGTGATCAATGCCGCCTGTGCGGAAGATTCCAAAGTGAGACGTGTGAGGTGTTGTGCGGCTTTATTCGGGTCGCTCAGCCATGGCATGAACTGGATCGTGCTCGATGATGGGCTGCCAGAAGACATTTGTTGTGCTGGTTGAGGTTGACTGATAGCATTCATAAAGTCAGACATCCTAAATGGTTTACGAACCATGATCCAAGGGCGTAATGTATCGAAGGCGGGTGGAGAGCCGGCTTCTTCACAGAGCAACACCAGATTAATACTTGGACGAATGGTGCGCAACGCCGTACCAATTTCTACGACCCAGTCTTCGCCGAGTGCAAGGTCGAGCATTGCCATGGGCATACCGATCTCATTCGCCTTGACAATTGCTGCAGCCTTGTTGTTGACAACGAGGACTCTGTAGAATTTGGTATCTTCCAGCGAGCGGCGAATTGACTCACCGAGGCTGGTTGAAGAGGTAACGACCATTAAATCTGCAGGCATTGATTAAAGTGTATCACTTCTATTATGCGCATGCAAGGCGACCTATGGGTGGTTTCCCTAACATTTCAGTAACTTTTCTGGACAATTTTAGGGTTTTTACTTCCCCGTTTGGTAATCACCGGTGATATCTTTGATTCCCAAAAGCGCCATCAACACTTCTGGTGGAATATCTGCCTCGGGCAGGTCTACTTTGTATAGCTGTTCATTCTCGGCTCGGTCACGCAAGTTCTTCCAAAGTACGGCTCGTTCTTCACCATCCACGACAAGGTCGTTCAAGGTTTTTGCATTGAGCAGATATTCGCCCGTGGAATACAAAAAGGTCAGCCGCTTCCATTTGTCTGTTTTGATGGGTTCTTTAAGTTTTTCCAACCCGCCTAATTGCATTTTGAAATACTCTTCTTTCGCTCTTGGATGATTTGACTCATCTTTGAGTAATTCACCCCTCGTGGTCAACTCATGCCCACGGACCTGAGCGATATATTCGACTTGTCCGCTTCTTTCTCCGAAGGAAGCTGGTTGATAGAAAGCGAGATAATCCACGCTGACAACTTTTGGTGCGCTCTTCAAAGGGATGCGATACCAGCCGAGTAAACGCGCTATTTCCATGTCGCGCGGTGTGGGGAGCAGGCAGACCAGGATCAAATCTGTGGGTTTGAGCATGGCTTAATTATAATGGCGGGATTATGTTTACCATTACCTCTCCGTACGAACGCATCACAGCATGGACCGATATTTTTATGGGCGCATTGGCTGGTTTAATTGCGTATCAACTCTCGCAGATTTCCGGGTTCAAATATTCCGTATGGATGTGGGTATTTGCCTTGCTGGCATTTTCCTCCATTCTTGGCGCGATCGCTCATGGATATGAAATGTCTAAAAAGGTGAATGACCGCTTGTGGATGCCGATCAACCTCTCATTAGGGCTGGCGTTAGGACTGTTCGTTGTTGGAGCGTTATTTGACCTAAGCGGTGAGGCTGTTGCTCGCAAGGTTTTACCCGTGATGTTGGCGCTAGGCTTTTGCTTCTTTCTCGTCACAGTGTGGAAGCCCGGCACATTCATGACCTTTATCGCTTATGAAGCGATCGCAATGTTCTTTGCGTTGGGAGTGTATGGCTATTTATTTTTTACGTCTGCGTGGGTGGGTGTGGGATGGATGCTGTTTGGGGTGTTGGTGACGATCATTGCCGCTGTGGTGCAGGCGACCGGAAAAGCTGGCAAGGGCATTTTCTGGTATTTCGATAATAACGGGGTCTTTCACTTGATACAGATGTTGGGGATGGGATTGTTATATATTGGCTTAATCACGTAAGGACAGTTAAGGTGTTAAAAAAGCTCACCCCGAAATAAGGTTTCGTGGGTGAGCCTGTTCTTAGGATGTAATAGAAAGCTGACAACTGCTGATGGGTGTGGAAAAGAAATTAGTAATCCGCGTTTTCAGCGTTTATCCGCGTCCTAAATTTTCGATATTTATATCAACCCAACTTCTTTATTGAACTCGACGATCAACTCATCGATCTCATCTGCCTGCGTCTGGACGCTGGTCCAGTAATCGGGCTGGTACCACTGCGCCTGAATTTCATCATAGGTCTTGCCTTGCTGCTCAACCCAGGTGTAATACTTGAGGTTATGCACGCGGCGGCGATCGGGGTAGCGCAGCTCGAGCATATTATCTGTGGACTGACCATGTAGGTAGCGGGAGAAGTCGGCGGCGGCGTCTTTTTCGCTGTATTCGCCGAATTCCTGATGCATTTCATGCAGGCGTGAGCGGTATAAGTCCATTGAGTCGGTAGCGACCGTGAACATGATGTCGTTCTCGTCCATTTCGTAGTACTTTGCAGCTTTAATGCAGGAGAGTACGTTGGAGATACCAGAGAAGCCGAGCAGGTCAAGATTGGAAATGACAGATTCGGAGACACCCTTACTGACGAGGTGGGCGCGTCCGTTCTCTTCGTTGAAGAGGCGCGCAATGTTAACCACAGCATTGTCGTCGATAGCGGTAACAACATCGGTGTTCTTGGTGTTGTGAACCCATGGCACATGCTTATCGCCGATGCCTTCGATGCGATGTGAGCCAAAGCCATTTTCGAGCAGGGTGGGGCATTGCAGGGCTTCACTGGCGACGATCTTGCTATCGGGGAAGAGCTGTTTCATGTAATCGCCAGACGCGATCGTTCCAGCGGAACCAGTGGCGGATGCCATGCCACGGTATTTGCCATTCTTGCCAGCCACCTGACGGAAGACTTCTTCCATGGCGTGACCAGTGACATTGTAATGCCAGAGATAATTGCCGAATTCCTGGAACTGGTCGAAGATCATCAGGTCCTGACCAGAGTTGCGCAGTTCCCAACATTTATCGAAAATTTCCTTAACGTTCGATTCGGAGCCGGGGGTCTTGATGGTTTCGCCTGCGACTTTTTCCAGCCACTCAAAGCGTTCCTTCGACATGCCTTCGGGCAAAATGGCGATTGATTCACATGCCAGCAATGCCGAGTCGTATGCACCGCCGCGGCAGTAATTGCCAGTGGAGGGCCATACTGCTTTTTGGGTGGTCGGGTCGAATTGACCGGTGACAAGACGTGGAACCAGGCAAGAGAATGCAGCGCCGACTTTGTGTGCGCCTGTGGGGAACCACTTGCCAACGAGCACCACAATGCGCGCTTTGATTCCCGTCAGCGAAGAGGGGAGCTCAAAGTAGTTGACCCCGCCATAGGTCCCGCCTGAAGCGGTGGGTTGGTTGTGCCAGTTGATGCGGAAGAGATTCCGCGGATGAATGTCCCAGAGTCCGATACCTTTTAATTCCTCTTTGACCTTGGCAGGAATTTTTGAAGGGTCTTTCATCTGTGCATAAGTGGGGATGATGATGTTGCGCTCTTTCGCGCGTTGAATGGCGCGAGCGCGGCGATCTTTGTGAACCGTCAGGTCGATTTTTGTCATGGGAAAAGTGCCTCCTGAAATTTGTCAGACAACTTTTATTATACTCCACTCGTTTGAGAACTGCGCGTTTTTAGAGGAAGGTTTTAAGATATAGGTCTTATCTTGAACATCGGTAAAACTTGGTCATATCTTTTATGGTTTGGGGAGTTTAGTGTTTCATATTATTATGGTGGGAGACCCCAGCAATCGCTATTTGATGTTGATTGGTCGCCCTTACGATTATTGATGATGAGGAGATTTCGAAATGAACAATGCAAAAACGACTGCCGTTTCAGGGTGCATTATTTGGTTCTTGTTGATCACGTTCATTGGCAGTTGCATCATGCCGGTTTCCTTTGCGGTGGGAGGAGTCACTTCGTCCACCAATTTTGTGATCGAGAATGTAGGAACCTTCCTCTGCCCTGAGGGGACCGCTCCCCGAAGGCATTCGTATCAAACTACTACACCAGATGAATACGGTAATCCACGCCCGGCGACGGCATATGAATTGCACTGCGAAGATTCGAATGGAGAGGTTGTTGAAAAAGATCCGATTGCTTATGCTTTTATTTGGATCGGTATTTGTGCTGTGATCGGGTTTATCGTTTCTGTTATTCTGACCTTTGTTCTCTCTGTTCCAGGTGGGATGTTGGTTACGAAGGTGTTGAATAAAATGAAAATAAAAGGGTAGGGTTTCCCAGTCTTTTTTATGGGTAAAAAAAACATGGGGTGATTTCAGCACTTTATCTAAGAAAATACTGAATTACCAAAAATATTCCGATGACATGTAAATGCAATATTTAGGGGCAATGGTAAATGACCCTAAAAAGGTGGTTATGAGCATCAACATCCAACTACACATTCGGAATGAATTGGAATTCATCCGCCCAATATTTTTCTGAATAAATTCAAGGTATTAGATCTTTGTAGTAGATTTCCTTCAACTTCGCGCCAGCCTGTTTGCGTTAATACATACCCGGTCTCATTTTGCTACAATGGATTCGAAGGTGGTTGGGGGAGGAGGTTGATATGTTCGATGCAAAGCTGTTCGCGGATCTCATCACCGCCGCGCGTGGGGTGTTGGGAATTTCTCTGATCTGGCTGGCGTTCACGCAGGGAGCCAATGCGCTTTCGTTGGTAGTCTTGCTCATGCTGTTGGATTGGACCGGCGATTTTATAGATGGAACGATTGCAAAGCACAGCCGCCATCCGCGCCGTACACGTGCCGGTGATAGCGACCTCTATATTGACACATTCGTTTCCATTGGGCTGGGAATTTATCTTGTTGCTTCGGGATTTGTCAGCAATCTCGTTGCCCTTTTCTACATCCTCGGCTGGATTCTCATCCTCTGGCGCTTCGGTCTGGACCGTAACCTGCTCATGCTATCCCAGGCTCCCATCTACCTTTGGTTTATTCTCGTCACCTTACAGCTCATGCCCGAACGCGGATATTGGATGGTCGCATGGGTGCTGATCGCCACCACCATCAACTGGCGGCGCTTCTCGAAGGATATTGTCCCCAAGTTCATTAGCGGAGTGACATCCATGTGGCGGAACCGTCATTCATAATAAAGGAATCAAGAGCGAGATTGCCCCGCAAGGAAATGTATGTATACCCCCATCGGGAGGAATTTCCGAAGCAGTACAAACAATTCTGGTCTTCGGTTAAACGTCTGCTGAATCAGGTCGGGCATCACCGTCTTCCTGGGTTTGCGCAGGCTGCCATCTCGGTCGCTGAATCTGCCGGACGTGTATCCATGCAGAGCGAGCCATATGACCATCCCACAGAAGATTGCGGCTTGTACACAGTGCTCAGCGCCAATCTTTGGCACGACTGGCCCCGCTTCAAAGATCTGGAAAAGCGTATCGAAGCCTTTGCAGACTTGGTCATGTCTGAGCGGGTGGACTTGGTCCTTCTACAAGAAGTAGCGCGTACTCCAACATTCAAAGCGGATGAACGCCTGGCAGACCGCCTCAAGATGGCGTATGTCTATTCGCGAGCCAATGGCTCACAAAAGATCGGTTTTGAAGAAGGGCTTGGGGTGTACAGTCGTTATCCGCTAAAACGTTTGCCATTCATTCGACAGATGGGACAGGCTCACAATCCATTCTCGCGCAGGTTGGCAATCGGTGTCGAAGTAGACACTCCCTGTGGAGAGATCATGGCATTCTCGGCTCATCTTGGGTTATCGCAAAAGCAAAATGCCAAACAACTGCGTGAACTGCACAGTTGGGTGGATGAAATTTCTCTCGGTCGGTCCGCTATCATTGCCGGAGATTTCAACGCGCATGAACACACGCATCACATCAAGCACCTCCGCAACTATTGGCAGGATACACTGCGCGAAGTCCATCAACATGAACATGCTCCCACCTATGAATTGCGCTGGCCGTGGGGCGGTGTCTTCCTTAGTCGCCGTCTTGACTACATCTTCCTGCAACCCGGCAACCCTGCATGGAAAGTGTTGGATGTACAACACATCGACTCACACACAGGACCTCACTCCGACCATCGTGCTGTCCTTGCGCACCTAACCCCAATTCACTAATCGTAAATCGAATCACCACTTGTCCCAATGCACTACATCCTCGAATGGTGCCCTTCCGCCCTTCTTTGGCGGTGCAGATAACTTGGTCTCTTCCAGCGGATACCCAAACGACAGCGCGATTCGCAAATGCCACTCAGCGGGGAAACCTAAAATTCCGCGCGCCTTTTCGGCTTCATAAATAGAGGCTGGCACCGAGCCAACACCCAATTCCCAGGCTGCCAATTGCATGAAGGCTGCGGCTTGCCCGGCATCGAACATCGTCTGAAATTTCTCGGTCGGTTCAGGGGTGAGAATTGCAACACCCAACGCTGCACCCGCGAGATGCCCTGCCCATTCACCGCAGGTCGAGAGGTCCTTCAAAATGGATTTATCACGTATGGCAATGAACTTCCATGCCTGAGTATTTTTCGACGACTGCGAACGTCGCCCCGCATTCAAAATGGCATGCACCACTTCATCGGGCAGGGGCTTGTCTTGAAACTTGCGCACGGCTCTCTTCAATCGAATTGCATCTGAAACATTCATCATTAACCTCATCAATCTTGAAACTGATTACTAAAAGTATACATGCCCATCCCATTATTGTGTGCATTTTATGAACATTCAGCCTGTTTGTAAGAATAAAATATTTTCTCTCATCTTTATCTAAAATAAGCACCTTATAGTACTTATACGAATTTGCGGACGCTCCAACTACTTTAGATGAGGATTCTTTTGCATGAGCGAATCGACTGAGACAACTACAGAGCGATTTAAAAAGGGGATGAAGAACATCGCTTCTTTTTTACGCCGAGGCTTGCCTTTTGCTTCGGGAGTTTTGGCTGCCCTTTTAGCTTTCATTCTCTATAACCTTGTCATTGTCCAACCCAATCAACTCAGCGTGGACGATGTCAATGCATCGGTTGCATCCGCGATCGGGTCAGCGACTCCGCCGCCCGCGTATTCGGCGCAGGTCTATGAGATCATCCGCCCGTCACTGGTCTTAATTCGAACGGAGGAAGCGCATCAGGACGCTGAATCAGATTTCGGCTTGGGGAGTGGCGTGGTCGTCGACTCGTTTGGCGACATCCTCACCAGTCTGCATGTCATTGATGGCGCGACCCGTATCACCATCACCTTTGCAGATGGCACCGAGTCTGAGGCGGAAGTGATCGAAGAAATACCCGAGCTGGACCTTGCCGTCATCCAGGCTTTGGATTCGCCGCCAGTGCTTTTCCCTGCGGTATTGGGCAACCCCAGCTCGATGCGAGTGGGGGATGAAGCGTTTGTGGTGGGTAACCCGTTTGGCTTGTATGGCTCGATGAGTTCAGGAGTCATCTCAGGCTTCGACCGTGTCTTTCGCATTCCCGATAGCAATATTGAGATCCCCGGCATGATCCAATTCGATGCTGCTGCCAACCCCGGCAACTCGGGCGGACCGTTGCTCAACCGTCAGGGACATGTGATCGGCATTGTGACCGGTTTGACCAACCCCACTGAAGATAATTTTTTTGTTGGCATTGCCTTTGCGGTCCCCATCAACATTGCAGTGGGTGGCATGGGCTCGCCGCCGTATTAGTTATTAATCGAAGAGACGACCCGTGCAGCGGGAGCAATTCGTTTTGATGTTATTGAAAGATCGCCCTTACCTGGGCACCAACTCACAAGGAGATTATTCATGGAGCAAACCAATCGCGAGAACAAACTTCCGATGGAACGGGTGTTGTATGAAGTCAAGAAAGTTATCGTCGGGCAGGATCATTTATTGGAACGGCTGGTCGTCGCCTTGCTTGCGCGTGGACATATCCTTGTTGAAGGTGTGCCTGGTTTGGCGAAGACGATGGCGATCAAGACATTGGCAGATTCCATCGGTGGCGAATTCAAGCGCATTCAGTTCACCCCAGACCTTGTCCCTGCAGATTTGATCGGTACGCGCATTTACAACCAAAAGACGGGTGAGTTTAATACTTCGTTGGGACCGGTTTTTACCAACTTATTGCTTGCCGATGAAATCAACCGTGCGCCTGCGAAAGTGCAAAGTGCCTTGCTTGAAGTGATGCAGGAACGCCAAGTGACGATCGGACGCGAGACCTTCAAAGTGCCGAATCCGTTCTTGGTGTTGGCAACGCAGAACCCCATCGAAACTGAAGGGACTTACGCCTTGCCCGAAGCCCAAGTGGACCGCTTCATGCTCAAGGTCTTGGTAGGCTACCCAACCCCAACCGAAGAATTCGTCATCGTGGAACGCATGACGGGCGCAGTGCAGGCTATTCAACGCGTGCTCACGACCGATGAGTTGGTGGAATTACAAAAGAAAGTGGACCAAGTCTATGTGGACCCGGCGTTGATCGAGTATGTGGTCAAGCTGGTCAATGCCACGCGCAGCCCCAAGTTGGTCGGGTTGAATGACATGGAGCATTACATCACCTTTGGTGCCAGCCCGCGTGCGTCTATTAACTTGATCCTTACAGCCAAAGCGCTCGCCTTCGTGCGCGGACGTGGTTATGTCCTGCCGCAAGATGTGCTTGATATGGCATTGGATGTCATCCGTCATCGTTTGGTGCTTTCATATGAAGCGCTTTCCGATGAAGTGACCAGCGATGAAATTCTGAGCAAGATCCTCGACCGTATTCCCGTCCCTGTGGTGCCTTTGAATGAACACTTCAACGTCCGCGCGAACTCCTGAGCGCATTCTGCACCGGCTGGATTGGCAGGTCATTCGCCGTCTGGACGGATATTTGCAGGGTGATTATCGCAGCCTCTTCCGCGGCTCAGGCGTGGACTTTGCCGACTTGCGCGAGTACCAGCCGCAAGACGACATCCGCTACATTGACTGGAACGTCAGCGCCCGTATGGATTCGCTCTACGTGCGCGAGTATATGGAAGACCGCGAGATCATCGCGTGGTTTTTGCTTGATCTGAGTCCGTCTGTGGATTTTGGCACGCTGGATACACAGAAGCGTACGGTCCTGGTGGATTTTGTGGGCGTGCTATCGCGCTTGCTCACGCGTCACGGGAACCGTGTCGGGGCGGTGATGTTTGGGAACGGTGTCCAGCATACGGTCCCGGCAAGAGGCGGGCGGATGCATGTCTTGCGCCTCATCAACGATCTGCTCAAGCAGCCGCATCTCACGCGTGTGCCAATGACCGACCTGTCCGCTTTGATCAAAGGCGGATTACATAGCATCAAGAAACGTTCGCTTGTGTTCGTAGTGTCTGATTTCATCAGTACGCCAGGCTGGGAGCGTTCGTTGAGTTTGCTGGCACAACGGCATGAAGTCATCGCCATTCGGTTGTGGGACCCGCGCGAAACGACATTGCCGGATGTGGGTCATATTGTGCTGGAAGATGCGGAGACAGGTGAGCAATTGTTCGTGGATACCAGCGATAAAAAATTTCGCCAGCGTTTCATGGATGCGGCGAATAAGCGCGAAGAAGCGCTGACCGAGTCTTTCAAGCGCGCCGGTGTGGATGTGCTTTCGCTTTCCACCGAAGCGGACTTGATCCATGCCATTGCAAGTTTCGTGATGCTGCGCCGTCAGCGCCGAAGGTGAAGTGACCTGATGAGCTTTATTTGGGAAAGTATGCTTTGGTTGTTGGTGCTGATTCCGTTGTTGATGTTGATGTATTTCAATATTCAACGGCAGCGTCAGCAGATCGCGATTCGTTATGGAAGTTTGGGTTTGGTGAAGCAATCTTCCGGACGAGATGTGGGGATGCGCAGGCATATCCCTGCCTTGTTCTTTTTGGTTGGGTTGACGGTTCTCTTCGTCGCTTTGGCTCGTCCACGCGTGGTGGTGAGTTTGCCGAAAGTGGAAGGTGTGGTCATTCTTGCCTTTGATGTCTCTGGCAGTATGGCAGCGGATGATTTTAAACCGAATCGTTTGGAAGCCGCCAAAGAGGTGGCAATTGATTTTGTAGAGCGTCAACCATCCACAGTGAAAGTTGGAATTGTAGCGTTCAGCGAAGGTGGGATCACGGTTCAAATCCCTTCGAACAACCAGACTGCGATCATCGAATCGATCACGCGCCTCACACCTCAACGTGGAACGTCATTGGCAAACGGGATTCTCGTTTCGCTGAATACGATCGCCAATATCACCGGCGACGACCCGATCACGACCTTGGACCGAACCGGCATGCCGACCCCAACCGGACCGACCGAAAAGATGGACGAATCTGTTTCCATCATCCTCTTTACCGATGGCGAAAATAACATGGACCCAGACCCGCTTAATGCCGCATTGTTCGCTTTGGAACGCGGCATTCGCATCCATACGATTGCGATTGGCAGCCCCGAAGGAGTGCAGTTGACGGTCAATGGCTTCACAGTTTTTACCAAGGTGGATGAAGTTACCCTGCGTGGAATTTCAGACCTGACGGATGGTATCTACTTCAATGCCCAAAATGAAGAAGACCTCAATGAAGTGTACAAGACTATCGAGCCGGGTGTCCGTATTGCATATGAAGAAACCGAAGTGACCGCAGTGTTTGCGGGCGTCAGCATTTTGAGCCTGTTGATCGGTGGAATTTTGTCTTTGTTGTGGTTTAGTCGTGTGCCGTAATGAATAGTAGATTGAGGTTCTAATGCAATATATTTGGTGGCCCGCTATTTATTTATTTGCGCTCATTCCCATTTTGATCTTTGGGTATGTTCTGATCCTGCGCCGACGTAAGCCATACGCTGTACGTTTTTCAAGTTTATCTTTGGTCCGCGAAGCGATGCCCAAACGCTCTTCGTGGAAAAGGCACTTTCCTTTTGTCTTATTCCTGTTGGCGATCTCAAGCCTCATCATGGCAATGACCCGCCCGACTTCTACAGTAACCTTACCCTCCACAAATTCCACCATCATCCTCGCCATCGATGTGTCACGCAGCATGTGCTCCACCGATATTGAGCCCAACCGCATGGAGTCCGCCAAGGCTGCGGCGCTGCAATTTATCAAAGCCCAAGATTCGGACACACAGATCGGTATTGTTGTCTTTGCTGGTTTTGCTGCCATTGCTCAACCTCCGACTACAGACCGTAATTTGCTCGAAGCGACCATTCAAAATATCGCCACAGCTCGCCGCACTGCCATTGGCGAAGGCATTCTGATGTCCATCAATGCCATCTCCGAAATTGACGATTCGGTGGTCAGCCCGTATTCATCTCTTCCCGTAGTCGCAATGCCAGAGGGGGAATATGTCCCTGCCATCATCGTTCTGCTGACAGATGGTGTCACAACAACTGGTATTGACCCCCTTGTTGCTGCCCAAATGGCAAAGGATCGTGGCATTCGAGTGTTCACGATCGGGTTTGGTACCGCCAATAACACCTCTCCCATGAACTGCAATCCTTATTCGCCCCAACCTCAATTCGAAGAGCAGTTTGGGCTCAGCCCATTTGGCGGCGGTGGGAGCGGCGGTTTTCGTCGCGAGATCGATGAAGAGACTCTCAAACAAGTAGCCGCCATGACGGGCGGTACCTATCACCTTGCTGAAAGTTCTTCTGAACTACAAACCATTTTTGACAGCCTGCCCACGCAACTCTTTACGGTGACAGAAACAACCGAGATCAGTGTCATCTTTGCCGCGATCGGCGCATTCTTTATTGTCTTAGCGATTCTGCTATCTCAGCGCTGGAATCCCTTGCTCTAAAACCATCATTTATTCCATGTACAAAGGCTTCCCCCCTCAGTGAAGAATCTGATGCGGGTATAATTCCAGTAATGGATGAAAAACTTCAATTCAAACCATTTGGTTTGTCTGCATTGGCATTGGCTATAGTGGGTTGGGGCGGTTTGTACCTTGTGATCACAATGACCTTACCTTTTGTTTGGTCGCGTTGGGGGTTTTTCGCGCTTCTGCTCATGGCGCTCACTGGAACAGCGCTTCCCATCGTCTATTACTTGCATAAACGCTTTCCAACTGAACCGCCCGCCGATGCGAACGTCATCATGCGCCAAGCCATGTGGGTGGGTGTCTATGGTGCCACCATTGCCTGGCTTCAGTTGGGTCGTCTTGTTACCCTTTACGTTATTCTCGGTCTTGCAGGTGGGCTTATTGCCGCTGAATATTTCATCCGCATCCGTGAAAAAGCCAACCGCCGCCCGCCCATGATCAACGATGACCACACTTCGTAATCTTCCCTCCGTCGAACAACTTCTTCAAACCGAAACGACCGCGCGACTCATTGCGCATTTTGGTCGCCCGTTGACTTTGGATGCTCTCCGCAACACCTTGGATGACATCCGCGCGCGCTTCAAACTTAATCCTGAAATTGAGTTGCCCTCTATAGATCTGATCCTCAATCAAACCGAATCCACCCTCACCGCATGGACGTCTTCTACGCTCCATCCAGTCATCAATGCTACTGGGGTGATCTTGCATACCAACTTGGGTCGCGCGCCGTTGAGCCATGCTACTCTCCACGCCATAGATGTGGTCTCTCGCGGCTACTCCAACCTTGAGTTTGACCTTGAAACCGGCAAACGCGGTTCACGTCTCATCCATGCCGAAGGACTGTTGAAAAAACTAACTGGAGCAGAAGCAGCTTTGGTTGTCAATAATTGTGCTTCTGCAGTGTTGCTTACGCTTTCTGCCTTGGCGAATAAAAAGCGCGTGGTCATTGCCCGCTCACAACTGGTTGAGATCGGCGGCGGATTCCGCGTGCCCGATGTGATGAAGCAATCGGGGGCAAAGCTCGTGGAGATCGGTACCACCAACAAAGTCCGCGTAGCAGATTACACCTCCGCGCTGGATGAACCAACTGCGTTGGTGATGCGTGCACATCGTTCGAATTTCAAGATCGTGGGCTTTATCGAAGAGCCCGATTTCAAAGATATTGTCGATGCTGCACATCAGGCGAATGTTCCCGTTGTGGATGACCTCGGCTCGGGTGCCTTGTACGACACCGCTAAATATGGCTTCTCTCACGAACCGACCGTGCAAGAGTCCATGCAAGCAGGCGCGGATGTGATTCTCTTTTCGGGTGACAAATTGCTTGGCGGTCCGCAGGCGGGCATCATCATCGGCAAAAAGGAATTACTCGATAAGATCAAAAAACATCCGCTGGCAAGAGCTGTCCGCGCAGATAAATCTTGTTTGGCAGGTCTCACTGCCACACTGACGCATTACCTCAAAGACGAAGCGGAGCGAGAAATCCCCATCGTAAGGATGATGTCACTAACGCTGAAGCAGGTCAAAGGTCGAGCTGAAGCGTGGCGGGAGGAATTGGGGCAAGGCAATGTCGTGGAGAGCGAGTCCACGGTGGGGGGCGGGTCGCTTCCCGATGAATCCATCCCGACTTTCCTGCTTGAACTGCAAGTGAAATCTGCCGAAAAATTTTTACGTGCATTGCGAAAGAATAATCCACCCATCATTGCGCGGACAGAGAACGATAAAGTGCTCCTCGATCCTCGAACGGTCTTCCCTGAACAAGAAGGCGCGTTGTTAGTTGGACTGAAAAATTTGTTAAAAAAGGAAAATAAATGAAATCAGACCTTGATGCCATTATGCAATCCCATAACCTGGATGCATTCGTCGTGTTCGGTAATGCCGAGAACAACCCGCCCATGTATTACCTGACAGGCGGCGGACATGTAAGCCATGCCACGGTCATCAAAAAACGCGGGGAAGAAGCGGTTTATTTCTACAATGATATGGAGCGCGACGAAGCCGCCAAAAGCGGATTGAAATTGCTTCCCTATAGTAAATACGATTACAACGAATTGTTGAAAAAAGCGGACGGCAATCTTTTATTGGCAAGCGCTTTGCGGTACCAACAGATGTTGGAAGAGGTTGGGCTTACGAAGGGTCGCGTCGGTGTGTACGGTCATTACGATGTCAGCACTGTATTTGGAACCTTGAACCACCTTCAGAAGTTGATGCCTGGCATTGAATTTGTTGGTGAAGCGCGCGATGACTCTATCTTCTTGCGTGCCATGGAAACAAAAGATGAGAACGAAGTGGAACGCATCCGCAAAATGGGCAAGGTCACCACGGCGGTCGTGGAAAAGGTGAAGGAATATCTCACTTCTTGCGATGTGCGTAATGATGAAGTGCTGCTCAAAGAAGATGGAACCGTGCTTACTGTGGGCGATGTCCATTCGAAGATTCGGCTTTGGGTTTCGGAGCATGGCGCGGAACTACCTTCCGGTTTTATCTTCGCCATCGGCCGCGATGCTGGTGTGCCGCACTCTGCCGGTACTCCCAGTGACTTGATGCGACTTGGGCAGACGATTGTTTTTGACATTTATCCCGCTGAAGCGGGCGGTGGGTATTACTACGATTTCACCCGAACATGGAGTCTTGGTTACACCACACCGGAAGCACAGGCGTTATTCGATCAGGTCAAAGAGATCTACGATACCTTGAACGATAATTTCGATCTGAATGTGGCATTCAAAGATTATCAACGCATGACCTGCGAATTCTTTGAAGGCAAAGGGCATCAAACTCCGCTCAACACTAAAGCGCCGATCGAAGGCTATGTTCACAGCCTTGGGCATGGAGTGGGACTTAACATCCACGAACGCCCATTCAGCGGACTCACTGCAGGAGACGATCAACGTCTCAAACCCGGCGTGATCATCACCTCCGAACCGGGCTTGTACTACCCCGAAAAAGGGATGGGCTTCCGCATTGAAGATACGCTTTGGGTGCGCCCTGATGGTGTGATGGAAAAGTTGGCAGATTACCCATATGATTTTGTCCTGCCGATGAAGAAGTGGAAAAAGAAATAACGACGACAGACGATGGACTTTCTTTCATGGTCCATCGTCCATCGTTTATGGTCTATCGTCCATCATGCACCTCCAATCTGTTACGCCTCGTCCTTTTCTAGACAGTGAACTGAATGAATTTCCTTTCACGGTTCCTGTGATTCGCTCTCTTTCCGAGGTCAAGTTCACTTCGCCAGTGACCTTTTTTGTGGGGGAGAATGGTTCTGGAAAATCAACCGTGATGGAGGCATTGGCATGTGCGGTCGAGTCGATCACGGTGGGAACGGAAAGTGTAAAGACGGATAAAACCCTTGCGCCCATTCGTAAACTCGCAAAGTATTTCAAGCTCACATGGACAAAACGCACGCGTAAAGGCTTTTTCATGCGCGCTGAAGATTTCTTCGGGTATGCACGCTCCATGCGTGAGACGCGTGAGGAACTGGAAGAAGAATTTAACAATGTAGAACACGATTACAAAGGACGTTCCAAATATGCAGCGGACCTGGCGCGTTCGGCGTATGCTGGTCAACTTGCGGCGATGAAGAATCGCTACGGCAAAGACTTGGATAACTTCTCGCACGGCGAAGCCTTTCTGACCATGTTTCAGGCGCGTTTTGTCCCCGGCGGTTTATATTTGCTGGATGAACCCGAGGCGGCGCTTTCGCCGTCCCGACAACTCAGCTTCCTTTCGGCACTCAAGCAAATGGTCGATGAAGAGGCGCAGTTCATTATCGCTACACACTCGCCGATCATTCTTGCTTATCCTGAAGCGCAGATATTTAGTTTTGAGAATGGCACGATAAAGCAAGTAAAATACGAAGACCTTGAACACGTCCGATTGACGCGGGATTTTTTAGATAATCCACAAACTTATTTGAGACATTTGTTATAGAAAGTTGCACCCATATGTTGAGATCACGAAGAATTCTTTATTTGCTTATTGGGGTTTCTCTTCTGGTTGCCGCTGGATTTGGCGGATTCTATCTTTATGATCGTTTCCGAACGCGGACGATCGTGATCGCAACCAATGAAGAGGGCAACCAGAGCTATATCATGATGGAAGCGCTGGCAAATGCGGTGCAGCAGAGGGATCCGCGGGTAAACGTTGAGATCGTTCAAACGGGCGGGTCGATCGAGATCATGGAACTGCTCAAGACACATCAGGCGGATTTTGGAACGGCTCAATTGGATGCGGGGTTGAACGACCAGGTTCGGACAGTGGCGCTTTTATACCCGCAGGAATTTCACATGATCGTAAA
>VFQT010002993.1_pt1 | contig 16143 bp, 12 predicted proteins | sample 3512381 | NCBI WGS metagenome assembly VFQT01 (sample SAMN10412376, study PRJNA504923) | tailings metagenome | isolation source: Relicate 2 Philex TSF3 active mining site | place: Philippines: Tuba, Benguet | collected 2017-08-29
GCCGGCACTACTCACCACCACGCACGCAGCATGGCGCTTACTCCACGGCATCTGATAATCATCGAGCTGACCACATGCTGCGGCATGCAACGCCATCAGAACATCGCCATCACACAGCGGCAAAATCACTTGCGTTTCGGGGTCGCCAAATCGCGCATTAAACTCGATGACTTTGGGGCCAGATTCGGTGAGCATCAAGCCAGCATAGAGTGCCCCCACAAACGGCATATCATGCAAACGCATGAAATCCAGCATGGGCTGCATAATCATGGTGGCGAGCTGATTGGACGTATCCGTGGCAATGGCACGGAGTGAGGCCACTGCGCCCATGCCACCCGTATTGGGGCCCATATCGTCGTCGTAGAGCCGTTTGTGGTCACGTGCAGAAGGCAAAGCCATGGCCCGTTGCCCATCACACATGGCGATAAGCGATACTTCGGGACCATACAAGCGCTCTTCGAGCAATAGGTGTTGACCAGCCGGCATCTGCGCAAGCTGCATGACTGCGTCGATGGTTTCGTCTACAGAGTCAGCTACTACCACACCTTTGCCAGCAGCAAGCCCATCAGCCTTGACGACCCACGGCTGCCGTGATGTTTGAATGAACTCAATGGCATCAGCAGTACTCGTAAATGTGCGAAATGCGGCTGTAGGCACGTGCACATGTTGCATGATTTGTTTGGCAAAAGCTTTGCTGCTTTCGAGGCGCGACGCTTGCTGAGAAGGACCAAATACGGCATAACCCTGGCCCCGCAATGCATCAGCCCAGCCTGCTGCTAGTGGAGCTTCGGGGCCAATGACGACCAAATCAACATGGTGTGAGGTCAACCACGCGAGCACTTGTGGCAACGTGGTCAACGACACGAGTGTGCCATGATCGGCCATGCCGGGATTGCCCGGCGCAATCGACAGTTGCGTACACTGTGGTGACTGCGATATTGCACGGGCGAGCGCATGTTCACGGCCACCCGATCCAATTAACAAGACATGCATTACGAGTTGCTCCATTCCATTTCCTGCCTGTATTATACATGGCTCACACAACGTATTCGGCGTAAATCATCCGTTTTCAGTAGATGAGTATGCTACAATGACCGCAGTGTTTTTTGTGTGCAAAACCGAGGTAGTGCATGACGAACCCCACACCTGAGCAGTCTATTGACGTGGCAGCAGTCATTGCGGAGCTCCGTCACCAACTCATCCCAGCAGATGCCACCGCATCTTCACATATTGCGCAGAGCGAACTCCAAGTCCTGCATGAGGCGTTGCACGAAATGGAGATGACGCGCGTCATTAGTGCCCATCTGCCCATTCAGGGGCATGGTCTCGTGGGGCGTGTCATCGCCCTCTCCCAAAAGATCATTCGCCGCCTGTTGCGTTGGTACATCAATCCGATTGTCGAGCAACAAAACGCTTTTAATGACGCCACACTGCGCACACTGCATCTCGTGCTAGAGGCATTCGAAGAGCATCAACCGCACCTCCCACCTCGGTCTCCTCACACCGGCACACCCTCGGCACCGGTAACTACCTATGGAGATCTCGCACAGACACAAGCCCAACAGGCTCATGCCGAGCCACCACTCAATCAATGGACGTTCCGTCTGCAGGACATCGAACGACAGCGTCAGCGGGCTGCCACAGTGCTCGCTCACTGGCCGCTCCCGGTACGTCAACCCATTGATTATGCCAGCAACGCCTTACACCGTCTGCAACGCATAGGATTACGCTGGTACATCAATCCGATTGTCGATCAGATGAACGCCAGTAATCGTGCTACAGACCAAGCACTCCACGCCCTACTCGCCTATATGCAGGCACGCACACTCAAACCCATCTTGCACGACATCCAACACCGGGAATTCCATGGCTAAACACATTACCATTGTGAGTACGTGGTATGGCCCAGATACAGCCGGTGGTGCCGAAGTCGCTGCCCGCAAGCTGGCCATTGCCCTGTACCAAGCTGGAGCCAGTGTGGAGGTGTGGAGTACCACTGCCCGAGATTTGTTTGCGCCACGTCAGGCACACTACCCCGTGGGGGATCAGCACGATATGGGCGTGCCGGTGCGGCGTTTCGCGCTTTCACCTGCCCTCACCATCGGTGACATCCCACTCGTCGTACGGCGCCACGCTGCCAGTATGCGCCAACTCGCTGCCATCGCGCCCGACGATCAAGAATTGCGCGTACTGTCGAGCCATCCACATAGCGATGATTTGCTGGTCGCAATTCGTGATGCTTCTCCCGAGCGCACGTTTATTTTTGTGCCGTATCCCCTCCCAGTCTGTACATGGGGGGTGTTTTTGGCAGCTGAGCAAAGCTATGTGCTACCGTGCATGCACGACGAACCGTACGCCTATCACCGCATCACTCGCTGGCAGATGCAACATGCACGTGGGCTACTCGCCAATAGTCGCGCCGAGCGTGAGTTTTTGTGCCAAACATACCAACTCCCCCCCGAACGGGTGGCGCTGACACGGTTGGGCATCGATATGCAGGTGCACGGCGATGGGGCAGCGTTCAGGCGACACCACAATATTCAGACCCCGATGCTGTTTTTTGCGGGGCGGCGCGATGTCAGCAAAAACGTCCCCCTCCTCATCCACTACGTGCAGGAGTACATTGTACGGCGCCAACGGATGGTCACACTGGTATTGTCGGGGCGCGATACACTTGCATTGACCAGCTATCAGCAATTGTTTGTGCGTGACGTAGGATTTTTGAGTGAACAAGAAAAAAGCGACGCATTTGCGGCCTGTGATGTATTTGTGCATGCCGGCACCCAAGAAAGCTTTGCGTTTGTGCTGATGGAAGCCTGGCTCCAAGGCCGACCTGCGTTGGTCAATCGAGCCTGTGCAGTCACCAGCGACGCCGTCAGCGAAGCACAAGCGGGCATGCTCTTTGCGGATTTCGGCGAATTTGCAGCCGCCCTAGACCTGCTCCTTGCCAATCCGCAGCTAGCCAACGAACTCGGACAAGCAGGGCGCGCCTATGTCACCAGTCAGTGCCAGTGGAGTGATGTGGCCCAGCGTGTGCTCGCTGCAGTCACCTCGGCTTAATCACGGGAGTACCCATGCGTATTATCCTCTGTAATTCACAGGTGCCATTCGTACGTGGCGGAGCCGAACTGTTGGTCGAAGGGCTACGCGATGCACTGCGCCAACGCGATCATCAGGTCGACATCGTCACGGTGCCGTATCGCTGGCAACCACATCAGCACCTACTCGACGCCATGCTGGCATGGCGCCTCGTTGATTTGAGTGAGGTCGACGGTCGACCAGTTGACTTGGTCATCGCCACCAAGTTCCCGTCGTACTTTGTACAACATCCCCGCAAAGTCGTGTGGTTGGTACACCAACACCGGCAAGCATATGACTGGTACGGCACACCATTTTCAGACTTTGTCAATGATGCCGAAGATCGCGCCATCCGCGAACAGCTGATTGCAGCCGACACACATGCCCTGCGTGAAGCACAACGGATCTACACCATCTCGCACAATGTGGCTCAACGCCTGCACCGCTTCAACTTCCTACACGGCACACCGCTCTATCCACCAAGCAAATTCCACGGGGCGTTCCACAGTGGTGCATACGGCGACTATATTTTGTGCGATGCTCGTCTCGACGCCGCCAAACGCCTCGATCTATTACTCGATGCTGTTGCACTCATGCGGCACCACGTCCCCATTATTATGACAAGTACAGGCCCACTCAAGGCCCAGCTCGAAGCACACATCCAACGCCTCGGGCTATCACAACGTGTCACCATGACTGGTTATATCAGCGACGAGCGGCTCATCGAGTTGTACGCCCATGCACGTGCGGTCTACTACGCACCATTCGACGAGGATTACGGCTTTACCACGGTCCAAGCACTCGAAGCAGCCCGCCCTGTGGTCACCACCCATGATGCCGGTGGCACACTAGAGTTCATCCGCCACGAACACAACGGGCTCGTCGTAGACCCACACCCACAGAGTATCGCTGCCGCCCTAGACCGGCTGTACGAGCAGCCTGATCTCGCTGCCACCCTCGGCCGACGCGGGCCCGCCAGTGTGCAGGGCATTGGCTGGGAACAGGTATGTGCGGAGTTGACACGCTAAAAACCCCTGGCACGCAATGCGCACCAGGGGCAGGTGAGGCTCGTCAGCACACGCAGATTAGGCATCGCCCAACATCGAGATTAGGGCCGAATCTTCGCTCTGGAGTGGCAAATCGACACGGCCACGCAAGCGCGATGACTCATAGGTCGCAAAAATCAACTCTGTCGCTCGCAAAGCGCGCCGTGCCGAAAGTTGTGGTTCGCGGCCAGTCAAAAGCGCATCAACAAGGTCTGCGACACCACGTTTGACACAATCGGCGCCGTGCAGACCTTCGTTGTCGGGCATCACCACCCAATCACTGTCGCCTTTGCCTTTGACACGCACATGAGTCTGATCATCGACACCCACATCAATGATGCCGTCGCTACCAATCATCCGCAGACCAAAGCGGGGGCCAGCCTGATGACCGGTGCTCATCAGTAGTGTGACACCGTTTTTGAAGCGGGTCAGGCTCACACCGTGGCGTTCGATGGGCACACCGAACACCATCTGAGGGTCACGCATATCGATTTGGCCCAAGACCCACTCGGCATCAGTTTCGTCGTTGAAGTAACAGGCCATGTCGTACCAGTGTGTACCCCAGTCGTACATGTTGTCACAAAAGGCTTCGATGCGCTCGAGCGTGCCGATACGGCCGGCATCCAACAGCGATTTGCCAGTACGAAAAGGGGTGCCAAAGCGACGTTGATGATTGAACGTCAATTGCACACCATTGGCTTCGGCCGCCTCGACCATGCGTTTGCTTTCGCCGTAGGTGGGAGCCATGGGCTTTTCACAGTGGATGGCCCGCACTTTGGCGTTAGCCGCATCAATGACCATGGGGGCATGGAGGTGTGGCCACGTCGAAATACTGACAATATCCAACTGTTCCTTGGCGAGCATTTCCTTGTAGTCGGTGTAGATGGTAGCCTGTGGGCCGTGAATCTTCGCAAACTCGGCAGCGTTTTCGGCAACCACGTCAGCCAAAGCCACAATCTCGGCCTTGCCAGTCTCACGGTAGCCAAATGCATGCTGGTGTGACATCCCAAACCCGGTAGCACCTTCGCTCCGCCACGGACGGCCACATCCAATAATACCTACGCGCAACGTCATCTTCACACCTCCTCATTGAGTTGAATCAGCCACTCGCATTATATCCCCAAACTCTGCAAATATGCACGACTTTGCAGTGCACTTTGCAAGGGTGTGGCTAGCTGCGTGACATCGGTTTCGACGATCAACCAGCCAGCAAACTGTACATCTGACAACATCGTGATGATGTGCGGGAAGTCAATCATCCCCTGCCCAAGCTCGGTCCAAACCCCATAGCGTTCAGCGGTACGATAGTCGACTTTATCGGCCCTTGCCCGGGCCGCAGCGTCGGCATTGACATCTTTGAGGTGCATGGTGACAATACGTGACGCGTAGGTGCGCACCATGTCGCTCACGTCACCACCAGCCCAAGCCATGTGCCCGGTGTCAGGACCGAGTGCCAACACATCAGCTGGGATGGATTGCATGAGGCGGTCTAATTCGGCACGGGTTTCAATGAAACTCCCCACATGATTGTGAAAAGCGGCTTTCACCCCGTATTGACGCATCAGCATGCCCACATCGGTCAAGGTCCGGATGAACTGCGTCCACTCGGATTCGCTCATGCCGTCGGCTTCGGTCACATGTCCAGCTGCCTGCATACGCGTACGCCCGTTTTGGATTTTGGTGCCATCGACATTGGCGGCCACATAGCAGCAGTCGAGGCCGACTTCTTGAGCGAAACGCGCCGAGCTTTCGGCTTGAGTCATCAGAATGTCATACCTACTGGCATCCCAAAAATCCCCACCCAGATACCCAGGTGCTGGGCGCAAGCCAACCCGCTGCCACAGTGCCAAGCGATCGGCAGTCGACGTGGCTGGCTTGGGGAACGCCGGTGCCCCTGCATAGCCAGCCTGGGCGATGTCTCGCAACACCTGTTCTTCACTCACGTTGCGTGGCCATGTAATCTGACCACACCCTACCAGCCATGCACTCATCGCACCTTCCTCTCGGGTGATTCGTGAATTAGTGATAGTGCTTGACAAGCTCGGCAAAGACCTTGTACGTCTCGACGAAGCCATCAATGTCGGCCCATTCGTTATCGGAATGCAACCCAGCCCCTACTGGCCCACAACAGACCGCCGCAATGCCCTGCGAACTGTAGAAACGGGCATCTGTACCGAAGTGCTCGCGGTAAAAGTGTGCAGGTCGCCCCGTCGTATCGCGCACAATCTGAGCCAGCTGTTGTACCGCTGGATGCTCGGGATTAGTGTCAAGCGGCACACCGTCACCCATCAGCTCGACAGTGGCGTGTTCGGGGAAGCAGGTTTTGACTTTCGCGAGGACTTCTGCGGCCGACTCAGTGGGTACACGTCGAATGTCGAGGCGCAGCACGAGGTCTTCCATGATGCGATTGCCGGCTTCGCCACCATTGATGATGGTAGGCACCACGGTGGTCACAAAGGCTTCTTCGTCAGGGGTGGGGTAGACTTTCTCGAGGGCAATCAAGCCATCTCGCAGAGTATGGATGGGATTGCGCCCATCCCACGGCCGTGAACCGTGCGCTGGCACGCCGTGAATGGTCACCTTGATGGGGGCAGCCCCTTTGTGCATGTAGCAAATATTGAGGTCAGTGGGCTCAGCAGTAATGAAAAAATCACAGGTATAGCCCAAATTGAGCAGAAGATTGGTACCGTGCATGCCACCGATTTCTTCGTCGGTGACGAACTGGAAGTTGACGTCGGGTGGGTCTGCCTGCTGGGCCAAATCCTGGGCAAGACGCAGGAGTACCGCACCAGCGCCCTTCATGTCTTGGGTGCCACGACCGTACATGCGCCCATCACGGAATTCAGGCTCGAACTGCGTGGGGCGGGCCGGTACGACGTCCAAATGCGCATTAAGCACCAATTTGGCGTGTTTGTTGCCACGCAACGAATACACCAACGACGGTTTGTTGTCAGAGGTATGGTGGTACAACGCACCGCGCGGCAGGCCACTGAGTGCTTGTGTCGCATAGTCAATGGTAGCCTGGAGTTGATCGGGGCGATCGAGTGTCGATGGCAAACGCACCAAATCAGTGGTCATCTGCACCAAAGCGTCACGTAGTTCAGTCATCGTTGTCCTCCGTACGATACTTGATTGTCATGCCTCGTCATCATCGCGCATGGCGACGTCGTCGGCATCGTCATCTTCGTCTTGCGAGAAAGAAGCAAAAGTCTGGCCTGGCACAGAACCATCATTGCCAGCCACCAACAGCACAAATTCACCCTTGATACTGCGTTGCGACAACACTGATTGGATGTCACTCAAACGCCCACGCCATACGGTTTCGTATAGTTTGGTCAAATCATTGGCAAGCGCCGCCGGACGATCACCGTACACGGTCAAGGCATCTTCGATGAGCGCCAAGATGCGGTATGGGCTTTCGTAGAAAATCAGGGTATGTGGCGTCGCCACATCCTGTGCCAACCAACGTTGGCGGGCACCACGTTTGCGCGGCGGGAAGCCACGATACGTGAAGGCGTGTACCGCCAACCCCGACAGAATCAACGCTGGCACCATTGCCACCGGCCCGGGGATGGCGGTGATGGCAATACCCTCTTCGAGGGCCCGCCGCACCAACACGAATCCTGGATCGGAAATAGCCGGTGTGCCGGCATCGCTAATCAATGCCACAGACTTGCCCTCGCGGAGCATGCCAATCAAGCGCTCACTGACGTGGCGCTCGTTGTGTTCGTGGCAAGCCAACAACGGCTTGTGGATGTCGTAGTGCTTGAGCAAAATACTGCTCTTGCGTGTGTCTTCACTGGCGATGACATCGACCGATTTGAGCGTTTCGAGGGCCCGTACCGTGATATCGCCGAGATTCCCAATTGGGGTGGCAACGAGGTATAGCATGGGTCTATTTTACCACAGCCCACACCGGCAGTGCCGACAAATTAGCGCATACCCTGATACCAGCCCTGCCATAGTCCATATCCCAAGCGTGCCCATAATCCTGCCACGCAGTACCACCACAACAGCATGCCTACATCAAGCGACCACCACCATGCCGCACCAGCTATCAATACCGCCCCCATACAAAGCACACCAGTATCACGCCACCACAGACGCGGATTACTCAAGCTAGACGCCAACCATGCCAACGGTAATGGCAATACCACCAACCCCACTGCCGGTACAGCCACCCCCATCAACGCCATGAGCGAGCTATCGATGGGAGACCACAGCATGCCGCCGAATCCGTACCCCAACACAATACAGACGGCGCTCAGTACCACTCGTGTCAAAAAATGATGGAGGACGGCCTGCATGCGATACATTACCGATTGCCCGTGCATCACCAATTGTGGCAATACCGACAACGAATCAGACAGTGCGATGACGTCAGCACGCCGCCGCACCGCACTACTGCCGGATTGCATGGCCACCGCAACATGGGCCTCACTCATGGCCGCAATATCATTGACTCCATCACCGACCATGGCAACACGCCATCCCTGCGCTCGCATGGCAGCTACAATCTGCGCCTTCTGATCTGGTGTAACCCGTCCATATACATCGGCATGCGTCACCAACTGCTGGAGTTGCATTGGCGTGTATTGCGCAATATCAGCACCGTGCACACACTCAACTGCCTGATTCGGCAAAACACGTCGTACCAAATTACGCACCGCTTGTGGGTCATCACCTGATATCAGACAAATGCGCATGCCATGCCCCTGGAGCGTGTCAATGACCGCACGTGCATCAGGGCGTAATTCATCGTGAATAATCAATAATGCCAATGGCTCGAGCACATCCGGCAATACTGGTTCGGTCGGTGATGCTTGGGCAGGTGCACGCGCAAACAATAACACCCGATGACCATCTGCCACTGCATCATTCGCCATGTCCAAATCTTGCCAATCAGGATGCAATCGCGTACACAATACATCGGGGGCGCCGAGCACATACGTGGCATCGGCTTCGCCACGCATACTCCATTTACGCACAGCATCGAAGTTGACGCTCCATTGGGCTGGCCGAGGTGCAGCTGGCAGAGCACGGGCAATGGCTTGGGTGGTACGATTGCCGGCACCATCTGCGGCCACATAGCCTGCCAACACACGCTGCACACTACTACTCGTCTCACCCTGGATTACGCGCACTTCTGCGAGCACCAATTGATTGGTCGTCAGCGTACCAGTTTTGTCCAAACACACAATATCAACTTGGTGCATGGCCTCTACTGCAGCCAACGTCTGCACCAAGCCACCATGCCGTGCCATTTGCACGGCTGCCACGGCATAACTGACCGTCAACGTGAGCAACAATGCGTTGGGGATGAGCCCAGCGACGACTGCTAGATCGGGAACAATGGCTCTCAAACCGACATCTTGCCAGTGGGCATACCCCACCACCCACACCATCAGCACAATCACCACTGCCACAATTCGTTGAATGGTGCGATTGATGGTCTGAATGAGCGGTGTTACCAGCCGATGACCATAGTTCGTAGTCTGCTGCCATGTCGCTGTCGGCAGTGCGCTGACTTCACACCACGCCGCCCCACGCACACACACTGCTCCCGCACAAATCACATCACCCACTACATGCGGCACTGGTTCACTTTCACCAGTGAGAATCGCCTCATCAAGGTACATGTCATCGGCCACACACACACGCATGTCGGCAACCACTTGATCACCGGTTTTGAGTAACACGACATCGCCGACGACGACATCGGTCGGCGGCACCTGCCACAACTCACCATCACGCCACACCATCGTATATGCTTGTGTGATGACCTGCATGCGCTGTAGCTGGATATCTGCGCGAATCGTCTGCACGCTGGCAATGAGCACATTCAAAACCACAATCATGCTGGTAAAAACGGCATCACGCTGATACCCCAGCACCCACAGCCACACCGCCAACCCGATAATCACTGCATTGAGAATCGTCGCCGTATTGCGCAGCAGCATCGCCCCATACCGCATCACCCCACGCCAACAGACATCCCACCACGTGGGTACTTGGCGCAATTGCAGTGCTTGGGAGCGACGTAATCCGGGCAGTGGCGGCTGTGGCGGCAACATGAAGCACCCTTCTGACTGACACAATCATCTGTACCCTACCACACCAAGATGAATATACCCAAAAAATCATGGTATCGACGTGTTAACACACACCGATACCATGATAAGACAAAGCTCTATTGTCGTGCAGTTATTACCGCATCAACGCGTCCCATTCGGCCAACCAGGCCTCGCGATTGCTGGCAATCGTCTGAGCATCAAGTTGATTGGTGATTTGCGGCTGCTCAGCATGGTCCACAAATACCTGTGGTACTTGCGCTGAAACACTGGCCGGGTAGACAAACATCTGCAATGGGATGTCGTTTTGGAAGGCATCACTCAGCATGAAGTCCACAAAGGCCTCGGCTAATTCGCGCTGGGCTGAGCCTTTGAGCACACCCACATACTCAACCTGTCGGAAAGCGCCAAAGGTCACGTTGCCGGTCGGCGGCGTGTCAATGGGGGTCGCACTAAAGACGACCTCAGCAGCCGGGCTGGTCGAATACGACACCACCAAGGGGCGCGTACCCTCGCCAGTGGCGCTGAAATGCGTGTAGTAGGCCGTCGTCCAATCATCAGCCACCAGCACATCATTGGCACGCAGTGCTTGCCAGTAGGCCTGCCACCCATCGGGGCCGAATTCAGCAATGGTTGCCAACAAAAACGCCAACCCAGGCGACGAGGTAACCGGACTTTCGACCACCAATTTGCCCTGCCACTGCGGTTCGGTCAACTCCTGCAGGCTCTGGGGTGGTTCGAGGCCTGCAGCCTGCAAGGCCGCTTTGTCGTAGTTGATGACCACATAGCCCACGTCTACTGGCATCAACGGACCACTGTCGTCGATTGTGGCGGCGGGCACCAGTGGTACGTTGGGCCGATACGACTCAAAGATATCGGCTTCGATGGCACGACTCAAAAACGTATTATCGACACCAAATAACACATCGGCCTGTGGTGCATCTTTGGTGAGAATGGCCTTGTTGAGGGTGCTGCCTGCATCACCAGCATTCAAAATCACCACTTCTGCGTTGTGGGCTTCTTCGAAGGCCACGAGCACTTCTTCGCTCACAGCAAAGCTATCGTGAGTCATCACCACCAGCTGTGGACGACTGGCCGAAGCCCCATCATTGACTACTACGGAGTTGGGATTCCCACTCTGCTCATTAGGGGTTGGCACCTCTGCTGCTGGAGTTGTGCCACACGCCACCAGCAGACCAATCATTACTACACTCATCAGATACCATCGTCGCATGGGTGCTCCTTTTCCATCATTGTGTACACGATGCGAAATACAACAAAACGCACCACAGGTTGCTGAAAGCTCCCCGTGATGCGTTAGTTATCACGCTTGCTTTCCTCCGCCGGTATTAGCCGGATCAGGTTCAAAGGGTCAACGACATTTGGGTCGTATCTCAGCCAAGCTCTCTTGGCGCCCCTAGCACTATGTACTTGTACTCACGCCATCATGGTAGCATGAGCCTGTACGAAAGTCAAAACACCCCACGAGCGATGATATACGGTACAATGGCGGTGTTCCATCCATAGCAATGCATCCAAAGGAGCACGTTATGAGTATTCGTCGTGGCGCAGCCTTGATTGCCCAAATGAACGCCTTGCAAGTGCCAGCTGGTGCCGTTGCCATCTGGTGGCTGGGGCAAATGGGCGTCGCCGTCAAAGGTCCCGATCAGCAGATTGTCTACATCGACCCCTGCCTCACCGACATCATCAACCTCAAATGGCCCGACCCAAGCCGTGGCCCAACACGTGCCATCGAAACACCACTGCTCCCCGAAGAAGTCACCAACGCCAGCCTGGTACTGTGTTCACACGAGCACATCGACCACACCGATTGCTTCACACTCGCTGGCATTGCCCAAGCATCTCCACAGGCCCGCTTCGTGGCTACGGGCTGGGCCCAGGGTGAGCTCGACGAAGCGGGGATCCCCGCTCATCGCCGCATCATCCCAACAGTGGGTACCGCCATCGATGCCGGCGTACTGCAGATCCACGCCATCGCGGCGGCCCACTACACCCACGAATACGACGCAACCAAAGGCGAACGCTGGCTCAGTCTACACCTTGATTGGGGCTCTGTAACGTTCTTCCATGGTGGCGATACGATTTTTTTTGATGGTTATGTCGAGTCAATCAAAGCATTACCCGCAGTCGACATCGGGATGCTCGCCAGCAATGGGCGTGATGCCATGCGCGACGCTAACGACATCGTTGGGAATCTCTACCCTCATGAAGCGGCATGGCTGGCGCAGACACTGGGGTGGCAAGCCCTCATCATCGGCCACAACGATCTATTTGCCGGCAATCGTCTGCCCGCCGGCGAAATCTTCAGTCAGGTCGAACGCACCGCACCTAACCTCGCAGCACACCTGCTCAAACCGGGTGAACTCTACTTCGCCATGCGTTGACGATCCGTGCCACCTGGCATGTGTGCTATCACACGTGCCAGGTTTGCAATTCCAATCCATTGCCTTCGGGGTCGGTCACATAGCACCACGACACACGGCGATCACCGGCCTGAGTAGTGACGACTTCGCCAACAGCCGTGCCACCGGCACGCAAGACATGCGCACGCACATGCGCAATATCATCGACTTGAAAGGCGATGTGACCAAAGCCACTGCGGCGTACATTGGCTGGCACGTCGATGAGTGGTGCATAACGATAGATTTCGAGGGTGGGGCCGTGTTCGCCGTATCCCGGCAAACGGAGATGCACACCCTGCAGTGATGCACCAGCCACCCCCAGCCCGGCATCAATCGTAGGGCCGTTCAAATCACGCTCGGGCTGCAATACTTCACAGGCAAACACATCCACATAAAAACCCACGAGGCGGCGCCAATCACGCGCCACGATATTGACGTGTCCAAAACGCATAGGTTTGCTCCTTTTTTGTATCAAAAAAAAAGACACCTGCATCGTATGTGTATACCATGCAGGTGCCCATTGTCCGTCAAACTAGTTCTTGGTGGTCAAACGCGCCAATTCATCGGCCACGAGCGTATCATCGAGCTTGCGGAACAGTGGCCCGATCTCGCGCAGGGCAGTGCCTGGCTGAATGGTGCTCACCTGCCAGCCGGTCACCGCATAATCGCCCGTCACCACTGGTCGTGGCTGACCATCGGGGTCTTGCTCGGTTTCGAGATGTGGTTGAGGGGCAATCACATCATCGAAGCCCAACATGTGGTGCAAACGCTGACACGCATGGGGCATAATGGGCGCCATCAGGCGATTGAGCGTATCGACGGTCTGGATGGCCACAAACATTATCGTAGCAGCCCGCTCGGCATCAACCTTGACCACCTTCCACGGCTCATGCTCGCTCAAGTACTGATTGGCAGTCTGAGCCAAGAGCATGATTTCTTGCAGGGCACTACGCAATTTCACACTTTCGTAGAGCGCTTCAACCCGGCCAAAACCTTCTTGAATGGTCTGCAACAAGGCACGATCGGCATCCGTATATGCACCAGGCGTGGGCACGCCACCGAAGTTTTTCTGCGACAAAGTCAGCACACGATTGACCAGATTGCCCCAGGTCGCCACGAGTTCGCTGTTGATGCGCTGCACAAACTCCGCCCAGCTCCAGTTACTGTCTTTGCCTTCGGGAGCAGCGGCTGTCAGGTAGTAGCGCAACAAATCTGGCTCATAGCGGCTGAGCAAATCGGGCATCCACAGCGCCCAATTCTGGCTGGTGCTCATTTTTTCGCCCTCAAGATTGAGGAACTCGTTGGCAGGCACATCGTAGGGCAAAGCACGATCGCCATATCCCAACAACATGGCTGGCCAGATGATGGTGTGGAAGGGGATGTTGTCTTTGCCGATGAAGTAGTAGCCGCGCTGATCGCCCTGCGGATCCCACCACTTGCGCCAGGCATCAGGTTGGCCAGTACGTTTGGCCCATTCCAGTGATGCCGAATAATACCCAATCACGGCATCAAACCACACATAAATGCGTTTGTCCTTGAAGTCAGGATGATTCCCTGGTACAGGCACACCCCACTCTAGGTCACGGGTGATGGCACGGCCGCGCAGACCTTCACGGAGCCAATTCTGCGTGAACACCAAGGTGTTGGTGCGCCAGTAGGCACGATCTTGTGAATCGAGCCAAGCGCGGAGCTGTGGCTCGAGTTTGGCCAGGTCGATGAAAAAGTGCTCGGTATCACGGAACGTGACCGGAGCATTGTCAAGCGTCGACCGTGGATCACCTAGCTCCTGCGGATCACGCAGTTGGCCACATTTGTCACACTGGTCACCACGTGCTTTTTCGTATTTGCAGTTGGGGCAGGTGCCCGTCACAAAGCGATCCGGCAAAAATCGTCCCAATGACTCCGAGTACGAACCGATGACGACTTCACGGTAGATGTACCCGTTGCGTTGCAGGGTTTCGAAAATGTCCGTCGTGGCGGCATAGTGATTTTCTGTGTACGTTTGCGTAAACAGGTCGAAGGTAATCCCCAGCGCTACCAATGAATCTACGAAGCTCTGGTGGTAGCGATTAATGATGGTCTGTGGCGTCACGCCTTCTTTTTCGGCAGCCAAAGTAATTGGCGTGCCATGACAATCCGAGCCAGACACCATCAAGACCTGCCGATTGCGCAAGCGATTATAACGAGCATAAATATCTGCAGGCAAATAGGCACCTGCAATATGCCCCACATGGAACGGACCGTTAGCGTATGGCCACGCTACCGATACCAATACGTGTTCCGACATACATCCTCCACAGTATTTGACTCAACATCTGACTCAAAAAAGCAACAAAAAAACCGCAGGTACTACAAGTACCCGCGGTGCACATCCCACAGCCATTGCTACGGGGTACACGCGGGACAAGGCATCTGCATCATCATGACCACAAGATTGGCAAACATCAACGACACCTCTAACAGCACAACGCTACCACTATAACAGTCCACCTTCGTTCTGTCAACACACATCAGCTGGCGGCACATACCATTGCACCGCCAGCCAAGTAGGTGTTTACACACACCAGCTTACACGGATTCGGGCTGATGTGACTGTGCCGAGCGATATGCAGCTTCGACCAAGGCCACAGCACGCAGACCATCTTCGCCACTAATCGGGGCTGGTGTACCGTGACGCACAGCGTTGATCCAATCAGTAATCATCAGCCGATCCAAATTCACGCCATATCCCGCCCATGCGGCCTTGCCACGAGCATTGCTATAGACATCAACATGTGGCCCGAAGACATCGATACTCATCACGCCATTCATGGTGGTGACCTCCATGGTGACATCACCCCATGTGGGGAATGCCGCTGCCGGACGTGACCAACTGGTGTCGAGACTGACTACCATACCGTTGGTCATGGTAATCATGAGCATGCCACAATCATCGACACGAATGTCATAGTGTCGGGTATCGGCTTCGGCATAGACCGACGCAAACTCAGCCTCCCAGATGTAACGCAGCAAATCGGCGACATGCACTGTATGATCCATCACGGCACCGCCGCCAGCTAGCGTCGCATCGCCGAACCAACCGCCAGGGAAGGTGCCGTGATTCGTGGCTCGTATCAGCAACGTCTCACCGACACTACCTGACTGAATGGTATTGCGCAAACGTTGAATGGCCGGGCTATAGCGCACCGGGAAGGCAGTGCCGAGTTGCACCCCGGCAGCGGCAAACGCATCGACCATGGCCTGTGCATCTGCCACAGTGGTAGCCAATGGCTTTTCACAGAGCGTGGGGATACGCGCAGCCGCTGCCGCCAACGCGATACCGTGATGATGCACATTCTCGGAGGCAATAAACAGGGTGTCGATCTCAGCAAGAAGATCGGCGAGTGTAGCAAAGGCACGTGTCGCATATTTGTCAGCGGTCGTCTGCGCAAGCGCTGGATTGGGATCCCAAATACCAACCAACTGTGTGTCGGCAAGGTGTTGTACTTCATTCATCCAACCGGGGGCGTGTACATGAGCCACACC
>VFQT010002994.1_pt1 | contig 16142 bp, 10 predicted proteins | sample 3512381 | NCBI WGS metagenome assembly VFQT01 (sample SAMN10412376, study PRJNA504923) | tailings metagenome | isolation source: Relicate 2 Philex TSF3 active mining site | place: Philippines: Tuba, Benguet | collected 2017-08-29
GGCTGCCGATCTGGTTTTTCCCCGACGTGAACCGCCAGCGTCAGGGTGTGCCCTGCGAAGCGGACGCGCCGTTCTGTGGTGGTAGCGACGTTATCGAGCCGGGCGACGTGCTGCATACGGATGTCGGTATTTGTTACCTCAAGCTCTGCACCGACACCCAAGAGATGGGTTACGTGCCGCGTCTTGGTGAGGTCGATGTTCCCGCTGGTCTGCAAGCGGCAATGCAAACGGGCAATCGCTGGCAGGATCTATTGACGGGCAACTTTGCGACAGGTCGCTCGGGTAACGACGTGCTCGCACGCACGCGAGCCGCCGCGCAGAAGGCCGGCATCAACGCGAGTGTCTACACCCATGCGCTCGGCATGTTCGGTCACGCGCCCGGTCCGACCATTGGAATGTGGGATAACCAAGGCCCGACGGCGGTGCAGGGCGACTGGCTGCTGTATCCGAACACGGTCTATGCCATTGAAGGTAACATCAAGCAGGTGATCCCGGAGTGGGGCGGTCAGCTCGTGCAAATGAAACTCGAACAGAGCGCACTGTTTGATGGCGAGCGGGTGATTTATTTGGCCGGTCGTCAGACGCGTTGGCACTTGATCCGTTGATCGCCGATAGCGAATTCATGCGCGAGGCGCTCGAGCTCGCGCGATCGGCGGCGCTTGCAGGCGAGGTGCCCGTGGGTGCGATTGTCGTGCAGGGCGAGCGCGTGATCGGTCGCGGGGCGAATCGTCCCATCGGTAGTTGCGATCCAACAGCGCATGCTGAGATCGTCGCGCTGCGTGATGCGGCGCATCATCTTGGCGATTATCGCTTGGGTGGCACCACGCTCTATGTGACCCTCGAACCCTGCATCATGTGTGCGGCAGCACTCGTGCACGCTCGTGTCGATCGAGTGGTCTTTGGAGCATGGGATCCGAAGGCCGGTGGCGCCGGGAGCATCGCCGATGTCTTCAATATCCGTGAGTTGAATCACCGTGTGGACGTGTTCGGCGGCGTGCTCGCCGAGGAATGCGCTACGCTGCTCTCCGATTTCTTCCGCTCACGGCGATCATGAAAAAACCTGCGACCTTGACCGAGGGGTCTATTCCCCGGACCTTGTTCATCTTCACCTTGCCGATTTTGCTCGGCAACGTGCTGCAGTCGGTCAACGGCTCGATCAACGCCATCTGGATCGGCAAGTTTTTGGGTGCGGCTGCGCTCACGGGGGCTAACAACGCGAACATCGTGATGTTCCTGCTGCTAGGTTCCGTCTTTGGCATCACGATGGCCTCGACCGTGCTGATCGCGCAGAACGTCGGCGCGGGCAACATGCCGGAAGCAAAGCGGGTCACCGGAACGAGCGCGACTTTCTTTTTGACGCTTGCCATCGTTATCGCCGTGTTTGGTTTCTTTGCGGCACCGTCGGTGCTCGATTGGATGGGAACGCCCGGCGATGCCATGGGCTACGGTATCGACTACCTCCGGGTGATGTTTATTTCGATCCCTGCGTCGTACGCATTCTTCTTCATCAGTGGCGCGTTGCGCGGTGCCGGTGACTCGAAGACGCCCTTCCAATTCCTACTGATGGCGGTGGTGCTCGATATCGCGCTCAATCCACTATTTATTTTCGGTTGGGGACCTGTACCTGCCTTTGGTATTGCCGGGTCCGCCTTGGCAACTCTTGTGTCACAGACGATTTCTTTGGTGATGCTACTGCGGCACATCTATCGCACCCGTAATCCGCTCGCTATTCACGCGGAGGAAAGATCGTTGCTCGCGATCGATACCACGATCGTCAAAGCGCTCATCTTCAAGGGCGTGCCGATGGGGCTGCAGATGATCGTGCTCGCGCTCAGCATGGTGCTCTTCTTGCGCGTGGTGAATCGTTACGGCTCGGATATCGCCGCGGCGTTTGCGGCTGATATGCAACTTTGGACCTATGTACAGATGCCTGCGCTTGCGCTCGGTGCGGCGGTCTCGTCGATGGCCGCGCAAAATATCGGCGCGGGTCTATGGCAGCGCGTATCGTCGGTGGCGCGTTATGGCATCGGGTTCAACTTCATTCTGACGGGCGTCCCGGTAGTGTTGATTTATCTGGCCGAAACGCAAGCTGTGGGTCTGTTTTTACCGGCGGGCAGTCCCTCGCGCGATATCGCGGTGCACATCAATCACTTGATCCTTTGGTCCTTCCCACTGTTTGGAATCTCGATGGTTCTATCGGGAGTAGTGCGAGCGGCCGGCGCTGTGATTGCGCCGCTTGTGGTTTTGTTTCTAGCGTTGCTCGTCGTACGGATGCCGCTCGCCGAGTACAGCGTGTTGCACCTGGGCGTCGATGGCGTGTGGTGGAGCTTTTCTATTTCCGCGATTGTCGCGGCTGCGATGTCTTCCGGCTATTACTTGGCCGGCACTTGGCGAGCCGCGCGGATGATGTCCTCGCCCGCGGGCGGTTGAACGCCTCCAAAGCGTTGCTCGATCAGCTCGCGATATTGTTGAACACGATCGACCAGCAAGCGCGTCTCCCAGCCGCGGGCGTAACCGTTCTTCACCTGCAGATACCAAAACTCGTCTGACAGCAGTGTCAGTCGATCGCGTACGTCGATCCAGCGATCTGCATTACCGCCTTGGCGTGCGGTCAGCACGCGCGCATCTTCGAGATGTCCATAGCCCATGTTGTAGGCGGCAACGGCCATCCAAGTGCGATCAGGTTCCCGAATGCGCGCGGGGATGGTTTCGCGTAACTGCGCCAGATACCGTGCACCCGAGAGGATGCTTTGCTCTGCGTTATAGGGATCCGTGACCCCAAGCGAGCGCCCCGTACGGGGCATCAACATCATCAACCCCTGAGCACCGAAAGGGCTGCGGGCTTTCGGATTCCATTGGGACTCCTGATAGCCGAGCGCGGCAATGAGTTGCCAGTCGAGATTCGTCTCGGCGCCAGCGGTCTCGAACAGTTCGCGATACAACGGCAACTTCACTTCGAGATCGACGGCAAATTGTTCTGCGTGTGTATCGGGCAAGATGCTCGGGTCGATCTCTGAGGCGGGATCGGGGATGCTTTTCTTCTCTCGCTGCTCGGCAAGAAATCGATTGACCTCTTTCAGCAAATCTCGCCCGTCTTTGCGCACCATCCAGTAGAGCGGTCGACGCGCATCGATACCAAAGGCGACATCGAGCGAGGGATAGCGCGCGCGAAGGTTGGCGTACTCAAAGCCATCAATGAGCGTGATTTCCGCCCGTCCCGAGGCCACGATATCGAGTGGATCGCGACCCAGATTCTTAGGCAGTTCAGTCAACTCGTAAGCGGCGCGCTCCAGCGCCGATAAGGACTGCAAATAGTTCCAGGCGGCGCTGTCTTCGAGCACAACGGCTTCGAGATCCTTCAAGTCATCGGTGGTTTTTGGTCGCGGTCGACCGCGTTGGTAGACCCAGAAAAGCGGCGACTCGGCGTACACCTCCGAAGGCAGTGCGACACCGCGCCATTGACTGCTCCAACTCAATCTTGAAGCGGCGATATCGGCTCTTCGAGTGACGATCGCGTCGCGCAGTTCGGTGCGATCGGCAACCAAGACCACTTCGAGTTTGACCCCGAGTTGCTCGGCGAATCGGCTGGCGAGTTCGTACTCGGCGCCGGCCGGACCTTCGGGTCCGAGGTAGTAGGTGGTCGGCGAGTTGAACATCGCCACGCGCAACTCGCCCCGGTTGCGAATGTCCTCAAGCGCCCCCGAGCGCCAAGCGTCACATCCGCCAAGGAGGAGAAAAAGCGCTCCTAGGATGGCGAGGAGGGGGGTGGTTACTGTCCCGCGTGGGTTCATGTCGGTTAGAATAGCCGGCTCCGGAGAGGTACCGAAGTGGTCATAACGGCGCCGACTCGAAATCGGATGGTCGGTTAATCCCGGCACGTGGGTTCGAATCCCACCCTCTCCGCCACTTTCTGATCGTTCAGCATGCCCGCCAGTCACATATACAAAGTCATGTTCGTCAACCAGGGCAAGGTCTACGAGGTCTTCGCCCGCAAGGTTTCGCACGGCAGCATGTTCGGTTTCGTCGAAATCGAAGAGCTTGTGTTTGGTGAGCGTTCGAGCGTGGTCGTCGACCCGGGCGAAGAGCGCATCAAATCCGAGTTCGAGGGCGTCAAGCGCAGTTATATCCCGATGCATTCGGTGTTGCGTATCGACGAGGTGAAAACGCAGGGCGTCAGCAAGATCAGTGCCTACGAAGGCTCTAACGTCGCGCAATTCCCCATGCCGGTCTACTCGCCTCCCGCGGGTGACGGCTCAAAGAAATAGGCCCTCGCTCGGCATGGTTTTTCGCGGTTCTCCCGCGCTCTCTGGCTTCCGCACCCACAAACTGTTGGCCAGCTTGCGGCTGCCGGTGGTGGTTGCGGTCGACACTCGCTGGATTCACCTCGTCGACGTGTCTGCCGATTTATCGGCTGAAGATGCGCGTCGCCTCGAGGCGCTGCTGACCTACGGCCCGCGTGCCGTTGCTGATGCGTCGGCGGATCATGCAGCTCATGTCGAGTCGCTTTGGGTGTTCCCGCGCCCCGGCACGATTTCGCCGTGGGCGAGTAAGGCTACCGACATCGCCCACGTCTGCGGTCTTGCTGCGGTACGACGTATCGAACGCGGGATCGAATATCGCTTTAGTTGCGAGCGAGCGCTGAGCGATGCCGAGCGAGCTGCGGTGGTGGCTGCGATCCACGATCGTATGACCGAAGCGGTGTTTACCGACCTTGCGCAGACGGACGTGTTGTTCGTGACCGAAGCGCCACGCCCGCTCGTGAGCGTCCCGCTGCGCGGTGATCGCAACGCTTTGGTGACGGCCAATCGAGAGCTCGGGCTCGCGCTGTCGGACGACGAAATCGACTATCTGCTCGAGGCTTTCGCCAAGCTTGGCCGCGAGCCCACCGACGTAGAGCTGATGATGTTCGCGCAGGCGAACTCGGAGCATTGTCGCCACAAGATCTTCAATGCCGACTGGATCATCGATGGCGAGACGCGACGCAAGTCGCTGTTCTCGATGATTCGCAACACGCACGCGAAGGCGCCGCAGGGTGTCTTGAGCGCCTATCGCGACAACGCGGCCGTCATCGAGGGTGCACCCGCAGGCCGTCGTTGGTTCGTGGATCCGACGAGCGGCGTATACCGCGCGTATGTCGAGCCCATCGATATTTTGATGAAGGTCGAGACGCATAATCATCCGACGGCAATCTCGCCGTTCCCAGGCGCGTCGACGGGCTCGGGTGGTGAGATTCGTGATGAGGGTGCGACGGGTATCGGCGCGAAGCCCAAGGCGGGCCTCGTTGGTTTCTCGGTCTCGCATTTACGCATTCCGGGTTTTGAACAGCCGTGGGAGCAGCTGCCAGGGCAGCCTGCCATCGGCAAGCCTGAGCGTATTGCTTCAGCACTCGAGATCATGATTGAGGGACCGCTCGGTGCGGCCGCCTTCAACAATGAATTCGGGCGCCCTGGAATTTGCGGCTATTTCCGTAACTTCGAATTGCACGCAGCCGGTGATCCGCCGACTCGGCATCGCGGTTACCACAAGCCCATCATGATCGCAGGTGGCCTCGGTAATGTGCGCCGCGATCATGTGGAGAAACGCGACTGCCCAGTCGGCGCAAAGGTCGTCGTATTGGGCGGCCCTTCGATGTTGATCGGTCTCGGTGGTGGCGCCGCCTCGTCGGTGGGTGCCGGTACGTCATCCGCGGATCTCGATTTTGCGTCGGTGCAGCGTGGCAATCCGGAGATGCAGCGTCGTGCCCAGGAGGTGATCGATCGTTGCTGGGCCGAGGGCGCCGCGAATCCGATCCTGCTGATCCATGATGTCGGCGCAGGCGGGCTCTCGAACGCAGTTCCTGAAGCGGTGTCGCATAGCGACCGCGGAGCCATCATCGATCTGCGAGCGATTCTGTCGGACGAGCCCGGGATGTCGCCGATGGAGCTCTGGTGCAACGAGTCGCAAGAGCGCTACGTGCTCATCGTCGCAGCCGATCGCATCGCCGATTTTGAAAAGCTTTGCGCGCGCGAGCGTTGTCCTTATGCCGTGATCGGCACGTTGACTGACGATGGGCAGCTGCGGGTCGTTGATTCTTTGCTGGGTGAGACCCCGGTCGACATGCCGCTCGAAGTACTGCTCGGCAAGACGCCGAAGATGCTGCGCGATGTCACAAGCCTGCCGCCTGCGGCCGTGCCTTTCGGTCTCGCCACGCTCGATGTACGCGAGGCGCTGCGCCGCGTGCTGCGTTTCCCGGCGGTAGCCGACAAGACCTTCCTCATCACCATTGGTGATCGCACGGTCGGTGGCATGATTTCGCGCGACCAGATGGTGGGGCCATGGCAGGTGCCGGTTGCAGACTGCGGTGTCACCACAGCCGATTATTTTGGTGTTGAAGGCGAGGCGATGGCGATGGGCGAGAGAACGCCGGTCGCAATCCTCGATTCCGGTGCCGCTGCGCGCCTTGCCGTGGGCGAGGCGATCACAAATATTTTGGCAGCCGATGTGCGTCGTTTGAGCGACATTCGATTGTCGGCCAACTGGATGGCGGCCTGCGGTGAGCCGGGCGAGGACGCCAAGCTCTACGAAGCCGTCAAAGCCATCGGCGAAGAGCTTTGTCCTGCGCTCGGCATCGCGATACCGGTTGGCAAAGATTCGCTCTCGATGCGCACCGCGTGGAGAGACGAGTCGGGTGAATCGAAGTCAGTCGTCGCGCCGGTTTCTTTGATCATTTCGGCGTTCGCGCCCGTGGCCGATGTGCGTCGCTGCTGGACGCCCGAGCTGCGCCGCGACTGTGGGCCCACAGCGTTGATTTATGTTGATCTCGGCGAAGCCCGTAATCGTTTAGGCGGCTCGGTACTGACGCAAGTCTATGGCGCGCTCGGGACGGAACCGCCCGATGTCGATGACCCGTCGCTGTTGAAGGGCGTGGCGGCGGCGCTCGCCATGCTGCGCGAGCGCGACAAGGTACTCGCTTATCACGATCGATCGGACGGCGGTCTTGCCGTGACGTTGATCGAGATGGCGTTTGCCGGTCATTGTGGCATTGAGGTCAACATCGGCCTTAAGAGCAAGCATGCGCGGCAGAACAAGGAAGATGCGCTCGCTGCGCTGTTCTCCGAAGAGCTCGGCATCGTGCTGCAAGTACGCATCCTCGATGCGGCTGAAGTGCTCGGCGTGCTATTTGCGCATGGTGTCGGTCATTGCAGTGCCGTCATCGGCCGGGTTGAGCCCGAGTCCGATCGCATCCGAATCAGCGCGGGTTCTTTGCTGATCGACGAATCGTGGTCAACTCTGAAGCGCGAGTGGTCCGAGACGTCGTTCCGAATGCGTGAGCGGCGTGATGATCCGATCTGCGCTCAAGAAGAGTTCGATGCAGCAACCGATATCGCGACGCCACCGCTACTGGTCGATCTGAGTTTCGATGCCGGCGATGATGTCGCGGCGCCCTACATCGCAACTGGCACGCGTCCTCGTCTGGCCGTGCTGCGCGAGCAGGGCGTGAACAGCCAATCTGAAATGGCTGCCGTGTTCGATCGCGCGGGTTTCGAGACCCACGATGTGCACATGACGGATCTCTTCGCAGGTCGCCATGTGCTCTCCGATTTTCAGGGACTCGTCGCTTGTGGTGGATTCTCGTACGGTGACGTGCTCGGTGCCGGCGAGGGCTGGGCTAAGTCGATTCTCTTCAATGCGCAGATGCGCGAGCAGTTCGCCGCTTTCTTTGAGCGCGGTGACACCTTCGCACTCGGCGTCTGCAATGGCTGCCAGATGATGGCGCAACTCGCGCCGATCATTCCGGGTGCGACACATTGGCCGCGTTTCGTTCGCAATCGAGTCGAGCAGTTCGAGGCTCGCGCGAGTTTGGTTGAAGTGCTCTCAACGCCGTCGATTTTGTTCGCCGGCATGTCGGGTTCCGTATTGCCGATTGCGGTTTCGCATGGCGAAGGCCGTGCGGAATTCGCCGACACCGTGCAGGCGGCCGCTTGCGAGAACTCGGGCACGATCGGATTGCGCTATGTCGAATCGCGAGGGGTCATCGCCTCGCGCTATCCCGCCAATCCGAACGGCTCGCCGAATGGATTGGCGGCTCTGTGCAGCCAAGATGGTCGCGTGACGGTCATGATGCCGCACCCCGAACGGGTGTTTCGCAACGTGCAGATGTCTTGGCGACCGGCGGGGGTGGGTGAGTATTCCGGTTGGATGCGCCTGTTCCGAAACGCGAGGGCGTGGCTCGGCTGATCGACTCGGCTGGTCGAAAGGGGGCATATTGATTATCCTCTGAGATCATTCGCGGTCGGTTACTGTCAGGTGCTCGCATGATGAAATATTTGTTGCCCGCTCTCGCTGCTTTGCTCGTTACTCCGTCATTAGCAGATCAGGCCACCCCAAGCAGCGCCGTTGCGCCGAGCGCAGCCACACCGGTGGCGGCGGCCCCTGCGGTAGCGCCCAAGCCGAGCGCGATCGATGCCAAGGTTGCCGCGGAGTTAGCGAACGCCAAACTCGCGGGCCCTTCAGAAGATCTCAAAACTCGCGAAGATCCCAACCGTCGTATCTGCAAGAACGCAGCTCCGACGGGGACTCGCTTGGGCAAGCGCACTTGCCTCACCGCCGCCCAATGGGCCGAGGCCCAGCGCATCGCTAAAGAGGGCACGAAGAATGCCCAGACGAGCGCGCTCATGATCAACAAGGAAGGCAACTGAGCTAACAATGCGGCGTCGGCTCGCGGTTGGTTTTCTCAGCGCCCTCGCTCTTATCGGTAGCGTCTCGGCAGATGAGACGTTCCCCGGCGTCACGAAGGCCATGACGCCGGGCGAGTATGCGCGAGCGGGGCTCGAGAAACTGTCGCCGCAGGAGCGGCGCGCCTTGGATGAATGGATCGCTCGATATACCGGCCGCGAAATTGAACAGATAGTCGCCGACAAGGTCGCTGAGGTCCGTCGCCTTGAGGTGGCACCGCAGCCCAAAGAGGTTACGGCCGACCGCATCGTCGCGAATCTCACCCTGCCTTTCGATGGCTGGAGCGGTAAGACCACCTTCACCCTCGATAACGGGCAGGTCTGGAGACAGCGATTAGAAGGGCGTTATCGCTATTCGGGACCGGATACCCGCGTCACGATCACCAAAAATTTCTTCGGCTTTTACGTGATGACCCTCGAGGCGACCGGTCGCTCGATCGGGGTGGAGAGGGTGCGCTAGCGCACGGAGCAGGAGTCGATACCGAGCGCAATGGTAACGACGTCGTTGTTTTTTCGCAACAAAGCCTTGTATCTGTGGTATCCGAGGGGTAGTCTCGGCATAGTCTCGTGTCAAATAGATGAAGTTTTCGTGTCACGACCGTTTTGCCAGTGTGGTTTAGCGGTCGCGTATTTTTTTTGGGAGGTCATTGAATGCATAAGTCACCCGTCGCTCTGGCAGTTTCCACTGCCATCGCCATGTCAGCCTCGGGGCTGCCCAGCGCGTTCGCGCAGGAGCTCGAGGAAGTCGTCGTCACCGGTTCGCGTATCGCCACCGAAGATGGTTTCGGCCAAGTTGCACCGGTTTCCGTGATCAGCGCTGAAGACATCCAGTTGACGGGTATGACCCGCCTCGAGGACGTCCTCAACTCGCTGCCGTCGATCGAGACGTCGCAGAACTCGTTTATCTCGAACGGCGCCACCGGTACGGCTTCGGTCGACCTTCGCGGTCTTGGTGCCAACCGTACGCTCGTGCTGTTCAATGGAAAGCGTCTGCAGCCCGGCGGTGTGAACACCCAAGTTCCTGACGTCAACCAGATTCCCGCTGCCATCGTCGAGCGCGTCGAAGTGCTGACGGGTGGCGCTTCGGCGACCTATGGCGCCGACGCGGTCGCGGGCGTCGTGAACTTCATTACGCGTCGTGTCAACGGCCTCGAAATCAGCTTCGGCGCCAACGGCTACCAGCACGACAACAACAACAAGTACATGCAGAGCAAGATGGATGCTCGCGGCTTCAAGTACCCGAAGGGTGACTCCGGCATCGATGGCCAGTCGCGCACCCTCGATGTGCTCATGGGTACCGACTTCGCCGATGGCCGCGGTAACGCGACCGCCTACGCCACTTGGCGTGAAGGCAAGCCCTTGCTCCAAGCGGCTCGCGACTACTCGGGTTGTGCGCTGAGCACCAGCGGCACGTCTTGCGGTGGTTCGTCGACTGCCGTGGTTCCGAACTTCTTCATCGCACCTCTGACTGCGACGGGTGAAGGCCCGGTCGATCCGGTCACGGGTTTGGCTTACGACTACAACGACGAAGGCTTCTACTCGTTGCAGTCGAACGGCGGTCTCGCCCCGTACAACGGTTCGAACATTTACAACTTCGCGCCGATCAACTTCTTCATGCGCCCGGATGAGCGCTACTCGCTCGGTGCCTTCGTGAACTACGAAGTCAGCGACAAATTCCAGCCGTACATGGAAGTGAACTTCACGAGCTCGGAGTCGCGCGCCCAGATCGCCGAGTCCGGCACGTTCTACGCCGACACGTACTTCCTGCCGCTCAACAGCCCGTTGTTCCCGGCGGCTTTCCGTAACTCGCTCGCCACGCTCTATCCGGGCGCTGAGAAGTTCGGTATCTACATCGGCAAGCGTAACGTCGAAGGTGGTCCGCGTTCGGAAATCACCGACTACGACAGCTTCCGCCTCGTCGGTGGCGCCCGTGGCCAGATCACGGACAACTGGAGCTACGACCTGTTCTACCAGCTTGGTAAGACCAGCTCGTCCTCGACCTACATCAACGACCTCTACCTCAAGAACCTCACCGAAGCTCTCGGCCCGGATTGCGGTAAGGCCGGTAAGCTGCCCTGCTATCAGGTGTTCACCTTCAACGGCGTGACCCCGGCGATGGCCGCGGGCCTTGCCGGTACGGCCGTTGCCACTGGCGACACCTCGACGGAAGTCATGGGTGGTTTCGTCAGCGGCGATCTCGGCTTTGGTCTCCCGGGTCAGGAAACGATCCAGGCGGTCTTCGGTACGGAATACCGCAGCGAGCGCTACGACCGCGTCGCTGACTCGGTCTACCAGGAAGGCGCTCTCGCCGGCCAGGGCGGCCCGACGCCGAACCTCAAGGGCGGTTACAACGTCAGCGAACTGTTCATGGAAGTCAGCGTGCCGCTGCTCGCGGACGTGCCGGGCTTCCAGGCTCTGACGCTTGACGCCGCCTATCGCTACTCCGACTACAGCACCGCCGGTGAAACCGATACTTACCGTATCGGCCTCGACTGGCGCGCCGTTGATCAGGTCCGCGTCCGCACCGGCTATAACCGTGCCGTACGCGCGCCGAACATCGGTGAGTTGTACTCAGCCACGCAGATCGGTCTGTGGGGCGGTAACGATCCTTGCTCAGGCGCTGCTCCTGAGTACACCGCCGCCCAGTGTGCGAACACGGGTGTGACGGCAGCCCTCTACGGCAAGATCACGCCGAACCCGGCCGACCAGTACAATCAGGTCTCGGGCGGTAACGTGAACCTCGCCCCTGAGGTCGCCGACACCTTCACCTTCGGTGTGGTGGTCGACCCGATCGAGAACCTCACGGCTTCGGTCGACTACTGGAGCATCAAGATCGAAGACACGATCTCGACGCTCGGTCCTCGTTTGATCATCGACCAGTGTGCCCTCTTCGGTCAGCTCTGCGGCTCGGTGGTTCGCGCCCCGAACGGCAGCCTCTGGCAGGGTCAGTCGGGCTTCGTGCGCAACACGCTGCAGAACTTCGGTGAAGCCACCTGGGAAGGTGTCGACATCGCGGGTGCCTACCGCTTTGACGCGTTGGGCGGCAGCTTCCGCACCAACCTGATCGCGACCTACATGCTGACCAAGGAGACGTTGCCGATTCCGACCGATCCGAACACCAAGACGGATTGCGTGGGCAAGGTCAACGACAGCTGCTATGCCACGCCTGAACTGCGTGCGACCGTCAGCGTCAACTACGACTCGAACGAGTGGTGGTCGGTCGGTGGTCGCATCCGCTACTTCAGCAAAGTGGACTACACCGGGACGGTCGATAAAATCGCTAATGGCGAGCTCGGTGCCAAGACCTACTTTGACGTCAACAGCACGTTCCGCTTCCTCGAGAACTCGGATCTCGTGATCGGTATCAACAACGTCCTCGACAAGGAACCGCCGCTGGTTGGTGGCACCTTGGCGACGAACGCCAACACGATCGCGGGCTTCTACGACACTCTGGGTCGCTACGTGTTCGCGAACGTCTCGGTCCGCTTCTAACAGCGACTGAGCCGCAAGGCACGAGAGAGGCGGGCTTCGGCCCGCCTCTTTTTTTTTGCTTCATGAAATCGGGCACACTAGGCGCGTGGATCAAGCAACTTATCAGCACATCCGGCAGGCGCTGGATCAGGGCCGTCTCGTTGAGGCGGAGGCCATGCTCGAAGCGGTGCTCGCGCGCAGTGCGACCGATATGTTGGCACTGCGCGGGATCGCGGGAGTACGCGCAGCGCTTGGCAAGATCGATCTTGCGATCGATGCATTGCAACGTATCGTAAGGCGTTCCCCTAAGCCCCTCGATGCGCTCGATGAGTTATCGCGGTTTTGCCTTCAGCATGGCCGGGTCGAGCCAGTGCTCGCTGCTTGGGATCGTTTTTTCAAACTGCATGACGATTCAGCGGCTGGTCATTTCAATTTTGCGTGGTACATCGCTCGCTTTGGGCGTGCGAATTTGGCGCTGGGTCATTACGAGCGCGCACTCGCGTTGGAAATCGAACGGCCCGAAGAAGTGCACCTGAACATGGCGCGATTGCACTCGGAGATGTTGCAGAAGGATGCTGAGGCGAAGCGACATCTCGAACGCGCCCTTGAACTGAACGCCAACTACATTCCAGCAATGCTCAATCTCGGCAATCTTGCCGAACAAGCGGGCGATGTGGCGCAGGCGCGCGCTTGTTTCGAGCGTGCCTTGCAGGTCGATGTAAAGCATCCCACGGCGCTCGCACGTCTCGCCGATACGATGGTCTTCTCATCGAGCGGTGAAACATCGGAAACCGTCGACCTGCTAGCGCGCTTACGAACGGTGGCTAGCGACAACGCTGATCCCGATCTAGCCTTTGCGCTCGGTCGCGCCGAAGAGCAACGTGGCGAGTATGCGAGCGCATGGAGTCATTACCTGCGCGGCAACGAGCGTGACCGCAGCTCCGCACCACCGTATCAAGCGACGGCGATCGAGCAGGGTGTCGATCGATTGCTCGCCATCTGTACGCCTGCATGGATTTCCGCGCGACAGACCGAGCAAGCTGCGACGCCCATTTTCATCTGCGGCATGTTTCGCTCTGGGTCGACCTTGCTCGAGCAGATGTTGGCAGCGCATCCCGCTTTCAAACCGGCCGGTGAGCGAGAGTTCTTGCCGCGCCTCGTCGCCACGCAGCTGCCTGCGTATCCCGAGGAACTCGATCGACTTGATCGGCAGACGCTTGAGATCTGGGCGAAGGCCTATGCCGAGGAGTCGCGTAACGTGCACGGCACCGACAGGCACCTCACCGACAAGCGCCCGGATAATGTGCTCTACCTAGGCTTGGCGCGCGCTTTGTTCCCAAGGGCTAAAGTGATCATCACCCGTCGCGATCCGCGCGACGTGGCGACTTCGCTGTTTTCGACTCGTCTTGGTGCTGCAGCGCATTATGCGACACACCTCGATCATATCCGTCACTACCTGCAACAGATGGATCGTCTGATCGCACATTGGCAAACGATCTACGGCCCTGATCTCATCGTTGCTAACTACGAGCAGCTCGTTGCGGATCCACGGGCCGAACTGGGCAAGATCCTCGAAGCATTGGGTGAGGCTTGGGACGAGCGCTGCCTCGCATTCCATGAACTACGTAATCCGGTGCGCACGGCGAGCGTGCTGCAAGTGCGTCAGCCGCTCAACACGGGCTCAGTCGGTCGCTGGAAGCGTTTTGAGAACCAATTTCAGGGCTGGTAGAGACGCGATCTGGAGCGAACGCTTAGACAAGCGGCTCGAAGTCGCAGGGCACTGTGAGGCGCGGCTCGTTACCGACGAAGGGGATGGTGCCGTGCCAGAAATACGCCGGGAAGAATACGCAATGCCCGACGCGGGGCTGGATCGCTTGGGCGATGCGCTCGCGCGCCGCGAGGGCGAGCGAGGTTTCGCCGAACTTGATCCATCCGGCCTGACTGCCCTGCGCAGCGACGATCGAGGGCAAAGCGATGTAGTTGCAGCAGGAGAGCCAGCCATAGGGATGAACATGGTTGGTATGAAAGCCCTGAGCGCCAAGTTGCACTGACCAGCTGCCCGCGAATCGCCACCCATGGCGAGTGTTCGCGGGAAGTCGACTGAGAAAGGGATGTTCGGGATCGACTTTGAGTGAGCCTAAGTAATCTTCGACGCAGGTGCGGATCGATTCTTTGAGGCTTTGCAACAACGGATGTGGATCATCCAGTAGCACGCCGATCGTCTGCGTGCCGTTGCGGACGCTCTGGTCGAGGGGCTGACGCGCTGCCGTGTGTCGACCACGCAGATGGTCAGCCAACTCTGTCATGAATTCCGTGATGTTGTCGTAACCCGCGGGTGTCGGCAGCGTGTAATCACGCAGCAGCTGTGGGTAGTCATCCAGCCACTCGCTGCGTGTATCGTCGGTCAATCGCCAAAGTAATCCGAAGTATCCCCAGACCTCTTGGTTAAACGGTTCGAGTCGCTTTGCGTGCTCGAGATGCGGCAGAGCGGCGTCGTACTCTTCGCGCTGGATATGCAGGTTCGCGCGATCGATACGGAATCGAGTCGTGTCCGGCGCGACCTTCAACGCTTCTTCAAAAAAGTCTCGCGCAATGTCGAGATTGCCGTGTTTCATGGCCTGCACGCCAAGACCGTGCAACAAGAAAGGATCGCGACCGAGGCGTTCGATGGCGAACTCCAGTGCGCGCGTTGCTTCGCGTTCGGCACCGCTAGAAATGTAGGCGGCGGCCATGTTGTGGTAGAGCGGCGCGTGATCGGGTCGGCTCTGCAGCGCAGTGTGGTACGAGTTGATGAAACGGTCGTCCTTGCGCTCCCACAACAGATTGTTGAGCGCCCGGTGCGCCTCGATGTGCTCAGGCTTTTCCTTCAGTGTCGTCTCGAACTCACTAATAGCGCGATCGATATCGTTTTTTTCGATGGCGAGCAAGCCGAGTTCGTAGTGCAGGGCCGCCGTGTCATCCACTTCGGTGAGTGCGGCGCTCAAGACGGCGATCGCCTCAGAAGTTTGTCCGCTTGCTTGCAGTGCGCGCGCCTGTAGGGCGACACCGCGCGCATCACGCGGGAAGAGCTCGCGTAACCGTCTCGCTGCCGCGAGTGCAGCGAGGGTATCGCCGCGCAATAGCTCTGCTCGTCCGAGAGCAACGAAAGCGCGGGCTTCGGGTTTGAGATCACGTGCTTGTTTGAGGCAGTCGATCGCGAGCGGCAGTTGATAGCGCTCGGTAGCCAGCACGCCGCGTTGATACCAAGCCTCTGCGAAACTCGGCATCAATTCCGTTGCGCGCCGGTAATGTTGCTCCGCTAGGCTATGCCGCTGCAAATCTTTGAGCAGATTGCCAAAGTTGGCGTGTACGACAGGCTGCCGATCGTTTGTAGCGAGACTCGCTTTGAAGTGCTCAACGGCCTGAAGCAAGCGACCCTGCTGCTTGGCGAGCAGAGCCGCAAGATGTTGACCATCCGCATGCCGCGGATCGCGCTTGAGCAACGCATCCAGCGTCCGCTGCGCTGTGACGAGATCTCCCGTTTGAAAGGCGGCAAGCGCCAGACGAAACGGATCGCCGCTCATCAACGCGTCAGCGGCTTGTACCGAATGCGGTGCGGACGCTCGGCGTCCTCGCCGCGGCGCTTCTTGTAGTCCTCGACGTATTCCTGATAGTTGCCTTCGAACCAGACCACTTCCGAGTTGCCTTCGAAGGCGAGGATGTGGGTGGCGATGCGATCGAGGAACCAGCGATCGTGCGAGATGACGACGGCGCAGCCCGGGTAGGCGAGCAGACCCTCTTCAAGCGCACGTAGCGTTTCGACGTCGAGATCGTTGGTCGGTTCGTCGAGCAGCAAGACGTTGCCGCCGGACTTCAGCACTTTGGCCAAGTGCACGCGATTGCGCTCACCGCCCGACAGTTCGCCGATGAGTTGCTGTTGTTGCGTGCCCTTGAAGTTGAAGCGTCCGACGTAACCGC
>VFQT010002995.1_pt1 | contig 16136 bp, 14 predicted proteins | sample 3512381 | NCBI WGS metagenome assembly VFQT01 (sample SAMN10412376, study PRJNA504923) | tailings metagenome | isolation source: Relicate 2 Philex TSF3 active mining site | place: Philippines: Tuba, Benguet | collected 2017-08-29
GCCACTGGCTATGGCGTCCGGGTGCTTGACCGCTTCGTGCGCGACAACCTGGAGGGGTGACGCCGGCGCCGTGCGGGTGGATTTCTACCAGCTCAGCCACGATCCCGCCGAAGGCGTGCTGCCTTTGCTCGCGCGCAATACGCTGAAAGCCGGGGAAAGACTGCTGGTGGTGTCCGGCGATCGCGATCAGCTGGGTCGCATCGGCGAGGCGCTCTGGGCGCGCGGAAACGACAGTTTCCTGGCGAACGGCTTCGCGGGCGATGGCCACGAAGAGCGTCAGCCGATCCTGCTGTCGAGCGAGACGCGCGCCGCCAACGGGGCGGCATACCTGGTGATCGCGGATGGCGTCTGGCGCGAAGGCGATCCCGGCTTCGCGCGCACCTTTTTCCTGTTCGGGGAGGCCACGTTGCAGGCCGCGCGCGATTGCTGGCGGATGCTCGGCCAGCGCGACGGCACGGACCGCCGCTTCTGGAAGCAGCAGGGCGGCAAGTGGGTGGAAGGGCCCTGACGCTTGCCCGGCGCGGCATTCCTCGCTAGGGGCGCGCCACTTTCCCGAACGCAAACTTCGCAAGGACCAATCACATGGCGGTGACCCGCACCTTTTCGATCATCAAGCCCGACGCCACGCGCCGCAACCTGACCGGCGCCGTCACCAAGATGCTGGAAGAAGCCGGCCTGCGGGTCGTGGCCTCCAAGCGCATCCAGATGACGCGCGAGCAGGCCGAAGGCTTTTACGCCGTGCACAAGGAACGTCCGTTCTTCGGCGAGCTGGTGTCGTTCATGATCTCCGGCCCGGTCGTGGTCCAGGTGCTCGAAGGCGAAGATGCCGTGAAGCGCAACCGCGACATCATGGGTGCGACCAACCCCGCCGATGCCGCCGAAGGCACAATCCGCAAGGCGTTCGCCGAGAGCATCGAAGCCAACTCGGTGCATGGCTCCGACAGCGACGAGAACGCCAAGATCGAGATCGACTTCTTCTTCAAGCCAGAAGAAATCGTCGGCTGATTTATCGGGGGCGCGCAGAGGCGCAGAGAAGGGGAACGTGGCGGCAGATGCCGCCCTTCGTCCAGTCCCTCTGCGCCTCCGCGCCTCTTCGCGAACCCCATTGGAAATCCCGCGAGAGCCCGAGCCGGGCATCGCGCTCAGAACGCTTCGGCTGCATCCATCAGCGCGGTGAGGCGCTTAGGCGCGACCGAGCGCCAGCTCCGCGCCAGCCAATCGTCCACCGCGCTCCAGTCGGTGTCGCCGAGATCGAGGCGGATGCCGATCCAGCCGTCGCCGAAGTAGGGCGGGCGATAATACCGCACAGCGTCCTGTTCGATCAGCATGGTCTGCTCGTCCACGCCGCTGATCTTAACCAATAGCGCCACCTTGCCGTCGCCGTGGTGGTCGCTGGTGAAATATGCGAACTTCTTGCCCTTGAAGATGCCGAACGCGGTCATGCCGTGCGAAGGCGCCTCGTCGGCCTCGGGCAGCGCCATCGCGCGCTCGCGCAGTTTGCCCAGCAGCCATTCGGGATCGCGCTCGCGGGTGACGAACCTCGCCAGGACGTGCGAGTAGAGCTGGTGCTCGGCGATCAGCACTCGCGCGGCGAGTGTCTCGGCGCTGTCGCCGGGCAGGATTGCTACAGGCGTTTGTCCCAGCACCGGACCGCCGTCGAGTTCGGTGGTGACGAGATGGACGCTGCAGCCGCCGTGGCTGTCGCCATTCGCCACGGCCTGTTCGTGAGTGTGCAGCCCCTTGTACTTCGGCAGCAGCGAGGGGTGGATATTGAGCATCCTGCCCTCCCATCCGGCGACGAATTCGGGCGTGAGGATGCGCATGTACCCCGCGAGCGCGACGTATTCCGCGCCGCTTTGGCGGATCGCGGCGTCGATCGCGGCATCGTGCTCGGCCCGCGCCATGCCCTTGTGCGAGAGCGCAAAGGTGGGGACCGCCTCCGCCTCCGCCAGTTTCAGGCCGCCAGCGTCGGGGTTGTTGCTGGCGACGAGCACCAGTTCGTAAGGGCAGTCCTGCGCGCGGCTGGCATAGAGCAGCGCGGCCATGTTGGTGCCGCTACCCGAGATCAGGACGGCGACTTTTGCCCGTTCAGGCAAGGTGCGTGGCTTCCCAGGCCGCCCGCGCGCTCCAGCTTTCGGCGCCGCCGCTCACCGTGCAGCCGCGCTCGCCCTTGCGGATTTCGCCGACGCGATGAACGGTTTCGCCGGCTGTTGTCAGATCGCGCGTGACCGCTTCCGCCGCGTCGGCCGAAACCGCCAGGATCATGCCGATGCCGCAGTTGAAGGTGCGTGCCATCTCGCCCGGCTCGATATGTCCCTGCGCCTGCAGGAAAGCCATCAGCCGTGGCTGCTCCCAGGCATCGGCGTTGATGTGGGCGTGCAGGCCTGCCGGCAGAACGCGCGGCACGTTCTCCAGCAATCCGCCCCCGGTGATGTGGGCCAGAGCGTGGACATTGCCCGCGCGGACGAGCGGCAGCAGGCTCTTCACGTAGATGCGCGTGGGCTCGATCAGATGGTCGATCAGCAGGCGGTCGGCATCGAACAGGGCAGGGCGGTCGAGCTTCCAGCCCTTGTCCGCCGCCAGCCGCCGCACCAGCGAATAGCCGTTGGAGTGGACGCCAGACGAGGCGAGGCCGAGCAGGACGTCGCCTTCACCCACGCGCTCGCCGGTCAGCTGCTCGCCGCGCTCCACCGCGCCGACGCAGAAGCCTGCGAGGTCGTAGTCGCCCGCCGCATACATGCCCGGCATTTCGGCGGTCTCCCCGCCGATCAGCGCGCATCCGGCCATCCTGCAACCGTCGGCGATCCCCGCGACGACCCGCTCGGCCACGCCGTTCACGAGCTTTCCGGTGGCGAAGTAGTCGAGGAAGAACAGCGGCTCCGCGCCCTGCACGATGAGGTCGTTGACGCACATCGCCACCAGGTCGATGCCGATCTGGTCATGCCGGTCGTGATCGATCGCGAGCTTGACCTTGGTGCCGACCCCGTCGTTGGCGGCGACCAGCAACGGATCCTTGTAACCCGCCGCCCGCGGATCGAAGAAGCCGCCGAAGCCGCCAAGCTCCGCGTCGGCGCCGGGCCGGGCGGTCGCGCGGGCCAGCGGCGCGATGGCCTTTACCAGCGCGTTGCCAGCGGCGATCGAGACGCCGGCGGTCTCGTAGCTATAGGACTTGTCGTCAGGTTCGTTGGCCATCGCCAGCCGCCTAACGCTTTACGGCTTGGATTTCCATGATGCTTTGGGCAAAAGGCGCGCGGTTTTCCCCGATGCACCAATCAATCGCACCCCCAAGCTTGCGGACGCACCGCCCCGGCCCGGCCGCCGAGCTCGTATTGGGGCTGGCGCTCTCGGTGGCGGTCGTGCTGGCCGTGCTCGGTTCGGGGCGGCTCCTGGCGCAGATCGAGGGCGAGCGCGGCATCGCGCCGGTAGCCAGCTCTACCGATATCCAGGTAGCCGGGATCGAGGTGAATACCACCGGCAAGAACGCGGAAGAGGCGCGCCAAGCCGGCTGGAAGCTGGCGCAGCGCCTGGCCTGGGAGAAGGTCAACGGCCCGGCGATGAGCGACGAGCAGATCGACGCGATGGTCGCCGCCGTCGTGATCGAGCGCGAGCAGATCGGCCCGCGCCGCTACATCGCGCGGCTGGGCGTGATCTTCGACCGTGCCAAGGCAGGGCAATTCATCGCCGCCGCGCAAGGCGGGCCGGTTCAGCGTTCCGCCCCCCTGCTGGTCGTGCCGGTGCTCTATTCGGGCGGTGTCTCGCAAGTGTTCGAGGTGCGTGGCCCCTGGCAGCGGGCCTGGGCCAACTTCGCCACCGCCGCCAGCCCCATCGACTATGTGCGCCCGGCGGGCGCGGGCGGCGAATCGCTGATCCTCACGGCGGGACAGACCGGTCGCCGCAGCCGGCTGTGGTGGCGCACCGTGCTGGACCAGTTCGGCGCGGCTGACGTGATCATGCCGGTCGCCCGGCTGGAGCGGCAGTGGCCGGGAGGCCCGGTCAAGGGGACCTTTACCGCGCGCTACGGGCCGGACAACCTGTACCTCGACAGCTTCACGCTGACCGCGCGCGATGAACGCGCGGTGCCGCAGATGCTCAACCAGGCGCTGGTGCGGATCGATCAGATCTACGCGAACGCGCTCTATCGCGGGCTGCTCCGGCCCGATCCGACGCTCGTCACCGATCCGCAGGCGTTCTTTACCGCGATGGCGGCGATCCAGGCGGCGACGCAGGCGCGGCTTGATGCGATGCCTGCGGTCGAACAGCCGGGGACCACCGTTCCGGACGCCACCGCGACGCAGACGGCGGCGCCCGTCGCCGCGCGCAGCATCGTAGTCCAGTTCGCCTCGCCCGACGCCGCCGCCGTCGATTCCGCGCTGGCCGCCGTGCGCGGTGTACCGGGCGTGCAGGGCGCCGCGACGAGCAGTCTCGCTATCGGCGGAACCTCCGTAATGCGCGTGACGATGGCGGGCGACATCGAGGCGCTGGCTGCGGCGCTGCGGTCGCGCGGATGGCAGGTGACGGTGGGCAACAACGCGCTCAGCATCCGGCGCTGACGGCGAAACGCGGGGCGCTTCGATGTCGCAGATCGCGCTTCCCCTCGGTCCCGGGAACGGCGCCGAGCCGCAACGGATCATCGTAGGCAACGCAAACTCTGCCGTGCTCGATGCTTTCGAGCACGCGGAGAGCTGGCCGTTTCGCACCGCCGTTCTCGCCGGACCGCCGCGCTCGGGCAAATCGCTGCTGGCACGCTGGTTTTCCGAAAGCGGGAGCGGAATCGCGATCGACGATGCGGACCGGGCCGACGAAGCCGAGATCTTCCACCGCTGGAACCGGGCGCAGGAGGAGCGGCAGCCGCTGCTGCTCGTGGTCGGCGCATCGGAAGCGGGATGGCGCATCGCGCTGCCCGATCTCGCATCGCGGATCGGCGCGGCGCTTCATCTGGAAATCGGCCCGCCGGACGGGCCAATGTTGTCCGAGCTGATCGCTTATCATGCGGAGCGGCGCGGGCTGGTTCTTGACGAGAATGCAACCAACTATCTTGTAGCGCGGTGCGAGCGTAGCCACATGGCCGTGGAGAAGCTGGTCGCCACGATCGACCGGCTGAGCCTGGAGCGCAAACACGCTCCAACCATGTCTGTGTGGCGCGATGCGCTGGAGGAGCTTTTCGGGCGCGGGGCCTAAGCTTGCGCTCAAGTTCGATTGATGGGACAAATGCGGCAATGGTTTCAAGGCTCACCGCTTATCTGGACTCGATAGTCGCCCGCGATCCGGCGCCCCGCTCGCGCTGGGAGGTGCTGCTTTATCCGGGGCTCTGGGCCATGGCCTATCACCGCGTGGCGCACCGGCTGTTTGCGGCGCGGTTGTTCTTTCTCGCGCGCGCGGTGAATCATGTTTCACGGTTTCTGACCGGGATCGACATCCATCCGGGCGCCAGGATCGGGCGTCATCTCTTCATCGATCATGGCTTCACGGTGATCGGCGAAACCGCCGAAATCGGCGATAACGTCACGATCTATCAGTGCGTGACGCTGGGCGGCACCAACCCCGCCAACGGGGTGGGCGGCAAGCGGCATCCCACGCTGGAGGACAATGTGATCGTCGGTTCGGGCGCGCAGATTCTCGGCCCGATCACTGTGGGCCAGCGGGCGCGGATCGGCGCCAACGCCGTCGTCACCGAGGATGTGCCGGAAGGCGCGACGATGGTGGGCCTCAAGGCGCGGTCCACGCTCGTGCCGGTTGAAACCTGGGCCAAGGACTTCATGCCCTATGGCACGCCTTGCAAGGAGCCTTGCGAGCCGAGCGGCGTGCAGCGGGTGGAGCAGCTTGAGGCGGAAGTGGCCAGTCTGCGCGCGCAGATGGCCTTGCTCCTCGCCGAGCACGCCACGGAACAGCCCAAACCCGCCAGCCATAAGCGGACGAGGGGCTGAGCCGGATGCAGGCAGGCGGGTCCGGCGTCAGCGGTTCCGGCGCCACCGTCATCCAGTTTCCCGCGCGCGAGCCGCAAGTGGGCTTCGACCGCGCGGAATTGCAGCGCATCCTTGATCTTTACGGGCGCATGGTCGCGGCGGGCGAGTGGCGCGACTACGCGATGGATTTCGGGCGCGATGTCGCGATCTTCGCCGCGTTCCGCCGCGCCTCCGAGCGCCCGCAGGCGCGGATCGAAAAGCGTCCGGCGCTGCGCAGCCGCCAGGGCATGTGGACGCTGTTCGGCGAGGCGGGACAAGTGCTGAAGCGCGGGCACGACTTGGCGGGCGTGCTGTTTCCGCTCGAACGCCGACTGCTCAAGGTGGTCGAGGATTAGTGCCGTTCTGATTAGGCTAAAATAACGGGATAGGATCTGCTCGATCAGGACGGATGGGCTCTGCGAAGGCGCCATCAGCCGCGCGGCATCTGCTCCAGCTTGCGCATGGCCACCAGCAACTGGTCGGTCCCGCTTTGCAGCGGCGCATCGCCAGAGCGGTTGCTGATCCTGTCCCATGCCGCCGCGAACCCTGCGACGGTGCGCTCGGATTCGGGAAGCAGCACGCCCTGGTTCATGGTGACCCACGCGGCTTGATAGACCCCTCCGCCGGCGCCAACGATGGCATCCGTCGGCGCATTTTCGGACACGAGGAACAGCGCGGCGGGAACCACGCTTTCCGGCCCGAAGGCGGCGAACACTTCCTCGGGGAAAATGTCCTCGGTCATGCGCGTGGCGGCGGTCGGAGCCAGCGAGTTGACGCGGATATTGTGCTTGGCGCCTTCCAGCCGCAGCGTCTTTGCAAGGCCGACGAGACCCAGCTTGGCGGCGCCATAGTTCGATTGGCCGAAGTTGCCGCCCAGCCCGGTGGAGGACGTGGTCATCAGGATGCGGCCGTAATTCTGCTCGCGCATCAGGTTCCAAACCGCCCTGCTGGCGAAGGCGGCGCCGATCAGGTGCACGCGCACCACCGCCTCGAAGTCGGCTGGGTCCATCTTGGCGAATGTCTTGTCCCGCAGGATGCCGGCGTTGTTGATGAGGATGTGCACGCCGCCCCAGGCCTCGCGCGCGCGCGCCGCCATCTCCTCCATCTGCTCGTAGACCGCGACGTCGCCGCCGTTCGCCATCGCGATGCCGCCGGCGCGCTCGATCTCCTCGACCACAGCCAGCGCCGCTTCGGAATGGCCGGTCCCGTCGCGGGCTCCGCCCAGATCGTTGACGACGACGCGCGCCCCCCGGCGGGCCAATTCCAGCGCATAGGCCCGCCCAAGGCCGCCGCCCGCGCCGGTGACGATCGCGACGCGATCCTTGAAAGAGATGTCCATTGCCGAGTTCCTACGCGCCTGCCCCTGCGGGGATCGCACGGCGCGCGCGCGCATTCAATGCTTCGCGGTCACTCCTGCCTTGAACCGGCGCGGCGCGCGCGCCATAGGCTGCGCCGAGTCCAGCGTGGTTTGCGAAAAGGTCGCGGCGATGAAAGTGCGTGTCTATGTCAGCCTCAAGAACGGCGTGCTCGATCCGCAGGGCCGCGCCATCCAGCATTCGCTGGAGGGCCTTGGCTTCGAAGGCGTGAACGACGTGCGCGCAGGCCGCCTGATCGAGCTTGATGTCGAGGAAAGCGTCAGCGACGCCGCGCTCGACGAGATGTGCCGCAAGCTGCTCGCCAACATGGTGATCGAGAACTACCGCGTCGAGCGGGTGGCCGCCTGAGGAGGGCGCAAACGATGGGCGAATTTCGCGCGGCGGTGATCACCTTTCCCGGCTCCAATTGCGACCGGGATATGGCGGATGCGCTGGAGAAGGTATCCGGCGAAGAGCCGTTGCGCGTCTGGCACGGCGACGCCGAGCTGCCGGACGGGCTCGATTTCATCGCGCTGCCGGGCGGGTTTTCCTATGGCGACTATCTGCGCTCGGGCGCGATGGCGGCACGCAGTCCCATCATGCGCGCGGTGATCGAAGCCGCGAACCGGGGCGTGCCCGTGCTGGGCGTGTGCAACGGCTTTCAGGTGCTGACCGAAGCGGGGCTCCTGCCCGGTGCGTTGATGCGCAACGCCGGCATCCGCTTCGTCTGCCGCGAGGTACCGCTCACGGTCGAGAACGACCAGACGCTGTTCACCGCCGCCTATGAGAAGGGGCAGCGGATCACGATTCCCGTGGCCCATCATGACGGCAACTACTTCGCCGACGATGCGACGCTCGACCGGCTGGAAGGCGAGGGTCGCGTGGCGTTCCGCTATGCCGAGCCGGTCAATGGCTCGGCCCGGAATATCGCAGGCATCCTCAACGACGCCGGCAACGTGCTCGGCATGATGCCGCATCCCGAGCGGATGATCGAACGGGCGCAGGGCGGAACCGACGGCCGCGCATTGTTCGAAAGCGCCGTTAAGGGGCTCGTGCGGGCCTGACCGCGCCGCCCTGCATGCAGCGGTGCCGCTACTTGCGGGGATGGTCTGCTGGAACAGCGCGCCTGCTTCCTGTGCCGGCATGGGACGGCCGAAGTAATAGCCCTGGATCTTCCGGCAACCCAGCTGGCGAATGATCGCCAACTCGGCTTCGGTTTCGACACCCTCGGCGGTCGTGGACATCTCTAGGCTGTCCGCCATCGCCACGACTGCGCGGATGATCGCGAGGCTCTCCGCATTGCCTTGGGCGGCACCCTGCACGAAGCTGCGGTCCACCTTGATCGTGGTGAAGCGCAGGCGCCGCAGATAGCCCAGCGACGAGTATCCCGTGCCGAAATCGTCGAGCGAGACGCCGCAGCCCAGCGCCATGACTTTCTCCAGAGCGGAGCGAGCCTGGGTCGCATCGCGCAGGAAAATGCTCTCGGTAACTTCGATCTCCAGCCGGCTGGCGGGCAGTCCGCTGCTCGATAGCGCGCCTACCACGCTGGCCAGGAAATTACTGTCGAGCAGCTGCTCCCCCGAGACGTTAACTGCGACCTTGACATGCGACGGCCAGTTCAAGGCTTCGCGGCATGCCTCCTGCAGCACCCATTCGCCGATCGGGACGATCAGGCGGGTGTCCTCCGCCAGGGGCACGAACTTGGCCGGGCTGACGAAGCCATGCTCGCTGCTGTTCCAGCGCAGCAGTGCCTCGAAGCTCACCACATTCTCGGCAAATGCATCCACGACCGGCTGGTAGTGCAGCAGGAACTCGTTGCGATCGAGCGCGCGGCGCAGTGAGAACTCCAGTTTGCGGCGCTCTTCGGCATGTGCGTGAAGCGCTGGCTCGTAAGTGAAGTGGGCCCCGCCGCCCTCGTCCTTCGACCGATAAAGCGCGAGATCGGCGTTGCGCATCAGCGTCTCTACGGTTGAGCCATCGCGCGGACCGAACGCGGAGCCGATGCTGGCGCCGACATAGAGCGTATGGTGATCCACCTCGTAAGGCTGTGAAAGCCGGTCTATCACGCGCTCGGCTATGCGGCGGACGTGGTCCACATCGGATGCGTCGCGGACTACGATCGCGAATTCATCACCGCCGAGCCGGCCGCAGACCTCGCTGTCGGTCATCTGCTCCTTTAGCCGTTCGGACACGCGCGCCAACAACTGGTCGCCCACGAGATGGCCAAGGGTATCGTTTACAGCCTTGAAGCGGTCGAGGTCGATCATCAGGAAGGCGCAGCGCGTGCGCCACTGTTCGGCGTAAGCGAGCGCGGACGCCAGAGCTTCGTTGAGCATCAGTCGGTTGGGCAGGCCGGTGAGGGTGTCGTAACGCGCCAGATAGGCAATCTTGTCGGAGCTCTCGCGCTGCTCGGTCACGTCCGAGCCGACGCCGCGGAAGCCGTCGAAGACTCCGTTCTCGTCGATCTTAGGCGTGCCGCTCAGTTCCCACCACCGTTGCTGTCCGCCGATGGCCACGCGCACCAGCAGGTTCGAGAAGCTTTCGCGCCGCTTGAGCCGTTCCGCCAGGTCGTGAAGGCTGGAGGGGAACTGGCCGGTCTCCCAGGCCGGGCCGGCGATCAGCTGGATGAAGGGCTTGCCGTCGATTTCGGCCGGTTCCTTGCCCAGCGCGAAGGCGAAGCGCGGCGACACCGCGCGGACCCGGCGGGCAGGATCGATCTGCCACAGCCAGTCGGCCTCGCCCTCTTCGAACCCGCGCAGCAGCAGCGATACGACCTCGCTTTTCTCCACCATCCCCGCTTCCGCGAGTTTGGTCGCCAGATAGCGCCGCGCGCTTTCCACGGCGCCGAAGCAGATCGTCACGAGGAAGGCGAGCGCGAGCAGCGCCATGTCGAACGCGCCCGCGATCAGGAACTGAACCACCGCCGCGCCCCCGACGATGCCGGTGAGCATCAGCGTGCTCATGGGAACCGCCGGGAGCAGCACGGCCGATGCCGTCATCAGCATGGCGATGACCGTCCACAGCTTCAGCGCGGCCACCGAATCGCTGTAGTAGCTGAACACCGCAATGGGCACGACCCAGACAAGGGCGTTCAGGATCGCGCTTTGGGTCTGCTTGTTGACTTCGTCGCGGGACATCCGGCGGCGGTCGGCGTCGACCAGCGACGCGTCGATGCCCATGCCGTGATGCAGCGTCCAACCAAGGAGGCCCAGCCAGCCGAGCACGAGCGCCCAGTGGATCGAGCCCAAAAGCAGGACAGCGACAGCGAGGGCGGCCATCGATTGCGAGGCGATGCGCGCCAGCGAAGCCTTGGGCAGCGAGGAATACTGCATGCCCCGCAGCCTTGCCCAGTCGCCGTCGCCGGGCTCGGTAAGGCCAAGGACCGCCAGCATGGGCAGGTCCCGGGGAAGTGCTGTTGCTGGCTGCCCGTTATCCACATCGCGGCTATACCGGGGTGAGGGTTAGCAGCGCGTAAACCTCAAGGGCGAACGTCGTAATTTATGTTACTCGACCGTGACGCTTTTGGCCAGGTTGCGCGGCTGGTCGACATCGGTGCCTTTCACGCAGGCGACATGGTAGGCCAGGAGCTGCACTGGCACTGCGTAGACCAGCGGCGCGATCAGCGGGTGAACCTTGGGCATGCGAATCGTGGCAAGGCAGCCTTCGCCCGCTTCGGTCAGCCCGTCGTCATCCGAGATGAGCACGATCTTGCCGCCGCGCGCGCGGACCTCCTGCATGTTGCTGACGGTCTTTTCGAACAGCGGGCCCGAAGGCGCGAGGACGATGACGGGGACGGCTTCGTCGATCAAAGCGATGGGGCCGTGCTTCATCTCTCCCGAGGCATAGCCTTCGGCATGGATGTAGCTGATTTCCTTGAGCTTCAGCGCTCCTTCCAGGGCGAGCGGATAGTCCGGGCCGCGCCCCAGGTAGAGCACGTCGCGCGCCGGAGCGATCAGGTGCGCCATCGCCGCGATTTCGTCGTCATGGGCCAGCGCCGCGTTGAGACAGGCGGGCGCTTCGAGCAAATGGGTGACGATCGCGGCCTCTTCGGTGCGATCCATCCGGCCCCGCTTTACCGCCAGATGCGCGGCCAGCGCGGCAAGCACCGCGAGCTGGCAGGTGAAGGCCTTGGTCGAGGCGACGCCGATCTCCGGCCCGGCATGGGTGGGCAGCAGCAGATCCGCCTCGCGCGCCATCGAACTGGTGGGGACGTTGACCACCACCGCGATCGTCTGGCCGGCCTCCTTGCAATGGCGCAGCGCCGCGAGCGTGTCCGCCGTCTCGCCCGATTGCGAGATGAACAGCGCCAGCCCGCCGGGCTCCAGCACCGGATCGCGGTAGCGGAACTCGCTGGCGACATCGATATCCACCGGCAGCCGCGCGAACTGCTCGAACCAGTACTTGGCGACCATGCCCGCATAATAGCTGGTGCCGCAGGCGACGATGGTGACGCGGTTGATCCGCGAGACGTCGAAATCCATCTGCGGCAGCGCCACGCTTTGATCGACCTGCCGGATATAGCTGCGCAGCGTCTGCGCCACCACGGTCGGCTGCTCGAAGATCTCCTTCTGCATGAAGTGCCGGTAGTTGCCCTTCTCGATCGCCACCGCCGAGGCGCCCGAGGTCGTGACCTCGCGCGTGACCGGATTGTTGTCCTTGTCGAAGATGCTTGCGCCTTCGCGGGTGACGATCACCCAGTCGCCCTCTTCCAGATAAGTGATCTTCTGCGTGAGCGGGGCGAGCGCCAGCGCGTCCGAGCCGAGATAGGTCTCGCCGTCGCCATAGCCCACGACCAGCGGCGATCCCAGCCGGGCGCCGATCAGCATGTCCGGGCGCGAGCGGAAGGCGATGGCGAGCGCGAAGGCGCCGCGCAGCTGGGGCAGGGTGGCCTTGACCGCTTCTTCGGGCGCGATCCCCGCCTCGACCTGTTCGGAGATGAGATGCGCGACCACTTCGCTGTCGGTATCGCTCTCGAATCGCCGGCCTCTGGCGGAAAGCGCCTCGCGCAGCTGGCGGAAGTTCTCGATGATGCCGTTGTGCACCAGCGCGAGCTCAGCGGTGGCATGGGGATGCGCGTTCGCGGCGGTGGGCGCGCCGTGCGTCGCCCAGCGGGTGTGCGCAATGCCGATCGTGCCGGGCGCCGGATCGCGCGCCAGCTCGCGAACCAGGTTCATCAGCTTGCCCTCCGCCCGGCGGCGGATCAGCTCGCCGCCCTGGACGGTGCAGATCCCGGCGCTGTCATAGCCGCGGTATTCCATGCGGCGCAGACCGTCGACCAGCCGCTCCGCGACTTCATCCGTGCTGACGATGCCGATGATTCCACACATGGCGGGCGATGACCTTTGCTAGAGAGTGTAGGGAACCCGGATGCCCGGTATAGCTGCCGGAAAATCCTTTGTATTTCGTGTAATCAGGATCGCCCCGTTCACTTGCGCCGTGGCGAGAATATAGGCGTCCATCAGTTTCATTCTGGTGCGGTGCCGAATGTCCGCCGCAGCGGTCGCGATCCGCCCATCGATTTCCACGACATCGAAGGGGGCGATCAACTCTTGTACACGGTTGCGGGTTTCCAGAGGTTCGCCAGCCAACAGTTCGGTCCACACGATCCGGCTGATACGATGCTGAGTATAGCGCGAGAGCTCGGCTGCGGCCTGCGGCAGATCCCGAAGCCAGTCGATCAGGATGTTCGTATCGAAAAACGGGTCCGACACGCGTCAGAGGTCGTCGTAGGGGGTGCGGTCTTCACGCATGGAGCGCTGGTATTCGATAGCATCGCCGATATCCTCGCGGCCTTTCCAATAGCCGGCCCCCCGCGCGATCCACTCCTTGTTGCCGGAATTTTGAACGAGGTAGAGCCTCACCGCATCACGGATTGCAGCGGCGCGCGATCGTTTTTCGCGGGCTGCCAAAGCATCGAGCTTTTCGATATCCTCGTCGGGTATGTCGGTGAGAATTCGCATGATATCTTGATATCATATCGCGATATCATGTCAAGGACGGCTCGGTTCAGCCCTTCTTGTCCGCCTTCTTCTTTTTCATGGCATCGTGGAAGCGGTCGGCCCAGCCGGGCTTTACCAGCTGTTCGGCGCGCACCAGCCGCAGTTCGCCATCGGCCACATCGCGCGACACCGCGCTGCCCGCCGCGACGATGGCGTCGGCGCCGACCTTCAGCGGCGCGATGAGCGCGCTGTTGGAGCCGATGAAAGCGCGCTCGCCGATCACGGTCTTGTGCTTGAAGTAGCCATCGTAGTTGCAGGTGATCGTGCCCGCGCCGATGTTGGCCTCCGCGCCGACTTGCGCGTCGCCTAGATAGGTGAGGTGGTTCGCCTTGGCGCCCGCGCCGATCACCGAGTTCTTTACCTCGACGAAGTTCCCGACTTTCGCTTTAGCCTCCAGCGCGGTGCCGGGGCGGAGCCGCGCATATGGGCCGATCTCCACACCGCTGGCCAGGCTCGCCCCTTCGAGATGGCAGAAGGCGCGGATCGTCACGCCGTTCGCCACGCTTACGCCCGGTCCGAACACGACGTTGGGCTCAATCACCACGTCGCGACCGATCCGGGTGTCCCAGGCGAACCAGACGGTTTCGGGCGCGACGAGGGTGGCGCCGTCGTCCATCGCCCGCCGCCGCCGCCCGGATTGCCAGCGCGCCTCGGCCTGGGCCAGCTCGGCGCGGCTGTTGATGCCCGCGACCTCGTCGGGATCGGGGGTCGTCACGACCGCGCAGAGCGCGCCGTCGCCGTTGGCGATGTTGACGATGTCGGTGAGGTAGTATTCGCCTTGGGCGTTGTCGTTGCCCAGACGGTCGAGCAGATCGAACAGCTGGCCGGAGCGCACCGCCATGAGGCCGGAGTTGCACAGGCGGCAGGAACGTTCTTCCTCGGTGGCGTCCTTGTGCTCGATCATCTTGCGGATGCGGCCGTCTTCGTCGGCGATCACGCGGCCGTATTGCAGCGGATCGGAAGTCTCAAAGCCCAGCACGACAACCGCCGGAGCGTCCTCCCGATGGAGCCGGTCCAGCATCGCGCGCATCGTCTCCGACCGGACGAACGGAACATCCGCGTAGAGAATCAGAACATCGCCCGTGAACCCGCTCAGCGCCTCGCGCGATTGCTGGACGGCGTGGCCGGTGCCAAGCTGCGGCTCCTGCACCGCGATGCTCGCACGGTCGCCGAGCGCCGCCTCCAGTTGCTCGCGCCCATGGCCCGCGACGACGACCTGCCGCTCGGCGTTCAGGTCGGCGGCGCTTGCCAGCAAGTGTTCGAGCATCGGCCGGCCGGCGATGGGGTGCAGCACTTTATGCAGGTCGCTTTTCATGCGCGTGCCCTTGCCCGCGGCAAGGATCACGATGGCGAGCGGGCGGTCATAAGCTTCGGCAGTCATGAGACCGGCATGCCAGCAATTCCTTGCGGTTTCCAGCAGCCCAAGCCATCGGGGCGGGTAATGAACGCATTTCCTTTCGACATTGTCGGCTTCGATCTTGATGGCACCCTTCTGGATACGCACGGCGATCTGGCCGAGGCGGTCAATCACGCGCTGGGGCGAGCAGGGCGGCCGCCGATCCCTTTCTCGGACGTGCGCGATCTGGTCGGTGGAGGCGCGAAGAAGATGCTCGCGCGCGCGTTCGAGCTGACCGGCGGTTCGCTGCCCGAGCCGGACTTCGCGCTGCGCTATGCCGAGCTGCTGGAGTACTATGAAGCGAACATCGCCATTCATTCCCACCTGTTTCCGGGGGGAGAGGCGATGCTGGACGGACTTGCCGCGCATGGCGCGAAAGTGGCTCTCGTCACCAACAAGCTGGAACGTCTCGCGCGCAAGCTGCTGGGCGAGCTCGCCCTGACCGATCGGTTCTATACGATCATCGGCGGCGATACGCTGGGCCGGGGGCGCGCCAAGCCGGCGCGCGATCTGCTCGACGAGATGATACTGCGCGGCGGCGGCGGGCGCGCCGCTTATGTCGGCGACACCACCTACGATACCGGCGCGGCCGCGGCGGCGGGGCTGCCGTGCGTGGTGGTGAGCTTCGGGTTCAACGACCTGCCGCCCGGCCAGCTGGGCGCGGCGGCGGTGATCGATCACTTCGATGAGCTGATCCCGGCGCTTAAACGGCTTTAACTGACAGGATCCGGAACCCCTTCCGGAAGCACGAGGATTTCAACCGCCTCATCGGCACCTAGGTAACGACGCGCCGTTGCCAGAATATCCGCAGGCTTCAATGCCATCAGGCGCTCGCGCGACTTCATATAACGCTCGATTCGTTCGGCTTCGCTCTGTGCTCGATCGACGAGCGACAGCCAGCCGCTGTTGCTTTTCAGAGCGTTGTCGAGGCCTTCGACCATCGGCCGGCGCGCGCGCTCGAGTTCGTCGTCAGAGACCGGGCCGTCGCGAAGCCGCGCCACCGTCTCGGCGATCGCTGCACGCGTGGCGGCGACCTCGTCGACGCTTACCGAGGCGGCGATGCCGAATGTCCCGTAACCCGGCCACGAGCGCGACAGCGAGCTGGAGGCGCTTGGCGAATAGGCCTTGCCGAGCCGCTCGCGAATGGTTTCGGTCAATTCCAGGCGCATGATCTTTTCGAGCAGTTCGAGCTTAAGCGCTTCCTCAGCGTCACTATCGTCCCGCGTCGGCCAGGTGAGGCGGATCAGTGCCTGATCCTTGGGCCCGGTGTGGCGAATCACGCGGCGGCTGCGATCCTGGGTGAAGCGGCGCGGCGGCTGCACGGCGGACGCGGAAAATGCCTCCTGACGCTGCGGCAATGCGCCGAAGGTCTTGGCCACGAGGGCGATCGCCGCGTCCTCTTCGATGTCGCCGACGATGCCGATCTCGATCGCACCCTTATCGA
>VFQT010002996.1_pt1 | contig 16131 bp, 22 predicted proteins | sample 3512381 | NCBI WGS metagenome assembly VFQT01 (sample SAMN10412376, study PRJNA504923) | tailings metagenome | isolation source: Relicate 2 Philex TSF3 active mining site | place: Philippines: Tuba, Benguet | collected 2017-08-29
TCAATGGTAGCCATTTCGACAATTGGATTCACTACGCATTGATACATGGGAGTATCCAACCCTACCTTCTTGATGTGTGCCTGTGCCTGTTCTTCAGTGTCGAACCTGAGCATCCACACATTGCCTGAGCCATTGACACGGTAGGACAGCAAGTAACCTACAATCTGTGCATCTAACATTATTCCACTCCTGCCTCTTTGAGTTGATCGGAAGTCATTCGGACTGTGCTACCTGAATACATTGGAGCACACATAAGCTTGTACCCAAGTTCCTCCACATTCCGCATGGCACGTAGTGTAAGGGTGCTTGTACCTGCAATGTCTGCAAAGGTGATGGCATTGATGCACAGTGGTACTACACGTACCTTTCCGTATGTCTGTTTCAGGGTGAAGTAGATTTCCATGTTCAGTGCTCCAGTGAAAGTGTGTCGAATTGTCTTGCGTATATAAACTAACGGTCGATGGCAGTGGAAAGTTAAGTCATTTCCGACGAGTGGCAGGTTCTAGCCGATAAGCGGTAACTAGAACTCAAAGTCTACAAATACAGGTGTATCAGGCTTTAGGTATATGAACATGCATATATCATCGAACCTCTGTGCTGCATACCTCTTTGATTCACGCATGTACTGACCACGACAGTAGACAGTTTTTGATGTGGCATTACGCTTGAAATACTCGCCTTGCTTGAGATCTTTAACTAGTTTCATGATGTTAGACTCCAGATTAAAGGGTTATTTCCAACTCAGTGGCAATGTTCCATGCCAATGTATAGGCATGTGATTTCACCTGTTCCGAGTCAGGCCCGAAGGCATCTAGTATTTCCTCATAGTGGCTTTCCTCATTGCCAAGTGTGTACTGTATTAATTGCGAGATAAGGTCAAGTGTGTTTGCATTCATGGTAATAGACTCCAGATTAGAGGACAGAGAGTTAAAGGACAGAGAAGGGTGCTACGTGATTCTTGTATGCATCAGCAGCACTAACATATGCACCTTGGGGTACTCCCCAATACTTCCAATTGAGATCGTGTAGACTGGTATTGATTCTCTTAAGGAACCTCTCTGCACGTGCCTTGTCCCTGAATATGGCAGCATGTGCTACGGTCTCCCACATACTGTCAGAGCAGGCACGATGAATGCCTTGTATCTGGTAGCCGATCATGCCCTTGACGTTTACGTTTACAACGCTTAAGTTTCGCATTTGCTTGCTCCATTTTTAGTGTCGAACATTCGACAGTAGAGTTAGGGGGGGCTAATGCCCCCAGTGCATGTGATTAGTGAACAATAAAATCATTCTGTACAGTCTTAGCCTTACCCTTAGCCTTCAATCCTACGATTACACCCTGAGCATCTAGGAAACGGGCATCTTGAGCATCACCGTCGATAACCTTCCGACCCATGAAAGTTAGGGGAAACTCACCTGCAAATACCACGGCCATCTTCGTACCCCTATGGGCAAGTGCAGATGTAACCTGATTCTTGTATTTAGGTGCTGCCGAGTATGAAAAGGTCAGGTCATAATTGCTAGGCAATACCTTACGGAACCTTGCTGCAAGCTTGGTGTAGTCGTAGAACTGCACCATGGGAAAGGCTTCCATGATGTTGTCGTAATTTACCCCATCAAGGGTTACGGGTATATCCTCCCAAGGTACATCAGATAAGACATTAAGTCTTACTGCCAATGTCTTACCCTTTTTAGTGGCAGTGCGAACCCTAGACTTCATTTCCTTGACCAATTGAGCCATAAAGCCTAGAAAATCTTCCATGAAAAAGTTGGACTTGGCTTGCCTTGCCTGTGCCACATTGGAAAACTTACCCATACCTGCAGATTTCAGGCATACATCCATGCATCCGGCAGCCTTTGCACCTGGGCATAGCCTATCGTTAGGCATCATTGATAAGCCTACGAACATGTAGTCGTTTTGCTTGGCATTAGTCTTGGCAAGCTTGCTATTGGTATCGAGTGAGAGCAATTCCATGGTGTATGTATCCTTACGTTGGGTTGAAAAGTTAGTGTCGAATGTTCGACAGTGGAAACTTGGCTTGCAATCAGGCTAACGGTCAAGAAAACGAAAAGTTAAGTAAAAACCGACAGACGGCAGACTCTAGCCGACGAACGGTCAAAAGCACAATCCTCATTCGCTACGCTCATTGCGGAAGCCTTGTGCATCCATTCTGTGCATCAAAGTGTAATGACTCCAAAAAACATGAGCGCAATTAAGGCTTGTAGGATTATGATCATGCCTGCCATAACGAGAAAATCATTGTCATGCATAGGTTACCCCTAGGTTATGAAAGAAAATCGATTTAAGGGGCATTTAAGCCCCTTGTAAGGCTATCAAATACGCTTAAGCAAAGCTTCGATGATTGCATTCAAGTCTAAGCCTTCGGCTTTCGCAAGGTTAGCTACTGAATCAGCGAAAGCTTCAGCATCATCTACGATGATCTCAAGGGTATCTACCTCGCTGGGAGCTTCGCTCTGTGTGGTAGCGGTTAGTGTCGAATGTTCGACAGTAGCAGCAACTGGCTTTTCTACCACATTGAGAGCTTCGCTCTGCACAGTAGCACTAGGCTTGACTTGGGGTTCGACAGTAGCAACTGCTACCACATCAGGAGCTTCGCTCCGTTGCACAGTAGCACTAGCCTTTCTGATTGCTTGGCGAAGATAGCTAGCAGAGCTAGAGGAAATGTCTAGCTTTTTCATCTGCAATTGGATTTCATTCCAATTGTCCGCTAACCACATGGCATCGGATCTGTCTTGTCTTGACATGATGGACAATTCAGTTTTCATCAAAAACTGACCGAATAGCAAATCGGATTTGAATAGTGACCTAACGTAGTTAAGCACTTCGCCAATCGATTTCAGCTTTTCCAAAGCTGCTTTCTGTTGTTTCTTGATCGACTTGTAGGCCTTAGCCTGAGCATCGATTGCTTCCCCAAGGCTATTGCCTTGATACGTTGTCGTCGTCAGTAAAATGCCTTCGGCATTGTACATGACTGCATCGTTGATGGGTGGTTTTGCCTTCGGCAATACGGCATTCTTGACTGCCGATTTGACGTTGAAAACTCCGTTTTCGCTGATCACTGCTAGGTTCGATTGTGCCATTTTCCTACTCCTTACTATTAAGTTTATAAACAAGATAAATATTTATTTCCCCTTCACTTTCAGTGAGGGGATAAATATTTATCTATAAACTTAATAGTAAGAGTGTCAGCCGACTTTGCCTTGTTGCAATTGCCATGCCAACTTCGACGAACGGTCGATTTGAGCCGACGAATGGTAGGTTTGACCTGACGAACGGTAGGTTTTGGACATTGGCAATGGGGGGTATGGTTAGTGTCGAACATTCGACAGTAGGATCATTGAAAATGATGCACCGCCTTGACCACCCTTGAACTGCTCTAAAAATCATCACTTTCGATATGCACTTTTTTGTAACTAACTGACATCGTAACAGTTTAATGATACATCTAAGTACTTGATTTTAAATGCTTTATAGAACGTGTATGTCATAGCCCATGCATGATGATGCTGCATCGCACGTGATCGTAGGCGCATACGCACGGGTGATCACGAGCGGGGGTGGGCGTGGGCCAGGGTGGGGTGGGGCGCTACTGTATATGGCTTCTTACACAGATCAGGTATTTTCACTCTAAATAAGAATAGTTCTCATATATCAATTACTTATGTTAGTACACACTAACTTACACACACTATAAATGAGAATCACTCTCATTTAAATCTCATACAGTATATTATGCTGATAGTGCACACTAAATAAGCATATTATGCTGAATGTACTGTATATGTATACAGGTATATGGGGTTAAGAGAGTGAATACTGTATGAATGTACAGTAATAACTAGTTTCGATTAAGATGCCAGGAGTAAGTGGAATTATCGATAATGAACGGGTGTAGTTGTTACAGAAGTGTAAGGATGTTGGGTCTGAGACACAAATAACTTGACAACCACAACCAAACACATATACCATAGGGTAACAACCCTCACTGAAAGTGATACATATAAGTGTTACACTTACATCACTTATAATATACAATTAAAATATACAGATACTAAGTATATAAGTATATATACTTGTAATAAAAGATATAGTAGTGTATAATATACTTTTAATGAATACTTAAGTACATTAGACACTCAAATAAGATACTTAAGTGCTCACTATAAATGAGCATGAAACTTCGGGTCTGAGACAATAAACTACAATATTATCTGTGCTCGATTTTCAGTAGCCTCTTATCTGTACCCTTCCGCAGCGACCGCAATGAGCGTAGCGAATAAGGGAGCGAGGATTAGTTCTTACTTGACGTATGAATAAAAAGAAAATATACCTAAGAGAAGGTCATGTATTTAATGACTTTATTAATGCAGTCTATCGTGACAAGTTAGATCAGCTTCATATACCCCATAGTGATGTCTTCTTTGTACGTGCAGCTTTAGAGAAACGCACAGGTATAAGATTTCCATTGCAACAGGTAGAGATAGCAATGAAGGCAGAGGGTTGGTCTGAGGGTAGGATACTTAAGAGTGATCATCGATATAAGGGTAACAAGAATGTCTGACTTTCCTGAGAGATATAAGAAGCTAGGGTTTACTGGCTATAACCAACCTAAGAAATCTAATAGGCCAGGAAAGAAAGAGATGGTTGTAGCTAAAGAGGGTGACACAGTTAAGTTGATCCATTACGGTGATTCGTCAATGGGTCACAATTACAGTGAAGAAGCTCGTAAGAACTTTAAAGCTAGGCACGGTAAGAACATAGCTAAAGGTAAGCTCTCCCCTGCATGGTGGTCTAATGAAAGATTGTGGAAAGAGGGGGGATCTAGTAAGCAACCATCTAAATCTCAAAAACTTAAGTTTGGTAAATAGTGGCTAAAAAAGGAAAGTTTACAAAGCAATGCCCCGTATGTAATGCCGAACAAGTATACGGCAGATACGATCACTATCAGTCTGCAATAAAAGGTAATTGGAAATGCAAAAAATGTGGCACCCCAAAAAATACAGGCCACGGTAGATATGAAGATATTTTATACTCTTGGTTTGATGTAAAAAGGAGGGGTGCTAGAGATAGGGGACTTACTTGGGATTTAACGATAGAGGGTTTGTGGAATCTTTATATTGCCCAGAGTAAAAAATGTGCACTTTCTGGTGTTGATATAGGGTGGGCTAAGACTGGTATGACCGCAACAGCATCAATAGACAGAATAGATAGTGCTGAGGGATATTTAGAAGGTAATGTGCAATTGCTACACAAAGATGTAAATTTCATGAAACAATCTTACAATCAAGATTATTTTATTGATATGTGCAAAAAAATTGCAAATAAAGCAGTATAAGAAGTAAATAATTGCAATCGTAATATCTTAATTTCCTAGGAGAACTTAAATGGCAGGTTTCGGTAGAGTAAGTAAATTGTTGTCCCCTTCAGAAGCTAAAGCACTGAAAGCGGGTGAACGTCGTATGGCCCGTGAGTCAATGGATGTTGATCCTAACCTTGCAGAAGAGTTGGCTGCACTTAAAAAGAAAGAGAAGTCCAGTGAACTTACTGCACGTGAAGAAAGACGCTTAGATCAACTTATGAGTCAGCGTATTCGTGAAGGTGGTTCAGAGAAGCCAGAAGGTATGTCACGTATACTGAAAGAGCGTGGACTTACAGAGAGAGAAAAGAAAGAACTACAGGAAAGCCTAGGATACAAAAAGGGTGGTATGGTAAAAGCTAAAAAGAAAACAATGAAGATGGCAAATGGTGGTTATGCTAATTGTGGTGCTTCCATGAAACCTGCACAGAAAGCAAAGAAGTAAGGCACTGACCATGAAAAAGAAAATCATGGAATATGGTGGTAAAGAGAAGTATGCATCTAAGACTCAAATGATGAAGCACGAAAAAGCTGAATCATCTAAGATGGAAAAGAAAGAAAAGATGATGGCAAAAGGTGGGTTAGGAAAACTTAAAGCACCTTCTATCATGATTGCAGTAGCTATGCCTAAAGCAGGTAAAGTACCCAAGGCACCTAAAGTAAAGAAACCTAAGTAAGCACCCCATGAAGCGCAGCGAAGGCAGCGGCATATTATGAAAATGACTAAAGAGCAAAAGAAAGTAAAGAAGGTTATGGGTGAGTTTAAAGAAGGTACACTTCACTCTGGCAAGAAAGGTCCGGTAGTAAAGAATCCTAAACAAGCCGTTGCCATTGCCCTTAGTGAAGCTCGCAAAGCTAAGAAGAAATAATGCCATTAAGTGCCGAGTATAAATCCCGCAGTGTAGGTACTAACTTAACTGCCGGGTCTGCAAATACAGTCTATGAGTGTCCTACTAATTGGACATCTCATATGGTCTTATTATTTGTGACTAATCATGGAAGTGGTAATAAAACACTCACTATTGAATGGTACGATAATTCTACTTCTACATGGTATTATATTTTAGGTGGATATACTTTAAATGCCTACGGGTACCTTATGCTGGCAGATAGTTATCTTGTGTTGAATGCAGGAGATAAAATGCGTATTACACCTGAAGCGGGTTCAAGTATGAGTGCTACAGTCACTGTAGAAGAATACTTTGACCCAGCTAACCGATCATAGTATTATGGGACGCACTAACGAAAAGTTATGGGAAAAGGCTAAGGCTTGTAGCACGTGCAAACAAAATAAAAGTATAACAGAATTTACAGCAAATAAAAATCAAAAAACAGGGTACATGTCTTATTGCAAAGACTGTAACAATGAAAGAAATAAAGTCTATAGAAAAGGCCCAACAACTCTAGAAAGAGCCTGCAAAAGAATATTTTCTTATTTGCAACGAAGGGTACGTCAAAAATCATTAGAGTTAGATTTTGATTTTTATTTTTTAATTGAGTTGTATACGCAGCAAAACGGAAAATGTAAGTACACAGGTGATGATTTAGAAGTGTCTGCAGGAAGTAAGAAAACCTTGTCTGTAGATAGAATAGATTCAAGTAAGGGGTATGTAAAAACTAATGTGGTGCTAACTACCTGGGAAGTTAATAATTGTAAACAGGATTTGTCTCTCATTGAATTTGTTAACTTGTGCAAAAAGGTAAGCACTTATGCCTAGATCAAACGAAAAATTGTGGGACAGAGTAGTGGCCCAAGTAAAAGCCAGTACTAAAGGTGGAAGCGCAGGTCAATGGTCAGCTAGGAAAGCACAGTTAGCAGGTAAGATCTATAAAGATAAAGGCGGTGGGTATACAGGGGAAAAGACTAAAGCTCAAAAGAGTCTTAGTAAGTGGACTAAAGAAGATTGGGGAACTAAGTCAGGTAAACCTTCCACACAAGGATCAAAAGCTACGGGTGAAAGATACTTACCAAAGAAAGCTAGAGAGGCTCTATCACCCGCAGAATATGCAGCTACAACTAAAGCTAAGCGAGAAGGTACAAAGCAAGGTAAACAATTTGTAAGCCAACCAAAGGCTATTGCTAAGAAGGTTCGACCTTACAGGGATTAATTATGGCAAGACAATTGTCTGAACTACAACAAAAGTTTCTTGATGTCTTATTTGATGAGGCAGGGGGAGATGTTAATCGTGCTAAAGTGCTAGCAGGTTATTCACCTACATACTACACTCGTGATATTATTAAGGGTCTTAAAGAAGAGATCTTAGAGGCAACTCAGATTTTTATGGCACGTAATGCCCCACGTGCAGCTATATCACTTGTAGATGGTATGGTAGATCCTACAGAGCTAGGCATTAGGGATAAATTAAGTGCAGCTAAAGACTTGCTAGATCGTGTAGGTTTAGCTAAGACAGAGAAGATGCAGATTGAAACAAACAATGGTTTGATGATTCTGCCACCTAAAGATACTTCTCAAGATGATGAATAGCTATGCCAGACAGTGTATTACCATTAAGGAAGGCTGCAGGTAAATGGTTATTGCCTCAGCCTAAAGATGCAGCGGAAACAGGGGAATATGTACCCATACCCGTAACAGTAATGCTTGTTAAACCCCCGTTTGGATATAAGTTTTCTGAAGAATCTAAGCTGTTACTAATACCTATACCCCATGAATTAGAAGCATTAGAGAAAGCTAAGAAGTATTTAAAGCAATACCCATCTCGTAGTGTAGCTGCATGGCTAACAAAAGTCACTGGAAGGTATATAAGTCATGTCGGTTTATTGTATCGTGTAAAGAATGAGCGACAAAGAAGAGCCAAAATTAGCTTACTTAGGTCTTGGGCCAGAAGGTACAAAGAAGCCCTTGAGCTTGCGGAAAAGTACGAAGACAAAAAAGGTACAAAAATCTACAATCAAGCCAAAAAGATCGTTGAAAGTGCCAGACATCTCGATCCAGACTATAAATCAGGAGGAGATACAGAGGCAAGAAGTACTCATACAGAAAGTACAGCAGGACAATAATGTAGTATTTAAGCCTAACCTAGGCCCGCAGTCTTTCTTTTTAGCTGCAAGTGAACGTGAAGTACTGTATGGTGGGGCTGCAGGTGGAGGTAAATCGTATGCAATGTTGGCAGATCCCATGCGATATATGGGGCATCCGCAGTTTAGTGGCCTACTATTGCGACATACGACCGAAGAATTACGGGAACTGATTTGGAAAAGTCAGGAATTGTACCCAAGAATCTATCCTGGGATCAAATGGTCCGAGAGAAAGATGCAGTGGCAGGCACCAAGTGGAGCAAGACTATGGTTTTCCTACTTGGATCGTGATGAGGATGTACTGAGGTATCAGGGACTCTCGTTTAGTTGGGTAGGTTTTGATGAATTGACGCAGTGGTCAACTCCATTTGCATGGAATTATATGCGTTCTCGCTTGCGGAGTACCGCACCAGACCTACCTACCTACATGAGAGCTACTACAAACCCAGGTGGTCCAGGTCATGCATGGGTTAAAAAGATGTTTATTGACCCTAGTCCTGCTGGTAGGGCATTCTGGGCTACCGATATAGACACAGGTGACACACTTTCGTACCCAAAAGGTCACAGTAAAGCGGGTCAACCCTTGTTTAAGCGTAGGTTTATACCTGCCATGCTCTCAGATAACCCCTATCTTGCTGAAGGTGGTGACTATGAAACCATGCTTTTGTCACTTCCTGAACATCAACGTAAGCAATTGCTTGAGGGTAACTGGGATGTAGCTGAAGGTGCTGCATTTCCTGAGTTTAATAGGCGTATCCATGTCATTAAACAGGAAAATATACCCAATAACTGGGTTAAATTCAGGGCTTGTGACTACGGCTATGGATCATTTTCTGCAGTTTTATGGTTCGCCGTATCTCCATCAGAGCAATTAGTAGTCTATCGTGAATTATATGTGAGTAAAGTATTAGCTAAAGATTTGGCACGTATGGTACTCAATTATGAACAGCACGATGGACAAATCCGTTATGGTGTTCTTGATTCTTCCTGTTGGCATCGTAGGGGTGATACTGGTCCTTCACTTGCTGAGCAAATGATTATGGAAGGTTGTAGGTGGAGGCCAGCAGATCGTAGTGCAGGATCTCGTGTGGCAGGTAAAAATGAAATCCATAGAAGATTACAGCTAGATGATTTCACAGAAGAACCACGATTAGTTATTATGGACAACTGTACTAATCTTATTTCTCAGTTGCCCATACTCCCTTTAGATAAAAGTAATCCAGAAGATATCAACACTAAAGCTGAAGATCATCTATATGACGCATTACGATATGGGGTTATGAGTAGACCCAGATTTTCAATATGGGATTTTGATCCATCTCAGAATCGTCCCACAGGAATGCCAGTTGCCTGTAAAACTTTTGGATATTAACAATGAATGAAGAGTTCACAACAGACCGTTCGCTAAGTTTAGATGATATAGCTACAAGTGGCATGGAAGATCCCGTAGCTTCTCCCGTCATTAATTTAGTGATGAAAAAATTTAAAGATGCAGAAAATGCCAGACGTATTGATGAAGAGCGTTGGCTGCGTTCTTATAGAAACTACAGAGGTTTGTATGGTTCGGATGTACAGTTTACTGAAACTGAAAAGAGCCGTGTCTTTATTAAGGTGACTAAGACTAAAGTTTTAGCTGCTTACGGTCAAATTATTGAAGTTCTCTTTTCTAACAATACATTTCCCATCAGTGTAGAGCCTACAGTATTACCAGAAGGCATTGTAGCCGATGTTCACTTTGATCCTAAAGATACAAAGTCTGGCCCTCTACCACAACCTTCGATGTCTTTATATGGTTATGCAGGGGACGGTAAACCATTAGAACCAGGTTCTACTTTTAATACTTTAATAAATAAACTAGGCTCGTTGAAAGACAAACTTAGTGGTGTTAAAGGTTTAAAAGAAGGTGTAGGATTAACACCCACTTCCATTACATTTAGTCCAGCAATGATAGCTGCTAAAAAAATGGAAAAGAAAATTAAAGATCAGCTAGATGAAAGTAAAGCTACAAAGCAATTACGTAATACAGCTTTTGAGTTAGCTTTGTTTGGTACAGGTATTATGAAGGGTCCATTTGCATATGATAAAGAGTACGCAAATTGGAAAGAAGACGGTACATACAGCCCAGTAATTAAAACTCGTCCTGACACTTCGCATGTAAGTATTTGGAATTTTTATCCAGATCCAGATGCACACAGCATGGAAGATGTAGCTTACGTTGTAGAGAGACATAAGCTTAGCAAATCTCAACTAAGAGAATTGAAGAAGCGACCTTTCTTCCGTAAATCTGTCATTGACGAAGTCATTAATCGTGGTGAGACATACGTTAAAAAATACTGGGAAGATGATCTTAATGATTATCGTACTGATACAGGTGTTGATAGATTTGAAGTATTAGAATTCTGGGGTTCTATTGAGCGTACTTTACTAGAAGATAATAAAGTTAAAATACCGGAAGCATTTAGTGGCGTAGATGAATTACAGGCCAATATATGGATTGTGAATAATCAAATTATTCGCATGGTATTGAACCCTTTTAAGCCAGCTAAAATACCCTATCATGCAGCCCCTTATGAATTAAATCCTTACTCTTTCTTTGGTGTTGGTGTAGCTGAGAATATGGAAGATACCCAGACACTAATGAATGGGTTTATGCGTATGGCTGTGGATAATGCGGTTTTGTCAGGCAATCTTGTTTTTGAAGTAGATGAAACAAATCTTGTACCTGGACAGGACATGAAAGTTTACCCAGGAAAGATATTTCGTAGACAGGGTGGAGCACCAGGACAGGCTATTTTTGGTACTAAATTCCCCAATGTCTCTAACGAAAATATGCAGATGTTTGACAAGGCTCGTGTCTTGTCTGATGAGGCTACAGGTATTCCTTCTTTTTCTCATGGGCAGACAGGCGTATCGGGTGTAGGACGTACTGCAAGTGGTATCAGTATGCTTATGAATGCAGCATCTGGTACTACAAAGACAGTGATTAAGAATGTTGATGACTATCTATTACGCCCATTAGGTGAAGCATTCTTTAACTTTAACATGCAGTTTGACTTTGATCCAGAGATTCGTGGAGATCTTGAAGTTAAAGCACGTGGTACTGAAAGTCTTATGGCTAATGAAGTACGTAGCCAACGCTTGATGCAGTTCTTACAGATTGGTAGTTCACCTGCATTAATGCCTTTCACCAAGTTCCAGTACATCATTCGTGAGATTGCTAAGTCTATGGATCTTGATCCAGACAAAGTAACTAACAATATGGAAGAAGCAGCATTACAGGCTGCATTAATGGCAGCACAGCAACCTCAGCCTACTGCTGCTACACCACCTATGGGAGTTCCCGGTGTGTCAGACACGGCAGGTACAGGTGGTGGTAATATAGGTATAGGTCAAGCACCAGTACCAGGAGAACAAGGATTTACAGGCAATGTACAACAACTCAGACCCGCAGCACCAACACCAGCACCTCAACAGGCTTAAGAGTGTATTTAATACCCACATTGTATGGGAAGCATTTACAGGCATATTAGAAATTAAGGCAAGAAGCTATTACAAGATTCTAGAGCAGTCTAAAGATCCTATAGATCTGTACAAGGCACAAGGAGCATTAGATGCTCTTATGAAGATGAAAAGGCTAAGAGATGAAATCAATGCCCAAGAGTAAAGCTAAACGACAGATGAAGAAGCTGTTTGAAGATGGAGGGCTTCTTCAAGAGGGCGGTACTGTAGACAAAGAAAGCGGTAATGAAGTACCTACAGGATCACTAAAAAAAGAAGTAAGGGATGATATCCCTGCACAACTCAGTGAAGGAGAGTTTGTATTTCCTGCTGATGTAGTGCGTTTTATTGGATTACAAAAGCTCATGGAGCTACGTCAGGCAGCTAAAGAAGGTTTAGCTAAGATGGAATCCATGGGACAGATGGGGAATGCAGATGAGGCAACTGAAGAAGATACTGGAGAATTTGAAACAGAGCTTGATGACATCCTAAATGAAATTGAAAGCGAAAGTGAAAGCGAGGATAAAGAAGTAAAAAAGCCTAAAGGGGAACAGCTTAAATTAGCCGCAGGTGGTGCTGTTTCCCCTCAACCAAACCCTTTTGCTGTACCTTTTTCTGTAGAGCGTTACAGTAAAGAAGGAGAGAAAGATATCTTTATGCCTACGTTTGGTGGGCAAACACAGGCTGCAATACCTGAAGGATTCCAAAAGAGTACTAAAGTTCAAAGCTTTGGTGGTGTATTCCGTAAGCCAGAGGAAGCACAACAGACAGTTACTGCATCTTTAAATTTAGCAACAACTGCACCTAAGAAAACTACAACAGCTACTGCAACAGATCTAATTAAAACAGAAACGGTTATCCCAGATACATATAAAGGTTTAGATACAGATACTGACACAAACCAATACCTTATAAATCTTGCAAAGAAAGATGAGGAAAAATACGCAGCAGATAATAAAACTAAAGGTAGAGCGTGGGGTCCGGGTATGATGTTAGATAACCCTTTTAAGGATTTAAAAGATTTTGGTACAAGTGAAGTACAAACAGGGGTTGATACTGATGGTACACCCATTATAGAGACAGTACAAAATGATGCGTACTGGGCTAATCCATACCGTGCTTGGTTACAAACAGATGCAGCCAAAGATAAACCTGGCTCTTCGTTTATGTATGATATTTTAAATCATAAAACAACCAATGTAACAAAGATTGAACAAGATGGTTCAGTATATTATCAAATATCAGGCAAAACTGGCGGGGATGATAGGGAAAGAATGTCTCAAGTTTATAAAGAAATAGGAGACAAACTTGTACCTGTTGGCAAAGCTTCTTTTTATAAAGGGGAGCACCCTGACGCTAAAACTGCAGGAACCCTTGTACAATTTGCTGCCATGGCTGCTGCTCCATTTACAGCGGGATGGTCTACGGCAATAGGCAATGCAGTTTTAGGTGCAGGTGCAGTTGGCGCACAAACAGTCGGGGCTGCTATTTTAGGTGCGGCTACGAGTGGGATTACTGCCGCTGCAGTTGGTGGTGATGTAAAAAAGGCTATGATTTCTGGTGCTGCATCTGGAGTATTTCAAGCTAATGCAATGGATATTACTAGTGCAATAGTTGGCGTTGAGAATATTAATTCAATTGCAACAACTTTAAATATGAAACCTCAACAAGTTGCAAATGTTTTTTCTCAATCCATAGGCAGTGGTGTGGTCAAAGCTATTCAAGGCGGTGATTTAGGGGATGTATTAACTTCATTTAAAGACACACTAATTTCTTCCGGTGTATCTGAAATAGCTGCAGCCAATGTAATGAAATCGTTGTCAGGCACAATGGACCCAGCTAATTTAAGAAGGATAGGTGTAGCAACTAAGATGCTGTCTAATGTGGCTATCAATGCTTCTATGAAAGGTTTAGACGTTAATACTGCAATTAAATATTATGCACCTACAATAATGACACGAGCATTGACTACCCCGGGCGGGGGATGATATAATAGATAGTTAGCTATAGAAGGGTGTAGCTTTCAACAACAATAACCCTTCATCATGGGCCACCTGATGAGACAGCCCCCACTTTAAGAGGTATATATGTCCGATCAACAGCAAGAAGTACAACAAGTAAAAGTAGCAGGTTTTATTAAACGCTCAGCAAATCACGAAAAGATTAAAGAGGGCGAAGAAGAGCTGAAGCAGTTGATGGAGAATACATCTAAACAAGAAGTAACTCCAGAAGATGAACCTGAGCCAGACAGTGCAGAAGAAAAGAGTTTTAAGAAGCGTTATGGTGATTTACGTAGGCACTCACAAAAACAACAGATAGACCTACAAAAACAAATTGACGATTTAAAAACTCAACTAGAAACTGCAACAAGGCAATCTTTTAGTTTGCCTAAATCAGAAGAAGAATTAGATGCGTGGGTAAATGAGTATCCTGATGTAGCTAAGATTGTTGAAACTATCGCCATTAAAAAGGCACGTGAACAATCTAAGGATCTTGAAGAAAGGCTACAGAAGATCAATAAAATGGCAGAAGAAACGGCTAAGGATAAAGCTGAAGCTGAATTAATGCGATTCCACCCAGACTTTATCAAGATTCGTGAAGAGGATGAGTTTCATGACTGGGTTGAAAAGCAGCCTAAGTGGGTGCAGAGTGCGTTGTATGACAATGAGAATGATGCGGTATCGGCAGCTAGAGCCATTGACTTATACAAAGCTGACAAAGGTATTACAACTAAACAATCAAAGCAATCAGATAAAGCAGATTCAATTGCTGCAGCTCGTACTGTTAGGGCTTCTAACAAAACTCGTGTGGAACCTGAGTCAGATGAAGGCGTGTTCTACGAATCTCAGGTAGAAAGAATGTCTGCTTTAGAGTATGAGCGTAATCAAGAGGCTATCATTGCTGCCATTAGATCTGGCAAATTTGTATACGATAAAACAGGTTACGCAAGATAGTAAGTACTTTATATTAGATAGCTTGACAAATCTAAAATAGGCACATATAACAATAGCAATCAACGTAAGTACTGCCGCTAACATATAGCCAACCAGTACTTGCGTCATTTAGTAGACGCAAACAGTAAACTGACAGACTTACCTGAGCAATTGCTAGCCCAGTAGTATTACTGCACCTAGTTAAATCAGCCTCTGTAGGAAATGTTTAAGCGTATTTATATTCTTATTCATTTATCTTAGGAGGATAAATCATGGCTTTTCCTAAAGCCCCAGGCTACGGCAATCTGCCAAATGGTAATTTCAGCCCTGTAATTTATAGCAAACAGGTACAACTTGCATTCCGTAAATCTTCAACCGTAGAAGACATCACTAACAGCGATTACTTTGGTGAGATCGCTAACATGGGCGACTCGGTTAAGATCATCAAAGAACCTGAAGTTTCTGTTCAGTCTTATGCTCGTGGCACTCAAATCACGGCACAAGACCTTGATGACGAAGACTTCACGCTTGTCGTTGATCAAGCAAACTACTTTGCATTTAAGATTGATGACATCGAAGCAGCTCACAGCCACGTAAACTTTATGGCAATGGCATCTGATCGTGCAGCCTATCGCTTGCGTGACCAGTATGACCAAGACGTTCTTGGCTATCTAGCTGGCTTCTATCAGTCTGCAAAACACGCTAATGCTGATACTGCACGTACTACTGCCCCTGGCACTAAAGCAGTTGCAACTGCAGGTTCGGATGAATTGCTTTCTTCGATGAAGCTTAAGAAGGGTGATTTTGGTAACATCACTACTGCGTCTGCAGGTGATCATTCCATTCCTCTCGCTGCCCGTCTTCCTGGCGCAACTGCACTTCCCACTGCAACTGCATCGCCTTTAATGGTTATTGCTCGTATGGGACGTTTGATGGATCAGCAGTTTGTTGATACCACAGGTCGTTGGCTGGTTGTCGATCCTGTCTTTATTGAGTTGCTTAAAGACGAAGATAGCCGCTTGCTCAACAGTGACTTCGGTGGTTCTGGTCTTCAGAATGGTCTTGTTATTAACAACCTCCACGGTTTCCGTGTTTATGTTTCTAACAACCTTCCCAAGATTGGTACTGGTCCTGGCACCACGGGTACTGCTAACCAGAACAGCAACTACGGTGTTATTGTAGCTGGTCATGAAGCTGCTGTTGCTACTGCACAGCAAATCACCAAGACTGAAAGCTATCGTGATCCTGACAGTTTTGCTGACATTGTTCGTGGTATGCATCTGTA
>VFQT010002997.1_pt1 | contig 16126 bp, 16 predicted proteins | sample 3512381 | NCBI WGS metagenome assembly VFQT01 (sample SAMN10412376, study PRJNA504923) | tailings metagenome | isolation source: Relicate 2 Philex TSF3 active mining site | place: Philippines: Tuba, Benguet | collected 2017-08-29
TTTAGAAAACCCGAATTTCTCTACGATGGCGTATGGAAACAAGATTATAAAACAGTCGACCAAAATAAGTTCCAAGTCTGTAATTCAATTGTAGCGGACGCGAACTTTCCCCTCAATAAAAAAGGCTTCATCTACGCCGGAAATCACTTCTTCGACATACCCAAAAAAATAGAGCACCCAATTGTTTCCCCACCAGATTGTCCTCGCAATTGCCTGAATGAATATGACATAGAACCAGTATATATGGAAGAACCGACCCAGCAGGATGTTTTGGGAATCCAGCCAATGGAGAACTTTTTGGAACCGTTTCCAAAAGTGAGAACTCAATAATCAATAAGAAAAAATTATTTTATTCATAAAAGTAAATGGATTTATTTTATTTAATTATTATAATTGTTGCTTTAGCCGTTTTCTTTTTAGACCGCTCACATTCAATTATACCTCCGCAAACGGAAACTAAAAAAGAAAACTTCACCGATTTTCCATCCGAATCACTCGGTGTCGATTACTCAGCCCCGTCCCCTGACCCAGAAGCAAGTCAAGGCGCAACAAATATTAAGTTCGGGGGGAGACCAACAAGCGCTTTCTCAAAATTCGGCCCCACTCCCCCCAACCCGCGCTGTAATATAACAGTTATGGGCGAAAATTGCTCAAATTACAACTATGATACAACCACAAATAGATTCCAGTCTGTCTGTCAGAAGTCAGTGAATACCTACCCGAACAAGCTCTTCCCCGATTATGTTATGGGGCGCTCATTATCCCGCGTCCGCCAGTGTAATAACTTAATCAGTCCATGATTTACAGGCTTCCATTATAGAATCTCTTATTTCATCCGGTATATATTTGAAATCTATGAGCTTCTGATTATTCTCAAAGAGTTTCCTCTTATCACTGGTATTCAACCACGATTCAAATTTGTCGCGATTTTGAATCAGTTCCGTAATATCCTTTTCTGACATATTTCCAACAATCGATGGTATATTATCTCCTTCATCGCCCCGCAATATTTTACGCATTAACATTTCCTGTGATGTAGTCTCCACTTTTGAGTTTAAGAGCTTATTTTGAAGGGACCATATCAAGGTCTTATCATTTACGAGTTGTAGATAATCATTGTCATTACTTATAATTACAATCAGTCGACTCTTATCTTGGTTATATAGTTTATTTGATAAAACCGCAATGATATCATCAGCCTCGGCATTTTCCACTTTTACTATTCGGAACCCATATATTTTTTCAAGCTCGGGATATAACTTATTATAGATGTGTTTAAATATATTTCCTATATTATATTTCTTGTTTTTATAACTACATGTGTTCTTTCGAGTCGCTTTATACTCCGGATAAATCGACATTCTCCATATAGTTTCGCGTGGACAATCACGAACAATAATCATGTTCTCCGGCGGAACTGAATATATAGACCTAAATTTTAATAAACTTTTCATATATGTGTCGTTAAAATACTTCATAAACACCGGATTTTCAGACCAATCATAATCATCATCCTCCTCCTTTTGATAAATATTATTATACCATATTAACGTTGAAAAAAACCGGTGAAATGAAACATAACTACTATCTATTAATAAATATGGCTTCTTTGTATTTCCATTTATTTTTTCATTATTCATAATACTATTGTTAGTATATATTTATATTTAAGCCGTTTTACGTGGGCGATTTCTTTTAGAAAGTCCATCTAAAAGTCTTAACAATTCTTTTTCTTCTTTCTTGATATCATTAGAAATGACAGATACGGTATTCTTCTTATTATTTTTATGATTTTTGATACCTTTCACAAACTCATCATGCCCTCCAATAAATTCTCCTCTTATAAAAACCATTGGAACCATATCATAGTTATTGATAAATGGGTTCATTTTCCTTTTGAAATCATCAAATGATTTTGCGAAACCTTTATTAATTAGTTCATCAATATCATGATATACGGACCCCCTAATATTTTCAGCAATATCTTTCATTTTTGCGCAGTATGGACATCCTTTAATTCCATAAATTGTAAGATTATTCGTTTTAAGTGGATAAGGAAAATTGCGATTTGTCATATAATAATGAATATAAAAAAATTGCGCTATATATAAAAATGGAAGACAGTTCTTATTATCAATATGACAATGGAAACTATTTTATTACTGGATATAGAGCAAAATACAATGTTTATCATATGTCATCCGTTATCATGTTTAATCTAACGTTCGATTTGATGACAATACTCTTATATAGCCTTTTTTACAAGGAGTTCTTGATTGCAATTCCTTTTATTATTGCCGGATTTTACGGACAGCGTAAATACAATATGTATCTTCTCTATATCTATCAATTTCATATAATAACATCAATAATTATAAATGTATATTTTGCTTCAATAACGAGCCATCTCTGGCTAAAAGTCGGATATATCATAAATACACCGATTACTTTCTGGTATCTATACACAGTTTGGTATTTTAGTGTCAAAATAAAAGGCCTCAATACGAATGATAAAAACCGACTAATTGCTGGTTGGACACCGGATGAGTTTATTTGAGACACATCCGAATTGCCTCACACGCATCATTTGGCGTGTGGCGATCAATCAGTTTCCCGATCAAATCTCGATAATGAGAGTCCATAAAGCGGACGCACGTGTTGTGATATGAATAACCGACGTGGTCGCAAAAAGACTCTCCATATTCAATAATATCAGAAATTGTATGATTGTCATTGAGGAAAAAATTAATACGCTTTGATGCGTAATTACAGAAGAAGCAATCACTGATATTCAGAACAACTTTGTCGCAGACGTGAAGGTTTGAGCAAATGATGGAGGTATCCTCTTTCTTAGCAATCATCTTAATCATCTTCTCTCCTCTGTTGGAAACCATTTCAATACAATCATTGTATTTCATCTTCGGAAGATGATTACAATTGGTTTTCATGATGTGAAAAGCATCATCGTATGTTGTTCTGGAAGTAATATATTCCTCAGATTTCGAGACAATGAAATCGCAAATTGAGCAATTATCGACCTCCTTTTGTTCAGCTGGAACCACTGGTTCCTTTTTTGTAATATGTGCCTTTGATATTGATGGAAAAAATATCGGTATCGCGGACGCGGTTGTAATTAATAGTAAAAATGTTAGTGTCTTTATCATTTTTATTGAACATAAAAATCAATCATGAAATATTTCATTTTTTATATTTTTATAATTGGTTTATATTTGCTTCATTGCGAAAGTGTCCCAGTTAAAATTATTGGACCATTTCACTTTGTTGTCAATATCACTATAATTCTCTCTCTGGACAATATGCTGGTCATTTGCTAAATAGCAGTTATAATTTGGATGAATATGGGTCGTGTAAAACCAGTCGATACACTGTTTATTGTGGAACATATCATCGATATCCATTTCAGCGAACTTCGAAAGAATAATGTCATACATACCTTTGCGAACGACGTAAGCATGATTACACCACATTATTCCTTTAATCCATCCATCAGTAATTGCGGTATGATGAGTTAATATACCACCATAATATATCATATCCCAGTCCGCAGGGTAAGGCTTCATTTGGTGTATCTTTGATAAATCACGGAATACTATATCATCTTCTATGACCATAATTTCATCCATATCATTCTCTTTTGCGTATTCGATTGCTTTAATATGGGAAAGTAAACACCCAATTATTGGGCGCGGGTTCATCTTATTTACGAAAATGTGATAATCTACATCGTGAAGGTCCAAATATCGTTTTATAATGGCGGTTCTCTCAGGGCGCTCCTCAACTGTTATTACGTGAATTTTATGGGGGATTAATTTATTGAACATTGGGAGCGATTTGATATTATTATAGAGGATAGTTTCGAAAAGATGAACTCCGTATATTTGGTGATTCTCAGGGGTGGGTGTCATCTCCATAAATTTATGTGTTTCTACCCACGAATATGGGAAAAGATATTTATGGTCAAGTATCTCAATCTGATATTTTTGTATGTAGTAGGGGTATTTCTTTATGAGGTTCATATTACTTTCGCGAATATGATAGGCCCAAATGTCCATACGTAGGCCGGACCGGAATTTGTCGAACCAGAGACGTATGAATTCATTCTTAGGAGTACAAGCAATAAAAGCATTTATCAAACTATCGCCCTGACCTTCGCGTGAAATATAGACCGTTTTATTTGATTTAAGTATTTCTCCAATATTGCGATAAATATACATATCAATATCTAAATAGATTCCTCCGTGCTCGTATAATACATTCATTCTACAAACATCTGCCTTATATTGGAAGTGATGGAGAGGAAATCCATCGAACTCTTCTGGGATTGTAATGGGTTTTATTTGGACGTAATTTTTAATCTTATCCCAGTAGCGGTTATTGACGGGCTCTTTGTTGTTATAAAGGATAATCTCGTATTCTGGAGACATCGTTCGGATAATTGAACTAATACAGTGATAGTGAATATTATAGAACTCTGTCTCTCCAAAATAGAGGAGATGGATTATTTTGGGGATTTGGGATTCTGTTTTTGGGTAAAGCATCGATATATTATATTCGGACCACGTTCTTACGGAACTTGATATTTTATGATTCATAAGGAGCTCTTCATATAATTCAGTTGAACTTTTTGAATATGCGTTAAAAAACATAACCATGTGAGTTTCATCATCATCTAAATCTTTGAATAATTCGAGGTAATATGATGAATATTCTGATAGGGATTCGTTGTCTCTGGCGTGATAAAAATTACAAATTTGTGAATATAACTCCGCTTTTTTGAGATGTTTCATATTTTGTTTAAATAATAAAAATTGATTAAAAATACGATTCAGTTTTTAATCATTAAATTTGTGAAATGGAATCAGTAGAAAAACAACTTGCGATTAGAGCAAAACGATTCGGAATCGACCGCTTGAAAAGAAAAAGAGAAACTTCTGATAGAATACTTTTATCAGGAGTTTTTTCTCAATGGAGACTATACAAGCGATTCTATGAACAACTTGTGGTCATTCAACGATTTATGAGGTCATTTCGATATATAGTCAAAATGAGATTTTTGAAGAAGAATCATCGAGAGCCAGACTCCACAACACATACAGCTCAGGAAATTGACCAATTTATCATAATGAAACAAAATCGTGAACTCGCAATTGGAATGTCCCGCGATTTTATGAATGATAGATGGACTCGCCTAAGACCATTTCTTATTGGATTTGTCAAAACCCATTCTCCAGTAGTTAATGAACAAGCGTTCACTCAAAAAATGAGGGAAATGTTGAGTCCCAAAGAATTTGATTATATCAAATTAGCATATGGACAAACATTTATTGATTTTTTTAAGTCAGCTAGAAAAACACGAGAAGAATCTTACAATGGATGCATCACAATTATTCGAAGTACGCAATTATATGGAATTGACCTGCTGTGGCTTCTTTACTACTTGTCATATGAACGACTTCCAAAGAGTTGGTTCCCCAATCCAGAATCTGACTTTGCGGTTGTCTTCAAAGAATTAAAGTCATTTCTTGGCCGGATGATTCGTCAATCAGAAGAAGAAGATGCTGAATCTCGTCATGCCGGACTACCCGAACAACCAGATTATTTTCCAGAACCTTGTCCTCAATGTGGTCGTGAAACAATTCAGGGGACGTGCTTCGATGAGGAATGTACGCGAATGCGCGAAAGCACATGTGCTTCTTGTGGAAACCCAATTGAAGGAAACAATGCGGTTGAAGTTGATGGAATGCGTCTTCACGCCGATTGTGCAAATCACAATCAACACAATTCTCATTTTCGCGATTACACAGAATGTTCTATTTGTGGATGCTCATCAAATGATATGTCATTTGTTGAAGGAATTGGATTGCTTTGTGATAATTGTATAAGCTTGAACCAATAGCGGAACAACAACTTAAAAGGAATTGTCTTTTATAATATAAAATGGATACACAACATATTTTAGAACATAATAAAAACATTCTTGATAAATTAAAAACATATCAGGAAGAAATAAATTATAAAATCGTGGATAAATTAGATTATTCCAAAAAGATTCAGAAGATTTTATTAGATAGGACCGTATTTGATAAAAAGACATTTTCCAGTGATAAACTGGTCCCACTATGTCTCAAACGCGTAGATAGCAATATCATATTGGATAAAGACGCGTCCCATATTTTATCCCAGTTGAAAACCGTCGATTTTAGGATTATTCGCTCAATTATTCAAATGATTTTTAATCGCCTTACGAAAAAAAGGAAGAACTATTCATCATTTGCGAAAAAAATTCACGCTTTCTTCGATGATGAAGTCATGGCATCTTGGGATGAAGTAGAGTCGCGTCATGGGGAAAATGTTGTCTTTTATTTACTATTATTATTAGTTCAATCTACTGATGATGCGATGATGTTTATTAGCGAGACGCCAATCGATGATATGAAGGGGGCGACACTGATTCATAAGAGGTGCGTCCATTTGATGCGGGATGGTCTCTTCAATTTTTGGCAGTTATTGAATTATGATAATAAAATAACGACATCGGTTCCTTTTGTTGGGGGTGAACCTAAGTGTGAGTATGAGTTTTATGTTTATTTGGTGTTCGACCCGCGCGTTCGGAAGGCGTCGCTAAGTGGTTTTCGTATAAACGACGTAGTTAGTGGATTCAAATTACTATTTCATCCTCCGACTGTCAGTTTTTTGAATGAGAGGAAACACGACGTTATTTATAATCATTTATACGTTTATCTACTAACATTTGATGCATTTTTACAGAGGAACATCCTGCATTCAATGAATTATTTATTGGCTGGGAGCGTCATAAAGAGCGCATATAATGTTCGTGATTGTGCGGACGTTGATTTCTTAGTGCTGGACCACGAAGGAGAAATAAAGGATTTTTATCCGGCAGTTGGAGTAGCAGGTATTTTTGATGATTTTGGGAAGACTTATTATGGGAATGAGGAGTATTATTTCCCGATGATTCCGGAAATGTATGAAAAGCAGAAGAAGATGAAGGAGACAATGCGCGAAGAAGTCCGAACTACGGAGGAACCTTTAACTATTCTGAACAATTTTCCGAAGTATTCTGTGAGTGGATTAAAGGCGGGGCGATATATTGACATATTTGCGGGGGAGTGTCGGAGGATTGGGTATTCCGTGGAAAATATGGACGATTTAGTTTTTAATCCGGAGAATCGCATATATTTTTTGGGTTGTCCTGTTATCCAGTTGAAATTGGAGATGATTCGGGATAATATAAAAGACATTGATTTAGGGCGGGTTTCGCGGAAGCAATTACACGACCTACATTTTTTAAAGAAGAATTACGAGTTTTTATTTACGCAGGGGGAGTGTCGTGAGTTTGGATTCGATAGATTTAGTGGTGGGACCGATATTCGCGGTCCAAAGATTTCGCTGAGCTTGAATTGTTATAACAGGCCGTTAATTTCTGAAACGAAGGTCGGGTATGATTTAGTAATCCGGCGGGTTCCTTTATATTTGCGAGATATTACACGGGTTATGATTGAGGAGGCCCCACTATTATTTTCTGGGGGGAATGAATTGAAGGAGTATGATTATAAGAAGATATATCAGTCTCCACTGTTATCATCATTACCTGCTTCTATGAAGAGGGATGGGGCGACCGTGGAAGTGTCTTATTATTATGAAGTGGCGAGGGATGGAGAGATAAAAGTATATATTAATCCTCCGGAGGATGTATCACTATTTAGGGAAGTGTGTATTACTGGACATATCCGAGTTGAAATTGGGGAAACAAAGAAGATACTTATATCAGTGGATGGGCCGAAGATGAAGCGAATATATTCGCAGTTTGGAAATGTTGATATTCGTAAGGAGTATAGGATGAGATTGATTATTTTTATGAAAAATCTGATACAAATTCATAAGATGGTAGATTGTCATACGAAGGAAAAAATATTAGTTGATTTCTTACGATAAAAATGGATTAAAAAAATAGTGAGTATAAATAGAATGAATAATTACATAAATAAATTTATAACGAACATTGTTATCGGACAGAAGATTGTTGATTTTTTGAGTGGGAAAAAGATTGATATTGAATCGGGGATTGAATATTTTTTGAATCATTTGAACATTTTTAATCAGATGATTGGAGAAAAATGGGATAAGAAGCTAAATTATTCTAAATATAAGGAGTCTTTTAGCGATGATATGGTAGAAAAATTGAGTGATAAGACCGGAATTATTGTTGATAAGATGTGTAGTATAGAGCCGTATTGTAAGAAGGCGATTAAATTCTATTCGCCGAATTATATATTTAAGAAGGTTGGATTTCATTTTCGGTTGATTCGGTTGGAGAGTCCTTTATACGATATGATGGGTTTTATATATTATGGGAATGAAATAGTGGGTTATATATGTTGTCGGAAGGGTAATGACTATAAGAATTTGTATATTGTTATTTCGAAGAAGTATAATGGAGATATATTTGCGAATCGGAATCGGACAGGGAGTTCAGTTAGTGATATAACTGAGGATTGTATGATTTATGATGCTTATTATTATTCGATGTATACTAAGCATTTTCGGAATATGCTGTATTCATACGTTATTGATATAATATCTGAATATGGAAGTATAAAGAATATAATTATGGTTGGGGAAGAAGCGGGTGGTAATTTGTTAGAACTGTTTATGATGGATATTAAGAATAATAGGAGTGATATAAATGTAAAGATATCACCGAAAGTTGTTTATTTCCTTTTTACGCAGAATACTGCGATGATGTCGCCGGAATTTAAATTAGATTATGCTACTGATATAATCATTATGAATTTTAGCAATAGGGATTCTTATCTGACATGGAACATTGATGATGCAATTAAAAAGAAATGTAATTTTATTTATCAACCGGCGAAATAATAATTATTGTAATATAACTTTTTTTTCTAAAAAAAGTTATGGGAATTACAAATCTTGCGCGGTTTTCAATGTTTATAACATATATCGTTTTCAACATAATACTTTTCTTATTATTTGCGAAGAGGTATGTCTATATGAAATTTATAGCAGGAGTGAATATAATTGTTTTTATTTTCATGTTCTTCAAAGATTTGTGCGATTATTTGAATAAAAAGAACCATTTGCGCAATAATGATAAAAAGATAAATGGATTCGTTGATAATGCATATGGATTTTATAAATTTGTCCGATATTTTCATTTAACGCTGACATTCGTGTGTTTTTTTTATCTGTTTATGTTCTGTTATATTTGCTATTTGTCGCATATTGGAGAAATACGGGGGGATATGCGGTTTTTCGTAATATTACTTGGCGTGGTCGGTTTGGTTGTAGTATTGAAGGAGGTCATTTTACAATTTTCGAGGTGCTTGTATGCTGGGACGAACCCAGAATTGAATTTATTCGAGAGGTCGGAGCCGAAAGGACGCTGTCATTATGATTATCATAACTATTGGGAATGTGTAAATTCGAATTATAACTAATTTATTGTATTAGAAGAAAATGATAAAATATTATTTTCTTTTTTACTTCTTCAATAAATTTTCAGAGGAGTGGAGGAAGATAACCTTCTGATCTCCCAAAAAATTGAAAATTTATAGTTTAAAACTAATTATAGTATTAAATATACAAATGTCTCTTATAATTGTTGAAAGTTCTACGAAAGCAAAGAAGATAGCAAGTCTTCTTGGCAAAGGCTACATAGTCAAAGCAAGTAATGGCCATATTAACCAATTGGCCAAAGAAAATATGGGGATTGATATGAAGAATGGAATCCATCCGACATACAGCGCAATCCCCGAGAAAATAAAGGTCATCCGCGAGTTGAAGGAGGCGATGAAATCGGCGAAGTCAGTTATATTGGCGGGAGACGCCGACCGCGAAGGTGAGGCGATATGTTGGCACATTGCGAACGAGCTCAAACTCCCCGTCGATAAAACGATGCGGATTAAGTTCCACGAAATTACAAAGGAGTCTTTGTTGAACGCCATTGAGAATCCAAGTGTAATCGATATGAATTTGGTGAATGCGCAACAAGCAAGAGCCGTCTTGGATAAATTAGTCGGGTTCGAGATAAGCCCGATCCTCTGGAAGCAGATACAGCCAAATTTATCAGCGGGGCGCGTTCAGACACCTCTATTACATTTGATTATGGAGCGTGAGCGTGAGATTGAGAAGTTCAAAGCGGAGACTTATTTTTACACGGTCGGGAATTTCAGCGCCGATGGAAAGAAGATGAGTGGAGCATTGGACAAGAAATTTGAAAAGATAGACGATGTCCGGAAGTTCTTGGTCGAAGTATGCGGAGCCACTTTTTCGGTTCAGGCCGGAAAGAAAAAGGGAATTCTCATTAAGAAACCATCTCCTCCTTTTACTACGGCATCACTTTTACAGGATGCGATTGGTCGTTGTTATATGACATCGAAGCAGGTTATGGAGAGCGCCCAGAAGTTGTTCGAGTCGGGAAAGATTACTTATCATAGAACGGATAGCACGAATTTGTGTAAGGAGAGCATCTTCATGATTAAGGATTACGTTGTCCGAACATACACTGATAAGTATTTAAAATTGCGCGATTATAAGACGAAGATTAAATGCGCACAGGAGGCCCACGAGGCTATCCGCCCGATTGATATTGAGCTGGTTCAGTTAGGCGATGAATTCAATCAGAATGATAAGAAGATATATAGCCTTATTTGGAAGAGGACCGTCGCCAGTCAGATGGCAGATGCTTCATTTAATACAATTACGGTCGCAATTGCGAACAATAAGAGGGCCGAAATGTTCCAGTGTTATGCGGAGGAGTGTGTATTCGATGGTTTTCTGAAAGTGTATTCGGTCTATGTTGATGAGGCTACTGGCGACGTTGTTCCGGAGTCGTCTTATTCTGTTTTGTGTGGGGTTGAAGGTGTCGTGGCGATGGATACAATTTCGACAGAGGAAAAGATTACATCGTCGCGTGGGCGTTATAATGAGGCGCAACTCATTAAGTTGATGCAGGACACAGGGATTGGAAGGCCAAGCACGTATTCATCGATGATTCATAAGATACAGGAGCGTGGGTATGTAGTTAAGGATAGTAGGACTGGTGGGAAGATGGTTTCACATTGTTTGACAATTGATGCGAAAGGGAAGCTAAATTCTTCGACGCGGGATGTCATATTACAGAAGGAGAATATGAAGCTATTTCCTACGGATACAGGTCAGATTACGGATAATTTTATGAAGGGGAATTTTACGGAGCTCGTCATTGCGGACTATACGGCCGAATTGGAGAATAAGCTGGATATGATTGCGAATGGGGAGGTCGATTGGAGGGAGGTCGTGTATAGTTTTTACAATGGTTTCCATCCGAAAGTGGAGCATTTCCTGTCGATGAAGCCAACTGATGCGAAGGAGAAGAATAAGTATGTTCGAATCATTGGGAATGATGGAGATGGAAATCAGATTATTTCGAGGATTGGTCCTTATGGGGCAATTGTTCAGTCGGGATCGAAGGAGGCTGGAAATATCCGGTATGCTTCATTAGAGGGACGTCAGACAATTGATACGATTACGCTGGGAGAGGCGATCGAGTTGTTGAAATATCCGAGGTCATTTGGGATGTATAACGGACATGATATTATATTGAAGAAGGGGAAGTTTGGTCCATATTTGGAGTATAATGCGCAAACATATAGCTTGAAGGGTGGAGGTGTAGGATTGGATGATATCACTCGTGAGAAGGCGATTGTTTTGATTACGATGAATGAGGGATATGTTCCTAAAAAGAAGATTGCGAAGAAGTGATTCAAATAAAATAGATGTAATATTTATGAGCAAGTTTTTATTTGGGGTGGCAACGTCATCCCATCAAAATGAAGGAAATAATTATTTGAATAATTGGTGGGATTGGGAAATTAAGCATAAGCTGGAGAGGTCAGGTAAGGCGTGTAATTCATTTATTGAGTATAGGGCGGATATTGATTTAGTTAAGGGGCTCGGATGTAATGCTTATCGGTTCTCTATTGAGTGGAGCCGGATTTATTTGGATGAATATCGGATTGATAAAGAGGCGCTTGGTGTTTATCGAAAGATGGTGAACTATTGTTTGAAGAGTAATATCGAGCCGATTATTACGCTACATCATTTTACGAGGCCGCGGTGGTTTGATACTAACTTTGGGGGCCTACATAGTAAGATGTTCATACATCATTTTTCAAAGTATGTGGAGACAGTTTGTCAAGAATTTGGTGGGGATGTTCGATATTGGATAACATTTAACGAGCCGATGTTGGAGTGTGTTCATGGATATTTGAGGGCCGAGAGACCCCCCGGAAAAAAGGGTGATTTTGAGAATATGTATTATGCGATTGAAAACATAATAGATTCACATTGTAGTGCGTATGCGATTATTAAGAAATATAACCGGCGGGCGATGGTAAGTATATCGAAGAATATGGTAGATTTTGAGAAACAGTATCATTATGATTTAATTAAATCGAATATAGAGGACCAGATTATTGAGAATTACAATTGGTGTATATTGGATGCCTTTTATAAAGGAATTTTAAAATTCGGAGTTGGCATGATGGGGTTTGGATTTAGTAAAGTTAGAAAAGACAGTTCATGGCGAGGGAAGTTGGACTTCTTAGGTGTGAATCATTATAATGTTGGATACATAGTAGTTAGTTATAATGTGGAGGAGCCAATTGATGTTAAATTGACAATGAAAGATAGTGGGTATCACAAGAATGCGATGAAGTGGGATATAAAGCCGGAATCAATGCGAAATGTTTTGGATGGGCTAAGAGCGCGTTATGGAAAAATAAAGATGATGATAACGGAGTCGGGGAGCGCAGAAAAGAAATCACGGGTTGAAGCTAATAATTGTCAAAAGGAAATAATTGACACACATATGCGGTCAGTTATTGAATATCAGAAGAAATATCATACGATTTTAGGATATTTTTTTTGGACACTTACAGACAACTATGAGTGGGAGTCGGGATATTCTCCTAAGTTTGGCCTACACACGATGACTTATAAGAAAGGTAAGAGAGTGTGTTTATTGAAGGACTCGGGGGAGCATTATAAAGAGGCTATTCAGAAGGCGAAGAAGCTACTTTAATCTTGTTTTATCAATTTTTGATTCAAGTTCTTTATCATGGTTGAGCCGGTCGTTTCAAAAAGGGCGGGGACTATTCCGTGAACTATGAACACAATGGAACATCCAAGTGTTTCCAGTCCTAATGCGAGAGCGTGTTTGAGATGTTCTAAGTAGGTCATCTTTTGCTCTTCTGGATGTTTCAGAAAAATAGAACTTAATGTTGAACGAAGCATTTTATATTATCTAAATAAAATAATTTAAAATTTTCGTAATATTAAAATATTCGCGCTCTGTGTTGAAAAAATTGATTTTAAATTGTTGTAATATTATATATTATAAAAATGTCGAATACGAAGAAGAAGTTAGGTCAATTCTATACTACGAATTATGAATATATTTTAAAAGCGATGAATATACCGGATTATATTACGAATATAATCGAGCCATTCGCCGGAAATGGAGATTTGCTTGAATTCATCAAAAAAAATAGTTCTGATTGTAATGTGGAATGTTATGATATAGACCCGAAGAAGGACTATATAACAAAAAGAGATACTTTGAAGAATCCCCCGAATTATAAAGATAAATATGTGATTACGAACCCACCATATCTTGCGCGTAATAAGTCAAAAGAAAAGCGACTATTTGATAAATATGATGTGAATGATTTATTCAAATGTTTCATTAAAGAATTGATTACGAATATTTGTCTTGGAGGAATTATAATAATACCTCTGAATTTCTGGTCATCTATAAGATTATGTGATATTGAACTTAGGAAATCATTTTTGGAAAAGTATTCGATTATGTTGTTAAATATATTTGAAGAGTCTGTATTTGAAGATACTACTTATACAATATGTGCGGTTAAATTTGAATTGAAAACCGAGAGTTCTCTGAATAATGTTAAAATTATTGTTTATCCATCTAAGATTGAAATAAATACGGTTCTTTGCGACGATAATAATTATATGATAGGAGGCGATATCTATAATATGAAATTGAAGAATAAATACAAGATAACGCGTCTAACATCGAAGAATATTGACAAGATGAATACAAATATTATTGTTAAATGTATTGACGACAATAGTAGTAATCAGATTGGATTATCTTATGTAAATGATAGCGATATATATGTTGATGACACTCCGAATCAAACGGCGAGAACATATGCCACACTTGTTATTGAACCGGCGATTGATGAGAATAAACAGAAAGAATTAGTTATAAAATTCAACAAGTTCTTGGATGAACGTCGGAAAAAATATAATTCATTGTTCTTAACGAATTACCGTGAAAGCAAGGATATTGCGAGAAAGAGAATATCGTTTGATTTAGTTTATTTGATTGTTGGATATCTTTTGGAGAATTGATTTTAACTTTTTTATCTCTACCACGCAAAATTTATTTTTTTACCAAAAATAAATTTCCCATGTAAAAATTTTCAAAAATAAATTTTTATCTCCACCACGCAAAAAATATTTTTTCCAAAAAAACACATTTTTACCATGGAAAAAAGCAATTATTTTTTCCCTAAAAAACGTATTTTTTACAATTTTATTTAAGTTTTCCATGTTAAAAAACGTAATCGATAAAATTATTTTTAAAAAACGCATTTTTTCGACTACCAACAGCATGACGACCCATTTTTTATCCCCCAAAAATGGGCTTACGACAAAAGTAATTTTTTCGTGTTTTTTCAATTATTTCGCATTCATTGTAAAAAATTACAACAAAAATAAAATAAAAATAAATTATTTTTATTACGAATCGATTTTTAGCGTTTTTTTCGTGTTTTTTCTCTGGTAACAATCCCATGCTTTTTTGATAAAATTCCAAAAAAGTTAATTTTCCCACGCAAAAAGACATTTTACAATAAACCCGCTGAAATCAAAAGGAACCACCAGAACGCGGAACAGAAAATGATTGTAAGCTAATAAAAAATTATTTTTACCATGTCGAATATTAAAAATCGAGAGCCCAAAAAGCAGAATAACACCATGCTAAAAATAAAAATTTTGTCCCTAAAAAAAATCATTTTATGGTAGAGCATTTTTGGTGGTTTTCAAAGTGGGGTGCATCCGTCCATGCGAGCGTAAGGGGGAAATTTAAGAGAATATACAATTTTTATCATGTAAAAATGCGTGGCGACTACCAGACGCATTTTCACATCTTTTGAAAATACTACGTGTTTATTACCATACTGTTTCTCGATGGTCTCGAAAAATCGATTACGCAATTTTGGACGACGCAAAATTGTGCGTTCTGAATATTTCGCGTTTTTCATTTACATGGGGCACGCCATGTAGCTATGGTAATAAAAAGGTTTTTATTTTTTATTATCTAATTTTCAGATTACGCAAAAGCGTAATCCATTTTATCACTCGCGTAGTCATTTAGCATTCCCAAGAGCTTGCGTAATGATTTTTATTTTTATTTTTGGAATGACCATGCGAACTTTTGCGTGGGCTAACATGGGTTTTCTACGCGGACATAATTTCGGACAATTCCAGTTTTATTACGCAACGCTTACGCAAAAATCATTTTTTTGTCAAAAAAAAGCCGTTTTTTTTAGGTGTCATGCAAGCCGTTTTTTATTACGCAAACCGGTTTTTTATGTTTTTTGGGCGTTTATTTTTGCGTAGTATTACATGGGTAAAAAATCGGGTTTTTGGACGGCCCAAAAAACAAACAAAATCCCATGTAAATCGGACTTTTTTTAAAAACGGCAAATTTCTTTTCTACGCAAAGCATGGAGCGTGATGTTTTTTGGTCGATTTTTCCATTTTTTGAACCACTGTTTTACATGACCTTTATTACCATAAACCCCGTTTCGATTTTTAATCGCTGCATGGGACCATTTTTGGGGGTCCATTTTTGAGTATGTTCCTCAATTTTTTCATTTTTTCACATTTTTAGGGGGGTACCCTCCAGACTCTGGAGGGTCTTTTTTGGACTACGCTGCGTAATGGTTTTTTTACCCATTTTTATTTTTCATTAAAAAAACAACATGGG
>VFQT010002998.1_pt1 | contig 16121 bp, 11 predicted proteins | sample 3512381 | NCBI WGS metagenome assembly VFQT01 (sample SAMN10412376, study PRJNA504923) | tailings metagenome | isolation source: Relicate 2 Philex TSF3 active mining site | place: Philippines: Tuba, Benguet | collected 2017-08-29
ACGAGCGGCCCCTTGCACAGCGGGCAGGCGAGGATGTCGAGCAGTCGGTTGTCCATCAGAGCTCACCCCTTGCGCCGGCAGAGCGCATCGATGCGATCAATCAAGGCCCGCCCCTCGTCGGGCAGCAGCCGCACTCCGACGGGCAGTTCCCAGAACCGCTCATCGGCGAATGCCCGGCATTTTACGGCATCCTTGGTCGTCATCAGAATCGGCAACCGATCGCCGAAGCTGAAGTCCTGCGCCGAATACGCGTGGTGATCGGCGAAGGCGTGCTCCATCACCGTCAGTCCGGCGGCACGCAAGGTGGCAAAGAAGCGCTCGGGATGACCGATGCCGGCCACGGCATGTACGGGCGCACCGACGAACTGTTCGAGCGACTGCCAGCGGCCACCCGGTCCGATCCCCCGAGGGGCCTGCGGCACAAGTTGCATCGCAATCGTCGCCTCGCGACCGCGCCAGGCGGATCGTTCGGCTTGCGTGTCGCTCGCACCGTTGAGCACAACGAGATCCACGCTCGCCAGGCGCCGCGGACCTTCGCGTAGCGGCCCGGCTGGCAGCAATCGGCCGTTGCCAAGACCGCGTACGGCATCGATGACAACCACTTCGAAATCGCGAGCGAGTGCGTAGTGCTGCAGACCATCGTCGCAAAGAATGAGATCGATCCCCTGCGTCTCCAGCAAACGTGCGCCCGCGCTGCGCTCGGGACTGACGACGACCGGCAGTCCCGTTGCGGCGGCCAGCATCACAGCCTCATCGCCCACCTCGCTGACCGGCGTGTCGGCTGAGACTCGCCGCGGGCCACGTACGGCCACGCCGTAGCCACGCAGCAAAATTCCGGGTCGCAGGCCGCGACGAGCCAGCGTTGCGGCCACGTGGGCGACGAGCGGTGATTTGCCTGTGCCACCGACCGATAGGTTGCCGATCACCACAACCGGCACGCTGGCACGGTAGGCGCGCAACCAGCCACGTTCGTAGAGACTTCGGCGACAGGTCGTGACGATCGAAAACAGCATAGAGAGCGGCGCGAGCAGCAGGCTCGCCGACCCGTTCCCGTACCACAATGCATTCAATCGGCGTTCGAGTGCGCGCATCACTCGGCGAACTGCAGCCGATGCAACTGCGCGTAAGTGCCTTCACGCGCGAGCAGTTCCTGATGGGTGCCGGTCTCGACCACCCGCCCCTCGTGCAGCACGACGATGAGATCGGCCTGCTCGATGGTCGACAGGCGATGCGCAATCACCAGCGTCGTGCGATCGCGCAGCAGATTGCCGAGTGCGGCTTGGATTCGCCGCTCCGACTCGTTGTCGAGGGCGCTCGTCGCCTCATCAAGCACGAGCAGCGGTGCGTTTTTCAACAGCGCACGGGCGATCGACACGCGCTGGCGTTGTCCGCCGGAGAGTTGCGAACCCCGCTCGCCCACCGGCGTGTCGAGACCCTGCGGCAGCTCCGCGGCAAACTCCATGACGTACGCGAGGCGCGCTGCCTCCTCCACCGCCGGCGAATCGGGCGGGGCGAGATTGAATGCGATGTTGTTACGGATCGTGTCGTCGAACAGCATCACTTCCTGACTGACGAGGCTCACCTGTTCGCGCAGATCGCTGCGTCGGTATTCGCGCAGGTCGATGCCATCGAGATACACGTGACCTGAATCGGGATCGTAGAAGCGCGGCAGCAGGCTCGCCAGAGTGCTCTTGCCGCTGCCGGACTTGCCGACGATCGCCACGGTCTGGCCCGGCCGCACGATGAAACTGACCTGCGAGAGCACCGCGCCCTTGTCAGCGGCGTAGCTGAAGCTGACATTGCGGAACTCCACTTCGCCGCGCGCGCGCTGCACCCGACGCTCACCTCCCTCGTCTTCGAGCGGCGTATCGAGCACTTCAAAGACGCTGGCTCCTGCGGCGATACCCTGCTGCAGCGGGCCGAACACGCCGATCAGCCGCCGCAGTGGCGCCGTCAGGAGCAGCAACGCGGTGAGGAAGGCCATGAACTCATCAACCCGCATCTCCCGCGTGAACACCTGACGGATCGAGAAGAACAGCACACCCGCAAGACCCAGCGCCGCAATCAACTGCACCACCGGAATGGCGAGCGCCTTGGCGCCGACGAGTCGCATGTTGTTGTGGCGGTTACGCTCGTTGACGGTATCGAACAATGCCTCCTCATGGGCCTCGGCATTGAACGCCTTGATCACCTTCTGACTTTCGAGTCCTTCCTTGGCGACGCGGGTGACGTCACCCATCGAGGACTGGATGCGCCCGCTGTAGCGCCTGAACGCACGATTGATGAATTGGATGAGGGCCGAGATGGGCGGCCCCAATAGCAACACGAACAGTGCGAGTTGCCAGTTGAGCCACATCAGCATACCGAGCAAAAAGACGATGGTGAGCGTATCGCGCAACAACACCGTTACCGCGCTGGTCGTGGCCTCGGCCACCAGCTCGACGTTGTAGGTCAGGCGCGAGAGCAGGCCGCCCGAGGCATTGGCCGAGTGATAGCGCATCGGCAAGCGCAGGAAATGGGCGAACAGTTCCCGACGCAGCGCCTTGATGATCTGCCGACCGACCCAGCCGGGGAAATACACGGCCACGTAATCGCCGACCCCGCGCACCGCAAACAGCAATATGGCGCCGAGCGGCACGGCCCACACGATGCGCGGGTCGGGATCGACGAAGGCGTTGGCGAGGAAAAATTTGACGAAATACGCCAGCGCCGCATCGGTTGCCGCGAAGACCGCCATGCCGGCGACACCGATCATGAACATGCCTAGATGCGGACGAGCGTAACCGAGCAGGCGCCGGTAGACCTGGCTGGCGCTCGAGACATCGAAGGGCGCAGAACTCATCGGCGACATCATAGCCGAGAGGCCCTCGTGGCGGGCCGCGGCCGGTCCACTGGGCTGGCGGCGCATCGACCGTGCAGACCCCAGAGTGCAGACCCCAGAGTGCAGACCCCAGGGTTCAGGCCTCAGCGCGTGGTATCAGCCTCGTGCGGCGACCAGCGCCATAGGCGCTGCGACAGGCTCGACGCATGCGCCTCGATGAGCGTGGGCACCCCGCCGCGAAGGCGCAACTCGATCGCCCCCTCACCGCCCGTGCCCCGCAGTCGCTCCGGGGTAACGCCCCACAGTGCGGCAATGCGCTCTCGCCGAGTCGCATCGAGGCTGCGGCTCGAGACGAGGACATCCCGCGCGGCGACCGCTGCAGTGAAACCCGGCACCAGCGCGCCGGGCGAACCACGACGCGGGGCCAACGCGATCTCAGCCCGAATCGGCCACTGCCCTGCCTGCGCCGCATCGCGGCGCAGCAAGGCTGCGCCTTCGGCCGCATCAAGCCGCTCGGCCAAGAGCACGCGCGCCGGCGAGCCGGCATCGATGTGCAGCACACAGGACGCCTCAGGCAGCGGTGCGGTGAACACGCTGAAGCGCACGCCATCCCAGACCCAGCGACTCGGCGTGGCGCAGGATCGGGCGCCGCGCGGAGACCCCGGCCACGCCCCGCCGAACAACACCGTCTGCCCCGGGTTTTGCAGGCCCAGACGCGCTGCGCCGGCCGCGCGGCTGCCATGCGCCCGACTCAACACCAGCGCATCGACCCGCCCGCGTCCATAGGCCGCGAGCGCCGGCGTGATCACCGACTCGACCCGCTGCCCCTCGGTCTCGAACGACTCGCCGGTGTCGTACACGAGCGTGTGATGTGCCGTACGAACGAGCAGCGCCGTACCATCGCCGACATCGAGCAGGGTTATGGCCACCTCACCCGCCTCGAGCGCGGCGCCGCGCGCGGGTCCTTGCAGCGTGGCGAGCGTCGCCGCCGCCGCAAAAATTCCTAGCGAAGCGCCTCGCCAGAGGCGCGGCACTGGTACGAGCCATAGCGGCAGCAACGCCACCATGACGATCAGCAACCACGCGGGTGGCTGCCAGGCGAGCAGTGCCCACGGCCACTCGCCCGCAGCACTCAGCGGCGGCCACAACCACACATACACCTGCTCGGCGGCACGCCACAGCAAACGCGCGAGCGGCTCGAGCGCGCCGCAGACCACCGTGCCCGCGAGCACGAGCGGTACCAGCACGAAGGAGAACACCGGGATCGCGACGACATTCACCGCAAGTCCCGCAAACGACACGGTGCCAAACCACGCGAGCGTGACGGGCACGAGAACCAAAGCGACCCGCCACTCGGCGAGCAGATTCGCCCGCCATGCCGACCGCTCGCGCGTACGGCGCTCCCACAGCGCATCGCCCAGCAGCAAGGCCGCCATGGCACTGAACGAAAGCCAGAACCCCGCAGCCATCGGCGCGAAAGGGTCGATGCACAGCACGGCGATCAGCGCGATCGAGAGCACGCCAAAACCATCCTGATCGCGACCACTCAGCTTGAGCCACCAGTAGGCAGCGAGCATCACCACGGTTCGCTGGGTCGGCACGCCAAAACCCGCGAGCACCGCGTAGAGCAGGGCCGCACCCACACCGAGCGCCGCAGCAAAGGGCTCGCGCTCAAACCTCGCACCGCAGCGCTGCAGCAGAGGCCACACCCGACGTGCGAGGAACGCCACGAGCCAGGCGAACAACGTCACGTGCATACCGGAGATCGCCACCAGATGCGTGGTCCCGGTCGCGCTGAAGATACGCCACTGCTCGCGACTGATGTCGCCCGTGGCGCCGACCGCGAGTCCCGCGCAAAGTGCGGCAGCGTCCCGATCCGCGATGCTGTCGCGGATGCGTGAGGCGATCTCGGCACGCAGCGCCAATACGCTACGCGCCGCCGGTGCGACTCGCTGCGTCATCGCCGCAGGCACCACCTGCGCGTGCGCATGCAGACGCTCGCCGAACCATTGCCGGGTCATATCGAACCCGCCGGGGTTGAGCGGACGCTGCGGCGGCGACAACTTAAGGATCACGCGCCACTGCTCGCCCGCCGCAGGCAGCGGCCGTGGCGGATCACGCCACACCACGCGTGCGCGCAGCACTCGCGCGTGGGCGAGCGGTGCGTCGATGTGAACTTCAGCGTCGAACTGCAGCGCCCCGCTCTGTTGCGTGATCAGCGAGTCGATCTGAACGAGTGCAACCACACGCTCGCCTGCCAAGGCAGGAGGCCAGCGTCGCGCAAGCTGATCCGCGGCACTCGCCAGCGTCACCAGCATGGCGAGCGCCACAAGCAGTGCCGTGCGGCCCCACGGCCTACGGCACGCCATGATCGATGCCACCAGTAACCCGAGCACGAGGAACGCGTCGCTCAGCTGCGGTCGCAGCGGCCCAAAGAGCACCGTACAATTGCCAGCCAGCAGGGCAAGCCCCGCCGTTCGCGGCAGGCCCTCGACGGTTGGCACGGAGAGCCGCTTCGTGATGTTTCGCAATCTCGTTCGCACGTTGGGTGCTCACGCGGAGGGTCTGCAGGATCGCTGGTATGCGCGACCTTTCGCTCGAGCGTTCGCGGACTCGCGCCTCTGGTCGCTGCAGCGGCGCAGCATTACGGGCGCTTTCGGCGCGGGCCTGACGATCTGCTTCATTCCCCTGCCCATCCACATTCCGGTGGCCTTGCTGGTGGCCATCGCCGCCCGGGTGAACGTGCCCACGATCATCGCGACCGTATTCCTGATCAACCCGCTGACCGTGATGCCCGTCTACTACGTCGCCTACATCGTTGGTCGGTGGCTGCTCGGGCAGGAGCCCGGTGCATTCGATTTCGAGTTCAGCTGGTACTGGCTGCAGCACGGACTTGGCCCGATGTGGCAACCCTTCCTGCTCGGCTGCCTCGCCTGCGGGGTGACTCTCGGACTCAGTGGCCGACTGATACTCGATCGACTGTGGATGTGGCGAACGCGGCAGAAATACCGCAGGCGCGGGGCGCGCTCAAAGGACTGAACTGCCCTCTTGCAGCAGTTTTCCCTGCTGCAGTGTCAGCACGCGATCGATGCGTGCGGCGAGGCGCAGATCGTGGGTCACGATCACGAGACTCGTCTGCCGCTCGCGATTCAGACGCAGCAGCAGTTCGAATACCTGCTCGGCGTTGCGTCCATCGAGATTGCCGGTGGGCTCATCGGCGAACACGAGTGCAGGCTGCGTGACGAGCGCACGCGCCACCGCCGCGCGCTGCCGCTCGCCACCGGAGAGTTGATGTGGCTTGTGCGTCAAGCGCTGCGCGAGACCCACCTCTTCCAGCACCGCAGCGGCGCGCTCGCGCGCCTCCGCCACGGGCAGGCGGCGCACCAGCAAGGGCATCGCCACGTTTTCGAGCGCAGAGAACTCGGGCAGCAGGTGATGAAACTGATAGATAAAGCCCATGGTGCGATTGCGCAGCGCGCCGCGCTCCGCCTCGCCGAGCGAGTGGATGTCGCGGCCCTGAATCCGCACCTGTCCCGCGGTCGGCCGATCGAGGCCACCCAAGATTTGCAGCAGCGTCGTCTTGCCCGAACCCGAGGCACCGACGATGGCAATGCACTCCCCGGCACGGATCACCAACGACAGCCCATCGAGCACGCGCAGCGTCGAGTCACCCTCGCGGAACTCGCGCACGAGGCCGGCGGCCTCGAGCACCGGTACAGCCTCAGTCATGACGCAGGGCCTCCGCAGGTTGGGTACGCGATGCCCGCCACGCCGGGTAAACGGTGGCGAGCGCACACAGCAGGAAGGCCACCGCACACACCTGGGCCACATCCAGCCACTGCACCTGAGCCGGCAAATCGCTCATGAAGTACACCTTGGCATCAAGAAACTGCACGCCGAAAACCCCTTCGATGCTACGCACGAGGCTCTCCACGTTTCGCGCCAGCGCAATGCCGAGCGCCGCGCCCAAACTCGTGCCCACGAGACCAATCAGCACCCCCTGCACCGCAAAGGTTGCGAGGATGCTGGCCGGCGAGGCTCCAAGCGTACGCAACAAGGCGATGTCGCCCTGCTTTTCCTTGACGATCATGACCAGCGTCGCAACGATGTTGAAGGCGGCCACACCCACGATGGTAAGCAGGATCACGAACATCAGCCCCTTGGTCAACTCGATCGATTGGAAAAAGTTGGCGTGGTTGCGCGTCCAGTCGCTGACGTAGAACCCACCACCCAGCGATAAGGCTAAGTCACGCACCATCTGCGGGGCCTGCAATGGATCGGTGAGCGCGAGCCGCAGACCGCTGACCTCCTCGCCCATCCGATAGAGACGCGCTGCATCGCGCAAATTGAGCAGCACGAGACCGCGATCGAATTCGTACATGCCCGACTCGAAGGTGCCGGCCACGGTCAGGCGTCGCATGCGCGGCATCACGCCCTCAGGGGTCGCGCTGCCTTCAGGGGCGATGAGCACCACCGTATCCCCCTTGCGCACCCCAAGCTCCGCGGCGAGCGCTGCACCGAGTACCACTCGCCAACGCCCAGGCTCGAGATCCTCGATCCGTGCATCACGCAAGTGGGCGGCGAGCCCCGTAGCTTCGCGCTCGAGCGCGGGATCGACGCCACGGATCGCCGTGCCGAGCACGCGCGAGCCGTGGGCGATCATCGCCTGCGCTTCGATGTAAGGAACCGCATGCGTGACGCCGGACGTGGCGAGCGCGCGTGTGCGGGCAGCCTGCCAGTCGGGCAGCGTGCCCTCGAGGCCCATCAGCGTGGCATGCGAAGTGACTGACAGGATGCGTGAGCGCAGCTCCCGCTCGAAGCCGTTCATCACCGACAGCACCACGATGAGCGTGGCCACGCCGAGCATCAGGCCGATCACCGAGATCGCGGCAACAAACGAGACGAAGCCACGGCGGTGTGCCGAGCGCAGATAACGCGTACCGACCAGCCATTCCCAGCGTGTGCTCATAAGGCTCGCCTACTCGTACCGCAGCGCTTCGGCCGGTGCCACGCGGGTCGCGCGGATCGCCGGGTAGACCGTAGCCAGGGCGGTCAGTAGCAGCGCCGCACCACCGATGGTGCCGACCTGGCTCCAACGCAACTCTGAGGGAATCGCCGTGATGTAGAACACACCGGGGTCCATGATGTGAAAGCCGAACAGGCGCTCGATCGCGGGCACGATGCTGCCCACGTTGAGTGCAACGGTGACACCGAGTACCACACCGAGCAGCACACCCACCCAGCCGATGACGAGACCTTGCGTCAGGAAAATGCCGAGCACACTGCGCGGGGCAGCGCCGAAAGTACGCAGGATCGCGATGTCCGTACGCTTGTCGGTGACCACCATCACCAGCATGGCGACGATGTTGAACGCGGCAACGCCGACGATCAGCATGAGGATGATCGCCATCATGGTCTTCTCGATGCGGATGGCGCGAAAGTAGTTCGCGTGATCCTGCGTCCAGTCCCTGATCGTCAAGCCCGCGCTCAGTTGCGGCACCAGCATCGCGGCCGCCGCGCTCGCCTGCATGGCGTCCTCGAAGCGCAGGTGCAGCCCATAGGCCCGCGGGTCGCCCGCCGTCAGATCACGCAGATCCTGTAAGTGCGCAAGGCCAATCGTGGCGTCGTGATCGTGCAACCCGATCTCGAAGAGGCCCGCGACCTGAAACTCCCGTAGTCGCGGCTCCGGCGTGCCGGAGGCGTTCAGACCCGGGATAAGCAGCGTGACCGTGTCGCCGCGCTGCACGCCCAGCAAACGCGCCACCACACTGCCGAGGATCACCCGATTGGCACCCGGCACGAGATCATCGAGGCGGCCCTCGATGACCGCCGCAGCCGCCTGTGACACGCGCGGTTCGAGCTGCGGGTCGATGCCGCGCAACTGCAAGGGCAGCATCTCGGGCGAGCGCACCGCGAGCGCCTGCAACTCGATGTAGGGTGCCACGCCGCGCACCGCCGGGGCCGCCGCCAGCCGCGTCTGTACGGCCTGCCAGTCGCCAACCGAGGGCGCAGCGCCCGAGGGCCCTGCAACGATGACTCGCGCGTGGGTGGATAGCGCCAACAGCCGGTCACGCAATTGCCCTTCGAAGCCGTTCATGACCGACAGGATGACGATCAGCGCAGCCACGCCGACGCACACCCCGACCAGCGACACCCAGGTGATGAACGAGACGAAGAACTTTCGGGTCCGCGAGCGCACGTAGCGCAGTCCGACGAACAGCGACAGGGGCTGAAACATGCGACGACGATTTAACCACACCCGCGGGACTTGCCTCACGCTCAAGGCACGGTAAGCTTGCGCGCCCATGCGCCAGCTCCTACGGCCCATCCTTCCCGATGCCAGGCGCCCGCAGGTGCACTGGGGTGAGCTGCATGGCAGCGCCACGGCGCTGGCCCTCGTTGAGGCTGCGGCACAAGACCAACGACCCTGGCTGCTGATCGAGCCCGACAGTCGCAGCCTCGAGCGGCGGCGCGCCGAGCTCGGTTTTTTTGCCCCGCCGGGACTGCGCATCCTGACGCTGCCCGACTGGGAAGTGCTGCCCTACGATGTGTTTTCGCCGCATCCGGACATCACCTCCGAGCGCCTGCTCGCGCTTGCCGAGTTGCCGACCCTCGAGCGCGGCATCGTGCTCGCCACGGTCGACACGCTGCTGCAGCGCTTGCCGCCGCAGAGTTACGTGGCCGGTCGCAGCTTCTCGCTCAGTGTCGGGGATCGCCTGGCACTCGATGCGTTTCGCCTTCGACTCACGGAGTCAGGCTATTCCAGCGTCAGTCAGGTGGCAGACCCGGGCGAGTACGCCTTGCGCGGCTCACTGCTCGATGTGTTTCCCATGGGGGCCGAGGAGCCGCTGCGCATCGACCTCTTCGACGATGAAATCGAGGCGATCCGCACCTTCGATCCGCAAACGCAGCGCTCGAGCGCCTCGCTCACTTCGGTAAGACTGCTGCCGGCGCGGGAGATGCCGCTCGATGGCGATGCCGTGCGTGCGTTCCGCCGCCGCTATCGCACGCGGTTCGAGGGCGATCCGACCCGCAGTCTCATCTACCGCGGAGTCAGCGACGGCATCGCTCCGGCGGGCATCGAATTTTATCTGCCGCTCTTTTTCGATGAGACCGGCACGGTGTTCGACTACTTGCCGGCGCGAACAGTCTGTGCCGATCTGTGCGGTGATCTCGACGGCCTGATCGGGCGCAGCTGGCAGGCGCTGCAGGAGCGCTACGAACAACGCTGCGGCGATATCGAGCGACCACTGCTGCTGCCCGGCGAACTCTTCATCGACGCGCCAAGCGTGCAGACGGCTCTCGCGAAGCATCCGCAAGTCGCCGTGAGCTCGCTGCGCATCGCCGAGGAAGCGGATGCGAGTCAGTGCAACCTCGGCAGTCGGTTGCCCGAAGAATTGAGGGTGGACGCGCGGGCCGAGCGTCCGCTTGCGCCGCTTGAGGCGTTTTTGTCGGCCGAGCCGCGCCGCGTACTTCTGGCCGCCGACTCGCCGGGCCGGCGCGAAGTGCTCAACGACTTGCTGCGGGGCGCGGGTCTACGCGCAGCGACCTGCGAAGGCTGGACGCAGTTTCTCAGCATCGATGCCCCACTCGCCCTGACGGTGGCGCCAGAGCTCGCGGGCCTCTCGCTGCGCGAGCCGTCGCTTGTCATCCTCTCCGAGTCGCAGCTGTTCGGCACCCGTGCCCGACAAGAGCGGCGACGGCGCAAAGTCACGGCGGATCCGAACGCGATCCTGCGCGATCTGCAGACCCTCACCGCAGGCGCAGCGGTGGTGCACGAGGAATATGGCGTCGGTCGCTACGTCGGCCTGCAAATCATGGAGGTCGGTGGCCAAAGCGGCGAGTTTCTGGTCCTCGAGTACCAGGACGGCGATCGGCTGTACGTTCCCGTGCACTCGCTGCACCTGGTCAGCCGGTACTCGGGCGCCGATCCCGACAGTGCACCGCTGCACAAGCTCGGCACCGACCAGTGGGCGCGTGCCAAGCGCCGGGCCGCCGAGAAGGTGCGCGACGTTGCCGCGGAACTCCTCGACTTGTACGCGCAGCGCAAGGCACGGCGCGGCTTGCGCCTCGCGCAGCGCGATCTCGAGTATCAGGCCTTCGCCAATGCCTTCCCCTTCGAAGAAACGGCGGATCAGGCCGATGCCATCGCCAAGGTGATCGCGGATCTCGACTCCGAGCAGCCGATGGATCGCATCGTTTGCGGTGACGTCGGCTTCGGCAAGACTGAAGTGGCGATGCGCGCCGCGTTCGTCGCCGTGCAGGCCGGCAAGCAGGTCGTCGTGCTCGTGCCCACCACGCTGCTGGCGCAGCAGCACGCCGCGAACTTTGCCGATCGCTTTGCCGACTGGCCGGTGCGCATCGAATCACTGTCACGCTTCCGCTCGGGCAAAGAGTCGGCCGCGGTGATCGAAGGCCTCGAGCGGGGCAGCGTCGACATCGTCATCGCCACCCATCGTCTGCTGCATGCCGACGTGCGCTTCAAGGACCTCGGCCTGATCATCGTCGATGAGGAGCACCGCTTCGGGGTGCGCGACAAGGAGCGTCTCAAGGCGTTGCGCGCTGAGGTGCATGTGCTGACGCTGACGGCCACCCCGATCCCGCGCACGCTCAACATGGCGCTCGGTGGCTTGCGGGAGCTGTCGTTGATTGCCACGCCGCCCGCCGAGCGGCTCGCGATCAAGACCTTCGTCACCGAGTGGAATGACGCCACGATCCGCGAGGCCATCCTGCGCGAACTGCGCCGTGGCGGGCAGGTCTACTTCGTGCACAACGAGGTCAAGGACATCGGCAAGTTTGCCGACGATCTCGCCAAACTCGTACCCGAGGCCAGTATCCGCATCGGTCACGGCCAGATGCGTGAACGCGAACTCGAGCGGCTGATGGTCGACTTCTACCATCGGCGCTTCGACATTCTCGTCTGCACCACCATCATCGAAAGTGGTATCGACGTGCCGAGCGCCAACACCATCCTGATCGATCGGGCCGACCGTTTTGGTCTCGCCCAACTGCATCAGATGCGCGGCCGCGTCGGTCGCTCGCACCACCGTGCGTATGCCTACATGCTCGTGCCATCGCGCAAGGCGCTGGCGGGCGATGCGCTGCGTCGTCTCGAGGCGCTCGAGTCTCTCGAAGAACTCGGCGCCGGTTTCGTGCTGGCCACGCATGATCTTGAGATTCGTGGCGCAGGAGAACTGCTCGGCGAGGGACAAAGCGGCGAGATGACTGAGGTCGGACTCAGCATGTATCTCGATATGCTCGATCGCGCGGTCAAGGCCATGAAGGAAGGTCGCAAGCCGGCCCTCGATGCGCCGCTGGCCGCGCAGTCCGAGGTCGAGATGCGCGTACCGGCGCTACTGCCCGATGATTACGTCGCAGACGTGCACGTGCGGCTCGCGCTCTACAAACGCATCGCTGCAGCGGCCGACGATGCCGTACTCGATGAGTTGACGACCGAACTCGTCGATCGCTTCGGCGAGTTGCCGCCCGCCAGTCACAACCTGCTGCGCAACGCGCGACTGCGACTGCGTGCTCGCCGACTCGGCGTGCGCCGGCTCGACTTCGGCGCGCATGGCGGCTACGTGCTCTTCGAAGCCGACAACCGTATCGAACCGCAGGCCGTGATCCGGCTGCTGCAGGATCGCTCGCGCGAATACAAGCTCGAGGGCGCACTAAAGCTGCGCGTCTCGCGCGAGCTCGATGACGAGGCGGAGCGTTACGAGTTCGTGACCTCGCTGCTGCAACGACTCGCGCCGCCCTCGGCTATGATCACCCCATCATGAAGATCTGTCGCGGCCGTTTGTCCGTCCTCGCTCTGGGAGTCGTCGCATTGTCGACCTTGGGCAGTACAACACCCGTCTGCGCGCAAACGGCCGGGACTGCCTACAACGTCGAAGTCATCGTCTTTCGCGGCAACGGCCCACGCGAGGACGGCGGCGGAGCGCCGCCCACGCGCTCGGCGCGCGATGCCGATTCGTCGAGCGGCACCGCGCAGGCCGCGCGTTTTCTGAAGCCGCTTCCCGCCTCGGCGCTGCAACTGAGCAGCGCACGGCAACGTCTCGCCACGAGCGGCTACAAGGTGCTGGCCCACGCCGGCTGGACGCAGACCGCGAGCAGTTGGGGTTCACGCAGCGGCTTGCCGATCGCGCGCGTCGGCGTGCAGAGCCCGGGTCTCAGCGGCGTGTTTCTGCTCGAGCGTGGCTCGTTGCTGCACTTTGGCATGAACCTGAAATTCACCGCCGACAACGGCGCGACCTGGCAGTTGAGTGAAATCCGCCGGGTCCGTCTCAACGAAAAAAACTACTACGACAACCCTGGCCTCGGCGTGATCGCTGTGATCACGCCCATCACCCGCTAGCCCAGCGCTGACGACCGGCCGGGTGTCGTGTCAGGCGAGCCGCAAATCCGGCGGCGTCTCGGTGCGCGCCAGAGCCTGCTGGGCGGCTTGCCACAGGGACGAAGCACGCAGCGCTTGCGGATCGGGCGAAGGCTTACCCCGCAGCCTGACGCGGCGCAGAGCCGAAGCCGGATCTGCGGGAGCCTTGAAGCCATCGAGCAGCAACTCGACGCTCGGCCTGTGGTTGCAGACGGGTAGCACATCGCAGCCGGCGGCCAACGCACGCTCGGCCCGCTCAACGATGCCACCGACCGAGGCGGCGCCTGCCATCGACAGATCGTCGGCGAACACCACACCCTGAAAGCGCATCTCCGTGCGCAGCAAGCCGCGGATCCAGCGCGCCGACGCACTCGCCGGCACCGAGTCGATCTCGGGGTACAGCACGTGCGCAACCATCACCGCAGGCAGACCATTGGCGATCAACAATCGATAGGGCGCGAGATCCTGATCCATGTCGATCAAGGCGCGCCGATCGATCGGCAAGTCATGATGCGAATCGGCGACGACAGCACCGTGCCCCGGAAAATGCTTGGCCGTAGCCGCCATGCCCGCTGCCTTCATGCCCGCCATGTAGGCCACGGCGAGTTCGCCCACCACCGCCGCCGAGCGGTGCAGCGCCCGATCCCCAATCACCTCGCTCACGCCGTAGTCGAGATCAACACAAGGCGCGAACGACACATCGACGCCATAGGCTCGCAGCTCGGCCGCCATGAGCCAGCCCATCTCGCGGGCGAGCGCAAGTCCGGCTCGAGGTGCAGCGTCATATTCGTGGCCGATGCGACGTGCGGGCGGCAAGCGAGAAAAGCCCGTGCGAAAACGCTGCACCCGGCCACCCTCGTGATCCACGGCAACGATCAACGCGGGCGAACGCACCGCATGGATGTCGGCGACCAACCGACGCAGTTGCTCCGGATCGGCGTAGTTGCGCGCAAAGAGGATGACGCTGCCGACCAGCGGGTGCGCGAGGATCTCGCGCTCCACTGGCTGCAGCACGGTGCCCTCGAGATCCACCATCAACGGGCCGAGCGTCATCGACTGCGCTCCAGTACCGCGATCGATTCGACGTGATTCGTATGCGGGAACATGTCGATCACTCCGGCCGCAGCCAGTTGGAACCCGTGCTGATGACACAGCACGTCGAGATCGCGCGCAAGGGTCCCGGGATGGCAGGACACGTAGACCATGCGCCGCGGCGCAAGCGCCGCCAGCGTCGGCAGCACTTCGAGTGCACCGGCGCGCGGAGGATCAAGCAGCACGCGATCGAACGGACCACCGAGGACCGTTGCGGCGATCGAAGGATCAAACAGGTTGGCCGCCTTGAAACTGACGTTGCCGAGTTGATTGAGGGCGGCGTTATGCCGTGCCCGCTCGACCAGGGCGGCATCCCCCTCCACACCCAGCACCTCACGCGCCCGACGGGCGAGTGGCAGCGTGAAGTTGCCGAGACCGCAGAAGAGGTCCAGCACCCGATCTTGTGGCTCCATCTGCAACTGCCCTACCGCATGTGCGACGAGCGCTCGGTTGATCTCGGCATTGATCTGCACGAAATCCGTCGGCAAAAACTCGAAGCGCAGTCCCTCCGCGGGCAGCGTGTAATGCAGGCAGGCCCGCTCTCCCTGCAACGGCTGCACCGTGTCGGCCCCACCGCGCTGCAGGTACACCCGCAGACCGCGCTCGGCCTCGAACGCCGCGAGGGCCGCGCGATCGGCGACCGATAGATCCTCGAGCACACGAAACACGAGTACGGTGACCGACTCCCCGACCGCGACCTCGATCTGCGGGATCGCTTGTCGCGCCTCGAGTCCCGTCAGCAGTTCGGCGAGCGGCGTGATCAACGCATCGACCGGCGAGGCCAGGATCTCGCAGCGCTCGAGCGCCGCCACGTAGGGCTTGCGACGCTCGCGAAAGCCGACGAGTACTCGCCCGCGTTTGGCCACGAACTTGGCGCCGAGGCGCGCGCGTCGCCGGTAGCCCCAGCTCGGCCCCTCAATCGGTGCCAGCCACTCCCGCGGGGTCACCTTGCCGATACGCGCCAGCGTATCAGCGAGTTCCCGTTGTTTGCTGGCCAACTGCGCCGCAGGCGCCAGATGCTGCAGCGCACAACCCCCACACACACCAAAATGGGCACAGCGCGGCGCGACCCGCGAGGGCGAGGCCTCCAGCACCTCGAGCAGCTGCGCTTCGTCATGCTGTCGATGTCGCGCGGTGCGCTGGAAACGCACCCGCTCGCCCTCGAGCGCACCGGCAACAAACACCGTCTTGCTGTCGCGGATGACGCCATCGCCGTCGTGGTTGAGAGCCACCACGACGCCCTCCTCCACCGACTCGGGCAAGGCGCGGCGAGAAGCGCGGCTCATACGGACCCGGGCGCCGCTGCAGCCGGCCACGCCGCGAGAAACTCTGCGTGATGCGGCTCGGACGACTCGGCCAAAATTTCACGCACGCGCTGCTCTTCGGCTGCGAGCTCGGTGGCATCGAGATGCCCGCGCATCATCTGGAAGCGCAAGTAGATAAGCCAGGTGTTGAGCACGTCGGTCTCGCAGTAGCGACGGATCGCCTGCAGGTTGCCTGCCGCATAAGCCGGCCAGACCTGATCTCCCGCGAAGCCGAGCTTGCCCGGCAAACCAAGTAGATCCGCCATATCCGCCAGGCTCGCTTTGGCGCGCGGCTGATAACCCGACAGGACGTCCATCAAGTCGGTATGCCGCTCGTGGTAGCGGCTGAGGTAGTTGTTCCAGCGAAAACTTTGATCCTCGCCGCCCGTCTCCCAGTAACGTCGTGCCACCACCCGATGCCGCAGCGCCCGGTAGTGCAACACCGGCAGATCGAAACCGCCGCCGTTCCAGGACACGAGCGTCGGCGTGTAGCGATCGATGCCCTCGAAAAAACGGCTGACGAGCTCAG
>VFQT010003000.1_pt1 | contig 16116 bp, 10 predicted proteins | sample 3512381 | NCBI WGS metagenome assembly VFQT01 (sample SAMN10412376, study PRJNA504923) | tailings metagenome | isolation source: Relicate 2 Philex TSF3 active mining site | place: Philippines: Tuba, Benguet | collected 2017-08-29
TGTGCTCGAACGAGCACTCGATGCCGTTCTCGGTGCGATGCTTGTGGGCGATCGCCTCGCGGGCGGCTCGATCGCCGGGCGTGGGCGCGTACTTGGTCTGCCCGGACTCGAGCGCCCGGATCGCGGCTCGCTTGATCGGCTCCGGCGTGTCGAAGTCGGGCTCGCCGACGCCGAAGCCCACCACATCCACGCCCTTGGCCTTCAGTGCTGCAGCTTTGGCGCTGACGGCCAGCGTGGCACTTTCCTTCATGCTCGAGATCGCGCTGCTCACCTGCATGCACCTAAGCGTACACCCGAAGAAGCGTGCTCCGCCCGCTACACTCCGGCCCATGCACTTCGACGCACATGGCCCCGTGCTGGCCGACCTGGAGGCGCGGATCAACGCCATCCGCGACTCGCTTTAACTACCCGACCAAGGCACGCGAGCGCGATGAACTCACCGCGCGCATGAACGAGGCGGATTTCTGGAACGACCCCAAGCGCGCGCAGTCCGTCATCGCTGACCTGAAGGTCAAGCGCGCCCAGATCGAGCCGCTTGAGGAGGTCATGAAGGGCCTCGAGGACGCCCAGGTGGGCTACGACATGGCCAAGGAGGCCAACGACGCCGACCTGCTCGCCGAGATCGACGAACTGCTCTTCGGCCTCGTGGGCAAGATGGAAAAGGTCGAGCTGCAGTCGCTGCTCAGCTCCAAGCACGACCACCGTGGCTGCTTCGTCACGATCCAGGCCGGGGTCGGCGGCACGGAAGCCAACGACTGGGCCGAAATGCTTGAGCGCATGTACCAGTACTACTGGACCACCATGGGCTTCAAGGTCGAGGAGATGAGCCGGACCTACGGCACCGAGGTCGGCATCTCGGAAGTCTCGTATGCCGTGCGCGGCCCGTTCGCCTATGGCTACATGAGCTGCGAGCATGGGTCGCACCGGCTCGCGCGCGTGAGCCCGTTCAACGCGGAAGGCAAGCGCCAGACGAGCTTCTGCACGGTCGATGTCACGCCCGAGTTCGAGGAAAGCGATCTCGACATCCCCGAGCGCGATCTTGAGATCGTGCCGTTCGTCCGTGCCAGCGGCCCGGGCGGGCAGAACGTGAACAAGGTGGCGACGGCGATCCGCGTCACCCACCTGCCCACGGGGATCCAGGTCGTGGCGAGCACGTACCGCGACCAGCCGCAGAATCGCAAGCAGGCACTCAGCGTGCTGCGCTCCAAGCTCGAGCAGCTCGAGCAGGAGCGTCGAGATGCCGAGATCCTCGCTGCCAAGGGCGGCAAGGTCGAGCGCGGCTGGGGCACGCAGATCCGCTCGTACGTCTTCTACGACAACCGCGTGAAGGACCACCGCACCAACTACGAGGAGGGCAATCCCCTCCACGTGCTGAACGGCCACATCGAGGCCTTCGTCGACGCTGAACTCAAGCGCCGCCGCGCCGAACGCGAGACCTGACGCATGCGGTCAGCCCCCTCCGCACGGCTGGTCTGGCCCACCCTGGCCATCCTTGCCATCGCGGCGGGCCTTGCCCTGCAGCTTCCGTTCGTGGTGCCGGTGACGGCGCACCGCGATGTGGCCACCTTGCTCGGGTTGGCGATCATGGCCTTCGGCTGCGTGGTCGCGCTGCCCAGGCAGCCCGTGTGGAGCCCGCCCAACGTGGTGCTCGGCGGGGTGCTCGTCGCTGGCGCATGCCTGGCGGCGCCCTTGTCGGACCAGCCACTCTCCGCCAGCGTGGCGCTGCTGCTCTTGGGGCTCTCGTCGCTCGCGTCGGGTCGTGCTCGGCTCGAAGGACGCGCCATCGCCGTGCTGCCCGCTGTGGTGCTGGGAACATTGTCACTCGTCATGATCCTCGAGCCATGGCACGAGCGCCCGCTGCGCCATCCATGGTTGGACTTCGTCGGCGACCTGCCACTGACTGCGGAACTCGCCCTGCTGCTGGCCGCCTCCGCTGCCATCACGCGAGCCTGGTACTTCGCCGTTCCGCTTTCGGGCGGCATGCCCGGCTGGCTTGGGCTGCTGTGCAGCGCGCTCACGGCAGCGCTGGCGATCGGCGGCTGGCAGTTCCTGCAGGACACAGAACTGCGCAACCAGCGCAGCCGTGCAGCCGAGCACGAACGCGCGCTCGAGACGCTGGTTCGGTCGGAGTTCGAACTCAACCTGAAGGCGTTCCAGCGCTTGGCCGACCGCTGGTCGGGTCGCGCTGCGATGCAGCCGCCCGCCCTGCAGCAGGATCTGGACAGCTACCGACGCGACTTCGCCGGCATTGCGGGCATCGCCATCCTTCGACAGGATGGTTCGCCCCTCGTCGCCTCGTGGGGAAGCGGCGCCCTGACGCTCGGTGATCCTGCCATCACCATGCTGGCCCAGGAGTGCATGGACCGCAACGCCGTGCGGGCGAGTCCGCCGGTGACCATCGGCGGCACGGCACACGGCCTGGTGGCGATGCCGCTGCGACTGGGCTCGGATGCCGGAGAAGGCGTGCTGGTGATCGATCAGCTCCTCAAGGCAACCCTCGAGGGAGTGCTGGGCAACTTCATCGGCGCATTCGAGGTGGAGATCTACGACGGATCGGCCCTGCTCTTTGAGCGAGGCGGCGAGAAGGGTCCGAGCATCACCGCTCCGGGCGCCGATGGAACCGTCACCGGGCGACCTTGGACGTTCAAGGCCCGGCCACATGGTGGCGGGTCCACGGCAGACCAGGGACCACTGCCGCTCGTGCTGCTGGGCAGTGGATTGCTCAGCGCGCTGCTCGTCGGCACCACGATCCACTTCGCGCAGTCGTCCGCACGGCGAGCCCGTACGGCCCTCGATGCCCGCGGCCAGCTCGAAGCGCTGCTCGATGCGACGGACCAGGTCGCGATCATCGCCACCGACCTCAGTGGTGACATCACGGTCTTCAATGCCGGTGCCGAAGCACTCACCGGGCGCCGGGCCGAGGTGCTCATCGGTGCCGAGACCCCGCTCTTCATGCTCGCCCCCGACGAGCGCGAGGCCTTGGAGAAGGACCACCCCAACCTGGCCTTCCGGGCGCTGATCGATGCGCTGCGCGGCGATCGCCTGCACTTGCACACCTGGGCGGTCCAGCGATCGGACGGAACCATCCGAAGAGTGTCGATGGCAGCGAGTTCGTGGACCGGCCCCGATGGCACGCCACTGGGCCATCTCATCGTGGCCGTCGACATGACCGATCAGGTGGCGGCGCTTGACGAAGCCACCTCGGCGCGCGAGCACGCCGAGCGCGCCAACGCGGCGAAGAGCCAGTTCCTTGCCAACGTCAGCCACGAGATCCGCACGCCCATGTCGGCCATCCTCGGCTACGCCGATGCGCTGTTGGACCCCGCGACCTCGGACATGGAGCGCGACGAGTGCGTGCGCGTGATCCGCCGGAACGGCAATCACCTGCTCGGCATCATCAACGACATCCTCGACATTTCCAAGATCGAAGCCGGACGCATGACGGTCGAGCGCATCGAGGTGCGCCCCGTGCAGCTCATCGACGATGTGGTGGCGCTCGTGCGCGGCCGTGTGCTGGCCAAGGGCTTGGAACTTCGCGTGGACGCCGATCCCAGCGCGAGCGCACTCGTGGTCACCGATCCACTGCGCGTTCGGCAGGTGCTCATGAACCTGGTCGCGAACTCCATCAAGTTCACCGAGACCGGCTCGGTCTCCATTCGGGCGCGCGTCAAGCCCGATGGCGCCTCGAGCGAACTGGAGTTCACCGTGGCCGATACCGGCATCGGCATGAGCTCCGAGCAGGTTGCCCGGTTGTTCCGCAGCTTCGAGCAGGGCGATGCCTCGACGAGTCGCAAGTTCGGCGGCACCGGACTTGGCTTGGCCATCAGCCACAAACTCATCGAGCTGCTCGGTGGTTCCATCGAGGTCACCAGCGAACCCGGCTCCGGCAGCACCTTCACGGTCCGCATTCCAGTCGGTCTTCCGGGAGCAAGCACCCAGGCGCAGTCACTCGCTGGCAGCCGGATCCTGCTTGCGGAGGATGGCCCTGACAACGCCCGGCTGCTTGCTGCGCTGCTTCGCAAGGCGGGCGCGATCGTCACGGTCGCCAATGATGGTGCCGCCGCGATCGAGGCGGTGGCTCAGGCGGGTCTCGACGGCTTCGATGTGGTCCTGATGGACCTGCAGATGCCTGGCGTCGACGGCTACGAGGCCTGCAGCCGGCTGCGCGCGCTCGGCATGACCGCCCCCATCATCGCCCTGACCGGCAACGCCTTCGAGGAAGACCGCGATCGATGCCTGGCTTCGGGGTTCGACCAGTATGCCGTCAAGCCCATCCCCCGCGATCAGCTGCTCCAACTGTGCGAAGACGCGTTGAAGGGGCGGAGCGGGCCGTCCTCGAATGGTGGCTAGACTCGGGGGCCCCCGGTGGGGTGGCAGAGTGGTCGAATGCGCCGGTCTTGAAAACCGGTAAGCCTCTCGGGGCTTCGCGGGTTCGAATCCCGCCTCCACCGTTACCATGCGTTCCTTGCATCGCACGCCTGCGGGGCCGAAGCCGCCGCCACGTGCCCACCTGCGCAAGGAGCTGGATGACCGAGACCGAGTCCATCCTGCACCGAGTTGCTGAAGGCGACCAGGACGCCATCAAGGAATGCATGGATCGATTCGGGGGATTGGTCTGGTCCTTGGCGCGGCGCCTGGCCGGCAACGCTGCCGAGGCCGAAGACGCGGTGCAGGAGATCTTCATCGATGTCTGGCGCAGCGCCGGTCGGTTCGACCCATCGATTGCCAGTGAAACCACGTTCATCGCCATGATCGCGCGCCGCCGCCTGATCGATCGTGGTCGCCGTCGTGCGCGGCGCCCCGAGGTGGCCGCGATTCCCGAGACGATCGAGTCGGATGGTCCCGCCTTCGACCCGGCGGAGGTCGAGGAAGCCGCGAAGGCCGCACTGTCCGCGATGGAACGATTGCGGCCCGAGCAACGCAAGGTTCTTGAACTCTCCATCCAGTTTGGAAGAAGCCATGAGCAGATCGCCGGGACGACCGGACTGCCCCTGGGCACCGTGAAGACCCATGCCCGTCGGGGACTCATCCGCCTGCGGGAAATCTTGGCCGAAGAAGGCATCGAGCCGCCGCCGGCTGACCAGTAACCACGCGATGGCAGCGAAGAAAGGTCGTTGTGGATCGATCGCGATCGACAACACCGGCTCGCGGTCGCCCCACGGCCTCCGTACGATCCGATCATGGTGATCACTTCGACCTTCGTCGCGGCAGGGCTTGCCGCCGTCGCTCCCGCCGTCAACGCCGCCGACGCCAACCGAGGCCTCTGCCGATACCCCGACGTCAGCCGCGACTCGATCGTCTTCGTCTACGGCAACGACCTGTGGCTCGTCCCGAAGACGGGTGGGGTGGCACGCCCCGTGGCGAGCCCCGCGGGCTTCGAGGGATCGCCCCGCTTCAGCCCTGATGGGCAGACGATTGCGTTCCGCGGGAACTACGACCAGTCGCTCGACCTCTACACGATCCCCGCTGCAGGCGGCATCCCCGAGCGCGTCACGCATCACCCCGCGCCCGAAGGCCTGTGCGACTGGACGCCCGACGGCAGGGGCTTGGTGTTCATGACCGGTGCCATCGAGGGACTCGACCGTGCGCAGAAGCTCTACACGATCCCGTCCACGGGTGGCCTGCCGGTGAAGCTGCCCGTGCCCTACGGGACCAACGGCGCCATCGATCGCACTGGTGAGTGGCTCGCGTACACGCCACACTCCACCGACAACCGCACCTGGAAGCGCTACCGCGGCGGCATGGCCACCGACGTGTGGCTCATGAATCTGAAGACCGGCGAAAGCCGCAGGATCACCGACTGGGAAGGCACCGACACCCTGCCGATGTGGCACGGCAACAAGGTCTATTACCTGAGCGATCGCGGCGCCACGCAGGGCCATGTGCTCAACGTGTGGAGCTATGACCTTGATACCCGCAAGACCGCGCAGGTCACCACGCTCGACACGCACGACGTGCGTTGGCCGGCCGTGGGCCCCGACGATGCGGGCAACGGCGAGATGGTCTTCCAGCACGGCGACCGGATCATGCTGCTCAACCTGGGCTCCGGCATCGCCTCGGCAGTCAACATCGAGGTCCCGGGCGACCGCGAATCGCTGCGGACCGCCACCGTGGATGCCGCCCGCTCGATCCAGGATGCGAGCATCTCGCCATCCGGCAAGCGCGTGGCCGTCGTCGCCCGCGGCGACATCTGGTCGGCGCCCGCCGAGAACGGCACGCCTCGCAACCTCACGCGGACCGACGGGATCTTCGAGCGCAGCGCATCATGGAGCCCCGACGGCAAGACCATCGCCTTCTTCAGCGACGCGACGGGTGAGTACGAGCTCTGGACCATGCCCGCCGACGGCAAGGGCGAGGCCCACCAGGTCACCAAGGACGGCACGTGCTTCCGCACGGGCATCATCTGGGCGCCGGACTCCAAGCATGTCGTGATCACCGACAAGACCGGCGCGATCGATCTCGTCAAGCTCGAAGACGGCTCGGTGCGCCGCATCGATCGCGATCCCGAAGCCCGCAGCATCCCGGTCTCGTTCAGCCACGATTCGCGCTGGATGGCGTGGGCGCGTTCGGCCGACGACAGCGAGATGGAAGTGATCTTCCTCTTCGACACGACCGCCGAAGGCGCCAAGCCGGTGCAGGTCACCAGCGGCTACTTCAACGACGGCGATCCGGTCTTCGATCGCAAGGGCCAGTGGCTGGCGTACACGAGCCAGCGCAACTTCGCGCCGACCTACAGCGAGTTCGACACGACCTGGATCTACGGATCCTCGCAGGTGCTCATGGCCGTTCCGCTCAAGAAGGACATGGCTCTGGCGTGGCTGCCCAAGAGCGATGAGGAAGGCCAGAAGGACGAGGCCAAGCCGGCGGCCGGTGGCGATGCTCCCGCTGCCGCCCCCGGTGGCGATGGGAATCGTCCCGCCGGCGCCCCACAGGGCGGTCGTCGCCGCCGCGGCGCCGAGCAGCCGGAACTCGGGCTGATGGCCGATGACGACAAGAAGGACGACGACAAGAAGGATGACAACAAGAAGGATGACAACAAGAAGGATGACCAGAAGGATGGCGCCGAGCAGAAGGATGGCGACGACGCCAAGGACGCCAAGGAGTCGAAGGACGGCAAGGACGAGCCGAAGAAGCCCGAACCCAAGCGCGTCGAGATCGATCTCGACGGCTTCGAGGCGCGTGCAGTCGAACTGCCCGTGCCGAAGGGCTCGTTCGGATCGCTGGGCTTCAATGATCGCAACGAGCTGCTGTTCGGTCGCGACGGCTCCGTGCGTCTGCTCGATCTGAACGACGCCAAGCCCACCGAGAAGGCCGGGCCCGCCGGCATGCGCTTTGATGTCTCGGCCGACGGCAAGAAGCTCCTCATGGGCGGCCGCGGCGGCGCGTCCATCGCTGCTGCCTCCGCTGGGGCCACGCCCAAGCCGATCGTGTCCAGCCCGATGCTGGTGGCGATCGATCCGCGCGATGAGCATCGGCAGATCCTGGCTGACTGCTATCGCATCATGCGCGACTGGTTCTACGACGAAGGCATGCACGGCGTGGATTGGAAGGCCATGCACGACCGCTATGCAGGCATGCTGCCCTCGGTCGTCACGCGCGAGGACCTGAACTACCTGATCAGTGAGATGATCAGCGAACTCAACGTCGGCCACGCGTACCTGCGCGGCCCCGGCGATGTGGAGGAGACGCCAAGCCGTTCGGTCGGCATGCTCGGCGTGGACTTCGCCGCCGCGACGCTCGAGGATGGTTCCCCTGCCAAGGCATGGAAGCTCGCCCGCTTCCCCAGCGGTGGCCCCTTCGACAGCGAAGCGCGCAGTCCGCTCGCCATGCAGGGACTCGGCATCGCCGAAGGCGACTTCCTGCTGGCCGTCAACGGCGTGCCGGTCGACACCTCGAAGGACCCCTGGGCTCCCTTCGTCGGCCTCGCCGGCAAGTCGACCGTGCTCACCATCTCGAAGAAGCCGTTGATGGACGAGAGCGCGAAGGACATCGTGGTCACGCCGATCGGCAGCGAGTCCGGCCTGCGCTACCGAGCCTGGGTCGAATCCAAGCGCAAGCGCGTCGAGGAACTCTCGGGCGGCCGCATCGGCTACGTCTATGTGCCCAACACGGGCGTCGACGGCCAGACCGAGCTCGTGCGCGGCTTCTACGGCCAACGCATGAAGCCCGCCCTGCTCATCGACGAACGATGGAACGGCGGCGGTCAGATCCCAACGCGATTCATCGAGCTGCTCAACCGTCCGGTGACCAACTACTGGGCGCGTCGTGATGCTCGTGACGGTGCGTGGCCGCCGGATGGCCATCGCGGCCCGAAGGCGATGCTCATCAACGGGCTCGCCGGCTCGGGTGGTGACATGTTCCCCTGGCTCTTCAAGGCCAACAAGATCGGGCCCACGATCGGCACACGCACCTGGGGTGGTCTCGTCGGCATCAGCGGCAACCCGTCGTTCATCGATGGCGGCAGCATCAGCGCGCCGACGTTCGGCTTCTATGAGATCGACGGCACCTGGGGGGTCGAGGGCCACGGCGTGGATCCGGACATCGAAGTGCTTGATGACCCGGCGCTCATGAAGGACGGCGGCGACCCGCAGCTGGAGAAGGCCGTCGAGGTCCTGCTGAAGGAACTCGAGTCAGGCGCCTGGAAGCCAGTGCCGCAGCCCAAGGGCCCCGATCGCCGCGGCATGGGCCTGCCGAAGTCCGATCGCTGAACGCGAACGATCAGCGCGTCGAGATCGACACGATCCACTCCACCATCGCCTTGAGCGTGGCGGGGTCGATCGTGGTCTCGATCTGCGCGTACTCGGCGATGCCGCCAGTCGTGCACGGCTGGAAGAGATGATTCACGCCCGGCACGACGCGGATGCTGGCGCGTTCGCCAAGGCCGGCCTTCGCGAGCGCAGCTTTGGCCAGTGGTTCGTTCGATGCGGCCGGCACCTGCAGGTCGCGTTCACCGAACAGGGCAAGCGTCGGACAGCGCACCTTCTCGAGCGTGGGCACCGGGTCGTACGCCAAGAACGCGCGCATCCACGGCGATGACAGCACCACGGGATAGGGATCCATGATCTCGTAGAGGCCCGGCGGCAGCTCCGAGGCCTTCGCGAGCAGGGCGCCCCGCAACTTCCCCTGCACGTCGGCCTGTGGGAGCGCCGGGTCCTTGGCCTGCGCGATCAAGTCGGCGAGCGTGCGACGCATCGCATCGACCATGGCGGCATCGGCGCCGCCTGCAGCGGCGAGCAGTCCTGTCTGCTCGACCAGCAGCGCATCGCCTTGCTGCGCAGGCCCGGCCAGCAGCACCATGAACGCGACATCGTCGCGCGATGTGGCGAGCATCGGGGCGATCAGCCCACCTTCGCTGTGACCGACGAGACCGATGCGCTTAGGATCGATGCCCGGTTGCGTGGCGAGCCAATCGATGGCGGCGGCCGTATCGCGTGCGAAATCGACCGTGGTGCCGGGCTCGAGCGAACCAGTCGAGCCACCCACACCGCGATCGTCGAGCCGGAGCACCGCCACGCCGGCGCGCGTGAGCGCATCGGCGATCACGAGGAAGGGCTTGTGCCCCATGAGGGTCTCATCGCGGTCCTGCGGGCCCGAACCCGTGACCAGAATCACGGCCGGCACCGGCGAGGTGGACGCCGGCATCGTGAGCGTTCCAGCAAGCGTGAGGCGATCCGTCGCTTGCTCGATCTTCACGTCGGTCGAGCGATACGGGAACGGCGGCTTGGGTTCCTGCGGGCGCTTGAGTTCAGGCGGCTGACCGCGCACGAGCAGCAGCGGAAACTCCTGACCGCCTTGCCTCCACGTGCCATCGATCTCGCTGCCATCGGCGCTCAGCGTGCCGGTGAACTCGCCACGCACGGCACTGCAGCGCAAGGTGACCGATCGGTCCGCGCGAAGCACGATGGATTCCACGAGGATTCCCATCGCACCCTGGTCGGGCGAATCCATCGTGCCAGCGCCCCGCTCGCCGCGACCACGATCGATGCGGAACACCAACGGCAGCCGCTTTGGCCCCGCCTGCAGCGTGCCAAGGAACGTTCCGAGCGCGGGTTCGATGTCCATGATGGCGGCCTTCGGTGCCGGCGCATCATCCTGCGCCGGGGTGGGCGCCACGGCACTCAGGGCAAGGCACGCAACGACGACGAGCGTTGATGGCAGCATCGCCACATCCTAGATCCTGCGCCAATCACTTGAATCACTCTGCGCCGAACCGATGCACCATGCGGTGGTCGTAACGCTCGCCAGGTCGCAGCACCACGTTGGGCCAGCCCGGCTTGCCCTGCTTGTTGATGCTGTCGGGGTAGGCCTGCGTCTCCAGGCAGAGTCCATCGTGCTTGCGGTAGGTGGCGCCGTCCTTGCCGGGGATGCCATCGAGGAAGTTGCCCGAATAGAACTGGATCCCCGGCTGGTTGCTCGAGACGAGCATCGTGATGCCAGTCTTCGGACTGCGCAGGAGCGCTGCAGGACGCATGGTGCCTGCGGCTCCATCCACGCACCAATTGTGGTCGTAGCCACCGGGATCGTCCTTGGTGGCGGGCAGTTGGGCGATGTCCCGCCCGATCGCCTTGGCCGCGCGGAAGTCCAGCGGCGTCCCGTCGACCGGCTTGATCTCGCCCGTCGTGATCAGCGCCGCATCGACCGGCGTGAAGTCCCCCGCCATCAGCTTGAGCTCATGATCGAGCACCGTTCCCGAAGCATGTCCACCGAGATTCCAGTACGAGTGGTGCGCCATGTTCACGACCGTGGGCGCATCGGTCGTGGCCGACATGTCGACGAGCAACTGATTCAGCGGCGTGAGCGTGTAGGTCACGGTGGCCTTCACCGTGCCGGGGAATCCCTCCTCGCCATCCTTGCTGGTGTACGTGAAGGTGACCTTGGGCATGCCTTGGTCCATCGTCGCGGCGCCTTCCCAGACCACCTTGTCAAAGCCCTTCGCGCCACCGTGCAGGCAGTTTGGGCCGTTGTTGCAGGTGACCTGGTGCGCCTTGCCATCGATCGCGAACTGGCCCTTGCCGATGCGATTGGCGCAGCGGCCCGCCGTGCACCCGAAGTACTGCGTGCGCTCGACGTAGTCCTGCACAGTCGGTCGGCCCAGCACGACATCGACCGGCTTGCCGCTGCGATCGGGAACGTGCAGCTCGGTGATGATCGTGCCGTAGTTCGTCACGCGCATGCGCATGCCTGAACCGCTGTCGAGCGTCCACAGGCGAACGGGCGTGCCATCGACGGTGCCCCATTCGGTCACGGAGAACGCAGCTTCGGGGTGGCCCTTCTGGTCTTGCAGGGTGCTGGTCATGATGGCTCCGGCGAGGACGGTGGCGGTGATCAGGCTCATGCTGTGGCTCCTTGAGGATTCAGAAGACGGTCATGCCGCCGTTGACGTGGATCGACTGTCCGGTCACGAAGCGCGAGGCATCGCTCGACAGGAAGACGACGGCACCACCGACATCGTCCGGGGTCCCGAACTGGCCCATGGGGATGAGGCGCTCGTAGGCGTCCTTCTCGTGCTGCGGGTCGTCGGCATGGCGTTCGACGGGAATCCAGCCGGGGGCGACGCCGTTGACGGTGATGTGCCACGGTGCCAGCTCGGTCGCCATGCTGCGGGTCCACCCGATCTGCGCACCCTTCGCCGCGACGTAGGCGCTGAAGTTGCCGACGCCGCGGGCGAACACCTCGCTGGTGATGTTGATGATCCGACCGGACTTGCGCTGCTTCATCGCCGGCAGCACCGCGCGAGTGAGCAGGTAGGGACTCTTCACGAAGAAGTCGAGCATCGACTGGTAGAAGGCCCAGTCGTACTCCTCAATCGGCTTGAGCGGCTGCTTGGGCGTGGCGTTGACCACCAGCGTGTGCACGGCACCGAGCGTGCGCTCGATGTCGGCCACCATGTGGTTCACCTCATGCTCGTCCGTGACGTTGGCGCGAAAGAGCGCACCCTCGTACCCGCGCGCCCGGAACTCGGCGAAGGTGCGCTCGGCCCAATCTCGGTCGTTTGCGTAATTCAAGGCAACGCGTGCGCCGGCCTTGCCGAGCGCGAACGCCATCGCCTTGCCGAGCCCCTTGCTGCTGCCGGTGACGAGCGCCACGCGCCCATGCAGATGGAAGTCCTGCGACATGCATGAGAGGCTAGCCCAAGGCGACGTTCAGGCGCGTTCTCGGACTCCACCCACGATCCATCGAATCACTTGCGCAACCGTGTGGGAACGGTATAGTTCCCGTCCCGCCAGTGACCGCAGGCGGGCTCAGTGCGGGTGTAGCTCAGCGGTAGAGCGCTACCTTGCCAAGGTAGATGTCGAGGGTTCGATCCCCTTCACCCGCTTGCCATGCTCGAAGCCGAAGGCCAAGCCTTCGGCTTCGTCGCTTTTGCGCGCGGGTGGCCCGCTGCGCGGGCGGCGGCCCATGGCCGCCAGGGTCTGCGGGCCACAGGCCTCGATCCCCTTCACCCGCTTGCCATGCTCGAAGCCGAAGGCCAAGCCTTCGGCTTCGTCGCTTTTGCGCGCGGGTGGCCCGCTGCGCGGGCGGCGGCCCATGGCCGCCAGGGTCTGCGGGCCACATCATCGATGGATGAAATCAGCCGTCTCCCACGGCACCCATGCTCCCCAACCCAAACGGGCGACGATCGCTCCACACTTGCGCCCGCACGCGCCATCACGCCGATTCGCCGTCCCATTCAGCGCATAATGCTCGGATGTCCGCAGCGATCGTCGACATCGCCAATCGGGATGTCGCTGAAGTCCTTGCCAACCCGCTCGCGCTAGCCGTGTGGGAGCTCGTGCGTCGCTTCACCAAGCCTTGCTCGGTCGACGACATCGCCACGCTGGCCCACGCCGACGCCATGTCGGCCCAGTCGTGCCTGGACCTGCTTGCGGCAGCCGGGCTTCTCGAAAAGCTGCCCATCCGCGCCGATCGGCGCGCAACGACCTATCGCAGCAAGCACGAAGCGATCGTCCTGTCCTACGACCAGGACGATGCGCGGCACCTGCGTCTCGCCCGCGAGTTCAGCGACCGGGTGCTCGGCTCGGGCCGTTCGGCGATCCAGGCGTTCTACGCAAACGAGGGCGATCGAGCCAGTCCCGAGCCGCTCCGCTGGCGGCACCGCTCCTACTGCTCTGCGTCGCTGAAGCCGCACCACATCGATGAACTCAAGCGCATGGTGCGCCAGATCCACGACTACATGATCAGCGTGCAGTCGGAGATCCGCGACATCGATGCGTCGCAGCCCCAAGACTGCAATTTCCAGATCATGATCGAGGCCGTGCCGGCGGATCCGCCGACGCTTCCGATGCCCCAGCTCTACCTGGTCAACCGCGAGCGCGCCGAGGAGGTCGCCGCGCGCTCGGCCAGCACGGGCATGCACGCACTGTCGCCACGGGAACGACAGGTGGCTGCGCTGCTCGCCGCAGGACAGACTCGTCCGGAGATTGCCGCGTCCCTGGGTGTCTCGCTCAACACGGTCGCCACCATCGGCAAGCGCATCTACGTCAAACTGGGCGTCAAGCGCCGTGCCGAACTCGCCTCGCGGCTCAGGCTGTCCTGAAGGCAGCGGCCGTGCAACCGGGCACGGCCGCGCTCACTTGCCCTGCTGCACCTGCTCGCGCAGGCGCTGGTAGATCGGCGCGAAGCGGCCGCTTGAACGCATGCCTTCCTCGCACAAAGCCAGCGCGTCGCCGGTGCGCCCAAGTTTGATGTAGGACGCCACAATGGCCTGGTCACACGCGACCAAGTCCTCTGCCTGCATGCGCGGGCGGGCGGCCAGCAGGAACGGAATCGCCTCGGCCCACTCCCCACGCAGTTGATGCAACCGACCGACGTACCGCTCGGTGAATCCCGAACCTGACTCGCCGTGGGCGAGCAGGAATCGTCCACGTGCGATGGCATCGGCCGCCAGCTGCAGATCGGCGGCATCGAGCGCGGTCTTGGTCTTCTCCCGGCACGCCAGGAGGAAATAGGCATACTCAAGACTCCAGCTCATGTAGCCAGGGACCTGGCCGAGCGCGATCGCGTACAGCGGCTCGGCATCGGCCGCGCGACCCTCCCGAAGCAGGGCACGCGCCACCATGCCTGTGACCGGCCGTTGCGCGCCGGCGTGAGGCCGCGTGGTCTTCCACTCCTCGAGCACAGCCCGTATGGCGGGCGACACCGATCCCTCAAGGGCCGCGGCTGAACGGTCAAAGCGTGCAAACGCCCCTGCATTGGAGCGTTTCATGAAGGGAACGCCGAACAGCACGCGCAGCGTGTGATCGACGCGCCATGCATCCCAGGGATTGGCTCCCAGCCGAGCAGCCATCGCCAACCAGTCGAACCCTTCCACGATGGGCGCGCCCTGCGGCATGGCCTTCATCCCAAGAATCGCATTCGCCATGAGCCGCGCCGCCTCGGCCTGGCCGCGCAGACTCGGGTGGACATGGTCATCGAGCAGCTCCCACCCCGTTGCGCCCTCGGGGCTCATGGTGCGAAAGGATTCGGCAACATCGCACAGCGTCGCGCCCGTTCGCTTGGCCGCATCACGGATCGCCTGCTCGGTGTCGCTCGTCGGTCGCCATGGCATCGTGTCGCAGTCCCGTGCCCGCAGGAACGCCTCCCGGGCGCCGGCTCGGTCACCCTGCACGGCCCGAGCCTTGCCCAGCCAGAAATGAGCCTCGGCATGCTGGGGGGCGCGCTCGATCACGGCGCGCGCCGCCGCTTCGGCAGCCGCGGCATCACCGGTTGCTGCCATCCGCGCCACGGCGAGATCCCGTTCGATCGCCAAGCGCGATTCGGCCGGCAATCCGTCAAGCACCTCCTGGCCCAGCGGCGCGAGGCCTGCTTCGTTGCTCGCGGTCGTGCAGACGAGCACGGGAGCCATCGAGGTGCACGTCTGGACCATCTCTTCGATGTGGGTCCCGAGGTTGGTCGCCGCCGCCGTGCGCAGGGCCGCATCGGCAGGAATGACCGTCTGGCCGATCATCTGTTCCATCAACGTGCGGTCGCCGGTTGATCCGCCCCGCAGCAAGCCCTCGACGCCCTGCACGAGGGCCAACCCGCGCACCGCCCGGACCCACGGGAGCGCTGTGACCGGCATCGTGCCTGATGCGCTGATCGACGCCGTGCCGTACGCGCCGAAGAACTCGTTGTTGCCGACGTACAGCACCACAAGATCAGGCTGATGCTCAACCGCCGCCTGCGTGAGGTAGACGAGCGGGAAGCTTGCCACGGCCGTGGTGCCGAGGTTGATGACCTCGACGCGCCGATCGGGCCAGCGTTCCTGAAGGAGTGCCTGCAGGAACGAACCCATCGAGAGATTGCGCGGCTGCGGGTAGCCCTTGGCCGCGCTCTCGCCCACGAGCATGATGCGAAAGGTCCCCGCAGGCTTGGGCATCACGAACTCGCTCTCCTCGGCGTAGCCCGCGCGATCAGGATCGGCGAAGAAGTACGGGCGCGAGGCATCGGGCACCGTGACGACGAGTGACTGTCCTGGCGAGAGCTCACCAGTGTTCCGGAAGAACGCCGGATAGCCGCCGAATCCGGTGAGCCGAAGTCCCAGTTCAAGCAGCACGAGCGCCACGAGCGGGACCGACAGCGTGACGAGCATGAACAGCGCGCGCTTCCATGGAGCGAGCGCGACTGGATTCGGTTGAACGGGACTGGCCATGGTCAGAATGGCCGTTCAGGGTCATGTCGCGCCGCAGGCAGCGCGTGCCATCGTGATGATCGCGTCGCGACGCGCGCATCCAGCGGATCCCATCCGCACCAGCGCGCGACGAGACCGATGGGCGTGACCACGAGTGCGTACACGATGGCGAGCGCCAGCGTTCCCAGCAGCGTCCCGACGCACCATGCCAAGCCCATCCAGGCGCGATACACCCATCGTCCGCCCGGCAAGCCCAGCCCCGCCGTCACGAGCGCCAGTGCGCCAAACGACCACAGCACCGGCGCCATGGGACGCAGGTGAGGAAACGGCCCCCATGGCACGAACCACATGAATGACCCAACCAACGCAAGGAGCACGGGGGCAAGCAGTCCCCATGTGCGCAATCGTCGGGCATCCGGTGACCAGTGGACGTCGATCATGGTGCGCCGTTCAGAAGAGCGTGTAGATGAACGGCGCGATCGCCGAACCCTTGGTGAGCACGATCA
>VFQT010003001.1_pt1 | contig 16106 bp, 17 predicted proteins | sample 3512381 | NCBI WGS metagenome assembly VFQT01 (sample SAMN10412376, study PRJNA504923) | tailings metagenome | isolation source: Relicate 2 Philex TSF3 active mining site | place: Philippines: Tuba, Benguet | collected 2017-08-29
CGTAGCGGTAGAAGCGCTCGATGTCGTTGCCCTTGTAGGTGCTGCCGTCACCCCAAATGTCGACGTTGTCGGATTGCATGGCGCGCACGAGAAGGGTTCCGGTGACCGCGCGGCCGAGTGGCGTGGTGTTGAAATAGGTCTTGCCTGCGGTCGTGATGTGGAATGCACCGCACTGCAGCGCAATGAGTCCCTCGCGGACGAGTTCCTCGCGGCAGTCGACGAGTCGAGCGACTTCGGCTCCGTATTGCAGCGCACGATCGGGGATCTGGTCGAGCTCGGGCTCGTCGGGCTGGCCGAGGTCGGCCGTGTAGCAATAGGGAAGTGCTCCGCGCTCGCGCATCCAGGCGACGGCGGCGGAGGTGTCGAGGCCGCCCGAGAACGCGATGCCGACCCTCTCGCCCGATGGGAGAGACGTGAGGACCTTGCTGCGCGACGCTTCGGACATGGCGCATACGGTACCGACCGCGCACACCCGTTCAGGGATTCAATTTGCCAGTCAGGGCTTTTGGAACCACCGGTTCATCAGCATGTGCACGTGGCGAATTTTGGTTTCCTGGTAGTTCGCCAGGGTGACGCCGGGCTTCGTCATTGCCTTCAGGCCGCGTTGGACCTTTGGCAGGTTGAAGGTGTCCTGGTTGAAGACACGAGCAAGGTTGCCCAGCTCGGGTGCCTCGGCCCAGTCGTCGTCGACACCAAGCCAGTGGATCGGCGCCGCCGGTGGCTTGGGCTTCGACTCGTCGTACGGCTCGAGGTACATGCACTCCATGATCGACATGTCGTGACGGTCCTCGTAAGGACGGAAGCGATAGCAGATGCGGTTGAAGGCACCCCACGGGTGGAAGTTCGGAAACAACGTGTAATAGATGCTGTCGCTGAACTCGGCATCGCTGAATTCGTCGGCCTTGTCGCCGAAGACGTCACGCATGGTCGCGCGACCGCCGTTGCCGAACATCTGTCGTGCGGTCACACCGGGTGGCAGAACGACCGACGGTTCCTCGTCGAGACGCTTGTCGGCGACCGCGTCGAACATCTCTTGTTGGGTGGGCGTGAACTTGATGTGAGGGCTCGGTGTGCCGTTCGGAGTGATCGCCCGTGAGTAGTTGCCTTTCCAGTCGTACTGCGAGTTTGCATCACCAATGCTCGACAGAAGTTGTGGGTGGGTGGCGACCACGTGGAACGCCTCGCTGAAGGCGTCCTGCACGACTTTCCAGTTCGTCGGGAAGATCTTGGCGACGTGCACGCTCTTGTAGCGCTTTTCGAGGGGCCAACGCTCGAAATGCCACGGAAAGTCCCCGAGGAAAGATTCGAGCGACTCGGCATTCGGGTCCATGTTGATGAACACGAATCCGCCCCACGTACCGACCTTCACCTCGGGCAGGTTCCATTCGTCCTTTTCGACGTGCGGGAAGTCCCATTCACAGGGCACCTGCTTGAGCGAGCCGTCGAGGTTCCAGCAAAAGCCGTGGAACGGGCAGCGCAATTCGTTGGCCGGGCCGTCGAACTCTCGCAGCAGTCGCCCACGGTGCAGACACACGTTGTGGAACGCCTTCACGGTGTCGGGCGCGGTGCGTACGACGAGGATCGAGTTCTCGCAGATGTCGTAGCGCAGAGTGTCGCCGACGTTCGGCACGTCTTCTTCGCGGCAGGCCATCTGCCAAACGCGCTTCCAGATTTTTTCCTTCTCGAGTTCGTGCCATTCACGGCTGGTGTAGGCGGCGACCGGAATGTCGGCATCGCCCATGAATTCCCAGTTGACCCAGCGAAGGACTTCGGGCACCGGACGCGAATCGTTCTTGTGCAGGTCCTGGTACGAGAGTCCGGGCGAGCGGGCCTCGCCGGGTGCAGGTGATGTCATCGTCATTTCGTCGCCCCTTCCTTTGCCAGCCGTTGCGCCGCGACGGCCCGCTGGTTCCTCGCCATGTTGGGGTCGACCGTCACCTGGCGACCTCCGATCCACACGCACAGGTGCGGGTCACACTGTTTGATGTCGCCGTTCAAATAGATGCCGTCCTTGGTGAACTCACCGGCCTGGCCGTCTTTTTGAACGAGGATGGTGCCCGCTTCGGTCAGGTCGTACGTCGCCCCCGACAGCGGATGTTTGATCCCGCGCATTTTCGTTCCCCCGAATCTCGAATGCGTTGCTACGCGAGAGATTAGCGGTGTGCGGTGCGTCCCGCCAGAGCCGCGACGGAGGCGACGAGTGCCGATACAGCCGCGGCAAGCGCCACGAGTGCCGAGCCCGGAGCCGCGACGAGGTCGGCCGCAGCACTTGCACCGAGCGCAACGGCGACCGTTGCGGAGACGAGAGAACACCGCGGCGCACGTCGAAGCGCAATGACAAAAGCCGCGAGCATTGCGAGATAGACGACTGCCGCGCCGATGATCGGTGTCGCATCTCCGGCAATGCCGTGATTGTCGACCCACCACAGTGGCTTGCCCGTGCGACGGCTTGCCACCGAGACAAAACCGTGTGCCAACGCGACCAAAACCCACGTTGCCGCGAGGATGCGGGACCAAAGTGCGGACATTTGGGCGAATACTACGCCGAATGCGCCCGCTGTAGCCTGACGACTGCATGGCGAACTTCGAGAAGTTGACCGTCTTTTTCCCGATGTGGAACGAAGAGGCGTACATCGAGCGCGCGCTGTCCGCGGGTCGCGAACTTTGTGAGGAACTGATGCGCATGGGCGAGATCGAGGCCTACGAACTACTGATCATCGACGATGCCTCGACCGACTCGACGCCCGAACTTGCCGACAAGTACGCGGCGCAAGACTCTCGGGTGCGTGTCGTGCATCACCCCGTGAACCGAAAACTCGGTGGGTCGATGAAGACGGGCTTTGCCAACGCGACCGGTGACCTCGTCCTGTACACCGATGCCGACCTGCCCTTCGACATGTTGGAAGCCCGCAAGGCGGTGCGGCTCATGCGCTATTACGAGGCCGACATCGTCAGTGCGTACCGTTTCGACCGCACCGGCGAGGGTTACGTCCGCACCGTTTATTCCGCCTTCTACAACGGACTCGTGAGGGTGCTCTTCGGTGTGAAAATGCGCGATATCAACTTTGCATTCAAGTTGTGCAGGGGCTCGTTGCTGCGCGAGATGGAGCTGAAGAGTGAAGGCTCGTTCATCGATGCCGAGCTCGTCATCCGGGCCCGGAAGACGGGGAAAAGCGTCATACAGTTCGGAGTCGACTATTTCCCGCGCACCCGCGGTGTCTCGACGCTCAGTTCGCCTGCCGTGATTCGCAAGATCCTGCGCGAGATGTTCTCACTGCGCAGGGAACTTCGTAGCCTTCAGGTTTGATCCCGGGGTCCGTCGCCCCGACGGTCCCGCCCGCATGGACAACCACCCCGACCGCCCATACGAAGCCCAGTCTCCGCGGGGCTCTCACCTGCGCCGGTGGCGGCCTGCGTACCTTGCGCTTGCGGTGTTGTTGACCGTCGTCTCGGTCGCATTCGCGGGTCGTGACGAGTCGTCGACTGCAACCACCACCACCGCCACCTCGACGACGAACGCCGCTGCGACGACGCAGCCGTTCGCTGCGTTGTCGCGAACTCTTGTGCTCGGTGACACGGGCGACGACGTGAAGCGCATGCAACAGCGCCTGAAGGACATCGGATTCGACCCGAACCTCATCGACGGTGACTTCGGCTACCAAACCCTCCAGGCCGTGTGGGCGTTCCAGAAATTGATCATGCGAATTCCCATCAGTGGAGTGAAGGATGAGTTCACGCCCGAGATGTGGGAGGTTGCGCAACGTGACGGTCTGGTCGTTCCGCGCCGACCGAACGCACAAACCGAGACCCACGTCGAGGTTTACCTGCCCGAGCAGGTCCTCATCGTCTTCAAGCAGGACAAGCCGGCTTTGATCACCCACATCTCGTCGGGTGACAACAAGCCATGGTGCGAGGAAGTCACGATCGACCCGGGCGAAGACGGAAACCTGAACGGCACCGAACCGATTAAGAAAGGCATTTGCGGCGAGTCGATCACTCCCGCGGGTCTCTACTACTTCTACAACCGCCGATCCGGAACGCGCGAGAGCAAGCTCGGCACCATGTGGAATCCCGTCTACTTCAACGGCGGTGTTGCGGTGCATGGTGCGGCGCAGGTGCCGATTCGTCCCGCGTCGCACGGGTGTATCCGAATCCCGATGTTCATCTCCGAATACTTCCCGTCGCTCGTTGCGTACGGCGATCGCATCTACATTTTCGACGGCGTGAAGGAGCCCGAGCAGTACGGGGCCCCGTTGCCACCGGCCGACAGGCCCGACCCGAACTACACGACCACGACGTCCGAGCCCAAGACGACAACGACGACGACCACCACGATTGTCGGCGAAACGACCACAACCGTTGCGCCGACAACGTCGGCGAAGAAGACGAAGCAATCGACGACTGTTCCCGAATCGGTCGAGGTCGCGACCACGGCTGTTGCCGCGACACCAACAAGCGGAGGCTGACTTCATGAGCGAGCGGATTGACTACGACGAGTTCGGTCTCTTTCACGAGAACATCGCCGAGTATGGGCTCGGCGCGTCGCCGAGTCCGCTCGTCGAACGCAAGGTACACGCCCTCGCCGATGGTCGCGCGATGAGTTTCCTCAAATGGGGGGCGGGTGACTCGCGTTTGGTTCTCGTTCACGGTGGGTCGCAGAACGCGCACACGTGGGACACGGTTGCCCTTGGTTTGGACGAGTCGTTGATTGCCGTCGACCTGCCGGGCCACGGCCACTCCGACTGGCGTGATGATGCGGCTTATTCACCCGCTTCGATGGCGGCCGATCTGGCCGACCTCATCGCGATGCATGCCCCTGCGGCCGAGGTCGTCGTGGGAATGTCGCTCGGTGGACTCACGTCGCTTGCGCTGGCGGGTCACGCACCGCATCTCGTGCGAAAGCTCGTGCTCGTCGACATCACGCCGGGCGTCACCGGCGCAAAAGCAAAAGCCGTGCTCGACTTCGTGAACGGCCCACAGTCATTTGCCTCTTTCGACGATCTTCTGCAGCGCACCATCGAACACAACCCGACGCGCACCGTGTCGTCGTTGCGCCGCGGCATTCTCCACAACGCGAAGCAATTGGACGATGGGTCGTGGCAGTGGCGTTACGACCGCCGCAGTCACGTGCGCGAGAGCCAAGGCGGCTCCGACCCGGTTGCCTCCGATGCCCTGTCGGTGTTGTGGGACGTCGTGTCCGGGCTTGGTTGCCCGCTCACACTCTTGCGGGGGTCTCTCTCGCCGGTGGTCGACGACGCCGATGTCGCCGAACTGCTGCGTCGACGTCCCGATGCCGCGGTGGTCGTCATCGAGGGGGCCGGCCACAGCATTCAGGGCGACAGGCCGGTCGAATTGACGAGCCTGTTGCGCGACATCCTCGTCTGACGCGCGTTTGGCGGTCTCGACCCCCTGCGTCGCGGGGCTTTTCTGATAGGAAAGGTCTCCTATGGCAACCACGAACCGCCCCGATGCACCGGATCGCGACGCGCTCCTCCGGATGTTCGAAATCCAGCAGAAGATCAAGACTGCCGACGAGAGATTCCGCGCGATGCTCACCAGCGGTCAAGTGCAGTTGATCTACTACTCACCACGCGGCCAGGAATGCATCAGCGCCGGCTACGCGGTGCACCTGCGGCCCGACGACTATGTCGTCACCATCTACCGCGGTCTCCACGATCACATCGCCAAGGGCGTGCCGATGCGTGAACTGTGGGCCGAGTTCCTCGGCCGGGGCACCGGTACCTGCAAGGGCAAGGGTGGTCCGATGCACGTCACACACCCGGATTCGGGGCTCATGGTCACCACGGGCATCGTTGGCTCGGGAATCCCGATCGCCAACGGTTTTGGCCTTGCGGCGAAACTTTCGGGAACCGACCAAGTGACCGTTGTGAACTTCGGCGATGGTGCGTCGAACATCGGCGCGTTCCACGAGGGCCTGAACATGGCAGCCGTGTGGAAGCTTCCGGTCATCTTCATGTGCCAGAACAACCTCTACGGCGAACACACCCCGATGGCGATGTCGACCGGTGTCGAGTACATCTCCGAGCGCGCCGCGTCCTACGGCATGCCCGGTGTGACGGTGAACGGCAACGATCCCGTCGCAATGTGGAAGGTTGCGGGCGAAGCAGTCGCCCGCGCCCGTGCCGGCGAGGGCCCGACGCTCATCGAGGCCCGTACGTACCGTTTCTGGGGTCACCTCATGGGTGACGCGATGGAGTACATGCCGAAAGAAGAGCGCAAGGCCGCGATGGCGGCCGACCCGCTGCCCGCGTTTCGTGCGTGGCTTCTCGACAACGGCCACGCAAACGAGTCGCAGCTCGCCGAGATCGAGGATCAGATCAAGGCGCTCGTCGACGATGCCGTCGACTTTGCGATGAACAGCCCCGAGCCGCCGATGGACGAGCTCTACACCGACGTCTACGAAGAAATCATCAAGTGAGGAATGCGCGATGACAACGACTGAACCCCGCATCATGCCGATGGGCATGGCCCTCAACGAGGCGATGGATGTCGCCATGGGACTCGACGAAAAGGTGTTCCTCCTCGGTGAGGACATCGCCGAACCCTCGGGCGGCGTGTACAAGATCACGAAGGGTCTCTCGACCAAGTACGGAACCGAGCGCGTTCGCAAGACTCCCATCTCCGAAGCAGCCATCATCGGCGCCGCAGTTGGTGCGGCAATTGCCGGCTACAAGCCCGTCGCCGAAATCATGATCATGGACTTCATCGGGGTGTGCCTCGACCAGATCACGAACCATGCGGCGAAGATTCGATACATGTCAGGTGGCCAGACCACCGTGCCGATGGTGATCCGCACCAGCGCAGGTGCCGGACGTGGTTTCGGTGCGCAGCACTCGGAACTTCTCGAGGCGTTCGCCGTGCACTCGCCGGGAATGAAGGTTGCGATCCCTTCGAACCCCGCCGATGCCAAGGGCCTTCTCATCAGCTCGATCTTCGACGCCGACCCGGTGCTCTTCGTCGAGCCGATGCTCATGTACTGGGACCCCGCATATGCGGGCGAAGTTCCCGCCGGTGACTACCGCGTGCCACTTGGCAAGGCGAACACCGTCGTCAAGGGCAGCGACGTCTCGCTCATCTCGTACGGCCGCCAGGTGCACACCTGCAAGCAGGCAGCCGAGGCGCTTGCCGCCGAGGGCATCAGCGCCGAGGTCATCGATCTGCGCTCGATCGTTCCCTATGACGAGGCTGCGGTGATGGCATCGGTGACGAAGACCAAGCGCGCCGTCGTGGTCCACGAGGCGGTCACGCGCTGTGGCTTTGGCGCCGAACTTTCGAGCCGCATTCACGAGGAACTGTTCGGGACCCTCGCCGCGCCGGTTCAGCGCGTCGGCGGCAAGAACATTCCGATCCCGTACGCGAGCAACCTCGAGAAGGCATTCCTTCCCCAGGTCGACGACGTCGTCGCCGCAGTCAAGCGCACCAACAAGTAAACGTCTCAGCCGACAGCGGCGAGAAGTTTTTCCATCTCGGCGATTTCGCCGTTCTGTGCCTTGGTCATCGAGTTTGCCATTGCGCGAACTTCGTCGTTCGAGCCGTGCATACCCGCGTGCTCGGCCATGTGCACCCCGCCCTTGTGGTGGGCGATCATCAACTTCGCGAACATGCGGTCGGCGTCTGCGCCACGTGACTGCTGCAGTGACTGCATCTCATTGTCGGTGGCGTAGCCGGGCATCTGTGCAAGGGGAGTGGGTTCGTCCATCCATCCCATCACCTGGTCGGTCTCGTTCGTTTCGGCGGCACCGAACTGGCGCAGCAACTGCACCATGCGGCCCGATTCGTTCGACTGATTGACGATGATCTCGCGCGCGATCAGTCGCAGGGTGCCACGCGAGTCGGACCCGTCACCCATGCCGGGCGCCGACACGTCGAGATAGATGAGGCCCATGTTGACGGCCTGCTCGTGGTGGATCCGCATGTCCTGAAGGAAGCCGATGTCGGATCCGTTCTTCGCGCCCTTGCTTCGCGATTCACCGAAGACGAAGCCGACCGCGGCCGCCAGAACTGCAGCGGTGACAACCATGAGGACGATGTTGACGGGGTTCATCCACCACGGAAGAACCGTTTCGTCGGTCTCGGCGGGGCGGCCTTGTGCGGGGGAATCGGTCATGACTCGTAGCCTGCCACCGAAAACAGGTAGAAAGAAGGCCATGTCAACCCCCATCAGCATCCCCAAGCTCGGTGTCTCGATGACCGAGGGCACCCTCGTCGAATGGCTCGTCGAAGACGGCCAAGAAGTTCAGCCGGGTGACGTGCTGTACCGCCTTGAAACCGACAAGGTGGAAAACGACATCGAAGCGCCGATCGCCGGCGTTGTTCGCCTCACAGGCGAAGAGGGTGAGACCTACGAGGTCGGCACCCAAATCGGTTCGATCGACTGATCAGCCTTTACGGGCGTTGTTTACTCAGCCCTTGCGGGCTGTGCGTTGTTGATCGCTAGCCCTTGCGGGCTTGGCGTTGCGCCTCCGAGAAGGGGAGGTCTTTGTCGACGCGGGGTTCGGCGGGAAGGCCGAGCACACGCTCGCCGATGATGTTGCGCTGAATTTCGTCACTGCCGCCTGCAATGCGGTATCCCGGCGCGCCGAGGATGTGTTCGCTCCATGCGTACGTGCCCCACTCGCCACCGTCGACCACGACCTTTGCGCCGAGGATCTGCGCGATCACGTCGCCGGTCTTCGTCATGCCTGCGGTCCACATCAACTTGCCGAGCGAACCTTCGGGGCCGGGGGTTTGGCCGGCGCGCATGCCCGCGGCAACGCGGCGGTTCGTGTACTGCGCAGTGCGCAGCATCGAATAGAGCTTGGTGATCTCCTGACGGATGATCGGATCGTCGAGCACTCCGGCCCAGGCTGCCGCCGCGACGACCTGCTTGAAGGTTCCGCCGGTGTGGCTGCTCGATGAACTGCTCGAGTGGTCGCGCTCGAAGCCGAGACACGTGAGCGCAACACGCCAGCCCTCGCCGACGGGCCCGAGGCGGAACTCATCGGGGATGCGGGCGTCGGTGAGGAACACCTCGTTGAAGTTCGCGCCACCCGACATCTGCTTGATGGGGCGCACCTCGACGCCCTTCCAGTCGAAAGGCACCATGAACGCGGTGAGGCCCTTGTGCTTGGGCACGTCGAAGTCGGTTCGTGTGATTGCAAGGCCCCACTCCGAGAAACGCGCACCCGAGGTCCACACCTTTTGACCGTTCAACACCCACTCGTCACCGTCTCGCACTGCACGGGTGGTGAGGGACGCAAGGTCGGACCCGGCGCTTGGCTCGGAGAACAACTGACATCCGCAGATGTCCATGCGCATGATCGGCTTGCACCACTTTTCCTTCTGCTCGGGAGTGCCGAATGCGGCAACGGTCGGCGCGATGAGCCCCATCGATGTGGGCGGCAGTTCGCCCGCAGACGGGATGACGAACTTGCGTTCTTCGGCCATGTACGCGCGCACGTAACTTGCGGGCAAACCGCGTCCGCCGAGCTCTTCGGGCCAGTTGATCATTGCGTAGCCGGCGTCGAACTTTTTCGCCTGCCATGCCTTCACGGCGTTCAAGCGGGCGAGTTCCTCTTCGTCGGTGAAGTTGTGGAAGATCGCAACGTTGTCGGAGCCCTCGCCCCACACAACTTCCTGGTCTTCTTCCTCGGCCTCGTTGATCTCGGGTAGCGGCTCGGCATTCTGCTCGAGCCATACGCGGGCCTCTTTGCGGAACTGGTCGATGTCGGGAAGGTTGCTCACGCGAGAAACGCTAGTAGCAGCGGTCCGCAAGAGCCTTCTCCGGCCGGCAATTGCCGGGCCGCTCGTCTTCCGGCGGGGTTCGTGACATCGGTCTCCGGCTCACTACGATTCGCCGAATGACCGCTGAAGCACTTTCCCCATCGACCCCCGTCGTCCTTGCCGACCTCGTACCTGGCCTGCGCTCGCGTGCGGCCGTGCGCAGCGCGGTTCTCGTCGTCGCCTTCGCGCTTCTCACCGCCGCGCTCGCGCAGGTGAAGATCTCGCTCGGTTTCACGCCCGTGCCGGTGACGGGCCAGACGCTCGCCGTGCTGCTCGCCGGTACGTCGCTTGGCATGAGCCGCGGCGCGGCAAGCCAACTTCTCTACTGGGTGATGGGCCTTGTCGGTCTGCCGTTCTATTCGGGCGGCGAGAGTGGCTGGCAGTCGGGCACCGGTGCCACCCTCGGTTATCTCATGGGCTTCATCGTCGCGGCGGCCGTCGTCGGCTACCTCGCCGAGCGCCGTCACGACCGTCAAGTGCTTTCGTCGCTTTCGGCGATGGCTCTCGGCACCGTTGTCATCTACACGATGGGCGCGCTGTGGCTGGCACACGACATCGGTGTTCCGGTTGCCAATGGTGAACAGAACGCGATCACAATGGGCGTCACGCCGTTCCTCGTCGGTGACCTCATCAAGATGGCGATCGCCGGTCTTGCCGCACCCGCGGTCTGGGCGACCGTTTCGAAGAAGTAACCGTGGCAGTCGTCCTGGCCGACGCCGCTCAGGCGAAGCCGAACGAGATCGCGATCCGCGATTCGTCGACAACGTTGACATGGAGTGAACTGAACTCGGCAATCAACCGACTCGTCAACAACCTGAAACCGCGCGACCTCGGTCCCAACAGGCGCATCGCGGTGTACGCCGAAAACAGTGTCGAGACCGCACTTGCCCACATGGGTGCGCTCCACGCCGGTCTCAGCAGCGTGCCGGTGAATTTCCACTTGAACGCCGAAGAAGCCGCCTACATTCTGAACGACTCGGGAACGCGCCTTCTCTTCACCGGGCCCGAGAATCTCGAACGGGCCGTCGAAGCGGTTGCGCAGATGTCCACGCCGATTCCCGTCGTCGTGTGGCGCGCCGGCGCATCGGTGCCCGCGGGCGTCGATGCGCTCGAGTCGTTGCTCGCCGCATCGAGTGATGCAGAACCGGTCGACGACGTTCCGCCCCGTCCGAACATGCTCTACACGAGCGGCACCACCGGCTTTCCGAAGGGCGTCGATCTGCCGCCCACGATGTTCGCGGGCGGCAAGAACATTGCCGAGCACATCGCGGTGTTGGCAACGAACCGCTTCGCCTCGCTCGGGGTGCACCTCGTCGTCGGGCCGATGTACCACACCGGTCCATTGTCGGGCGTACGCATCCTCGCCACCGGCACGCCGGTCGTCATCATCGAAAAGTTCGACCCCGAGCGCACGCTCGCCAAGATCCAGGAATTCAAGGCCGCCAGCAGTGTGATGGTGCCCACGCACTTCAAGCGGATGCTCGACCTTCCCGGCGACGTGCGTGCCAAGTACGACGTGTCGTCGATGAAGATGCTGTCGCACACCGGCGCGAAGTGTCCGGTCGACGTGAAGAAGCGGATGATCGAGTGGTTCGGTCCGGTGTTCGTCGATGCGTACGGGGCAACCGAAGTCGGCACCGTGTGCTCGATCACCAGTCAGGACTGGCTGACGCACCCGGGTTCGGTCGGCAAGGTCGTCAACCCGCCGTTCACGCGCTGCATCGTCGTCGACGACGACGGCAACGAGCTGCCCGCAAACACCGAGGGGCGACTCTTCTTCGAGGACGCAACGGGGCGCGGTGTCGTGTACCCGAACGATCCGGAAAAATCGGCCAAGGCGCACCTGCGTCCCGGCGTTTTCACGCTCGGTGAAATCGGCTACGTCGATGAAGACGGCTTCGTCTACATCACCGACCGCTTCAGCGACATGATCGTGTCGGGCGGCGTGAACATCTATCCGGCCGAGGCCGAAAAAGTGATCATCGAGCATCCGCTCGTCGCCGACGTTGCCGTCATCGGCGTACCCGATGCCGACATGGGCGAGGCCGTCAAGGCTCTCGTCGTGCCGATCGACATGGCGAAGGCTCCGACGCCGGAGGAAATCATCGCGCTGTGCCGCGGACAACTGGCGGGTTACAAGTGTCCGAAGACGGTCGAAATCGTGACAACCGTCGGACGTACCGCCATGGGCAAGATCAACAAGCGCGAACTGCGAGCGCCTTACTGGGAGAAGCAGGCGAAGTGACCGCCGCGGGCAGCGACACGGTTCTGGCCGACGAGCCCGCACCGTACGTTCGCCGCCTCACGCTCAATCGTCCCGACAAGCGCAATGCGCTGTCACACGCGCTTCGTTCGAGGCTCTTCGAACTGTTGCGCGAAGCCGATGCCGACCCCGACGTGCGCGTCGTCATCATCCGTGGTGCCGGCAAGAGTTTCTGTGCGGGTTACGACCTCGCCCAAGACAAGAACGAGACCCCACCATGGCCAATCAGTACCGCTGATGGCGCATGGGCGCGCCACGTGCTCGCCGGATGGTTCGAGATGATGGACATGGCGACACCGATCATCGCGCAGGTGCACGGTTACTGCCTCGCGGGCGGTACCGAACTCGCGACCGCATGTGACCTCGTCTATGTCGCCGAAGAGGCACAAGTCGGGTATCCACCGGTGCGGTCGATGTCGTCGCCCGACATGGCGTGGCACCCGTGGTTGCTCGGCATGCGCCGTGCAATGGAAGCGATGCTGACGGGCGACTCGATGACGGGCGTCGAAGCGGTCGAGGCCGGATTCGCCAACCGGGCCTTCGCGGCCGACAGCCTCGACACCGAGGTGGTCTCGATCGCCGAACGCGTGGCAAAAGTCCCGCCCGACCTGCAGGCGCTGAACAAGCGGGTCGTTCACAGGGCCATGGACGCGATGGGTATGCGCGACGGCATGCGTGCCACGGCCGACATCAATGCTCTCGGCTTTCATCAGCGCTCGAGCCGTGAATACTTCGCGAAGTTCGCCCAGGGTGTCACGAAGGCCCTGGATGCGAGAGACTCTGGTTTCGGCGATTACCGCACGGGCGAGAAGGGGGACAACCAGTGAGCATCAGCGAAGACGCGCAACAGGATCTCGGGGCCGACATCACGAAAGTGAACATGGTGACGCCCGATGTTCTCGGTTGTCCCTACCACTATTACAAGCGCGTACGTGACGAGGCACCCGTGCACCAGACGCCGGTCGGTTTCTGGGCCGTGTCGCGTTACGAAGACATCATGACGATGGTCCGCGACTACGACACGTTCTCCTCGCAGTCGATGAGCAACGGCGCGTTCTCGCAGGTGCCCCAAGAAGCCATCGAGATTTCCAAGCGCGACTACAAGCGCGTCGACACGCTGCTCTCGAACGACCCGCCGTCGCACACCCAGTTCCGTTCGCTCGTCAACAAGGCATTTCTTCCCAAACGTGTGGCTCAGCTGGAAGAGTCGATCAAGCAGATCACGAACGACCTCATCGACAAGTTCGCCGAAAAGGGGCACGTCGACCTGGTCGCCGAGTTCGCGATCTGGGTGCCGCTCACCGTCATCGCCGATGCGCTCGGCGTCGACCGCAAGGACATGCCGAAGTTCAAGAAATGGAGCGACGACTCCGTGGCGCCGCTGTCGGGAATGCTGTCCGCCGAGCGGCAGATCGAGTGCGCGCAAAGCCGCTTCGACCTGCACCAGTACATGGCCGCCTGCGTGCGCGAGCGCGAAACCGACCCGCGCGACGACCTGCTCACCGACCTCGTGCAGGCGCGTTTCGACTCGGGTCCGCGCGAGGGTCAGGGTCTCGAGATCGACGAGATGCTGAGCATCATCGACCAGGTATTGGTTGCAGGAAACGAAACCACGACGAACCTGATCGCGATGGCGATGCAGCACCTCATCGAGAACCCCGAACAAATGGCCAAGGTGCGTGCCAATCGCGCGCTCATCCCGAACATGCTGGAAGAGGCGCTGCGTCTCGAGGCACCGGTGCAGATGCTTCCGCGTTTTTGCACCAAGGACGCAGTCGTAGGTGGGGTGAACATCCCGAAGGGTTCCGTCATCATGGCGATGTACGGCAGCTCCGGCCGCGACGAGCGCAAGTTTCCGAATCCCGAGAAATTCGATGTCGAGCGCGACAATGCCCGAACCCACATGGCGTTCGGCCAAGGTCCGCACTTCTGTGTCGGTGCAGCGTTGGCCCGCAGCGAGGCGCGGATTGCCTTCGAACTTCTGTTCGAGCGTCTCGACAACTTCGCATTTGCTCCGGTCGAGGAAGTCATGCACCGCGAACTGTCGATGACCCTGCGCGGGCTGACCAAGCTCGAACTCACGTTCACCAAGATCAAGTAACGATCTCGCCCAGCGAAAGGCCCCCGACATGGCAGTTGATCTGAAGGATCTGAAGACGATCCACTACGAGGTCGAGAACCCCGGAGAAAACGGCATCGCCGTCGTCACACTCGACCGCCCCGAGGCTCGCAACGCGCAGAACAAGCGGATGACCTACGAGCTCGAGGCTGCGTTCACCGATGCGGCCCGCCGCAGCGACGTGAAAGTGATCGTGTTCCGCGCCGAGGGGCCGCACTTCTGCTCAGGCCACGACATGCGCGATACGGAAAGCCACAAGGAGTTCTCGCTCGTTTTCCCGTACGGAGGCTTTGGTCGTGAGGGCCAGGAAGGCCACATGGCGTGGGAGGAAGAGGTCTACTTCAACATGTGCTGGCGGTGGCGCAACCTGCCCAAGCCGGTGATCGCCGCGGCGCAAGGTAAGACCATCGCGGGTGGTCTCATGTTGTTGTGGGTCGCCGACATCATCATCGCCGCCGAGGATGCGATGTTCTCCGACCCCGTCGTCGGTATGGGCGTGAACGGTGTCGAGTACTTCGCACACCCGTGGGAAGTCGGCCCGCGCAAGGCAAAAGAGATGCTGTTCACCGGCGAGTGGCTGAGCGCACACGAGGCAATGCAGTGGGGAATGGTCAACAAGGTCGTTCCGAACGAAAAGTTGCGTGATGCCGCGATGGACATGGCGCGCACGATCGCCAAGCGTCCTTCGTTCGCACTGAAGCTCGCAAAGGAGAGCGTGAACCAAACGCTCGAGGCGCAGGGACAGTGGAACGCTCTTCGCACTGCCTTCGTGCACCAACATCTTGCGCACTCGCACAACAGGGTGAAGTTCGGAATGCCCGTCGACCCGGGGCCGTCTGACCGCAAGAAGGCCTGACACGTCAAGTAGCCTTACCCACGGGTAATAGGGGGCAGTCACATGACGCAGAAGACACCGGTGCGCAAGTTGGGTCGCCCGCGCGATGCCGACTCGGTGGAAACGCGTGCCCGTCTCTTGGCAGCAGCCCGCAAGTGTTTTGGTGAGAACGGATTCGAGCGCACCACGAATGCACAGATTGCCGAAGTCGCCGGACTGACTTCCGCAGCGATCTATCACTACTTCCCCTCGAAGATCGACCTCTACGCCGCCGTATTCGAAGAGGTGCAGGAGTACATCTACGCCGAGATCGAAAAGGGCATCGAGCCGCACCACACCCTGGTCGACCGGTTCTCGGCGGCCCTCGACGTGTCGGTACGCATCAACCGCGAGGACCCGTCGATCGCGGGTTTCGTCGTCGACGTGAACTACGAGGTTCAGCACCACCCCGAACTTTTCTCCTTCGTCGAGCCGCAGCGCCAGCGCAGTGCAAACCTTGTCAAGCGGCTCTGTGAAGACGCGGTCGCGAACGGCGAGGTCCACGAAGGCGTGCCCCGGGCGGCGCTCGAAGACCTCCTTTCGGTGTTGTTGTCGGGCCTCCTCCGGTTCTCGACACTGGTGAACAATTCACCCCGTCATGCGGCCACGGTCGAGGTCTTGAAGACGATGTTGCGGTCGACCGACATGTTTGCCGCACCCGTCAGCCGCTAGCCTGGTACCCGTCGCCGGTACCGCATGGACTCGCAGCCCGGTCGCCAAGCCTGCGAGAATGACGAGATGACGACCCAAGTACCCGTCGCGCCCGAGCTCTTCACGTGGCCCGCCGACGAGCCCCAACTGATCGGCACCTTCTTTCCTGAAAGTGGTGTCACCGTGTTTCCGCAGGCCAAGGCGTGTCCCCGTACCGCGTCGCAGAACGGTGAGCGTGTGTTGCTGCCGCGTCGCGGAACGTTGTGGAGCTGGACGATTCAGGGTTTTCTACCGAAGTCGCCGCCGTACGCAGGGCCCGAGACCCCGGCAACGTTCAAGCCGTACGGTGTGGGTTACATACAGTTGGGTGACCAAGTGATCGTCGAGTCGCGTCTCACGACCTCCGACCCCGACGT
>VFQT010003003.1_pt1 | contig 16098 bp, 21 predicted proteins | sample 3512381 | NCBI WGS metagenome assembly VFQT01 (sample SAMN10412376, study PRJNA504923) | tailings metagenome | isolation source: Relicate 2 Philex TSF3 active mining site | place: Philippines: Tuba, Benguet | collected 2017-08-29
GCCAAGGGCGACACCGCTCCACTAACTTGGCGGACCATTGAGCGGATCAGTTACGGCGAATTGGGCATGTCGGAGCGCGAGTTTTGGAAATGCACGCCACGATTTTGGAGGTTGAAATTGGATGGCATGCGACGGGCTCAAATTCAGGAATACAGAAACCAATGGGAGATGACGCGTTGGGCCGTTGCCACATCGATGGCTCCGCACCTGAAAAAACCAATTGACCCGCGTAAATTATTGACGTTGCCATGGGAACAGAAATCGACGGAGGAAATTGTTGCAACCGTACGAAAATATGCGGATATTTTTGCCAAACTAACACCGCCCGCTGAAGCATGAAAGCAATAATTGCCGCCTACAATATCCTATCAAATAACGCGGCGTTGACTGCGGTTGTTGGCACGAGGATAAACCCGTTGAGGATGCCGCAGGAAACGGCATTCCCGGCCATTACGCTGCACGTAATTAGCAACGTACCAAACCCGAGCAAAAGCGGTCACAGCAAGTCGGATTTTGCACGCGTTCAAATTGATTCGTACGGAACGACCTATCAATCGGCGTACAGTGTTGCCGAGTTGGTTCGTACAGCCATGGAGGTCCAAACGCCCGGAACATTCAACGGGGTTACGGTTCAAGTGATTGAATATGACGGTGAGGTTGAAATGTCGGAGGATAACGCGGGGTTTGCGGGCGTTTATCACGTGTCGCAAGATTATATAATTAATTTTAATAGATAATGGCGAAATCGCAGAGCTTAAATATTGTTATCGGGGCGGACATCGAGAACCTGAAAAAAGGGTTTGACGCTGCGGTCCTTTCGGTTCAAAAAAGCGGAAAGGCACTGAGCGACGAGGCAGGAAAGAGCGTCGCAAATATTCAGGCCACGTTCGATAAATTGGCATCGGGTAAATTGACGGGGCGAACCGTTCAGCAGCTCACGACGTTGGCCATGGAGGTCCGCGCCTTGGGTCCTGAATTCGCCAGCACCGCCAACGAGATGATCAAGGAGGCGGGTAAAATTAAAGACAGCATAGGCGACGCACGTGCCGAGGTGAGTTATTTTGCATCGGACACGCGCCGACTGGACGCGGTGCTCGGAGGTATTCAGGGCATTGCAGGCGCATTCGGAGCGGTCGAGGGTGCTGCGGCCGCCTTGGGTATTCAGAACGAGGACCTGCAGAAAACCATGGTTAAACTGCAGGGCGTGATGGCGTTGGTTAACGGATTGCAGGCGGTACAGAATACGTTGCAGGCCGAATCCGCCGTCATGGTTGGTTTGCAGACGGCCGCCGTTAAGGTCCAGACGTATGTCATGGGTCAGGCGACGTTGGCGGCACGGGCCTATTCGGTCGCGTTGATTGCTACGGGAGCCGGGGCCGTTTTGGTTGCTATCGGGTTGGTGGTCACGTTGTTTAAAAACATGGGCAACGAAATTGACAAGGCGAAACAACGGTTGGAACAGTTCCAGGGGATTCAAGAGCGTTCGATTACGCTCGGACAACGTCAGATAAAAGAAGAGGAACGACGCACGGAGCTCGCAATAAGCCAAGCCAAGGCGCAGGGCAAAAGCGAGGCGTATATACTGAAAATAAAGCAGGAAAGTTTGGACCGCCAAAAGGCCCTATATAAAAAATACGGGCAGGAGGCGTTGGATGCGCTCGCGGTTCAGCGCAGAGAGGAGCTATATTTGGCGACGGGAAATGCGGAGAAAATTGCGGCCCTGTCGGCGAAATACGCACAGCTCGAAAACGATTTGCGGTATTCGATCAATAGTGAATATCAGGGAAAGGTTAACAACCTGGAAATCGAAAAGAACGAATTTATTGCAACCAAACGCGCGGAGGATTTAAAAAACTTTCAAGCGAACGAGGCTGCCAAGCAGGCCGAATTGGAGAGAACAGCCAACAAAGCCAAGGCCAACGAAATCGTGAAATCGGCATCGGTGGCGACGCAGGGTATTAAACCCGTCGCGATTGCTGCGCCCGTTTTGCCCGATCCAAAACCAATCGAGCACGCGTATGCTCAAATTGATTACGCGGCCATGAGAGCAGCGGAACGTCAGGAGGAATACCAACAGCGATTCACCAAAAGCGCAGAGGCCATCAATTCGGCGTTCAATCAATTAACCGCGCAAGGATTGGAGGCGTTTGGTGCGTTGGTGGGTGATCTGTTGACGGGTCAGATTGATTCGTTTCAATCGTTTGGTCAAAAATTGCTCGGGGCGGTTGCTGCCTTTATGAAATCATTCGGTCAGGCGTTAATTGCCACGGCGACGGCATCCAAGGCGTTCAAGGAGTTATTGATTGCGCATCCGGTCGCTGCCATCGCGGCAGGGGTTGCCTTGGTGGCCGGTTCGACCGCCATCAATAACATGCTGGCCAAGGGTCCGCAGCCGACCGCATTCGCCGACGGTGGTATCGTATCAGGTCCCACGCTCGGTTTAATGGGTGAATATCCAGGAGCGAGCACCAACCCCGAAGTTATCGCACCGCTCGACAAGCTGCAGAAATTAATCAAACCAAACGATTCGGGCGCAGGTTTTGTCGCATCGACCCACATCAGCGGTCGAGATTTGGCGATTGTTTTGGAACGATATAACAAAGACTCACGACGTGGCTAGGAAATACTACGGTTCATTTTATTCAGTGACGGGTAAACTACACCGCGTCGAAATTTGGGACGGTCCGAGCGGCTCTGCATCAGGTGGCACCGAGTTGAAACTTGCAGGCAATGGCTACCAAATAGAAAGGGACGCAGAGGGCGACACATTTTATACAAACCCTATACGCAGCTCACGATCCACAAGCGAGTGGGTTATGCCATCGGATACTGTTTGGGCAGAGTTTAAAGCGCTTGCTACAAATACGGAGCAATACTGGGCTGTTTTGATTTATCAAGATGGGAGTTTGGTACACGTTGGGCGAGTGCTTGCGGATCAAATGACATTCCAGCGCGAGGCCGTAGAGGCTAAGCCTGTGGTTTCATTGGTGGCCGTTGATGGCTTGGAATTGCTGAGAGGCTACAAAGTGCAGGCCGATTGGTTTACTGATGGCAAAATTACTATAGCGCAGTTATTCCGCAGGTGTTTGGATGAGTTAGCACTCAAGGATTATTGGGTAGTAAATAGCACATCTACCGACTATTTCCGCGATGCCGTTTCACCTTATTCGAGTGACGCAACACGTAAGGGCATTGATTTGCTACAGGTTGATTTAAATACCTTTGTGGACGATTACGATGCGTTTAAAGATATTAAGGCCAGCGATTTGTCGGCGTTCCAATATGCCGACAACAATATGCTTGATTGCAATGCGGCAATCTCACAAGTTTGCGACATTTTGCAGGCTCGTTTTTTAATGGAATCAGGGCAATACTGGCTTGTTAGTGCGGCCGAATATCTTGACACAACTGTATCTTATCGGCAGTATTCTTATACCCTGCAATATATTGGAACAGGCAGTTTAACCCATACCGTGCAGCTCGGAAATGATGTGCGCCCGCAATGGCTTGCGAAACCATCATTAACCTACCAACCTGCTGCAAAGTATGTGCAAGTTGACACGGAGCGCACATTAAATGCGGGCACTTATCGGACATTTGCAAACGCAACAGACACTGAGTTAAGTTATACCTTTACGGGAATACCGACAGGTAGCACGCCAGACGATGCGCCTATGCGCTTACGCTTTGCAATAAAATTTAATAGACATACTTTTACCACCTCTCCCACTGGTTTGGAGGATTACAGCCGTGTATATGGTTATTTTTATCTTTCGGATGGAGCGGGCAATTATAGAGTATTAGACACCAATACATTGTATTGGGTGCCATCCTTAACGCCGGATGCAAATTTTACAATACAAGAGGATATAAAAACTGATTTACAATCCAGCACGTGGACGTCGTTTGTTTTTGACAAGCAGGTAAGCACGGCACCCGCAGGCTTTACTAATTTAATAGTAAGAATTACGGGGGTAAGGGCTACCAAGCAGACATTTAACATATTTGGAGGCGCTGCTGGTTATAATGAATTTTACAAGCCATTTTGGGGAAGTATACAAATTGCTTTCGCTGATCAGTCACCATACAACAACCCTGATTTTACTTTTAATGTAACGGAAAGTTACACGCCCGACAGCGCAAACGCCGTAAACTCTACGCCAATAATTTTAACGCCTAAATACTACTACAGCTCAAGCAAATACGCAACTGGCAATATATGGGCCTACAACTCAAGCAATCAGTGGGTAATAGCAGACGATTGGTATGGGGGATGGGATAGCACAACGCACGGCTCACCTACCGAAATGCTCGGGCAAGGTGTTGCAGGGTTGTACAAGGACTTTGTGCCATCAATTCGCGGTACCTGGGCGGATGCAGGCAGTTTAACGGCTGTAAAATCACTGTATTTTGACGGCTACAAATGGCTGTTAAATGGCGTTGTTTATACTGCACGCTCGGAGCAATGGGCAGGCGAGTGGTTGGGATTGGTGCCAGTTTATACCGGGCTCACTTCAACAGGCGAGGGGTTGAAGGTTGGCAACGGGTTAAAGGATCGCGTAAACTATCAGGAAGAGCAGATAGGCCGTTTAAATGACTCAGTACAACGTGCGCCTGCTTTGGTGTTAAATTACTTAGTTAATGAGGCAGACGGAGCGCCTGCATCCATACCAACAGAAAACACTCGTTATGAGGTTATGGTGCAGTACGACGATGCGGCCCAATCTGTGGCTTGGCATTTGCAAGAACACAACAGCCCAATAACCTACACAGCAGGTTCGCACACAATCACAAACGGCTACGAGCTTATTTTGTGCGATAGTTCGGGCGGAACGGTTAACGTCGATTTGCCTGATCCCGCGCAAAGCAAGGGTAAAAAATACTATTTCAAAAAGATAGCGTCAAGCCATACGGTTGTAATTACTGGAGGCGGTGCTGATATTGACGGAGGGCCTACAAAAGTATTAAATTCGCTTTACGAAACTATTACAGTAATCTGCGACGGCGTACAGTGGTGGGTTGTTTAATTCATACAGTTTAATTTGTTGCAACCGTTTCGCACGTAGTCGGGTAAATTCGCCGACATGAATTTCAACGCATTGGACAACATTGCAGGCTCGGAAGGTCTGAAATCTTTTCACGGAACCGGAGCGGTGACCGGCAAAGAATACAACGCATTGGTGGTTCGTGAGGACACCGTTTTCACGGTCCTGACCGTCGTGGATAAAAACGGGGCTACCGTGAACCTTTTGAGTGTTGCCGGCCTATCTGGAATCACACTGAAACAAGGCGAATATATTCCCGCAGGATTGGGCGCGAAAATTACAGCCTTCACGATTTCATCGGGTTCAGTTTTAGCGTATTAATCCAATGCGGTTAGGGTTAGGGCTTGGCTTGTTTAAGGCGGGCGCAATTAGCGCGGGCGTTCGGATTTTTTCGGCGTTTCAAACCCGTGTAATCGGTGACGGCGGAACGGTTGAGGCAGGCACGTGCGTAGTTAACGGAATAAATTCATCCGCCATATTGCAGCAAGCCTCTTTATTGCTTATTCCAAGCGGGTACAAGGGTGGCAAATTATATTCCGAAATCCCAACCAATGGTAACGGGGATTTGACTTGGACAAGGGGAAGCACCGCAATTCGCACCAATAGTTCGGGGTTGTTAGAGTCAATGGCTACGGGCGTTCCCCGTCTATCCTATATGTACGGCAGTTGTCCGAGTGTGTTGTTCGAACCTCAGAGGACGAATGTTGTATTATATAGCAGTGATTTAAGTCAAAGTGTTTGGTCAAAAACAAACTACACTTTATCAAGCGCCACCGCAATTCAAGGATTGACGGCAACAAGAATCACAAAGAACGCAACAAATAATGGCGCATGGAATGGCACAGGTGCGCGCGATGTGATTAACACAGTTGGTACATTTGCATCGGGAACAAAGGCGTTTTCAGTTTTATTGAGAAAAGGCAATACCGCAAAAGTTGGCTTGTTAATAAATGGTATTTTAGTTGGTGCATCAGTTGCTGTTAGTTGTGAGTTTGACTTTTCAACTGAAACTTTCACAAATGTTTCAAGCGGATTGACGGCAACTTTTGAAAAACCGACAGCCGATGTTTATAGATTGATTTTAGTGGTCAACGATACGGGGACTGGAACATCAAAACAATTATGGATTGCCCCGATTGACTCATCCAATAACACCGTAACTGATGGTTATGTTGATGTTGCTTATTTTCAATGGGAGTTAGGCGCCTACCCCACCACCTACATACCAACTACATCAGCCACCGCAACCCGTGTTGCAGATTCTTTCAGCCGTTCAAACATCTACACCAATGGTTTGATAAGTGCGAATGGGGGTACTTGGTTTGTGGAGTTGAGGAATAATGTCAGTTATGTGAGGGATGCTGGCAATACGGGAATATTCATCGCAGACGATAGCAATGGGACTAATTCATTTAGATTTAGGACTTTTGGAGGCGGAGGAAGAACATCAATAGTAAAAAGTATTGCAACTGTTGAGTCAACTTTGTTTATAACTACAACAGACACCGTCAAATTTGCGATTAAATGGAATGGCTCAACTGCTGATGTATTTGTGAATGGAACAAAGCAAGTCAGCGGAACAATATTCACCACAACCGCAATGGAATTTTTAATGGGTAATGCTGCCGATGTCCCCAAATTCATCCAACAAATGGCGTTATTCAATTCTCCACTTTCCGACACCCAATGCCAAACCCTCACAACACTATGACCTTTTGTAAATATCAATTCTTAAACCCCACCGAATGGGCAACATACAAAGCCCAAATAACGGACACGGAGGGCAACCCCGTCAATTGTGCCATCGTGGAAATCGGCAACATCTGCCTTGCTCACGATGAAGAGGGCAACTGCACCGACCTTTCCCCACTTTATGCGGTGGACATTCTTTGGAACGATGAGCCTTTGGAATCATTCGCCACAAAAGAGGTATTTCCAAATCCCGTTGGTGTGCATACTTTCAGCGGTGGGGATGAGATGTACACACAAAGATTTTGTCAGTTTAATCCAGAATCACCTTATTGCACAAATGAGACACTTTGAGAACGACACTACGGCGGCGATTGCGACAGCCATTAGCGGCTCTTCGGCAGTTATTCACTTTACACAAACTTGGCAGCCAGTTGCTAGTTTTGCTCTGGCTCTTGTCGGTATTATTTCGGGCTTGTTTGCAATTCGTTATTATTCCAAAAAGATTGAGGAAGTAGACAATGGCAAAGGCAAAAACTAGCGCAGCTACTGCTTGGGTGCCAAAGCCTAAAAAGAAACTGAGGCGCCATACTAAGCACCAGAATAAGCACAAGTCATGCAAACCAACAAGAGGCCAAGGCTAAAGTTTAAAAACTATTTTGCCCCAACTCCTAAAAGGTTGCGGGTACTTGGCGACTCCATAGCCGCAGCCAGTTTATTTATTGCAGGGCTCAATCTAGAGCACCCTAAAATTATGCTAGTGTCTGGCGTGCTTGGTGGACTTGGTAAATTTATAACTAACTTTTTTACCGATGAAGCGGGCGACTAGTTTTATAATGGAACTGCTACTGTTGCTTTGCATAGCCTTTGCTATTTATGCCCTTTTATTTGCCATTAGAACGAACAAAAAGAACCGAGAGCACTATGTGTATGTCTCAAGCATTCAAAAGCAATACGACACTCTAGAAACGGTTAAAACAAAATACAAACTGCTGAGGGACACACAGCGCATTTTAAATACTAAATATGAAACGCTTTATATTGTGCTTGCTGGTGACACTAGCTGCGCAGCAACCCGCCGCCTTTTGTCAATGCACCGACAGCTTGACAGCCTCGGCAAGTAATTACTATTTGCTTAAGGGGGCAGAAGCCAGAGAGCAGCTGCACCTTTGTAAACAATATAGGCAACTAGACAGCGCCCACATTGCAGGGCTGCAAGCAGAAAATAAACAACTAGTAAAAACAATAAACGAGGAGGCTGTAACTATTGACAGGCTGCGCAAGGTTTGCACTGTGCTCGGAGTTATAACTATTATACTGGCTATTTTATGAAAACCAACAACGTCCATATAATCAAAACAACGGCCAAATCAATTAAGGCCCTTTTAATATCTGACTGCCACTGGGATAACCCGCACTGTGACCGCGATTTATTGAAGGCCCACATGGACCAAGCCATCAAGGGCAAACACGATATTTTCATCAATGGCGATTTATTCTGTTTGATGCAGGGCAAATATGACGGCCGTCGCTCAAAATCGGAAATCCGACCCGAGCACAATAATTCGAGATACTTGGATTCGGTTATTAACACCGCGGTGGAATGGTTCAAACCGTACGCGCACCATATCAAGGTGATTGGTTACGGTAATCACGAAACGTCAATTTTGCGCCACTGCGAAACGGATGTAATTGAACGGTTTGTGACTTTGTTGAATAACGCCACGGGATCCAGCATTGAAGTAGGTGGATATGGCGGTTGGGTTATTTGGCAACATTACAGAGGTAAAACGTCGGCGACATCGTTCAAAATGAAATATTTTCACGGCAGCGGGGGAGGTGGACCCGTTACCAAAGGCGCGATTAATTTTAACCGTATGATGACGGCCGTTGAAGGAGCTGACGCGATTTGGATGGGGCACGTACACGAATCGACGGAAATCACCTACACGCTCGAGCGGGTGAATACGTGTAACTTGGTTCAGTTGCGCGATGTGCTGATGGTCCGCACGCCGTCGTACAAAGAAGAGTATGACGGAGGGCGTAAAGGATTTCACGTTGAAAGGGGCGCACCACCAAAACCGCTTGGAGGTCGTTGGCTAGAAATTAATTTTAAGCGAGATAAATACCGCGATTGGGTTGAGGCGTTCACCTATAAAACGAATTGAGTATATTTGCGGGCATGGACCCAGTGAATAAACCACCACACTATAACCAGGGGGGTGTTGAATGCATCGAGGCAATAAAGGCCTCCATGTCGCCCCTAGAATTCCAAGGATATTTAAAAGGAAACGTCATGAAATACACGTGGCGGTTCCGTCATAAAAACGGATTGCAGGATTTAGAGAAGGCTGATTGGTATTTAAAACGTTTGCGCGATGAACTTGAAACAAATCCCGTTTAATAACTACGTCCGGGAACCGTCCGAGAAAAAACAAATCGTCCTGCACCACACCGCAGGGGGTGGAAAGGGCGAAATCGTTTATCAGGGCTGGCAGGCGGACAGAACACCCGTGGCGACCTGCGTGGCCATATCCCGTGACGGCGAAATCGTTCAGGGGTTTGCGTCCCGTTTTTGGGCGTACCATTTAGGGTTGAAGGTTGGGCACTTTATGGGGAAACGGTACCAGAATTTGGACCGTTCGTCCATCGGTGTCGAGCTGTGTAATTGGGGACCGCTTACCTACAAATCGAATCAGTTTAAAAATTATGTTGGTGGCGTGGTCGACCGCTCCGAGGTTATCGAATGCGAATACCGAGGGTTTCAGTTTTGGCAGGCGTACACCGACGAGCAAATCGAATCGGTTCGTGAGTTGCTCGTCCATTGGGGCGAAAAATACGGAATCCCGCTGACGTACCACGAGGATATTTGGAATCATAACACCCGAGCCGTGTCGGGCGAATCAGGCGTATTCGTTCACGGATCGTTCAGACCTGATAAGGCGGATGTATATCCACACCCGCAGCTCGTTGAGATGCTGCGCAGTCTGTAATTTGGTGGGGTGGATTCCCGTGCGGGTATAACGTCCCGCAGTACGTTGGGTCGGACCAATAGACGATTATTTGTCCATCGCGGAGAATTTCCTCCGCAATCTGTTCAGGATAACGCATGCGCACCCAGGCGACCAATTCGTCAACGATATACGCTAATGCTGGGTAGTAGTCGAATTTCGGGGGTGCGCTGATGGTTATCACAGTTCGAATATATGTTATTCTGATAAAATTAACGCCTCATTTTCGGGCGATAGGGTATAATGCCCCCGAATGGCCTCGATTGTAGTCGAGCCACCAAGTAGAGCGGCTTTGGCCTTGGCCCATTGAGCGTGTTCGGGCGTGAGTGATTCCTTGGCGCGTTTTGGCGGCTCGGGAGCGGTCAGACGAACCCGAATCGCATCGACCACGTCACCGAACGCCTTAACGCGGGCCGAATAAAGCTGAATGTATCGACCCGCCCAGTCCTCGATGTATGGAGACCCGAGAGCCTTCTCGATTGATTTCTGATTGGTGGCGTTTAGGATGAACGGTTTGTGTCCGATTAGGTAGGCCACGTTCGCCTCGTCTTTTTTGCCATCAACGCCAGTAATCTGAACGTGTTCGACGCGATCAATTTGTACAATTAAATCCTCGCCCGGGTTGAGCGCATACGCCCCGATGTAATCAGGGTTGGTCAGTTTTTTCCAATGGGTTTTCATTTTTTAATAATTTTATGAGTTTGGTGTAGGTTATGTCATAATATCGGCCGTCAATGTCGACGATTTCGCCCCCACGGCTGTTTTTGGCGGGCGCGATTCGTTTGATGTAGTTCACGTTTAATAGTTCGCGGTGACGGCCTCGGGTTGATGCGGTTAATTCTATAAACATATTTCGTTGATCTGCGGTGTTTTGTTGATCCCGTGCCAATTACCTGATTCCATGCAGTCGAGATACGTGAGGATGTTATCGCGGTATTTTTCATGGGCTTGCTCGCGGTCGAATTCGGATAGCTCGTAAAGCTCGCAGAGATACGGGGCAGTTTTTTCCACGAAGGCGAAAATGAACCGGGGCCACGTACCGAAATTTTGACGGTATATTTCAGCGTAGAGCGCGTCCTGCACGTCATATCGGTAGTCCCTGATGGCATACGTCACGGAACGCTCGTTCGCCTTGGTGGTTGTTTTAAGGTCGATTATTGCGCCGTCGGTTAAGTAATCGCACTTGCATTGAACCTCCACGCCTAAAATCGTGCCGTAGAGGACGTGTTCGGTGGTGTGGGGTAGTGCAAGGTATTCCGCAATAATTGGATGCGCCTGAAACGATGCCTGAATGCCTTGAAGGTCGGAAAGGTCATCGGGGTCCAGGATTGTTTTGCCCGCGTTGGCTTGGAGTTGTTCAGCCTTCCAAAGTTGATAGGCCGATGTGCTGCGCGGTTTCGCTCCACCAATTTCGGCGACCTTATCAGCGTCGTCAAACACCCAGTAAGTTGATGGCAGCAGGTGCGGTTCAAAGCAGAACATGTGGGCCGCCGTTCCAAATGCCAGGGCGGGCGTTTCTTTGCGTTTGTTGCCATCGATTACGCGGTATTTATACAGCGCGGGAGCCTCGTCGATTAGGTCCAATTTGGATTTAGACAGACGGGGCGAGGCGTGGTATTCGGTGTTGGTTATACGTTGTTGCATGGTCATTGCGCGCCTCCTTTGTTGATGCCAATAATGGCGTTAAATTTCCCAAAAAAATCAAAATATTCGTTAGCGCCTATTTTGTTGTTAGATGCTAAATTTTGCATAAACACAGATATGAGGCTTTCAATTTTTGAGATTTGAACTTTGTACTTTTCGCAAGCGTCCAACTCCAGGTGTTGAATAGCGTCCCAAGTCTCTCGATGTTTTTGCGGGCTTTCGATGCCCTCCATGGCGTTGACGCATTCGACGATTCGTTGGGCTACCGATACCGATTCGCCTTTGACGGATGTTTCTGCGACAACTTGGTTTTTGTTGTCGGCAACCTGATTCAAAAACGCGAACCAGGGCGTGGGATGTAGTGTGGTTAATTCGTTCATAACGTTGGCAAAGATATAACGCTATTGTGTATATTTTTGCAATATGGATAAAAATTTTTATCAACCTACGGGAATTGTCGCGCGCAGATTAAAGCGTGGCAGCATGATTTTGTACCAAACAAAATGGAATGGCGTGATTTATTTCAGGCGCAGGAAGTCGTCCAAAACGACCGTACACGCCAAATTCAAACGAACCAATGACGGCAGACGATGGACGCGATCAGTTTAATTGAACAGAAGGCGCGCGATAAAGGCGTGTCTATGTCGAAAATATGTCGCGACTTGGGTTTGTGCCGTATGTACATATCGAGGTGGAAAAAATCCAAACCGACCGCCCTGAAATATGTGGACCAGATTAATACCTATTTAGATGGAATGGACAAATGATTTTGACCGGTTCAACCTTGTTGGTGAGAACCGCGAAGTGAACGAACGACACGTCAAGAAATTGATGGATAAAATTGAGGCGAATAATTTGCTCCGATTGAACCCGATTATTGTTGACGCGAATATGTCGGTAATTGACGGCCAACACCGATTGGAGGCTGCCAAACGTTTAAACGTGCCGATTTGGTTCATAATGGACGACACCGTATCGGCCACCGATATAAGCGACCTAAACGCGGGCCGAAAAAATTGGTCGTTGATGGACTACGTGACGTTTTGGACCGTTCGCAAACAACCAGGATACGACGTGTTGAGCCGGTATATTAATAACTACCCGTTCATCCCGTTGACATCGCTCGTTGAGTTGTTAAGCTCGACGGGTCGACGTGATCGTGCCGACATAGAGCAGGGTCGTGTGAACGTAAAGAATCAAAACGAGGCCGACAAGGTGCTCGGGTATTTGTCGGCCATTCGGAATTATTCGGATTTGGCCTACACTGGCGCGTTCATTAAGGCACTGATTCGGATTTATCGGACGGGCGAATACGATCATGAACGGATGATGCGTAAAATCAGCATGCAACCGCGCGCACTGGTGAAATGCGTGAATACGGCGCAGTACGTTGCTATGTTGGAGGAGCTGTATAATTACCACGAACGGGACAAGGTCCGTTGGCGTTAATTGTCATAGAATTGTCAAAAAAATATCAATAGTGTTGCGTATGTGGATAGCGTGGGTATATTTGAACCCATGAAACAGCAACACACCATTACAAACGTAACTATTTGCCAAAGCGGGAACGCTGGCAATTATGTTATTTCGGGGATTGTGAACAATCAGCCGATTCAGGCCACTACGGTGCAGGATGAGATTTTCGAGGATTTTAACGACGTTGATTCCAAGATGCACGAAATGGCAGTTATTTATTGCGAGGCGAGATTGGAGCAGGCGTATAACCGTTTAAATTCAATACCATGTTAGACATAATTTACCTACTAATCGCCACACCCGTCACCATTGCGGTGATGTATGGCAGCCACGTGGTACGCAAATCGATGCGTGCCACCAACCAAACCGAAGAGGCTCAACCTTATCAATTCGAGCGCGACGAGTTCGTCCCTGGATTCAATGAGGCAATCGAGCACCAACGCACCGAATTAAACAGAATGTATCGCGGGGATGGATTTTGACGTGGCACCTTGTTTTGTACTTACAGGCTCAAATAAAGCCGTTACAATCTGCAACAATATCGACGAGCTGCATATCCAGCACGCAATGATTATGCCGTTTACCCTATGATCATCCGCCAGGCATCCGTCAACGGGCAGCAAGAATTCAGGATTTACGAACACGGGCAAATCATCGCCCGGTTCGAATCCTTGTCGCGCGCGCAGGCTTACGTCCATGCGGTTGAGGCGACCGAACTATTCACCATACTATTCAAAATATATCAAACAGATTTATGCAATTCGAATCCCAGACTACACCATACCTGCAAAAAGAAATTTCACGACTTAGGACAATGATCCGCCAACAGGAGCTCGAAATCATTCGGCTCCGCATGATGATAAACTATAAACCTGATTTGGACCGATTGGTTCCCATGTCAATTGAGGGCATTCTGTGCAAGGTCTGCGAATTCTATCAAATCGGATACAACGAGCTTATCGAACGGAATCGCCAAACAGAACGCGTCATCCCGAGGATGGCAGCGGCTTATATCGCCTGCAAGGTATATCGCCATACGTTCAAGCAGGTCGGCATCAAGATGGCACACCGTGACCATTCGACGATGATAAACGCCTGCGATAAAGCCATCGAATACATGGCCACCAATAAGGTGTTCGAACGCCAAATAAACATAATTATCAAAACGATAGAGGATGAATTTATACCCGTATCAATTGGAGGGGGTGACGCGAATTCGTGAGGCGTTCGCCCGCGTCAAACGCGTCCTATACGTGCTACCAACATCAGGAGGAAAAACCGTCATCATGAGCCACATCGCATTAAACGCCATCAAACGGAATCGACGCGTGTTGATTCTGGTGCACCGCGTCGAGCTCCTGCGTCAAACGGGGCAGAAATTGGCGGCGTTTGGTATTCCGCACGGTTACATATCGACCGAACACACGCAGGACGATCAATGGCCCGTTCAGGTCGCCATGGTTGCAACGATTCGAAATCGTGAAACCGACCCGTTTAACCTAATTATCGTCGACGAGTGCCACCATACACCGTCGGCCACGTATCAGGAGGTTATTGCGCGCCATCCCGACGCGTATCTGTTAGGCGTGACGGCCACCCCGTGCCGATTGGACGGGAAGGGCCTCGCCGATTGTTTCGATGAGATGGTGCAGGGTCCGCAGATTTATGAGCTAATTAAATTCGGGTCGCTCACACCGCCCGTCACGTACGCGCCTGCCGTTGGTATCGATTTAAAAGGGGTCCGTTCGGTTGCTGGCGATTACGTCCGCTCCGCATTGGAGGAGGCCGTCGCAAAACCATCCGTCACGGGTTCGGCCGTTAAGGAATACACGACGCACGCCCCCGGAAGGCCCTGTGTGGTATTCTGCGTATCGGTTTCACACGCCGAGCAGGTCGCTGCGGAATTTCAGCTCCAAGGCTATCGAGCCGTTTCGGTTGACGGTAAAACGGACCTAGAGGAACGAAACCGAATGATTCAAGGACTGGCGGACGGTTCGGTTCAGGTGCTGTGTTCCTGCGATATTATTTCGGAAGGGACCGACGTGCCTGCAATCGAGGTGGGTATATCGTTGCGCCCGACGAAATCGTTGTCGCTGTATATTCAGCAGATGGGCAGGGTGTTGCGCCGTCACGAGGGTAAAACGAGGGCGTTGCTCCTGGATCATGCAGGGAACTGCCATCGACACGGGTTGATTACCGCGCACCGTGATTGGTCGCTCGAGGCGGGAACGGATAAAAAACGAACGCCGTCGGAAATCAGACAGTGCGGGAAGTGTTACGCCGTTTTTGAATCGAGCGGAACGGTGTGTCCCGAATGCGGAACGGTCCCGCCACCCAAACCGAGAGAGCTCGTAAAGGTTGCAGGCGAATTGGTACCGGTTGAAGAGGCCGAACGAGCCAAGGAGGAAGCGAAGCGCGAGTTGTGGGGTCGCAAATCGTTTGACGAATGGGTTGCCATCGCGCGGAAACGGGGTTACAAGGTCGGATGGGCGCGGTTTAGGTTTGAGGCGCAGGAGGCGAGATATGGCGGACGGAAGGCGTGCAAGGTTACTGGGTCTGGAGCGGTCGGGGACGGTACGTATTGGGTCGCGTATTCAGGTGAGGCCGACGCGGATACGCTGGTTGATGCCGCCAAGCGATTAGGCGCGAAAGGTGTTATTTATAGTCGGGCGGATAATATGGTGATGGTAAGATGATTAAGGGATATACGGCGCGACAGTACGCCATTATATTACTGCGGGAGGATTTTAACTATTCGGTTCGGGAAATCGCCAAACGTATGGGGATGAGCGAAGGGGGTGTGAATTATGTATTAAATAAAGTTAGAAGAAAATGATAAAAAAACTATTAGCACTCGCAGCCATCGGAATGATGGCGGGGTGTACAGAACCAACAACCACAACAAAACCAACCCAACACAGCGTTAAAATTGGGGTTGATGTGAAAGAATTGAAAATTGTTGAAATTGAAGGATGCGAGTATTTTCTTGGCACTTTTGACCGAAGTGCATTATTTGCCCACAAAGGAAACTGCAAGAACCCTATACACAAAGGAGGTAACAAATGAACAATAATAAACAAAGTATGAAACTATACACAGAACAGCCAACGCACACTTGCGTTTTTGAAAAAAGTAAAACATCAAATTCTCATGAAGCAAAATGTAAACATTGCAATAATGTGAGGTATCTCATTCATGTAGTTAAAAAGGAAATACAAGGAGGTAACAAATGA
>VFQT010003004.1_pt1 | contig 16098 bp, 14 predicted proteins | sample 3512381 | NCBI WGS metagenome assembly VFQT01 (sample SAMN10412376, study PRJNA504923) | tailings metagenome | isolation source: Relicate 2 Philex TSF3 active mining site | place: Philippines: Tuba, Benguet | collected 2017-08-29
AAAAAATACCCCTAAGAAAAATTAGGGGTATTTTTTTGCCTTTCGGCCATACTCAGATTTTGAAGTACTGTGGCTTTCAAAATTGCCTCAGCCTAAACCCCGTAGCGCTCTTTTAAAATATGCAAGTGATGTAATGCGTGTCCGAAAATGATAAAGCCTAATGCATTCACTGAAATAGGGTGACCATTGGCATTACCCATTTGTTTTAATTGTTCTTCTGTAAATGAAGCATATAATAAATTGGTAGATTGTCTAAGCACTCTCCATTCTGTTAACATATCTTTCCAATTTCTATGTGCAGCAGTCGCATTTTTTGCATATTCATTTTCGTCAAATCCTAATAAAGTAGCAGGTTCATTTCTTGAAATAGCCAAAGCCCTGTAAGCAAAAATTCTTTCTGTATCCATTACATGCTGCAGCATTTGTTTGATAGTCCATTTGTCTTCTGCGTATGCATAATTACTTTTTTCAGCAGGAATGGCTGCCCATGATTCAGTGATTCTATCATGGTATTGTTGAACTAAAATGGAATAATCTTTCCCACTAGTATAATTGATATAAGTTTGAAAAAAACTTCCATATTCTGATGCACTAGGTCTTGACATGTTTTGTATTTAGTAGCTGTTTATAAATCAAATTTAATTCCTTGAGCTAAAGGTAAACTATTACTCCAATTGATGGTATTCGTTTGTCTTCTCATATATGCTTTCCATGCATCAGAACCACTTTCTCTTCCACCACCTGTTTCTTTTTCACCACCAAATGCTCCACCAATTTCTGCACCACTTGTACCAATATTTACATTGGCAATACCACAATCACTTCCTTTTGCAGATAAGAATAATTCAGATTCACGCATATTCAATGTCATGATAGCTGATGATAAACCTTGAGGAACGTTATTTTGTATCTCAATGGCTTCTTCTAAGGTAGCATACTTCATCACATATAAAATAGGTGCAAATGTTTCGTGTTGTACAATTTGATAATGGGGCAGTGCTTGGGCAATGCAAGGTTTTACATAACAACCGCTTTCATAACCGTTACCTGTTAAAACACCACCTTCTACTAAAAATGTACCACCTTCTTTTTTACATGCTTCTATAGCGGTTAAATACATTTTAACTGCATCTTGATCAATCAATGGACCCATATGATTATTTGCATCTAATGGATTACCAATTTTAATTTGTTGATAAGCTTTAGTTAATTTGCTTACAAAACTATCGTATACTTTTTCGTGTATAATTAATCTTCTTGTGGTGGTGCACCTTTGACCAGCAGTACCCACTGCTCCAAACACCGCTCCAATTAAAGACATATCTAAATCTGCATGTTCGGATATAATGATTGCATTGTTGCCTCCTAATTCTAAAATAGTTTTACCTAATCTAGCTGCTACCGCTTTATTTAATTCCTTGCCCATTCTTGTAGATCCTGTTGCAGATACCAATGGAATTCTCGTATCATTACTCATCCATTCTCCCACGGTTCTATCACCTTGAATTAAACAGTTTACTCCTTCTGGCACATTGTTATTTGCAAACACTTTTGCTACAATATTTTGTACAGCATTACCACAGATAGGTGTTTTTTCACTTGGCTTCCATACCGTCACATTACCACAAACCCAAGCTAAAGCTGCATTCCAACTCCATACCGCCACCGGGAAATTGAAAGCTGAAATGATACCCACAATGCCCATTGGATGCCATTGTTCATACATTCTATGCGATGGTCTTTCGCTATGCATGGTTAAACCATATAGTTGTCTGGACAATCCCACAGCAAAATCACATATATCAATCATCTCTTGTACTTCACCTAAACCTTCTTGCAAACTCTTACCCATTTCATAACTCACCAATTGGCCAAGAGATTGCTTTTGTTCACGTAAAGCTTCTCCTAATTGTCTAACCACTTCACCTCTTTTGGGTGCTGGCCAATTTCTCCATTCAATAAAAGCTTTTTGTGCAGTTTGAATAGTTTGTTCGTATGCTGCTTGATCAGTTGTTTTGACTACACCAATTAATTGAGCATCCACTGGAGAGTAAGATGAAATACTAGCACCTGAAGAGCTAATCCATTTAGTTCCTGTAGAACTCCCTTTGTTTTCTTTTTGAATACCTAATCCTTTTAAAAATTCCATTGATTATTTTTTTATTTTTTCAATTAAACCAGTAGTAGAGTATCCCTCCACTATAGAATTGATAATTACTTTTCCTCCAGCAGCAACTACTTCTTTGGCACCAACAATTTGTTCTAAAGTATAATCTCCACCTTTCACCAAAACATCAGGCATTAAAGCTTTTATTAATTCTAATGGCGTGTCTTCTTCAAAAACAACCACTAGATCTACAATTGCTAAGTTGGAAATAACGATGGCTCTACTTTCAGTATTGTTGATTGGTCTTGTAGGGCCCTTTAATCTTTGTACACTTGCATCACTATTTAAACCTACAATTAAATAATCTGCTTCTTTGGCTGCTTGACCTAAAGAGAAAATATGACCTTGATGTAAAATATCAAAACAGCCATTGGTGAATGCACAGGTTTTGCCTAATAATTTCCATCCATATATAATTGTTTTGGCCTGTTCAACAGTCACCACTTTTTTGGCCATGGATGCAATTTCGCGCATATTAATTCTTTTGTCTATTGATGATAGGTAATAAAATTAAACTCACACCACCTAATACCAATACAATTAAAAATTGAGAGAACCATTGTAAGGTTCCATTGGCAAGGCCCAGTGTATAATCTATACCATTTAATTCTAAAACCTTGGCCATAAAATAGGCATAAGCACCAATGCCGCCTGGAGTAATAATCATACCAATACTTGCATATGCTAAGCAACTTATTGCAGTTGCAAAGGAACTACCTGTACCTTCTGTGCCATACAATCCAATATAGGTGGCTAATAAATATAAAAACCAAATACCGAATGAGTAAAAGAAAAATAAATTGTGTTTTTTTAGTTTAGTGGCGCTAATGACTCCTTCCCAAATTCCTTTCAATATTTTTTGAACACTAGTAATGGCATTTTTAAATTTTGATTTAAAAACAAAAAACAAAATCACAGCAACTGCGATTAGGCCAATGATGATATACAACCAATTTGAATTACCTGAATTACTTGTTTGCTGCGCAGCAGTTTGTGCTTTTAATTGCATCCATCCGGCTTCTATTACATTAAATTGTAATCCCAGAGCTAATAAAAAAACCAGTCCAAGACTAATCACATCAAAAGCTCTTTCTGCAACAATGGTTCCTACAATTTTTTCTGCAGGTACATTCTCGTATTTAGCTAAAAGAGTGCATTTTAAAACTTCACCTAATCTAGGTATGGCCAGGTTGGCTAAATACCCAATTAAAACTGCTAAGAAAGTATTCCCAATGCTGGGTTGGTAGCCAAGGGGTTCCATGATTAATCGCCATCTTAAAGCCCTCAATAAATGGGAAAGCCCTAAAATGACAAAAACAGGTATAATGATCCAGAATTTTGAATGCTTCAAAGCCAGCTTGAATTTATCCCATTCTTGGTCTGGAATTTGGTGCATGCTCCACCATATCAATAAGATGCCCACCAAAAAGAAGAAACTGATTTTGAGGAATTTGGCCATTTTTATAGATAATTTAGGATGCTTTGCAATTTACGACCAATTGTTAATATTAGGGTGTACATGGGGCATTTATTTAAAATCCTTATTTTTTTGTAACTTCGCAGACTCAAAGTATAATCTGAGTTAAACAATTTAGCATGTCTGAAAAGAAACGAATCTTATATATCGCAACAGAAATGTCGCCTTATTTAGAGTTGACTGAGTTTGCGGAGATCATTAATAAGCTCGCCATCAAAAGCAACGACAGTGGTTTAGAAGTACGTTGCATTATGCCAAGATTTGGTGTAATTAATGAAAGAAGACATCGTTTACATGAAGTGGTTCGATTATCTGGTATCAATGTTCAAGTAGATAATGACGACTATCCTTTACAAATTAAAGTGGCCTCTTTACCTAATGCCAGATTACAAGTATACTTTTTAGAAAATGAAGATTTCTTCAAAAGAAAGCAAATTTTTCATGACGAAAATGAAACTTGGTTTGATGACAATGCATTAAGAACCATTTTCTTTGCAAGAGGTGCTTTAGAAACTGTTAAGAAATTTGGATGGCCTCCAGACGTGATTCATTGTAGTGGTTGGATGACTGGTTTAATTCCAGCATATATCAAGACTGCATTTAAAAAAGAACCTGTATTTTCTAATTCTAAAGTAATCTATACTATTGGTTCAAATACTTTTGAAGAAAAATTCTCTAAGGATTTTTTAACAAAAGCAATTATAAATGCCAATGTGAAGGATAAAGAATTGGAGCCCTATAAAGATTTAAATAATTCAGCTTTATTTAGAGGGGGAGCAACCTATGCTGACGCAATTACTTTTGGATCAGATGATATTGACAAGAAGTTAATGACTGAATTCTCTAGCGTAAAAGGGAAAAAAGTGGTACCATTTAATGGTTGGGATTCCGATTTAACAGAGTATTTAGATTTATACAACGAACTTGCAGGCAAATAAAGACAAAATAAATTCATGGCATTCAAATATATAGTTAAGCGCGTTTCGGTTTTTGTAGTTTTATTGAGCATTTTATCTTCAGCTTGTACAAGAGTAAGTAACTCAGAATTGGGATTAGGTCTTCTTCCTTCTCTTGATGCTATTAATACTAAAGACACCATTATCGAAGTAGAGACGGAGACGGTGGATATCCCTGATAGTTTAATTGTTTATGGTTCTGATAATCATATTTTGGGAGAAATAAATAATGACCCACTATTTGGAAATACCAAAGCAACTATGTTCTTTCAATTGTTGCCAGATTTTTTTCCTTACTTTATTCAAGGCTCAAAAGATAGTATCATTGCAGACTCTGCTGTATTAACCCTTAAGTTTGCTGGGTTCTATGGTGATTCAAGTAAGCCAGTAAAGATTAATCTACATCAGATAGATCCTTCCACACCATTAGATATTACAAAATATTATCCAGCCAATTACCCTGAATCTTACGGAATTAAACAAGGGGTGGCATTGGCAAATCCTATTACTTTAAATATTGCTAGAGTGGGGGATTCAGTAATCAATAGATATGAAGCATCTCAATTTCAAGTTAGAATTAAATTATTGGATAAGTATGCAAGAATGTTTATTAAAGAATTTGATTCTAACAATGCATATAGAAGTGATACAACATTAAGAAAGTTTTTTCCTGGCTTTGCTCTTTCTATAGATCCAAGTGCTAACAAAAATGTATTGTTAAGATTTAACATGTTAGACACCAATACGAGGTTAGCGCTATATTATAAATCCAATCTTAGTTCAACTGGGTTGTCTGGAAAGATAGATACAAATTTCGTAAAAATGAGATTTAGGTTATCTGCTAATGGTTATGCGAATTTCATCAAAAGAGATAGAACTGGATCGGAGGTTTCAAGACGTATTGGTAAAACCAATGATTCTCTAGTATATGTTCAGACAAGTCCTGGAACAGGGGTGAAAATAAAAATACCTGCTTTAAAAACATTTAGCAACAGAATAATACATAGAGCAGAATTAATAGCTGAACAAGTTCCTGATGATGCAAACCACAATACCATTGAAAAACAAATGCTTGCTCCAAATTATTTATTTTTAGCAGCGTATGATCCTAACAATAGTAAAGTGTTACGTAGTGTCCCTAATGATTATCAGACACTTGCTAATTCAGATGCATTTCTTCGATTTGGTGGATTCCTAACAAATAAGTCTTTGAATGGGTATGATAGAGTTGCTACCTATAATTTTAATATTACAAGATATGTTCAAGGGGTAATATCTAGAAAAGATTCCACTTTTGATTTTAGAATATCAGCGCCAGTAAACGATTCCATAAGATATATACCACCTTATCCAAATAACACCATTGCTGGTATTGAATATATTACAACGTCCACCTCTAATCAGCCAGCTATTGGTAGAGTAAGATTGGGCGGTGGTAGGCATTCAAGGTTTAAAATGAGACTTCGTATTTACTATTCAGATTTATAAGATTATACTAATTATTAATATATTTGCACTTTAAAAATTCATCTAAATAATACAATATGCCTTATTTATTTACCTCAGAGAGTGTTTCTGAAGGACATCCAGACAAAGTAGCGGATCAGATATCTGACGCTTTAATTGATAACTTTTTAGCTTTCGATCCACAATCCAAAGTGGCATGTGAGACATTGGTAACAACAGGTCAGGTAGTATTGGCAGGTGAAGTAAAGTCAAAAGCATATTTAGATGTACAGGAAATTGCAAGAGGGGTAATCAGAAAGATTGGTTACACCAAGAGTGAATATATGTTTGAAGCGAATAGCTGTGGTATTTTATCTGCTATTCACGAGCAATCAGCGGATATCAACCAAGGTGTGGACAGAAAGAAGAAAGAAGAGCAAGGAGCAGGTGACCAAGGGATGATGTTTGGTTATGCAACCAACGAGACAGAAGATTATATGCCATTGGCTTTGGACTTAGCGCACAAGATCTTAATTGAGCTGGCTGCATTAAGAAGAGAGAACAAGGCGATTAAATATTTAAGACCAGATGCCAAGTCTCAGGTGACTTTGGAGTACAATGACAAGAACGAGCCGGTAAGAATCGATGCGATTGTTGTATCAACTCAACATGATGATTTTGATAGTGAAGCGAAGATGTTGGCTAAGATCAAAAAAGATATCGTTGAGATCTTGATTCCAAGAGTACAAGCGAAGTACAAGAAATATGCTAAGTTATTTAACAAGGATATCAAGTACCATATTAACCCAACAGGTAAGTTTGTAATTGGTGGTCCACACGGAGACACTGGTTTAACGGGCCGTAAGATTATCGTAGATACTTATGGTGGTAAAGGTGCACACGGTGGTGGTGCTTTCTCTGGTAAAGATCCAAGTAAGGTAGACCGTTCTGCTGCATATGCAACAAGACATATTGCGAAAAACTTAGTAGCTGCTGGTGTAGCTTCTGAAGTATTGGTACAAGTATCTTATGCGATTGGTGTAGCTAAGCCAACTTCTATCAACGTAAATACATACGGTACTGCTAAAGTAAAATTAACAGATGGTCAAATTGGCAAGATCGTAGAAGGTATCTTCGATATGCGTCCTTACTTTATTGAGCAAAGATTAAAGTTAAGAACCCCAATGTATAGTGAAACTGCTGCTTATGGTCATATGGGTCGTAAGAATGAAACAGTGACTAAAACATTCACTACTCCTGATGGTAAATCAAAAACCATGAAAGTAGAATTGTTTACTTGGGAGAAATTAGATTATGTAGCCAAAGTGAAAAAAGCTTTTGGTTTAAAATAAGATCGAATGAATTGATTAAATCCCTTTCCGATACTTTGGAGAGGGATTTTTTCTTTTAGCCTATTTAATGTGAATATATGAGTAAAGAACTAAACCCATGGATAAAAAAAGATAGTAGAGTGGTTTATGATAATCCATGGATCAATTTAACGGAGTATGATGTAATCACACCTGCGGGTACAGAAGGTATTTATGGCAAAGTACATTTTAAGAATATTGCCATTGGAGTAATTGCTATTGATGCAGAAGAAAATACATACTTGGTTGGTCAATATAGATTTCCATTAGATAGGTATAGTTGGGAAATACCTGAAGGGGGGTGTCCAGAAGGAACCGATTGGCTAACTGCTGCTAAAAGAGAATTAAAAGAAGAGACAGGATTTGAAGCAAGTACTTGGACAGAAATTCTAAAGATGGATGTTTCCAATTCTGTTTCAGATGAATTTGCGGTGGTATATGTAGCCCAAGATTTAATTGCTGGTGAAGCTGAGCCAGAAGATACGGAGGATTTAATAATGATGAAAATGCCATTTACTCAAGCTGTACAATGGGTAATGGAAGGGAAAATAACAGACTCCATATCGGTAGCAGCAATTCTTAAATGGGAACTAATTAAAAATAAATAACTTTGGTAGATGCAGGAAAGAAGAAATAATTATAATGGCCCAAGAAGATTTAGTCCTAGACCACAAATGTCGGAGCGAAAATTTATTATTGGAAGGCAGCCCATTATCGAATCATTTTCTTCTGATACCAATATTGAAAAAATATTGATCCAAAAAAATGCACAAGGAGAGGGGTTGTCTGAAATTAAAAAAGCTGCATTTGACAATAATATTCCTATTCAATTAGTACCTATAGAAAAACTCAATGGAATGACCAAGGCCAATCACCAAGGAGTATTGGCTTTTATTTCTATGGTGAAGTATATGGATCTTCAGGAAGTGATTGACTTTGTGGTGTCAAAAGGAGAGACACCTCTATTTATGATGTTAGATGGAGTTACGGATGTTAGAAATATTGGAGCAATTAGCAGAAGTATACATTGTTGCGGAGCGCAGGCTTTAATTATTCCTGATAAGGGAGTTGGGGCATTGAATGAAGAAGCATTTAAAAGCAGTGCTGGCGCTTTAGAACATATTCAAGTAATTAGAGTAAGTAGTTTATTGAAAGCAGTGGATACGCTTCACTTAAACGGAATACAAGTATTTACGAGTGAAATGAGGGCAGATAAAAATGTCCATGAATTAGATTTGACCATACCGTCATGTATTATTATGGGGGATGAAGGAAGAGGAGTACAACCATTTTTAGCAAAAGCGGCAGATTATTTCTTTAAAATACCCATGGCTACTTCATTTGATTCTTTCAATGTATCAGTAGCAGCGGGTATTATACTTTATGAGGCAATGAAGCAAAGAATGTTCAAATGAAATTCAAATTAACATTAGATGCCACACCATCCAATTTGCAAATTGGCTATCAGGATAAACTTTTATTGATGGGCTCTTGCTTTACAGAAAATATTGGAGCAAAAATGCAAAAGCATTTATTTCATGTTAAAGAGAACCCGCATGGTATTCTATTTAATCCTGTGAGTGTTGTTAATGCCATTAGAGATTATATAATGTGCAAAGAGTACATTCACGCTGATTTATTTTTATTCAATGAATTGTACAATAGTTGGAATCATCATACTAAATTTTCTGATCTTACTGCGGAAGTCACTTTACAAAAAATCAATCATTCAATTAAAGAAGCACATGCTTATTTAAAAGAAGCCAATCAATTAGTGATTACATTAGGTTCTGCTTGGTTATATTGTTTATCCGATATTGCAGGTTCGCAACAAGGCTTGGTAGTAGCCAATAATCATAAAGCTCCATCAAATTGGTTTGAGAAAAGAATAATGCAGCCCCAAGAATTGGCTGATTTATTGCAAAGTTTGGTCAAAGAGCTACAAGGGTTTAATCCAAACTTACAAATTATTTTTACTGTAAGTCCCGTAAGGCACTTAAGGGAAGGGTTGATTGAAAATAATAGGAGCAAAGCAGTGCTTATTCATGCAGTACATCAAACGATCGAGAAGACAACTGCGACTCATTATTTTCCTGCATACGAATATGTAATAGATGATTTAAGAGATTACCGTTTCTATGCCGAAGATTTAGTTCATCCTAATTATGCTGCCACCCAATACGTTTGGGAGAAATGGGTGGAGACTTATTATGGTGAAACTACTCAACAAATCATGAAACAAGTTTCAGAGTTGCAATTGGCTGTACAGCATAAACCATTTAATAAAGAAAGTTTGGCTCACCAACAGTTTGTAAAATCCTGTTTAAACAAGTCTCAAAATTTATTAAAACAATACCCCTTCTTAAATTTACAAACAACTATCTCCTTTTTTGATGGAGAACTTGTAAATAATGCTTAATTTAGGTTTCTAAATTGTTGCTATGCGAATATTGCCTTTTATTGCTTCTGCAATTGTTACCGTTTCTTTGGTAACAGTATTGAATGTTCAGTTGCCAATTGGTGCTTCAAAATCTCCTAAGCTTGGTTATTTTTTATCACCTCAACATGGTTTCTGGAAGAATGCAGAAAAAACCAATACCAATTTTGATGCACATATTCTTGCCGAAAATTTAAATGGCAAAGTAGATGTATATATGGATGATAGGCTCGTTCCCCATATATATGCAGACAATGACGAAGATGCCTATTTTGTGCAAGGCTATCTGCATGCAAAATTTAGGTTGTGGCAGATGGATTTTCAAACAAGGGTGGCAGCTGGTAGACTAAGTGAGATTGCTGGTGCAGATAAATTATCCATAGATAAATTTTTTAGAAGATTGGGCATGGTGTATGGTGCGGAACAAACTGAGCGCATGATTAATGAGACCAATCCCGTAATGAAAGCTACTGTAGATGCTTATACTGCAGGGGTGAATGCTTATTTAAAACAATTATCTCCTGAAGACAAGCCTTTTGAATATAAGTTAATGAATTACGAACCAGAAGCTTGGACACCTAAAAAAACGTATTTGTTTTTAATGTTCATGTCTTATGATTTAACTGGAAGATCTGCTACTGCAGATTTGCAATTGACTAACACAAGAGATTATTTAGGTTTTGATTTGTTTGATAAATTGTATACCAATCAACAAGATTCTTTAGATCCAATCATTCCAATGGGTACTGAATTTGCCACTGCTTCCATTCATCCCGTTGCGCCTGCTAATGTTGATTTTGCTTATTTGCATAAAAAAGATTCAACAGTTATGGCAACCAATGCAAGCAATGCACCAGAGGCACCAGATAAAAACAATGGTTCTAATAACTGGGCTGTAGCAGGATCAAAAACAAAATCTGGTAGACCCATTTTAGCAAGTGATCCTCATTTAGGGTTAAACCTTCCATCTCTTTGGTATGAGGTTCAAATAACTACACCTACTCATAGTACTTACGGCGCAAGCTTTCCTGGATCACCAGCAGTTATTATTGGCTTTAATGACAGCTTAGCATGGGGAGTAACGAATGCAGGGAGAGATGTGTTAGATTATTATGAATTAAAATTCAAGGATAGTACTCAAAATGAATATTGGTATAATGGCGCATGGAAATCGACTACTAAAAGAACTGAAATGATTAAGGTAAAAGACAGTGCAGATGTGATTGAAGAAATTGCCATGACGCACTGGGGTCCTGTACTGTATGATGCTCATTATCAAAACCCACAATCTAAGGGAAGAAATTTGGCTGTAAAATGGACAGCACATGAAGCATCTACTGGAGTAGAAACTTTTTATCAATTAAATAGAGCAAAAAATTCGGATGATTATTTAAAAGCTATTGCACTATGGAAATGTCCAGGTCAAAATTTTGTGATGGCTACTAAAACAGGAGATATAGCTATTAAGCAACAAGGAAACTTTGTTGCAAGATGGGATAGACAAGGAGATTTCATCATGCCTGGAGAAGATACCAGTTATGCATGGCAAGGAATGATCCCCATTGAAGAAAATCCATTTATTAAAAATCCGGAAAGAGGTTTTGTTAGTAGTGCTAACCAAAAATCTGTGGAGGCGACCTATCCTTATTATTTAGGTACAGCAGCTTCATTCCCATTGTATAGAGGCATTAGTGTGAACAAGCAATTAGCTGCCATGTCTAATATTACCCCAGAGGATATGCAAGCTTTACAAACCAATAATTACAATGTTTTTGCTGCTATGGCAAGGCCGGCATTGATGAAATTTGTTCAAATGGAATCTTTGTCTATTGCTGCAAAAACCATGGTGAACAAAATGAATCAGTGGGATTTATACAACCATCCTGATGCTGAAGGTATGACTATATTTAAACTCATTTGGGATAGTGTCGAAAATGCAGTTTGGGAAGATGAATTATCTGGTTCGCCCATTCCTTTAACTACACCAGAATCTTATGTTTTGGTGGAGCAGATGTTAAAGGATAGTAATTTTTCTGTTGCAGATAATATTCATACAAAAAATAAAGTAGAAACTTTAAAAGATCAAGTTTTAGTAGGCATTGAAAAAGCAACATTGCGATTAACAGCATTAGAAAAAGAAAATAAATTAAGTTGGGCAGCCTTTAAATCTACAAGAGTAATGCATTTAACCAAAACCAATGCTTTGAGTAGATTAAATTTACCCATTGGTGGCGGTGAAAATATTATTAATGCTACAACAGAAAATCATGGACCTAGTTGGAGAATGGTAGTGCATTTAACAGATGAAATTGAAGCATATGGATTGTATCCTGGAGGTCAAAGTGGTAATCCAGGTAGCATCTACTATGATACATTTATAGATACATGGGCTGCAGGAAAATATTATAGATTATTATTCTTGCCAAAAGAAAAATTAAAAGCAAACGAGCATACTAAATGGCAAATCCAATTTAGTAAAGCATAAATTTGATTCAATATGAAAAATAATACATTTAAAATACCCGTTTCTATTTTATTATCTTCTATGGCATGTTTTGCCATTGGATTATATGGAGCACTTCCTTGGTGGAGTTTTATGGTAACTAATTTTATTGTTGCAATGGCCATTCCTCAAAAGCCATGGGTTGCTTTTTTAACTGGGGCTTTAGGAGTAGGTGCTATTTGGGCTGGTTTAGCAACCGGAATGGATATTGCCAATAATCATTTACTATCTTCCAAAGTAGCTACTATTTTACCATTAAACGGGTCTTATGTTTTATTGATTGTAATTACTGGATTGGTTGGATTTATACTTGGAGGCATGTCTTCATTGACAGCATCTTATTTGAGGAAAGCTTAAATTTTACTTATTTTTGTGTTGAATTTCCCCAACCTGCAATTGGGTCAAAAATTTAATATATGTCAGTACTACACAATCGTGTTTCCAACCAAGAGTTGAAACAAAAGTTGTACGAGGAAGATTTTCCTAGAACAACCATCAGTTTTTATCAATATTTCCCCATTCAAGATCCACAAGCTTTTAGAGATGAATTGTACAGAGCTTTCAATGCTATGAAAGTTTTTGGTAGAATTTATGTAGCCACCGAAGGGATCAATGCGCAGATAAGTGTTCCTACACATCATTTCGAAGTATTTAAAGATTTTTTGTATTCTTATAAACCACTCAATGGTTTGCGATTAAATATTGCAGTGAATGACAACGGAAAAAGTTTTTGGGTGCTCAAGATTAAGGTAAGAGATAAGATTGTAGCCGATGGCATTGAAGATCCCCATTTTAGTATGGAGAACAAAGGGAAGTATGTGAATGCCCAGCAGATGAATCAACTATTGGAATCTCCTGATACAGTGGTCATTGATATGAGAAATCATTATGAATTCGAAGTAGGTCATTTTGAAAATGCAATTGAAATACCTTCTGATACTTTTAGAGAGCAATTGCCTATGGCTGCAAATATGATGAAGGATCATAAAGATAAAAATATAATCATGTATTGCACAGGTGGTATTCGATGTGAAAAAGCAAGTGCTTATATGTTACATCAGGGGTTTAAAAATGTTTTTCATTTAGAAGGGGGCATTATTCATTATGCCAATAAAATAAAAGAAGCAGGGTTGGAAAGTAAATTCAAAGGAAAGAATTTTGTCTTTGATGATCGATTAGGAGAAAGTATCACTGAAGATATTATTGCTACATGTCATCAATGTGGAAAACCTGCAGACACCCATACCAACTGCAAAAATGATGCTTGTCATTTATTGTTTATTCAATGCGAGGAATGTGCTAAAATATTTAATGGATGTTGTACTACAGCCTGTCAAGAAGTATATCATTTGCCATTAGAACAACAACAAGCATTAAGAAAAGGGGAGAAGAAAGGGATACAAGTATTTAATAAAAGTAAACAAAGACTTAGACCCAAATTGGGAATTGATATTGAAGTGAAATAATCATAAAAAAAGTCTCGATGTATTTTCGAGACTTTTTTATTTATTCAACACCCATTTTTTTTAATGCTTCACATATCAAATCATAGGTTTGTTCGTCTGTTTTTTGGTCAGGCTTGAATGACTCCCCAATAACCTGTTCATATAGTTCAATATATCTTTTTGAAATGGTCACTATCCATTCATCTTTCATTTCTGGAACTGTTTGACCTTCTTTTCCCATAAAATTATTTTCTATCAACCATTCTCTAACAAACTCTTTACTTAATTGCTTTTGTTTTGATTTGGTAGATTGTCTTGCTTCAAAACCCTCAGCATAAAAATATCTGGAAGAATCAGGCGTATGAATTTCATCCATCAAATAAATAGTATCTCCAATTTTGCCAAACTCGTATTTGGTATCCACTAAGATTAAACCTCTTTTAGCTGCGATTTCTTTTCCTCTTTGAAAAAGTGCCAAAGCATATTTTTCTAAAACGGCCCAATCTGCTGCAGAAGCCAATCCTTGTGCGATAATTTCTTCTTTGGAGATATCTTCATCGTGTCCCTCACTTGCCTTGGTTGAAGGGGTAATTATGGGGGTAGGGAAAAAATCATTTTCTTGAAGCCCATCGGGTAGGTTTACTCCACATAAGGTTCTACCACCTGCTTGATAGGTTCTCCAAGCATGACCCACTAAATTTCCTCTCACCACCATTTCTATCTTATAGGGAGTACATTTTTTACCTATTGCGGCATTGGGCGCTGGAGTATTTAAAAGCCAATTTGGGCAGATATCCTCGGTGGCTTTGAGCATATAAGCAGCTATTTGGTTCAAGACCTGGCCTTTAAAAGGGATAGTCCTGGGTAGAATCACATCAAAAGCAGAAATCCGATCACTTGCAATCATCACAAGTAATTCATTATCAATGTAATATACGTCTCTAACCTTGCCGTGGTACTCATTTATTTGATGGGGAAAGGGCTGCTTTATCATATTGCTAAATTATAATTTTAACATTATATTCTATAATTTTTTCTAAAGTGGTCACAATTTGCTATTTTGTAGTACAATTCAATTTAAAAACAATTATTTATGAGCAAATTTTTAAGACATTTTGGTCTTTTTTGCATTGCTACCTTCGTAGCTGTTAGCGCAATTGCCCAAACTGCGGGTACTGTAAAAGGTACTGTTAAAAATTCAACGAATGCTGAAACTTTAACCGCTGTAACTGTATCCTTAAAAGGATCTTCTAATGGTACTTACACAAGTGATAAAGGTACTTTTACCTTGCCTGTTTCTGTAAAACCGCCATTTACATTGGTTTTTTCTTCAGTAGGCTTTGAAAGCAAAGAAGTTAATGTAACTGATTTTTCAAACATAATGGTAGATCTTAAACCTAGTTTCGTATTAGGTTCTGAGGTGGTAGTTGCTGCTTCAAGAGTTTCTGAGAGAATTTTAGAATCTCCAGTAACAATTGAAAGAATCAACACTAACGCTATCAAGTCTGCACCAGCTACTAACTATTATGACCTCCTTGCAAATTTAAAGGGAGTAGATGTAGTTGCAGCTAGTTTAACTTTCAAAAGTATCTCAACAAGAGGTTTTAATGGTTCTGGTAATACTCGTTTAAATCAATTGATTGACGGTATGGATAACCAAGCACCAGGTTTAAACTTCTCTGTGGGTAGTGTAATTGGTTTAACTGAACTAGATGTAGACAATATCGAATTATTACCAGGTGCATCTTCTGCATTATACGGTGCTGGTGGTATGAATGGTACGGTTTTAATTAACTCTAAAAATCCTTTCAAATACCAAGGCTTAAGTTTCCAAGTGAAACAAGGTGTTAAGGATGTAGACAATTATCAAAGACCACAGTCTGGTTATCAAGACTATGCAGTTAGATTTGCTCAAAAAGTGGGCAATCGTTTAGCATATAAAGTTGGATTTCAATACATGGAAGCTCAGGACTGGTTAGCAAATAGTACGCAAAACTATTCCAGAACAACAGGTACACAAAATGGTCAAGCAATTGGCGGTACTAGATACCATGATCCAAATTATGATGGTGTGAACGTTTATGGTGACGAAACAACATCTTCATTATCTAGTGTGTTTGATGGCACCAAAAATGCTATTATCGGAAGTTTGACTTCCGCATATACACCTGTTTATGGAGCAGCAGCTGGTGCATTTGCCAAAGGAGCATTTGATCAACTTTATGGGGCAACAGCTAATTTTAATTCTTTATCAAAATATGCTGCATTCTTGGGTTCTCAAAACGCAGCTTTAGCGC
>VFQT010003005.1_pt1 | contig 16098 bp, 10 predicted proteins | sample 3512381 | NCBI WGS metagenome assembly VFQT01 (sample SAMN10412376, study PRJNA504923) | tailings metagenome | isolation source: Relicate 2 Philex TSF3 active mining site | place: Philippines: Tuba, Benguet | collected 2017-08-29
CAAAGAAAATGTAGGAGAATCCGTTGATTGAATCCGAGTAAATGGGGCGTGCCATGGAAACTTCATAAACCAACTTGTCTTGGTTGTCGGGCCGTCCCACAGGACTAATTTCTTTCCAAATTCTCAATTTGAAGCTTCTTGCGCTGACATCGGTAAGACTTTGATTGAAATAGACGGCCAATCCACGCAATGAATCTGATTTGATGACGTTGAAGTCCATCGCAAACTGTCCTTTGAGGTTGCCTAGAAAGGCATAGTCTAATCCAAATCCCCCTTCAGCGCTGCCATCGTCGTAGGCGTACCAAGGCATCACCGTATGGGTTTGTGAGATGGTGTTGTTGTTGGTCTCAGCATTGTAGTTGTCCGGCGTGATGTCATTACTCTGCGGATTTACACTGTAGATGTAACGAAGTTTCGGGGTAGCTGTGCTAAGCGAATCAAACAACAAACTCTCATATTTCTCCGTGGTGTCACCGCTTGCTTTGAGGTTGCGCGTACTCGCAGAAAAGGGCTTGATGTATAATTGTTGGTTGTATTGGTTAAAAATGCTCAATTGGAAACGGGTTTGTACTGCAACCGTGTTGAGGTTTTTCACCACCATGGTGGGCCCCATCCCGCGGATACTGTTGTTGTATCGGTAGTGAGAGAAGGGAACATTGGTATAATCCATGAACAAACCGGTTTGGATTTGACTCAATCCAACGTCTTGTATGGTTTTTTCACCGGCTTTGCGATTCTTTTCAATCCGAATGTAGTCGAGATGCCAATGATTTAAATTCCCAGTCGCTTTGGTGAAATTCACAAATCGGAATTGGAAATTGGGAATCAAGTAATCGTAGCTGGCAATGGCCACAAAATACTCCGTGAAGTCACCCACAAATCCTCCCGCAACCCCCCAAGTTCTGACCCACTCATTGTCGATGTTTTTGAAGTATAGAAACAGGCTGTCTTCAATCTCAGGGGCATCCCCGATGCCTTGTCTTTGGATGAAAAAACTAATATAAATGGAATCGGTAGGTTTGTAGTTGATGGTTTGATTGCCCACACGCTTGTACTGCAGATTGATAGGCTGCGACGTCAAACTATCAGCAAAAACCATGATCCGCTTGTCCAACGTATGGTAAGGATTACCATGAGCATCGAGATGGTCAAAGGTAGCTACACCGTAATTGGGCGCTTTTTTCGGAAAAGAATTGTTTACCCAAACCAAATTGTCTGTCCATCTCGATTCTTTGGGGTAACCCATTTCATGAGCGAAATCCTCGAAAAAGGGAAGTGACAGGGTGTCTGTAATACCCCAAGCAAATGGGTTTGCTACCCGGATTTCTTGAGGGTCTGACGGTCTGTGAAGGATGGGTTGTAGACGCACTATGGGTTGAGCGTTTGTTAGGCCAACAAACAACAAAAACACAGCAAAAAGAATACGCCTCAAATGCATAAAATAATTTCAAAATCAAAAACACGAAGATTTCATCGTGTGATTTGATTTATTAAAGTGCTAAATTAACGAAAAAAAGGGAATATTATTTTGTGTTAATCAGGAGTAATGACAGAACTACAACACTATTGTGAATCTTCTGTGACATCAACGGGTTCCTGCAATGAGGTTGAATCTCCATTGGGTGCTGCTTCAGAATCAATAATGGTAATGTCAACAACTGTTCCTTTCAGTACTTTTTCGCCGGCTTCAATGCTGCGACCTCCCACGCGTTGGGCCGTTACCAAATTGTTCCCGTATTCTGCGTATTCCTTGGTAACCGTTCCCAAAACAAGTCCGGCATTTTTTAGCAATGCTTTGGCCAAATTTAGACTGCAATCGGTGAGTTTGGGCATGTTTACCCTGGGGCGCGAGGTGGCATTGACCGTTACGTAAATAATTCGGCCAGATTTTACATCCTCTTCGGCTTCTGGTGTTTGCTCAACGATGACACCGGGTTTCATATTGTCGATGTACACTGTGTCGATGATTTTCATGCCCAGATCCAAAGAAGAGAGTTTTTCTTCGGCCTCAAAAGGCTTCATCTTCAGCACGTTGGGGACAATGATTGCATCGCCGTGGCGGGTGTAATAATCAAGCCCGAAATACGAGAGCGTAATCACGATTGCCAAAAACAATCCACCCAGTCCGATATTATACATCCAATTTTTCACGCGCTCCGATTTTCTCCAAATTTCAGTATTTCTCGGATGAATTCAAAGGGTTTGTACCCGTTGATCGAGGCCTGATGGTAAATACAGGTAGCCGGCGTCATTCCGGGCAAAGAATTCACCTCGATGATGATAGTTTCTACACGACCGTCGGCAAAGATTCGAACGAAGGCATCGATTCTACAATATCCAGTGACGTCGAGAGCCCTGGCTACCGCTTCCAGGGTGTTTCTCACAGATTGGCTGATTCGGGCCTGTTCCTCGGGGTCTTTTGAAAAACGCGAGGGTGTGAGATTTTGCCCTTGACCTGCGAGGAATTTCTCCTCTAAGCTGAGAATTTCACTTTCCGCCAAAGATTCTGAAGGTTCAAAAACTTCGTACACAAGATTTCCGTTGGCATCCCAATGGGTAACCATCCCGCCGGTGACCTCCAAAAAACGATCGGCACCCGCGCGATCAATGAACTGTTCAATCAACAATTCTGTTTTTCTTGGCATTTCATCGGTGCTGCGAATGTGAAGAGTTTCGCACAATGATGGGTCAATCGTTGTCGTTTCCCGAAAAATCACCTCCATAAATGCATGCAATTCGGCAGCCGATTTTATTTTTCTCACAGCCGCGCTGCAACCGTCATCGGCAGGTTTAGCAATCAGTGGCAATCCAAATTCTTTGCATATAGATTCACTCAGCGATAGACCTGCACTTTGCCATTGTTGTTTTTGAACCAGGGTGTGATTGGCAACCAAAAACCCTTTTTCTCTAAGAATTCGATTGGTTTCGAATTTGTTTATGGTGATTGCGGCGGAGTGACTCAAGCTCCCATTGTGATACAATCCATGTTTTGCCAAATCGGTTTGTAGCGTTCCGTCTTCCCCAGGTCTACCATGCAAGGCAATGAATACGCCTTCAACCGAATTTTTCAGTAAATCCAGCGAGATTGCTTTGGGGGTAAATACGGGTTTTGATTTTAATATTCCCGCTGTTAAAACAGTGCTTTCTTTTTGAATTTGAGTAAGGGTAGGGTTCTCACTGTAATGCAGAATTTTGTCTCTGATGTCATCGGCGTTATCCTTCAACATCATGTTCAAAGGGAGTTCGTACAGTTGGTACGACATCGAATCCCCAGCAAGGAACAAGGGCATGGGCTCCATTTCTGCGCTGCTGCTCAGCTTTTCGTAAATATTACGGCCGCTTTCCATGCTGATGTGTCGCTCAAAGCTGTACCCACCCATAATGACAGCAATTCTTTTCTTTTGCTGATCTTGAGCCTGGGCAGATTGAATAAGCGTTTCACTATTGGATAACAGTGTGCGGAAGATTTGTCCCTTCGGATGTGATTGTATTCTGGCCCTTAATGAATTAAAGTAAATCAGCGTGAGGAAGGCACTGGGGTTCAGTCCAATTTCTGCGGCTTGGTGGAAGAAGAACGACGAGGGCATCATGCCGCTGGTGGTATTGGGGTCGTTCAGGAAAATCTCTCCATCTTCGGTGATGAACCCATCGATTCGCGCGTAGACTTCGAAACCAAAATGCAGATACAGATGGCAACAAGCTTCCCGAATGTTGCTGATCCATTGCGATTCTACTTCTATCGGTGTGACTTTGTTGCTTAATCCTGGTAAGTATTTGCTGCGATAATCAAATAAATCGCCCGACTTGCGAATTTCCGTGGGTGGCAAAGCAAACGGGGTGCCATCGGGACTGGCTACCACGATGCAACTGAATTCCTTGCCATCGATCATCGATTCGATTAATACAAGCGATTCGCTATCCTGCGACTGCAACAACACTGCGTGATTGTGCAAAAGTGTATTGTTGAGGTAATCCAGGAGTTCGTTGGGCAGGAAGATGGGGTTGCCATCCGCAAGTAACGGCAGGCCTAAGCCACTTCTTATGTCGGTGAGATGCTTGATATCCCGAATTTTTTCTTCATCCGTTTTGATGTTCCAATCATCGGCAAACAAATGCAATCGGAAAAAGGCCAAATCCATGGCGGTGCAAAATTCCTGAAAATCGGGATGTTTGAGAATACTCACACCCAACGATGATCCCTGGTGTGCGGGTTTGATGACAAACTGTTCCGAGAATGATACGTTGAATTCTACAAACCACTGTTTCTTTTGTTCCTCCGTTGCAGACAACCAGTCTTGTTGTGAGAGGGTAGAGAAATCGTTGACATAGAGCGCTGCGGTGGTCTGGAAATCTTTTTGAATGGCTTTGTTGATGCCCATTGCTGAAGCTAAGATTCCCGATCCTGAATAGGGTATGCCATACCATTCTAGTAAGCCTTGTATGCTGCCATCCTCGCCAAAGGTGCCGTGAAGTGCCAAAAATGCAAAATCGATTCGGTCTTGAATCTGCTCCATGGTCAAGGGCTCTCCAATTTCCTGTAGCACTTGACGTTGATAGGATTTGTTGTCGGCGATGGCTTGAATGCTCTCAGCATACACCTGGAATCCGTGAGGTAATTCGGGGAGGCAACTGTGTCGCACGCCGTTTAAATGCACGTACGTGGGGGGATAAAAATCGCGAATACTGCCTTTGTACACGTATTCCCATTTGAGTTCGCAAAAATTCCCGAAAGAATCAACGAAGATGGGAATTGGCTCAAACAGTTGTTTGTCGAGGTTGTCGTATACGGTTCGTCCACCAGCAAAGGAAACTTCACGTTCGCGGGACTGTCCACCAAAGAAAATGCCGACTCTAATTTTTTGCATAAGCGATTGAGCAAAAATACATGTGTCTTTGTCAACTATCGGCTCATTTCTGCACAAATCGCAACGGTGTTTTTCTCTTTGGGCATTATCGCAAAAAATTGGGCGATCACGCCCCGATTCGCTTACTTTGTACCATGGTTGCTCGAATTTTTTTATCCTCACAAATCAAATCGTTAGAAACAGTAGAAGTACCCTCCTCAGTGCTGTCGTATTGGCAGGGTGTTGAAGGCCTTGATACGATTCATTTTCAGGGTGTGGAAGGGTGTTTTTCATTGGTCTTGAATCCTGGGAAAAGCAACGCCAGTGAATGGGAGAAATTGAGAAAAGAAGGGGCCACCGTATTTTCACAGTTGCCGAAGTCTGTAAAGCAAGTGCAGTTTGTCAATGTGGATTGGGATGCTTCCAAAGCTTTGGCTTTCGCCGAAGGGTTTATGTTGGCAGACTATCGATTCGATAAATATTTGACAACGAAGGAAAAAAGGGCCTCTATCGAGGTAGGTCTAGTGGGTGTAGGCAGTGAGCGGTTGTCGGAAGTTGCGATCATTGTTTCGGCGGTAAAATCGGCGAGAAACTGGGTAAATGAACCCGTTAATGCACTCAACGCACAAGGGCTTGGGGATGTGTTTCTTGAATTAGGACAGACACTGGGTTTCAAAGTAGAAGTGTTTGGAGAGGCCCAAATTGAAAGTTTAAAAATGGGAGGCTTGCTCGCAGTAAACAAAGGAAGTCAGGAGCCGCCCACATTTTCAGTGCTGGAATACAAACCGGAGAATGCCAAAAATCAACAACCCATCGTTTTGGTGGGTAAAGGTGTGGTCTTCGATACGGGGGGATTGAGTTTGAAACCAACGCCCAATAGCATGGATATGATGAAGTGCGACATGGGTGGTGCGGCTGTGGTTGGTGGCGTTTTTCAGGCCATCGCACAGTTGCAGTGGCCCTTGTGGGTAGTAGGCCTTGTACCTGCTACGGATAACCGTCCAGGTGAAATGGCCACTTGTCCGGGCGATATCATCACCATGTATGATGGCACCACAGTAGAAGTGTTGAATACCGATGCTGAGGGCCGCCTGATTTTGGCTGATGCACTCACATTTGCAAAGAAATACGAGCCTCAATTGGTAATAGATTATGCAACTCTCACCGGTGCAGCGGCCAGGGCCTTGGGTACTTACGGTTCTGCTTTGATGTCTCAAGCACCGGAATCCGTGGTGAAGTCGCTGAAAAAAGCGGGTGAAAACACCTACGAACGATTGGCGGAGTTGCCACTTTGGGAAGAGTACTATGATGAGATAAAAGGGGGGATTGCCGACTTGAAGAATTTGGGAAAAGGAGAGGGCGGAGCACAAAGTGCGGCCATGTTCTTGCGCCATTTTACGAATTATCCATGGGCGCACATTGACATTGCAGGCACTGCGTTTGCAACTTCTCCGAGTCATTATACACCAAAAGGTGGCACAGGTGTCGGCGTTCGCTTAACTTTGGAGTTTCTAAGACAATACATAAATGGATAATCAAAAGGTAAAATTGGGCATCACACAAGGCGATCCGTCGGGTGTGGGCATGGAGTTGATTCTGCGCGTTTTTGCCGATCAATACATTTACAAGTATTGTACCCCTGTTATTTACGGAAACACCAAATCCTTTGTTGCCTGGAAGAAGCATTTGAATTTGCAGGAGCCCATGTATCATTTGGTGAATTCTGCCGCGGACGCCAAAGAAGGTAAATTAAACTGGGTATCTTCAAGTGATGCCGCGCTGGAATTGTCCATCGGTACTGCCTCGCCGGAATCAGGAAAAGAAGCGTTGTTGGCGATCGATAAAGCCATTGCTGATGCTCAGCATCTGGATGCATTGGTTACGGCACCCATTGATAAATCTACGGTTGCACCGCATTCGCCAAACTTTACCGGACATACGGGTTATTTGGCTGATGCTTTGGGTGCGAAATCACATGCAATGATTCTTTCTTCTGAGGATTTGCGCGTGGCATTGGTAACAGAGCACGTGCCCATTACGCAATTGGGCAAGTACCTCACCCAAGACAAAATCGAGCAGAAAATTGAGGTTGTTCACGAATCGTTGAGAAATGATTTCAATGTTCTAAAACCCCGTATAGCCATTTTGGGACTGAACCCACATGCCGGTGATCAAGGGTTGCTGGGCGAAGAGGAATCAAAAATCATTACGCCGGCTATCGCCAAGCATTTTAAGATGGGAAAATTGGTGTACGGTCCTTACTCTGCGGATAGCTTTTTTGGCAGTGGGAACTACAAGAATTTTGACGCGGTTATTGCCATGTACCACGACCAAGGATTAATTCCATTTAAAACCATGGCATTCATGGATGGGGTTAACGTGACGGCAGGTTTGTCCATTGTTCGCACCAGTCCTGATCACGGTACTGCGTATGATATTGCAGGGAAAATGACGGCAGACCCCAGTAGCATGCGTGCTGCAGTCTTTGAAGCCATTCATTTGGTAAGAAACAGAAAACAGTTCGCCGCTGATTTTGAAAATCCTTTGGATTATGCTGAATTACGCCGTGAACGATTCCGTATTGATTTTTAATTAGCGCAATCGGGCTCGGTCCAACAGCCAACTACATGTTTGGATGTAAACTCCGGCAGTAAGCGTTTCTTCAAGGTCGAAATATTCTCTCAGATTTCCGGTGGTGGCCTGTTGCATCATGTGATTTACGTTTGGAAACTCAGCGTAAGTAACGCCAACTCCAGCATTCTCCATGGCTCGCACCAACTTGCGTGTAGGAATGGGGTTGACTTGCTTGTCGAGCCCCCCTTGAATCATCAGGATGTCGCAATCTTTCAGATTCAAAAAGTCGGGTGCGGGATCATACTGGAAAAAGTATCGGGTCCAAGCATTGTAGCCCAAGGGTAGGTAGTTTCTCGCCATAAAAGTTTCAACGGATTTCTCTCCATACACTTTGGCGATTTTGGCATTGTCTGTACGCCACACTTTGTAGGCTTTTTGGAAATCTTTTCCTGCTGATTTTGTCCAAGTGGTGAATCGTTGGGCAAAGGCCAACTTTTCCTCCTCCGTGGGTGTGGGTGTTTTATCCAGGTCAAGGTTTTTACTTTCACCCATTTCTATCGACAATGAAATCAATTTTCTTTGGGCGTCGGCCAGGTGATGTCGGGTGAAAGAGTCATAGCCATTGTTCTTCCATTCATTTTGAATTTGATAAACACTGGTTTCGATACCGGTGCTGGTGGCTCCTGCCAGGGTGACAATGCCGGATAAATGTCGCTTTTTTGACAACATCAAAGCCACTGCGGCGCCTTCGCTATGGCCGATTACATAAACCCGCGTGGTGTCAATCATGGGCAAACTGCCCAAATAGTTTAAAGCGGCAAGGGCATCGCTTACGTAGGATTCTGTGGTTGTGTTGGCCAGGAATTTGGGATCGCCGATGGATTTTCCGACACCCCGATCATCCACCCTCAACACGGCAAAGCCTGATTGGGTTAGGGCATCGGCCCAAACGGCAAAGGGTTTGTGTGCGCCAATGGTTTCGTCGCGGTCCTGCGGACCGCTGCCCGATAACAACAATACAACGGGGAACTGATGGTGAATACCCGCGGTGTCAATATTTACCTTAACCAAAGCCGGCGCAGCCGGGAAGATGGGGAAAGGTGCAATGGGGGTTTCGCTGAGAATGGGTTTTGGCGGTAAAGCCATTTTGCTGCCGGCGGCAGCAGCTATCAAGTTTTCACCAGACCAATCTGCTGGATTTTCAGGTGATTTCGGGTAGGTGAGTGTTCCTGACAATTTTAATTTCCCGGAAGGATGTGAGAAATCCACCAGTTTTACCTCATATGAAAACGGAGCCATCGGCGTCTGAGGCTTGCGGTCGAATAAACTTTGGTAAAACACGCAAGGAATCTCCTGTCCGCTCTGCTTCCAAATCCCCTGCAGTTGTTTCTGGTCCACCAATTTCCCCGTGAACGAGGCTCCAAAACCCAAGGTCCATGTCAACGACTCCACCTTATTATCCACCACAGTGGATTCTACTGCATAGTCCTTCAGGCCTTGCATCGGTACATCCAATGTGGATTTAAGCTGCCCGTCTTCCCAAAGTACATGGAATGTCAACCCAATTTGCATCTGTCCCGCAGCCACCGTGCCTTTCCAGTAGCCAATCCATTTTTGTTGATCTGAAGATTGCGCCAATACTTGAGCACACCATAAAAAGAGGGCCATCAAGGCAATGGCGGTTTTTGTTTTTTTCATGTTAAATCAAAGTGTGGGATACCCCCATTTTTGCCGGCTCCACATCCGTAAATCCAATGTGATTCAATTTGGTTTCAAAACTGGCCATGCCGCTGGGTTCGCCATGAACCAAGAAAATTTTCTTGACTTTCTGGGGATCCTGACACAGTAAATAATCGCACATTTCCTGCCAGTCCGCATGCGCACTGAAATTGTCCATGCGGTGAATTTCAGCCTTTACCCGGTGTAGGTCGCCGAAAATTTTCACTTCCTCCCGACCTTCAATCAGTTGTCCAGCCAAACTCCGTGGCGAGGCATATCCCACCAACAAAATCGCACAATTAGGGTTTTCAATGTTGTTGGCAATGTGGTGTTTGACCCGGCCTGCATCCGCCATGCCACTGGCCGAAATGATGATGCTGGGCTGTTTCTCGTCGTTGATGGCTTTGGATTCCTCCAGTTTCGACACGTAATGTAAATTCTGAAATGCAAAAGGGTCGCCGTCACGGGAGATATAATCCAAAATTTGGGGATTGAAACTCTCACGGTGGATAGACATGACCTGTGTGGCCTTTACACTCAATGGAGAATCTACGTATACCTTGATCGACGGTAATTTGTCTTCATGCTCCAATTGGTCAAGCAAGTAAATGATTTCTTGGGTTCGGTCTATCGAAAAGGCGGGAATGATGATTTTGCCTTGTTTTTCAACGCAAATGTGTTGTATCAGCGCCAACAATGGCTCCTTGGCATCCTCGCTGGGCAAGTGTTTTCGATTGCCATAAGTGCTCTCACAAATGATGTAGTCTGATTGTGGAAATGGAAATGGCCCTTCCAGAATTTGATCATTCGGACGTCCGATATCACCCGTAAAAGTGAGTGCGATGGTTTTGTTGTCGAGGCTTTGTAGCGACAAATGAATGCAACCGCTTCCCAAAATATGGGCATTCGGAATCAATTGGAACTTACAGGTTTCGTCGATTTGAAACCACGCCTCATCCTCCACGATTTCCATTTGACCGAGTGTTCTTACTACATCTTTTTCGGTGTACAACGGCTCTATGGCGGCTTCTCCGCGTGCAACACGCCTTTTGTTGACACGATTCAAATCCGATTCTTGAATGTGAGCACTGTCTAAAAGCATCATGTCGCACAGATCTTTTGTGGCACTATTGCAATAAATGGGACCTGAAAATCCATCCCTTACCAATCGGGGCAACAAACCCGTATGGTCGATGTGTGCATGCGACAAAATCACGCAATCGATGGTTCGCGGATCAAAACCCCAATGGCGATTTAAAGCATCGCCTTCGGCGCCTTCGCCCTGAACAAGTCCGCAATCGAGTAGGATGTTTGTGCCTAGGCTGCTAGTGATCAGATGTTTGGATCCCGTAACCCGTTGTGCGGCTCCATGGCAAGTGTAGGTTGGATGTTGTAGCATATCGAATGAGCGATTAAAAATACATCGCAAAGCTCGCTTTTACACCCACATTGCGATAAGAATTTGCTTCCAAATAGGTCATTCTCCATATCAAATCTATGCGGATGCATTTGAAAATATTTTCAATGCCAACACCCAATTCCCAATAGGGTTTTTTGTCGAACGTTTTGAACTGAGTAATCGGTTGACCTTGCCAGCTTTCAGGTATGAGCAAACGATTCTTCTCTTGCAACGTGCCGTAAATCGCCTTGGTCGATACAACCTCTCTTAACTTGAAGTGGTTTAACAAGGGGATTCGGTTGATTACGTAGCCATTGAAATGGTGTTCAAAACTCAATTGAAGGCTTTTGTCCGACACAAATTCGAAGATTCTCATTTGGTTGTAGGCATTTTGGCTATACATGAAGCTCTGATTCCCCACATAAACAGTTAACAGCGGGTAGGGGAGCAGGCCAAATACCTGGGCGTAGTCCACTCCGAAAATACTCCGTCCCATGATGCTCCAAGTTTGGTCGTACTCATACCCCAGTTGTAGTTTGGTATAGTTGTACTGCGATCCCAACAATCCCTTGATGCCCTTTTGCACATACAAAGAATATTTTGGTCCACCCGCGCTGAATGTCATCCTGTCGTAATCCGTTCTGATGTCATAACTCTTGGGGTGATAAAACAATCGGAACGATAAATAAGCGTTGGTGATTTTGTTGGAGATGGTGGCGGAATCTGTGTTTGGGTAGTTTGAATAATAGGCAAACCGGTAGTTTTTTACATACGGGAAATTGTAGTTTCCATGAAATGCACCGGCAGTTATTCTCAATCCGGGTCGCAAATCGGTGCCCAAGTTCACTTTGCTCTGTCTCACCAAGGTGATGTTGTTCGAACCAAACAAATTGAAGGCGGTAAACAAGCTTTGGGCGTAAAGTTCATTGTCGGTAAGTCCAATGAGTTCTGTATCGTAAGTGTGCGATAGACTCAGTTTTGTGTAGTAGGTTCGATTGAGAATAAAGTCGGTTTTTAATCCGTATTTGAAGGCTTCATCACGAAATCCATAGGCCAAAAACCCTGTCATCAACATGTTTTTGGAAATCGCTGGCGTTGTTCTAAAGCCCATTTTCATGCGGAATCCTTCGTAGGGGTTCCAACTGGCCAAGGTGTAGTAGGGTCCAAAATCCAATTTGCCCACGTGTTGATAGCCATCCACCAAGAAATTGACCAAGGCGATGTAGGACTTTACCCGCGGCAAACTGTTCAGGGTATCAATTTTTCCAGAAATTCTGGCTTCCTCTGCCGATTGCTTGATGTGAGCATGGGCTGTCCAAAAGGTGTCCGCCATCAGATTGGCTTCCGGTGCAATTTGGATGCGGTTGTCGAAAAATCTCGGCGGAAATTCCATGCCATAACGCATGTTTTTGCATGAAAGGACATTGGTGGCTACCATGCCTGCCGCTTGTTCAGACAGTTCGCCGATGTCGATCATAACCCTTGCCTTGTTGCAGAAATAGGCACCCAATGGAGTGGGTTCGTACTCTTGAGAGAACTTGAGTTTTTCTACGTAATTCAAATTGGCAGCACCCGTAATTTCAACACTCAACCGCACAATCGCACCGGTGGAGTCTTCTATCCAAATGAAACCACTCAAAGCAAGGTCTCTTGGGTTTTTCGGGGTGACTTGGATTTGAAACAGTCTGCGCGGGCCCAATTTGTCGACGTTGACAAGTTTATAGTCGTAGATGAGTTCAGCTCCCGGACTGATGGGCGTTGGGATCCCTTTGTCTAACACCACCAAACTCTCATCATAGATGTTATAGTTGGTGAAGGTGTTTCCCATCATTTGTCCGATAAACGTACCATCGGTTACCCCAATGCCGCGGATGCGGGTGGCTTTAACGTATTCTTTGGACAATCGAGGGTTTCTCTGGAAGCTGAAATCGCTCAATACCTCAGAGAAAAGGACAGGCAGAATGGCTTTGTTGCTATCGCCTGTGAGATAGGAAATGGTATCAAAATAACTACCCACCTCGGTGGCTAATTTTGTTTTTTTGAGGTTCTTGGAGATGTTGTTGATGGCAACGGTGGTCTTGGAGAAAACCTCGCATTCGTAACTCGTGATTCGGTCTGGACTGTTGTAATTTCTGTTTTTCTGTGCCAGGTTCACCCAAATCATGGCGGGGTTGATGCCCAGACGGATGTTGGCCCCTTCCACGCGGTCAATTTTGCGTTTGAAGTAGAGCTGCATCGGCAAGGTTTTTACAGTATCGAGCAGAACGGTGATGGTCTGGTAGCCCATGTAGACGAATTCGATGGTGTCTGAGGGCCAGGGCCGGTATCCAACGTCGAATTGTCCTTCAAAGTCGGTGTACACCCCCAAGGCGGTGCCTTTGTAAAAAATATTGGCATAGGCTACGGGCTCATGGGTCTCTTCATCCCACAGCACGCCGTACACGCGATTGGCGGGTTTGGCAATGGTTGTATCGTTTGATGAAATGGAGGGTGATTGGAATTTGGCGATGGCAGGTGCCGAGAAAATGGTACAAAGCAAAAGCAAGATCGTGATAGGAATATAATGAATATATCCCTGAGGGGTTTGATTTCGTGGACTTTGCAAGCTTTGCATTCTTACAAATTTACACAATTTGAAACTAGCGTAAATAGAAAAAGTCACCATTTCTGATGACTTTTCTTTTGTTGTAGCGAAGGGGGGAATTGAACCCCCGACCTCAGGGTTATGAATATTGCAGTATATTTTGTAAGTGATTTATATTCAATCTTATTGTTGTTTTATAATTCAGGATTTTTCGGGATTTTTGATGAAAACATGGCACAAAAAACTGGCACAGATTGAAACACCAAGCTTCAGATTTGAACGGTTAAACGAAATTACTGTGTGTTTTTTAAAATTGGTATTACGCAATCTGCAATTTCCGTCAATGCGAGAAAATCAGGACTCTAAAATTATTTTGCAATTCCTGTGTGATTGTGATAGTTTCGTATATAATCAAGTTACCGCCAATGCTAGAAAACCGTAAACACACCAAAAATTCGTAACTTCGAAAAATGGAATATTGGGAAGAAATAAATAAAAAACTGAAACCTTGGATTGACACTGATTTAAACAAATCAGTAGTTGACCTTTTTGCGGGTTGCGGTGGACTTTCCCTTGGTTTTGAAGCTAATGGATTTAAAACTATTGGCTATGAAATGGACGAACAAGCAACAAATACATACAACAAAAACTTAATTGGAGAGTGCTTCAATGAAAAGTTGACAATTGAAACAATTTACCCGCAAGCTGACATTGTTATTGGCGGTCCACCTTGCCAACCATTTAGTGTTGGCGGAAAACAACTTGGCTTAAAAGATTCAAGAGACGGATTTCCGATTTTTCTGTCAGCAATAAGACAGCTTGACCCAGAAGTGTTGCTTTTCGAAAATGTTCGTGGGATGCTTTACAAAAATAAGTGGTATTTAAAAGAAGTGATTGAAGAACTGGAAAGTTTAGGTTATTACATCAATTACGCCCTTTTAAATGCTGTAAACTATGAAGTTCCACAAAACAGAGAGCGAGTTATTGTCATTGGTTCAAAACAAAAAATCAATCTTCCGAAAAAAGTAAATCGAAAAGTTACAGCAGGTCAAGCATTAGGAGAACTTGCATTTCAATATGGTGAAGACTCTAAGTTTTTCACAGAATCTATGGACAGATACGTTGCGAATTATGAAAAAGCCTCAAAATGTATCAACCCAAGAGATTTATACTTAGACAGACCAGCAAGAACTTTGACTTGCAGGAATTTAGCAGGTGCAACGGGAGATATGCACCGAGTGAGATTAAAAGACGGTCGCAGACGCAGAATTACAGTTCGTGAAGCCGCAAGACTTCAAAGTTTTCCCGATTGGTATGAGTTTTCAGGTACAGAAACTCATCAATACAATCAAATTGGCAACGCTGTTGCTCCAAATTTCGCATATCATTTGGCTTTAAATATCAAAAGATACTTGATGGACGAAGTAGAAAATCATTATACAAACACAGCAAACGAACAATTAAAATTATTTGAGAATGAAGCAGTATATCAGTCCCGATAATTCAAAAACATTTAGTGAAAAAGCAACACAGGTTCAGGAACTGATAAATACCACGCTTTACATCCTTGAAACTTTTGGGATTCCTTTAGATGCCACGCCAAGAAGACTGGAAAGAATGGCAATTGCATTTTTAGCAAGTGGCGACATTAAAAAGATTGCAGACTTCAAAAACGTAAAAGATTTGAATAGCGGATACGCTCTCAAAACAAGAGATATTATAATTTACGTGAACAAGCATTTTGGAGAAAATATTAGTTCAGGTTCATATGATGATATTCGGAGAAAAGACCTAAAACTACTAACAGTCGCAGAAGTAGTCTTGCAATCAAGCCCAAATTCAGCGACCAACGACTCAACTCGTGGCTATTCGATAAATCCGACTTATGCTGAACTGATAAGAAATTTTGGCTCAAAAGATTGGGAGAAAATGGTGTCTGAAAAATTAAAGAATATTGAGCCGTTAAGCAAAAAACTGAAAAGGGAAAGAGAAATCGCAAAAGTAAATGTTAAACTTCCGTCGGGTGGCGAACTGACTTTTTCCGCAGGAGAACATAACGACTTACAAAAAGCAATTATAGAAGACTTTTTACCAAGATACGGACACGGTGCAGAAGTACTTTATGTAGGAGACACATCTGACAAATATCTATACCTTGAAAAAGAGAAACTTGAAGAACTGAATTTCTTTGAAATTTCTCACGAAGAGTTGCCAGACGTAATTGCTTATTCAAAAAAGAAGAATTGGCTCTATTTAATAGAAGCGGTTCACTCTTCTGGTCCGATAAGCGAACTTAGGTTAATTCAACTTCAAAAACTTACGAAAGACTGCAAGGCTGACATTGTCTATGTAACGGCATTTTTGAATAGGCCAAAGTTTAGACAATTTATGACAGATATTGCTTGGGAAACAGAAGTATGGATAGCTGACAATCCTGACCATTTAGTACATTTTAATGGAGACAAATTTCTCGGTCCGTACAAAGGATAATAAAGAAGCACTAGGCGGTAACAGCACCTACCCAAAAGGCGGGTTTTTGTGTTCCAAAAGACAGTTTTGTGGTTAATCAATCATCAGTTTTTCAAATCAAGCTTTGCGGTAAAAGTCCCGCCCTTCGGGTAGCTGCCAAACGTTAGCTTTTGCTAATACGCAAACAAATCCTGTATTGCATACATATCCCCAACCTTATATCACTTGGGTTAATCAGGTTATGGGGAACGAGACAGGATTGATTACATCCCATTCCACTCAAGAGGTATTAGAACGTCATTACATAGACCCTAAAGTGTTATCTGCTATTGAACGTGGGTCACTTGCAATCAAGGTGTTTGGTGACAATAATAACCAAGAGTTGAACCCAAACATGGCACATCAACATGGCACAAAATAAAAAAAAACCACCTACGAATTCGTAGGTGGTTGATTTTGTTGTAGCGAAGGGGGGAATTGAACCCCCGACCTCAGGGTTATGAATCCTG
>VFQT010003006.1_pt1 | contig 16082 bp, 11 predicted proteins | sample 3512381 | NCBI WGS metagenome assembly VFQT01 (sample SAMN10412376, study PRJNA504923) | tailings metagenome | isolation source: Relicate 2 Philex TSF3 active mining site | place: Philippines: Tuba, Benguet | collected 2017-08-29
GTCGGCTTAGTCAATGTAAGCCGACGGCCCGACTAGCTTATCGACCGCCGAGGATGGCGATGTAATCCGAGACCCACTTGTGGTAAGGGACGCATTGATTATTTTGGCTCTTGCACTGGGTCACTGGTGTACGCCAGAACGAGATTTTTTCAAAGTCGTTATAGCCCTGATTTTTGCAGCCCTCATCCGTCAGCAACTTGTTACCCTTGCAAGCGGCAGGTACAGCCGGCACCGAGCCGAACCAAGCAGCAAGATCGCCCTGAAGCTTGGGGTTCAGCGAGTGCTCCAGCCACATGTAAGCACAGTTGGGGTGCTTCGACTCGACATGCATCATAGTGCTATCAGCCCAGCCGGTTGCACCCTCGACAGGCACCACAGTAGCAATGGGCGCCTTCTTCGAGCGCAGGATATTGGACTGGAATTGCCATGAGCTGGATGCAACCACACCTTCGTTAGTGAAGTCGTCAATCTGAACAAAGGCATCATGCCAATACTTGCCTACCAACCTGCGCTGCGCGCGCAGTAAGTCCAGCGCCGCCTTGTACTGTGCCTCATTCAACTCGTACGGATCAACAATACCCAATGAAGGATTTTTCTTCTTCAAATAGAGCGCAGCATCGGCAATATAAATCGGGCCATCGAATGCCTGCACACGTCCTTTATTGCTCTTGCCATCCGGTAGGTTTTGCTCCTCGAACACCACATTCCAGCTGGTTGGCTTCTTGTTGCCAAACACCTTGGTGTTGTACATCAGCACATTCCAACCCCACTGATACGGTATACCGTAGTGGGCATTGTTATCGTAGTGCCAAGGTGCTTTCTGCAGCCTTGGGTCGATGTTCTTGTAGCTCGGGATCAGGCTGACGTTAATCGGTTGAACGCGCTTGCCACGAATCAGACGCATTGAGGCATCGCCACTGGCGGTCACCAAATCAAACCCGCCTTCGTTCATCAACGCGACCATCTCATCCGAGGTTCCGGCAGTTTTGACGTTCACCTTGCACCCGGTTTGTTTCTCGAAATCAGTTACCCAGTCAAATGCCTTGTCTGTCTCGCCACGCTCGATGTAGCCGGCCCAAGCGACGATATCAACTCGGCCCTCGCCTTTGCCGATTTTTTGCAAGGGTGCCTGGGCAATACTTGCGCCGGCAAAGGTAGTTAAAACAACTGCCGCTGCAATGCGATGAAAGCTACTCATGATGTGCCTCCGATAATCTGGGGTGAAGAACCGGGAAATTATCTTTCTGTTATTTATTCACACACGACGTGACGCTCCTACCAAATCCCGAGCGCCATGTGCCGAACCATATCGCTTGACCCCTGAAAGCGAGAAGTTCAATATTCCTTTTGGTCGCGTTCTATTTTTCAGATAGCAGCATGGCGTTCCGCCGAGGTACCACCAGCATAACCGGATAACGTGAATAAACACTTCACATTAAAGCAATTTCGGTACTTTCTTGCGGTCTGCGACACTGGCTCGATTGCCGGCGCGGCACGCTTAGTGAATATCGCACAGTCGGCACTAACCAAAAGTATTCAAGAATTAGAAACTACCCTGGGCTCACCCTTGTTCGAGCGGCAGCCGCGCGGGATGGAGCTGACTCAAGCGGGCTATCGTTTCGAGACCAAGGCGCGCCAAGTCATGTCAGCGGTGACCCAAGCCGGTGCAATTAACCATGATCAAGACAGGGAACTGACCGGCGCCATCACGATTGGCGTCACCAGCCTGATGGCGGGCTATTGCCTGGCTGATTTAGTAGGCCGATTTCAACGCTCTCATCCCGAGGTGCGGGTAGAAATCCTGGAAGATTCACCCCCCTTCCTTGAGCACTTGCTGATCAATGGTGAGGTTGATATTGCGCTGATGATCGCCAACACGCTGGACGACAAAGCGCTGGAGGTAGAGACGCTCTCGACCTCACCGAACCGCGTGTGGATGTCGTCGAGTCATGCACTTGCGTCGCAGCACGAGCTCACACTGGAAATGTGTGTTGGCACCCCACTCATCGTGCTGGAAGCAGATCGCATGGAAGACATGCAGCGTACGCACTGGCGCAGGCACGGGCTGACCCCCGATGTACGAGTGCGCACCAGTTCACTGGAAGCCGTGCGCTCTCTGGTCGGCGTGGGTGCCGGTATTTCGATCTTGCCTGACTTCTTGTATCGGCGCTGGACGCTGGATTCAGAACGCATCGAGGTGAGGAAACTGCGCGATCCGATTCCCGGCACTGAAATTGGTTTGGTTCGCCGGCGCGGTGCGCGAAATCGCGATGTGATCGATCAGTTTGTACAGCTGGCACAAAACCCCGGCGTCAACGCACGTCGCTAATCCAACCAGGTGCTTATCCAGGCAGTCGTGTCTTCCAGCGCAAGCTCGAAGCGCTCGAGCAGTGAGTGAATCTCTGCCTCTGAAATAATCAACGGGGGGGAGAAGGCAACAATATCACCGGCCATCGCACGCAGAATCAGTCCGTGCTCCTGGGCGCGCCGAACTAAATACGCACCTACCGCGCGCTCGGCTGGAAATGCCTGACGTTTTTTTGGATCAGCCGCCAACTCTACTGCAGCAATCAGGCCCATACCCCGCACATCGCCAACAAAGGGATGGTCACGGAATTTTTGCAGCCCCTGCTGCAAGTGTGGCGCAACTTGATTTACATAACCAACAATATCGCGCTCTTCATAAATTTGCAGCGCCTCAAGCGCCACCGCACAAGCGACCGGATGCCCACCATAGGTGTAGCCATGGCCGAAAAGACCCACCTCTGCGCTGGCATCTGCAACCGCCTGATACACCCGGTCGCCAATATACAAAGCAGACATCGGCATGTAGGCCGAGGTGAGCATTTTTGCGACCGTAATAAAATCAGGTTGCAAGTCATATACTTGGGCACCAAAGGGCTTACCCAAACGACCAAAGCCTGAGACCACTTCATCTGCAATCAGCAGGATGTCGTATTTTTTTAGAATTGGTTGAATAAGCGTGAAATAGCGCGGTGGCGGAACAATCACACCACCAGCACCTTGCACAGGCTCTGCAATAAAAGCACCGACCGTATCCGGATCCTCACGTAGTATAGTTTCCTCCAATTCGCGTGCGAGTCGCTCAGCGAAAGTATCTGCCGTCTCACCCGTTTGCGCAAACTGATAAGGATGCGGACAACTCACCCGAACGGTATCGGGCAGGGGCAAATCAAAATGCTTGTGCATCGTGGGTATACCCGACAACGACGCTGCTGCGAGTGTTACGCCGTGGTAGCCTTTGGCACGCGCAATGATTTTTTTCTTGTGCGGACGACCAATCGCATTGTGGTAGTAGCGAACTAATTTGACAGCGGTGTCATTGGATTCCGATCCCGAGTTGGCAAACAAAATGCGAGCCATCGGCACCGGCGACCATGCCATCATCTTCTCTGCCAAAGCTGACACCGGACCAGAAACTTTACCAGAAAAGGTATGGTAATAAGGCAATTTGGTCATTTGCCTGTGAGCGGCATCTACCAAACGCGATTCAGAAAACCCGAGCGCTGCGCACCACAACCCCGCCATTCCCTCGATATATTCTTTACCGTGCTCGTCCGAGACATGAACACCACGGCCACCGACAATCACCAGCGCACCATTTTTTTCGAGATCGCGTGGCTGAGTATAGGGATGGAAGTGAAACTTGGCATCGGCCAATGCCGCTGATGAAAGCGTCATAACAATTCCTTAGCATGAATTTTTCCGAATAATGCCATAGTGTGGCGTTGATATCACTCGTCTAAGGTTGCTGAGCTTTATGCTACATCGATGGTCGGGCGACGGGTACGGCCGACTCATATGCACGCGCCACTCTTAATACCATCGCATCATTAAACATCGGCCCGACGATTTGCAAGCCTACCGGAAGACCGTTACGCGTTAATCCGCACGGTACGGTAATCGCCGGTTGCTGCGTCAGATTAAATGGGTAGCTGAATGGCGTCCAACCCAGAAACTGCTGTACATCGAAACGCACTGCACCAGCAGCACGTGCTTCGAAGGCCGGTATCGCTACAGTCGGCGTGACAAGCACATCATAACTTTGCATGAATTGCCGCATCATTGAGCCAAGCTCGGCACGACGCAATTGCAAGCGATGAATATCTGCGAAAGAATATGCCGCACCCAATAGTGCCTGCGCCTGAAAATCTGCATCAGTAAGCGCCTGCTGCTCAGGTGACATGGCCGACCATAATTGATGCACTACCGAGACCCAGAGCCCGACACTGATATCAATCGGGTCCGAAAACCCGGGATCGCACTGCTCTACATGTGCGCCGAGGTCTCGCAGCACATGGACTGCCGCATCAACGCGCTGCGCGACCTCGGGGTCTACCTTCGCATAACCCAATGTGGGTGAGTAAGCAACGCGAAGACCTTGCACGCCCTGCTCAAGCTCTTCGGTGTAATCGCTTGTATCAAGCGGAAGTGAAAACCAGTCACGCGCATCGGGTCGCTTCATTACATTGAGCATCAGAGCGCAATCAATCACGCTCATGGTGTGCGGCCCCAGATGCGCCACCGTACCGAACGGCGAAAGTGGAAACGCAGGTACACGACCAAAGCTGGGCTTCATACCAACGTTGCCACAAAATGCTGCGGGTATACGCACGCTACCTGCGCCATCAGTGCCAACGGCCAGTGGCCCCATGCCTGCTGCCACGGCTGATGCTGCGCCACCCGAAGAACCACCGGTGGTACGCGAGATATCCCATGGGTTACGCGTGATGCCATACAGCGGTGAATTCGTCTCGGCCTTGCAGCCAAATTCCGGTGTGGTGGTTTTACCGAGTAGTACTGCACCGGCCTCTCGCAATCGCGCTGTCACTGGCGCATCAACCTCCCACGGCTGCGCGGGATCGATGGTTCGGCTACCGCGTAAAGTGGGCCAGCCTCGGGTGAGAATCAAATCTTTGATAGATACCGGCACACCTTCCAGCGCGCCCACATCCGCGCCATGGCTGCGGTGTGCTTGCCAGCGCTGCTCGCTCAGACGCGCGCTATCGAGCGCACGCTCGGCATCAAACAAACAAAATGCATTCAGTGTCGGGTTGAACTGATTAATACGCGCAATAAGGGCTTGCGCGACATCGACCGGAGATAGACTACCGTCGCGATACAGGGCGATAAGTTGATGCGCCGGGAGTAAATGTAGTGCTGACATTCGTTTCAATTACATTCAGGCTTGGGACGATTGAGAGAAACAGATATTATTAAGTTAATAACATTAATACATGATGTTGAACGCTACCATGCAACTGGTTTACTCGGTTAAAGTAACCACCACGGTAAATACATCGTGCCGGCCAGCATCGATCGACTTATATCAATTATTTTAGACACCCCACGGTTATATTACGCTGCGGTTGACAACGCATAGTCACCTTTAATCGAGACTCGTCATGATAAAAATCTTCAGAAAAATACTGGTGCCAACCGATGGCTCCGCACTGTCCCTAACATCGGCACGCGCAGCAATCGGATTTGCCTCTGAATGGGGCGCACATATTGTTACGCTATCTGTCGCTCGGCCATTACCGGCAATGGGGCTATCGGACGCTGCCGGCTTGGACATGATGTCTGAAGAATTTAGCAGCGCACAAGACCGCTCCGCACAAAAAAGTGTCACTAAAATCCGTGAGCTGGCAGAAGAGGCAGGCGTGCAATGCACTGCAATAGTCACTCGCAATGATCACCCGTATGAAGCGATTATTGAAGTCGCAATGAAAAAACGCTGCGATGTAATCTGGATTGCGCCACGCAGCCGCAACGCACTCGATAAACTACTGCTGGGTAGCCAGACCCAACGCGTACTTGCACACTCAGCGGTGCCGGTGATCGTGTATCACAAACAGCGCTGGGAAAAATAACAACTTGTCAGCTTGGGATCATCACGTACGTTGGTACGCAAGTAATTTAGGTCGCGGTCGGCCCCTGCGCTATCTTTAAATTGGCGATATTGCTGGTGTTTCGCGAGAGCGGCAAAAATTGTATTGTTCATCACCGGTATGGCCCTGGCGCTGGCGTGTTTCACCCGTGCCATCGACGCCATTGCCACACCGAATTAACACGTGGTTTTAGAGATCGCGGGCGAGGCGGAAACCGGTTTGATAGTTCTTCATCTCTTCCAGCTCGGAGTAACGATAGGCCGAGCGCGCGGTAGACGGGCCGTCCAGCCAGGCACCACCGCGTACCACGCGCTTCTCGCACTTGCCATCATGCTTGCGTACTGTGCCATCGACCGGCGCGCCGGCATATCCGATGATGTGGCAATCAGCCACCCACTCCCTAACATTGCCAAGCATATCGTGCAAGCCGAATGCGTTAGGCTTGTACTGGCCTACCTCCGCATTTTCAGCAACGCCATCGCTGCACAACACATGCGACCAAACATAATTCGGGTGAGCTTTTTTACCGACCTCATCATGCAGGTTGGCGTATTCGCAGGTTTTGCTCTTCGCATCATTGCCGCCCCAGAACCAGGCAGTGGTGGTACCAGCGCGAGCGGCATATTCGTATTCTGATTCAGAGATTAATCGGTAAGGCTTACCGGTCTTGGCTGCCAGCCAGTCGGCGTAGGCTTTTGCCTCGGGCCAGGAGATATTCACCGCCGGAAATTTGCCGCGACCGAAACCAGCATCATCCGCCTTCGGGCATTTTCCGTCTGCAACGCAGGCATCCCATTGCGCGAAGGTTGCTTCGTATTTGGATACCGCAAATGGGCGAGCAAACTTTACGGTTCGCTGAGGCTTCTCGTCAACATGACCACTTTCAACCTTATCGGATCCTTGGACAAACTCACCGGCAGGTACCACCACCATCTCGGGGCAATAATCACAATCGACGAACGTACTCCCGGCCGCAAGGCCCTCGGCCAGCGATGGCGGCGTGCTGATAACACCAAAAGAAACCGCAGAGATTGCCAATGCAAAAAAATTTGATAACTTCGACTTCATGATCCCATTTCACTTTCACTAAAGACAAAAAACAATGACGAAAATCGTCATCTACCAAAAAATCGTTGGAGAAAAATCCAGAAAAACAAACAAAATAGCGACCAAATTGGGATTCGTCGCACACTTGAAGCCCTAAATGGCCAGATAGCAGCCTGGCCAAGCAATGAATTATCCAAAATTAATCAGCTTGGCTGCGCCAGCACTAGTGCGCCATTGCCCTGCTTTATCTTGCAAAATGACATCCACACCCCAGCGCTTGCATTCGGCTTCAATACGTGAGGGCGGCAGCATGAAGAACACTTTAGTGAGTGCATCAGCTAATGCACAGCGTGGCGCCAGCACCGTTACGGAGGACCAGTGCTGTGGTGAATAACCCGTACGCGGGTCGAGAATATGGTGGTGGCGTCGATCTTCACTAAACACCGTGTGCGCATCTGACGAGGTGGCGATTGCGCGCCCGTCCGATTGCAAAATCGGGCCTTTACCGGAACGTACCTGATCCGGTTTACCCGGGTTAGCCACAGCGTCTTCAATGCGCGAGCGCCACGCAGTGGCGTTAGGTGCCTGCCCTAATAAACTGGTCTCACCCGTATCAATCATGGCATGACGAATACCCTGCCGCTGCAGCACCGATCGCGCAAGATCCGCTGCATAGCCTTGCGCAACGCCGTTCAGCGACAAAGCCATTCCCGCTGTGTTCAGCCGAACTGTAGACGGCGCCAACTCAATCGCACGCCAGTTAACCAGGCGCTGCGCTGCTTGAACTTGTTTTTCAGAGGGCAGCTGATGGGCATCGGTAGCTTGCGACCATATCTGCCAGAGCGGTTGCATGCTAACGTCGAAACTACCGTTGCTACGCCGCGCTATTTGCTGCGACAAATTCAATACCGAGATCAGATCACGGTCTGCATGCTGCACACTACGTTTGCGGTTCAAGACCGAAATCGTACTATCGGGATCAAACAGGCTCATTTGCCGCTCAACATGGCGAATCGCCTTCACCGCAGCGTTTAGCGCTACCTCCAGCTGATCAGCGTTCTCATGCGCGGCCTTAAGCCATAGCGTGGTGCCAAACCCGAGCAGAGCGCGCTCGCGCCATATCAGTTTGCCACGAGATGCAGCACGATCTGCGGCCCATGCACTTGCGAGCAAGGAATCCGACAGCCCAACGCTCAGCAATCCCCAGCCCCACACCAGACATTGGCGTCTTTTCATCATGCCTCCACTTTTAGCTGTAACGGTATTACGCGGTGCTCACGCTTGCGCTCCTGAATAAGGGGCAGGCAGCGCTGATCATCTTGATAAATCGAGACGCAATCCAGACACTGAAAACACTCGCTATATTGAATCTGACCCGACGGCGCAATCGCCTGGTACTCGCAACGATGGCGGCATGACTGGCACGGCGTTCCACAGGCATCACGGCGGGGTATCCACGACCAGCGCTGCAGGAAATTCACTGCCGCAAGTGCTGCACCAAGCGGACAAATATACCGGCAATAGCCACGGTACAAAAACAACCCGAATGCCAGGCAGATAACCGCCCACAGTATGTACGGCCAGTCGCGCACAAAATGGAAACTGATCGCGGTCTCGAACGGTTCAACCTTGACCGCCATTTCAGAGAATGACGGCGCAACAAATATCGACCCCAATATAACTGCCAATACCGCGTATTTTACCCACTTGAGCTTGGCGTCCCAGGCCGTGCGCAACCGCCGCTGATGCACACCGATGCGATTAGCAATAAGACTGATCAGTTCTTGTAGCGCGCCGAATGGACAGAGCCAGCCACAGAATGTCGCCCGACCCCAGACAAACAAAGTGACACCAGTGAACAACCATAGAATCGTGCTCATGGGGTCGCTCAGCAGGAAGCTTAAATCACCGCCACCGCGCAGTGATTCAACTGCAGCCGTGATGTTAATAATGGTGAGTTGTCCTTGGGCTGTCCAACCGATAAAGCCAAGGGTAAAAATCAAATAGGCAACCCGGAAAAATTGTAGCCGGCGCGATGTCGCGCTAGTGCGCTGCTGCCGAATCAGTGCGTACGTGAGTGCGCTCAAGCCTGCGACCAATACCAGTACTTCAATCCACCGGTTTAGCCAGATTCGAATCCAGTCAATCGAGTGAAGATCGGTATCCAGTACATCATAAAAATTCGCTCGCCAACCGTAAAAATCATAGGCGACTGGAAATTCCCTTCGCTCGATTTTATTCAGTACCTGGTTGGTACCAAACCGTCGACCCAACTTGAATGCGAGGTTGAATGGCTGCTCTGGATCAAGTGGTGTCGCTTTATCAACCACCAGAAAATATGCTTTGACTTTATCCGGATAGCCCGGGTACTTGAGTTTTTTATCGTAGGGGATGATGCTGAATTTAATCGGCTTGCCGTTCTGCCGTAATACGAAAGGCGCATCATCCGGAACACGTAATGCGTCATCGGTCGCGGTTGACAAAGGCCCGCTTTCGGTCACGAGCAAAGCCTGTGACTTACGGCGGCTGGTGTTCAGGTAGCGCCAGCCTTCGCCGTCGAGCAGGTTGCGCCCAATGGATGGAATACCCAGCAAAGCGACATTCAGCGTTAGCGCCGCCGAATTATCAGCCATACCATCCAGCTTGCCGCCGCCCGGCTGCTTGATGTCGCTGTAGGCCTTACGAATATCTGCGGGCGTAATGATGGTGGTTTGCACCATGCCGCGCCACAGTAGGTCATCCCAACTCAGCGGCTGAAAACTCTCCCGGGTGCTGCGGCGGCGCGCCGCCGCGCTGGCCGCAATGCTGGCATCGAGTTTAGCCACTGCCACCTTGGCAGCTGAACCAAAAATCGAGCGGTCAATTGCTTTAGTCGTGACCGTACCGTGATTAACGCCTTGTAAATCAGCAGATTGATCATCGCGTCGCGTTTGTGAGCGGTAGTCATGAATACGTACTACATGCTGTAGCGTGAGGTCGGTGTACTGCGCAGTAAAAACACCGAGTCTCTTGGTTCCGGTCGGATTATTGAAGAACGGCTCTTTATGATCGACCAGTCGTAAATCAATAAACGCACCGGTTAAATCCATCGCTACCAGCACATCAATCGGCTTACCGCTATAGCCACGCACCGGTTCGAAATCCAGTGATTCAAAGGCGTAGCCCTTCAGCTCTGGCTTACCACCAGCGTCGCTACCTTTGGCGAATAAGGGATAAACCGGCATATCCGGTTGTACCTCGCCGACGATAAACTGACTGTCGAGCAGTTTGTCGATATCGTCGCGGTTTAATAAGGCGGCATGCGCCGGTTGTAGCGCCACGCATAAAGTCAGACTCAGCGCTGCCAGCTTACCTATGGTCTGATTGAAGCGGTATGTCGGCGGGCGAGCAAGCCACGGAAAAACCGCTGCTGCGGTTTGGCGGCACCAAGCCGCCAGTTGTCTGAACAGGTCAGTACGCAAAACGCGGGCGCTCATGAGCAGCCTCGCCTAGGCATCAGCAACAAGCAATCTCCCCCCAATACCCTGCTCACGACGCCGTACTGGTATCGAATCGCCAGCGGGCTTGTCTTTTTGTTTTGTTCGCGATAGCTGACGTTGATGCCAACTAATCGCCCGCCCGATGCACATTCGGGTCTGTGATATACCGAAACAAATTTATCACGAACATCGTCATTCGCAAATCACTGCGCACCAACGCGTGGGGGAATTGTTTTTAAATAGGCAATATAATCAAATTGACGAGATGCCTGAATCTCAATCTGCATAAACAAAAGCCGCCTACAGTTACCTGTCCGGCGGCTTTGACTTCAAGCGGAACGAGCGATCACTGCCGATGACACGCTCAGGAAAACATCAGCTGTGCCCACCAATCTGATCCGCCTTTGCCAGCAATGCCTCGGCCATGCGGATGCTCGCAATATCAATCATCCTGCCATCGAGGCTCACAGCGCCCTTACCTGCTTTGGCGGCCTCATCCATCGCTTGCATGATGCGGCGCGCGCGAGTGACCTCTGCCTCGGACGGCGTATAGACCTGATTCGCTAATTCGACCTGCGAGGGATGAATCGCCCACTTACCCTCATAGCCTAATACTGCAGCACGATTGGCTGCAGCCAAATAACCATCAGTATCACTGAAGTCGCCGAACGGGCCGTCGATTGGGCGTAGCCCATAAGCGCGGCAGGCGACCATCATGCGGGTTTGTGCTGCATGCCACGGGTCGGTCCAGAAGTATTCGCGATTACCATCGGCGTCGCGATCGGTCAGTACACCAGAATCTTTGTTGACACCACCAATCACTGTCGTACGTGCGCGCGTCGACGCAGCATAATCCGCCACACCAAAAGACATCGCCTCGAGGCGCTTGCTTGATTGTGCAATAGCCTCAACATTCGCCATACCCAGCGCGGTCTCGATTAATACCTCGAAGCCGATACGTTTGCTACGACCCATCGCCGCTTCAATCTGCGTCACCATCATGTCAATGGCGTACACATCTGCCGGGGTACCAACCTTGGGAATCAAGATCATATCCAGGCGTGGGCAGGCTTCAACAATATCTACAACATCGCGGTACATGTAATGCGTATCCAGACCATTAATCCGCACCATCATGGTCTTGTTACCCCAATCAATATCATTCAAACCTTGAATAATATTTTTGCGCGCCTGCGCTTTATCGTCCGGTGCAACCGCATCTTCCACATCCAAGAACACAATATCTGCTGCCGATTTAGCGGCTTTTTCAAACATGCCGGGGTTAGATCCTGGTACTGCTAACTCGGAACGGTGCAGACGAGCAGTAGCCTGCTCAATTATCGTAAAACTCATAAAACCTCCTGGGATAAATTAACCTGTCCAACCGAGCCCGGCAGCAGCGCAGTTTATGGATGTAAGCAGCGCATCACGAACCTCATTTCCGCCTTGGGCCTCGCGCAGCTGTCTGAGCAGTTGTACTTGCTCACGGCTGACACGGTTGAGTGTTTCAAGACGCCGCGATAGGCGTCGCGTGAATTGCGGGAAACGCTCACCAAGCGCTGCCTCGCCTGCCACTACTTTCAGCATATCGATAGTACGATGGTACTCCTGCACAATATGTTCAAAGATTTCTTCTCGGGTGTGCTGATCGGGTACCAGGTTGGCGTACTCGCGTGCGATATCCAGATCAACCTGACACAGCGCGCGCTCAACCTCGTCCATCACGATTCGAAACAGCGGATACTCACGGAACATACGCTGCAGTAGCTCGAGCCCGCGCTCTCCGCGCACATCGAGGAACGCCTGCATGCCTGAGCCGATACCATACCAATTGGTCACCATGTGGCGGTTCTGTGTCCAGGCAAATACCCAGGGAATTGCCCGTAAATCAGCAAGCGTTTGTGCTTGCGTGCGCCGCGCTGGTCGCGAGCCGATATTCAGCATGGAGAGCTCTTCCAGCGGCGACGAGCCCTGCAAGTACGCCAGCATATCGGGACGCTCCATCAGCTTGCGATAGGCTGTCCATGAGGTACCCGACAAAGCCTCCATCGCCTCTTCATACTCATGCAAGGGTAGCTTGTCGGCTTCGCGCTGCGATAGCAATACGTGGCTGAGCACTGATGCGCCAAGCAGCTCGGTCTGGAACAGCGCAGTACCTCGGTTGGCATACTTGAGTGATACCGTCTCGCCCTGTTCGGTGAGGCGGAACATGCCACGTATCGTGCCCGCGGGCGTGGCCTCGATAGCACGACTGGTCGGCACACCACCACGACTTACCGAGCCACCACGGCCGTGAAAGAAGCTGATCGAAATACCAAATTCTTGCCCCACCCGAACCATTTGCCGCTGCGCCTTGGCCAGCTCCCAATTGGCAGCGAAATAACCTCCGTCTTTATTCGAGTCGGAATAACCGACCATCACTTCTTGCACTTTACGTTGTCGCGCCAGGCTACGCTGCACTACCGGCACCGAGAGTAGTTCGCGCAAAATCGCCGGCGCGCGGCGTAAATCAGGAATGGTTTCAAGTAGCGGCACCACGGGTAAGGTACAGCCTTCCATACCTGCGCTGTCAGCGTATAACCCCGCCTCTTTAGCGAGCAGATAAACCCCAAGCACATCCGCAGCGCTGTGAGTCATGGATAAAATCAATGCACCAAATGCTTCACGGTCAATGGTCTGTCGCAGTTCCGCAATCACGCGGAAGGTGTCGAGTGTTTCGCGCGCCTCTGGCGTTAAATCTGCATCATTACGCGCGGCTTGGCGCGGGGACGACAACTCAGACAAAATCCAGCGCTTCCATTCCTCCGAATCGGTCGCCGGTACGTCGTTAGCATGACTGCGACGATACAGTTCTGCCAGCGTCTGGTTGATACGAATCGTGTTCTCGCGAATATCCAGTCGTACTGTCGAGAATCTGAAGATACCCACCTCACGCAAGAAAGGTAGCAGCAACGAATCAGCAATGCTGGCAGCGCTGCTGTCACGCAGCGCCGCATTCATAATCTCAAGATCTTGAATCAGCGCATCTGCAGTGCGATAGCCAGAGTCAGAGTCGGGTAACTCGCGATTCGCCGAATCTTCCAGTGTTGTAATCAGCTTCAGACGAATGTAGCCTAAAAATTGCCGGAAAAGTTCACCGGGATTACGCTCTGCCAAATGTCGCGCCGAAGGTAATCGATCCAGGCACTCAGCGACATAACGCACAAACGCATCGGGAATGATCAACGCGCGCTCGGAGATACTGAGTAATCGAATCAGTGTCGATACCCGATCGATATACCGCTTCAGTACCGCCTCACGGGTCTCCCAGAGTGTTCGGCGGGTGACCTCACTGGTAACGTATGGATTACCATCGCGATCGCCACCGACCCATGAACCAAAGCCAATCAGCGCCGGCGCTTGGAATTCATAACCCGGGAAATGACGTCGAAACTCGGCCTCGAGTTTAGCCATCACCTGCGGCACCACGTCAAACAGGTTCTCTTGGAAGAAATACAAACTCCACGCAACCTCTTGCTCGACCGTTGGTTTTTCGAGTTTCAGCTCGCCGGTGAGCCACAGTAATTCGATCTCGGTGCAAATCGCATGCTGCAACTGCTCACGCTCACGCGGTGTCCAGTGATTAGACTCCAGCTCATGCAGCTTGACGTAAATACGGCGATAGCACTCCAGTACCGTGACGCGCTTGGCTTCGGTCGGGTGCGCAGTAATGGTGGGGCGTATGCGTAATTCATTCAGCGCGCTTTGTACCTGATCAGGCTTGATACCCTGATCACGCAGCTGCTTGAATGTATGCGCGAAGCTACCTTTGACATTATCGAGACCTTGATCCGTTTCGATAAAGCGGCGGTTGCGCATATCACGATTTTGCTCGGCAATTGCTAATAGCTGAAACCAAATTCCCTGCGCGCGGAGGGCTTTGGTGAGTAGCGTCGGGTGAATGCCCCCGAATGACAGATTACCTTCGATTAAAGGAATCAAATCCGGCTGCAGCCGCTGGAATACAGACAGATACAACTCACGCAACAAAGTTGCGCGCGAAAATCCGTCGCTTGCCAGCTGAGAAAGCTCCACGGAATCCGCGATACCGGGGGTCACCATATCATTCACATTAGGCTCTCTTACTTACCGAGTGTGGCAAGTGCTTTTTTAACCGTGATACCGAGCTCGGATGCGCTCGGTGAAACCAGCAAGCCATACGAGGCCATGATCTCGGACTTCTCACGCGCAGTGTCACCCTCGCCCGAAATAATCGCGCCGGCATGACCCATACGACGACCTTTCGGTGCAGTCAGGCCAGCGACATAGCCCACCACCGGCTTGGTCATGTTTTCTTTGATCCATTTGGAGGCTTCGGCTTCTTGCGGGCCACCAATCTCGCCAATCATCACGACCACTTCGGTTTCCGGATCATTCTGAAACCGCGCCATATGATCGAGGAAGGAGCTGCCGTTTATCGGGTCGCCACCGATACCTACACTGGTGGTCACACCGATACCAAGCGCCTTCATTTGCGCAGCCGCTTCATACCCGAGCGTGCCGGAGCGCGAGACGATACCGACGTTGCCGCGAATATAAATATGCCCCGGCATAATCCCGAGCATGGCTTTACCCGCACTGATAATGCCGGCGCAGTTGGGGCCAACGATGGTGGTTCGTTTTTCTTTCGGATAGCGCCGCAGGTAGCGCTTCACCCGCATCATATCTTGTGCAGGAATACCGTCGGTAATAATGCAGACCAAATCAAGCCCCGCATCAGCTGCCTCCATCAGCGCATCTGCTGCATATGGCGGCGGCACGAAGGCCAAACTTGCCTGCGCGCCGGTGGCGTTAACCGCCTCCTGCACAGTGTTAAATACCGGGCGCTCGAGGTGAATCTTGCCGCCTTTGCCGGGTGTAACGCCGCCGACCACATTCGTACCGTATTGAATCATTTCATTTGCATGAAACGTGGCCTTGTCACCCGTAAAGCCCTGCACAATCACGCGTGTTTTTTCATCGATCAGAATACTCATTGACTTAATCTCCCCTCGTTAGCAGGATCACGCGACCTGCTCGCCGCGGGCGAGCTTGACCGATTTTTCACAGGCTTCCATCAGTGAATCAGCGGTCACAATAGGTAAGCCGCATTCACGAATGATTTTTTGCCCCTCTTCCACATTAGTGCCCGCCAAGCGAACAACTAACGGCACTCGTAAATCTTTAGCGGCCTGTACAACACCTTGCGCAACCCAATCGCAACGGTTAATACCCGCAAAAATATTGACCAGAATGCATTTCACGTTGGCGTCGGTGAGCACCAGATTAAATGCTGCGGCAACGCGCTCTGGTGATGCGCCACCACCGACATCCAAAAAGTTGGCTGGCTCACCACCGCAGTATTTGATGTTGTCCATGGTGGCCATGGCCAGACCGGCACCATTGATGATGCAACCGATATCACCCTCAAGCCCGACGTAGTTCAAGCCAAACTCAGCAGCGCGTGCCTCGCGCGGATCTTCTTCCGCCGGATCACGCATCTCGGTCACCTGCGGGCGACGGAATAGCGCGTTATCGTCAAACGACATTTTCGCGTCGAGCGCGATTACCTGATCATCTTTGGTGACAACCAATGGATTAATCTCGACCATGGTGGCATCCAGAT